>ERZ795061.417-NODE-417-length-43901-cov-8.983510_pt1 | contig 43901 bp, 43 predicted proteins | sample MGYA00375145_ERZ795061 | MGnify/ENA primary metagenome ERZ795061 (study PRJEB30190, sample SAMN05720144) | anaerobic digester metagenome | isolation source: active sludge of municipal wastewater-treating anaerobic digesters | place: USA | collected 2014-12-22 ... | reverse complement strand
CCGGCGTTCTATCGATATCTGCAGGCGATCGTGGAGGCCGGTTTCGCGAAGCGGGTGATGTTCGGATCGGACAACATGGTCTGGCCGGAGACCATCGGCCGTTCGATCGAGGTGATCCAGCAGGCGCCGTTCCTCAGCGAAGCGCAGAAGCGCGACATCTTCTACAACAACGCCGCGCGCTTCCTGCGCCTGGACGCGGCGACCATCGCGCGGCACCACGCACTCTGATCGCTCAAACGACAACGCCGCCTTCCGGCGGCGTTGTCGCATCGCGAGTGGCGTCGCTTACTTCGCCGTGAGGCCACGCTTCTCCAGCAGCGGCTCGATCTTCGCTTCGTAGCCGGAGAAGTTCGGGAACAGCTTGCCGGCTTCGATCTCGCCGCCAGGCGCCAGCACGAACTTGCGCAGGCGGTCGCCATTCTGCAATGTCAGGCCGCCGTTGTTGCGGATCCACTGCTCGGTGTTCGCGCCCAGCACTTCCGACCAGATGTAGGCGTAGTAGCCCGCCGCGTAGCCGCCCATGATGTGGCTGAAGTAGGGCGTCCTGTAACGCGGCGGCACCGGCGCGTAATCGAAGCCGTCGGCCTTGAGTGCCTGCGCCTCGAATGCCATCACGCCGGACGCGGCCGGGATCTGCGCGGCCGGCAACTGGTGCCAGCGCTGGTCGAGCATCGCGGCTTCCAGGTACTCGGTGGTGGCGAAGCCCTGGTTGAACTTGGCCGCGGCGATCACCTTGTCCAGCAGCGCCTTCGGCATCGGCTCACCGGTCTGGTAGTGCTTGGCGTAGTTGCCGAGCACGCTCGGCCAGTCGGCCCACATCTCGTTGACCTGCGACGGGTACTCGACGAAGTCGCGCGGCACGTTCATCGAGTAATACGGATAGCGCACGTCCTGGAAGAAGCCATGCAGCGCGTGGCCGAACTCGTGGAACGCGGTGGTGACTTCATCCCAGGTCATCAGCGTCGGCTTGCCGGCGGACGGCTTGGGGATGTTGAGGTGGTTGGCCACGACGGGCTTGTCGCCGGTCAGGTCGGACTGCGCCACGTAGGTGTTCATCCAGGCACCGCCGCGCTTGGAGGAACGCGCATACGGGTCCCAGATGAAGATCGACAGCAGGCTGCCGTCCTTGTCGTAGACGTCGTAGATCCAGGTGTCCGGGTGGTACTTCGGCAGGTCGGTACGTTCCTTGAAGGTGATGCCGTAGAGCTTGGTGGCGGCGAAGAACACGCCATCCTCCAGCACGCGCTTCATCTCGAAGTAGGGCTTGAGCTGGGATTCGTCGAAGCTGTACTTCTGCGCGCGCACCTTCTCGCTGTAGTACGACCAGTCCCAAGGTGCCAGCTGGAACGTCGGCTGGCGCTTGGCCTCCTGCTCGGCATCGATCATCGCCTGCAGGTCGGCGCCCTCGCGGCGCGCGTTGTTCACCGCGGCCGGCGCCAGCTGGCGCAGCAGGCGATTCGCGTTGTCCTGGTTCGCCGCGGTCTCGTCGGCCAGCACGTAGTTGGCGTAGGTGTCGTAGCCCAGCAGGGTGGCCCGCTCGGCGCGCAGCTTCAGCACCTGCGAGACGATCCCGGTGTTGTCCCACTGGTTGCCGCGGCTGCCGCGCGCCACCGAGGCCTTGTGCAGGCGTTCGCGCAGCGCGCGGTTCTCGAGTTGCGCCTCCGCCGGCTGGCCGGTGGTGTTGAGCAGGGCGATCACGTACTTGCCCTCCAGTCCGCGGGCCTTGGCGGCCTCCGCAGCGGCGGCGATCTGCTCTTCGCCCATGCCCTTCAGCTCGTCGCGGCTGTCGACCACGATGGCGGAATCGTTCACTTCGGCCAGCACGTTCTGGTTGAACTGGGTGCCCAGCTTGGACAGGTCGGTGTTGATCTCGCGGATGCGCGCCTTCTGCGCGTCGTCCAGCGCAGCGCCGCTGCGCACGAAGTCGGTGTAGCGCTTTTCCAGCAGGCGCAGGTCGATGGCATCCAGGCCCAGCGTGGCGCGCGCGTCATGCAGCGTCTTGATGCGGGCGAACAGCTTCGGATCCAGCGCGATGGCGTCGCGGTGGGCGGAGAACTTCGGCGCGTAGTCGGACTCCAGCTTCTCGCGGGCGTCGTTCTTGTCGGTGCCGATCAGGTTGAAGAACACGTTGGTGGCGCGATCCAGCACCTGCCCGCTCTTTTCCATGGCGACGATGGTGTTCTGGAAGCTCGGCGCCTCCGGGTTGTTGGCGATGGCCTGGATCTCGCGCAGTTGCTGCGCCATCCCGGCGTCGAAGGCGGGGGCGAAGTCGCTGTCCTTGATCGCGTCGAATTGCGGGTAGTGCAGGTCGAGCGTGCTGGGTGCGGCGAACGGGCCGCTGTAGGTTGCCGGCATCGTGGCCTCCGAGGTGTTGGTCGCAGGCGCGGTGGTGGCGCAGCCGGCCAGTGCGGTGGCGATCGCGAGCGCAAGCGCGCAGCTGATGGGGTGCTTCATTCGGGCCTCGTCAGGCAGGTTGGCGACCGCAAAGCGTAGCGCAGGCGCATGGGCAGGGCGCGTGACGAATGGCAGGGGCATTCACGCCGCGGCGACCGCGAGGTTCCGATAGTCGCGACTTCCCCCGAATGGAGATCCGCCATGGCCCAGGTCACCAGCGTCATGACCGCCAGCCCTTCCTGCTGCCGCGAGGACACGCCACTGCGAGACGTGGCGCAACTGATGATCGACCATGACTGCGGGATGATCCCGGTGGTGGACGCAGATGGCAGGCCGGTGGGCGCCGTCACCGACCGCGATATCGCCGTCCGCATCGTCGCCAGGGGCAAGGATGCGTCCAGCAGCCGCGCCGGCGATGCGATGACCAGCCCCGTCACCACCATCGACAGCGCCACCAGCCTGCACGATGCCACCTGCGTGATGGAGGCCGAGAAGATCCGCCGGGTCATCGTGGTCGATGCCGATGGCAAGCTGGCCGGAGTGGCCGCCATCGCGGACCTGGCCCTGGCCGGCAAGAACGAGGCGACGGCTGCCGTCGTCAGGGAAATTTCGGAGCCCGGGAGAGCCTGAGCGACGATCCATCCATGGGATAGGCGACGACCGCGGGAGCGCGCACAATCTGCGCTCCCCCGTCGCTGCAGGTTGCCATGGCCACCACCGCCTACGATTTCGACGCCACCGCCCTGGATGGCACGCCGCAACCGCTTTCCGACTGGCGCGGCAAGGTCCTGCTGATCGTCAACGTGGCCAGCAAGTGCGGCTTCACCCCGCAATACGCCGGGCTGGAGAAGCTCTGGCGCGACTATGGCGACAAGGGGCTGGTGGTGCTGGGCTTCCCTTGCGACCAGTTCGGTCACCAGGAGCCGGGCAACGCCGAGGAAATCCGCAATTTCTGCTCGTTGACCTACGACGTCAGCTTCCCGATGTTCGCCAAGATCGACGTCAACGGGGCCCACGCGCACCCGCTGTGGACCTGGCTGAAGGACGAGAAGGGCGGCCTGCTTGGTTTCGATGGCATCAAGTGGAACTTCACCAAGTTCCTGGTCGGCCGCGACGGCAAGGTGATCAAGCGCTACGCGCCGACCGACAAGCCGGAATCGCTGGCCCGCGACATCGAGAAAGCGTTGGGATGACCACGTCGCCGCCAGGCGATGCCTACCGGCTGACGTTCAAGCACCAGCCGCCGTTGCTGATAGCGTGGGTGGCGGGCGGCGAGGACACCCGGCTGGAAGTCACCTTCGATTACTGGGTGCGGATCGCTGCAGAAGTGCGCGCGACCGGTGCCCGCAAGTTGCTGGTAGTCGACGAGATGCAAGGCGAGGTCATGACCGACGCGGACCTCGAGCGGTTCTTCGCCGGCATGAGCGGGCGCGGGTTGGAAGGCCTGCGCATCGCCTACGTCGAGGGCCGCCCGGACCAGATGCAGCGCATCGAATTCGTCGAGCAGATGGCGCTGGAGCGTGGCTACACGATCCGGGTGTTCGGCAACGAGCGCGACGCGGTGTTCTGGCTGCGCCACGGCTTGCGGTAAGCGCCGGCCACGCCGGCGCGCGCCTCACTTCTCGACGAAGGCGCGCTCGAACACGTACTCGCCCGCGGTGCCGATGCGGGGCGAGGCGGTGAAGCCCCGGCGATCGAGGATGCCGCGGAAATCCGCCAGCATCTGCGGGCTCCCGCAGATCATCGCGCGGTCGCGCGCGGGGTCGAGGTCTTCGAGGCCCAGGGCCGTCGCGATGCGGCCTTGGTCGAGGTGGTCGGTGATGCGGCCCTGGTGGTCGCGGCCGTTGTACGTGAACGGTTCGCGCGAGACCGCCGGGTAGTACAGCAGGCGGTCGCGCAGGGTGTCGCCGAGCAGTTCGTGGTTCGGCAATTCGCGTTCGATGTAGTCGCGGTAGGCCAGGTCCTCGGCGCCGCGCACGCCGTGGCAGAGCACCACGCGTTCGAAGCGTTCGTAAGTCTCCGGATCCTTGATCACCGACAGCCACGGCGCGAAGCCGGTACCGGTACCCAGCAGGTAGAGGTTGCGGCCTGCGTGCAGGTCGGAGACCAGCAGGGTGCCCGTGGGCTTGCGGCCGATCAGGATCGAATCGCCGGGCTGGATGTGCTGGAGGCGCGAGGTCAGCGGGCCGTCCTGCACCTTGATGCTGAAGAACTCGAGTTGTTCTTCCCAGTTCGCGCTGGCGATGGAGTACGCGCGCATCAGCGGCTTGCGGCTGCCGTCCGGCTGCTCGACCTCCAGCCCGATCATGACGAACTGGCCGTTATCGAAACGGAAGCCGTCGTCGCGGGTGGTGGTGAAGCTGAAGTACGCGTCCGTCCAGTGACGAACGTCGAGCACCGTCTCGGTGCCGAACGGGGAGGCCATGCGGGGATCTGGGGAAAGCGGGGCAGGCCGCCATTTTACGCTGCGCCGCAGCGAGGCGTTTGACCTCGCGCAAACGGGGTTCAGGGCGCGGCGGGCGGCACCAGCTCCAGCAACTGGCCATCGTCCTCGTCGGTGAGCACGTAGACCTTGCCATCCGCGGAGACCCGCACATCACGGATGCGCTTGCCCAGGTCGCCGAGCAGGCGCTCTTCGGAGACGACCTTGTCGCCGTCCAGGGTCAGCCGGATCAGGTTGCGATCCGCCAGCGCGCCCAGCAGCAGGCTGTTGTTCCAGGGGTGCCTGGGGCGGCCGACGAAGAACGCCATGCCGGACAGGCCCGGCGACTTCTCCCAGACGTGATGCGGCTGTTCCATGCCGGCCTTCGCCTTGCCTTCGGCTTCGGGGATCTTCAGGCCGGAATAGTTGATGCCGTGGGTGATGACCGGCCAGCCGTAGTTCTTGCCGGCCCGGGGCAGGTTGAGTTCGTCGCCGCCGCGCGGGCCGTGCTCGCTTTCCCACAACGTACCGGTGCGCGGATCGACCGCCAGTCCCTGCATGTTGCGATGGCCGTAGCTCCAGATTGCCTTGCGCACGCCCACGCCACTGGCGAACGGATTGTCCGCAGGCTGGGTGCCGTCGACGTTCAGCCGCACCAGCTTGCCCTGCAGGACTTCCAGGTCCTGCGCCATGGCGCGCTCGTTGCGTTCGCCCTGGCTGATGAAGACATGACCCTTGCCGTCGAAGGCGATGCGCGAGCCGAAATGGTTGCCGCCTTCCAGCTTCGGCAATTGCCGGTAGATCACGCCGACGTCCGTCAATGCGGCATCACCCAAGGTGGCGGTGGCGACCGCGGTGCCGGCGGTATCGCCGTCGCCGGGTTCGGCGAAGCTCAGCCAGATGCGCTTGTTGCTGGCGAAATCCGGATCAAGCACCACATCGAGCAAGCCGCCCTGTCCCTCGGCGAACACAGTGGGGACACCGGTGATCGGTGGCGAAACCGTGCCGTTCGCGGCGATCCGGCGCAAACGGCCGGGACGTTCGGTGACCAGGAAGTCGCCGCCGGGGAGCAATGCGACGGCCCACGGATGTTCAAGCCCGGACGCGATCGGCCGAACCTGCAACGTGCCGGCCTGGGTCGGCATCGACCGCGCGGGTTCTGCCGAGGTGGCCGGCTGGGCAGGCGCCTGCGATTGCGCACAGGCATTCAACGCCAACGACATCGCGATGCAGGTGGAAAGGAGGCGAAGTCGGCGCATTCGGGTTCCTTGTTCAGCGATAGCCTGCGGCCTGCAGTTCGAAGAGTTCGGCATAGCGTCCCCCCTGCGCCATCAATTGTTCGTGAGTCCCGCTGGATTCGACCTTGCCGTCCGCCAGCACCAGGATACGGTCGGCCATGCGCACGCTGCTGAAGCGGTGGCTGATCAGCACTGCGGTCTTGCCGTCGGACAGTTCCTTGAAGCGCTCGAACACCTCGAACTCGCTGCGCGCGTCGAGCGCAGCAGTGGGTTCGTCGAGGATCATCACCTGCGCATCGCGCATGTAGGCGCGGGCGATGGCGATCTTCTGCCACTGTCCGCCGGACAGGTCCACGCCCTCCTTGAAGCGGCGGCCGATGATCTGGTCGTAGCCCTTCGGCAGCGAGGCCACCACCTCGTCGGCCATGCCCTTGCGCGCGGCCAGCTCGACCCGCGCGCGGTCGCCCATCGCCTCGATCAGGCCCACGCCGATGTTCTCCGCGGCGGTGAGGTGGTAGCGCACGAAGTCCTGGAAGATCACGCCGGTATTGGCGCGCAGGTCGTCCAGGTCGTAGTCGCGCAGGTCGCGGCCGTCCAGCAGGATGCGGCCTTCGTCGGGGTCGTACAGGCGCGCCAGCAGTTTCACCAGGGTGGTCTTGCCGGCGCCGTTCTCGCCCACCAGGGCCAGCACTTCGCCGGCATGCAGTTCGAAGCTCAGGCCGCGCAGCGCCCAGCGCTCCGCGCCTTCGTAGCGGAAGCCCACGTTCTCGAACACGAAGCCCTGGCGGATCGGGTCGGGCACCGCGATCGCATCCGGCTTGCTGCGGATCTCCGGTTCGATCTCGAAGAACGAATACAGGTCGTCCAGGTACAGCGCCTGCCCGGCCACCTGCGAGAACCCGACCAGCAGGCTTTCGAGCAACTGGCGCAGGCGCCGGAAGCTGCCGGCCAGGAAGGTCAGGTCACCGATGCTGAAGTCGCCGCGCACCGTGCGCCAGGCGATGTAGGCATAGGCCACGTAGTAGCCGAGCGTGCCCAGCGCGGCCAGCAGCACGCCCCAGAACGCACGCTTGCCGGCCAGCCTGGCGTTGGCCTCGTAGAACTTCTGCGACAGCGTGCGGAAGCGCTCGATGAAGAAGCGGTTGAGGTTGAAGATCTTGACCTCTTTCGCGGTCTCCACGCTGGCCCCGACCTGGCGCAGGTATTCCAGCTGGCGGCGTTCCGGCGTCCACTGGAAGTTGAGCGAGTAGTTGAGCGCATTGAAATGCGATTCGCCGACGAAGGCGGGGATCAGCGCCACGGCCAGCAGCAGCATCAGCCACGGTGCGTAGGCCAGCAGTCCGATGGCGAAGCTGACCACGGTGATCGCATCCTGCGCCTGGCCGAACAGCTGGCCCATCAGGTTCATCCGGCCCATGGTCTGCCGGCGCGCACGATCCAGCTTGTCCTGCAGCTCGGCGTCCTCGAAATCCTCCAGGTCCAGGGTGGCCGCATGTTCCATCAGGCGCACGCTGGTGGCGTTGGTGAAGCGCTCGGACAGCAGGGTGTCGACGTAGCTGGTCAGCCGGCCCAGCAGGTCGGAGCCGATCGCCAGCCCGAATTCCAGCCCCAGCAGGGCCAGCAGGTGGTCGAGCGCGCCCGAATGCCAGGCCGCCGCCAGTTCCTGGCCCACGCCCAGGCCGATCAGGCGGATCGCTTCGTCGATGATCAGCTTGCCGACGTAGAGGGTGGCGATCGGCAGGAAGGCGCGGATCAACCGCAGGCCGATCGAGGCCGTGGTCAGTGGCTTGCTGGTCGCCCAGATCTCGCGCAGGAAGGGCGCGATGTTGCGCATCGCGGCGAAGCGCTGGCGCAGGTTGAGTTGGGCGGCGGGCAGGGGAGGCGGCATGCGCCGATTGTGCGGGAAACGCCCGTGCAGGGCGTTTCACGATGGGCATCGACCTGTTTCAGCGATGCCGTTGCCAAGCGGCATCGCCACAGTGAGCGTTGGCTGGAACACAGGTCCCGCGGAACTCGCGGGACGGGTCATGGGGCGTGATCAGCGCGGTGCTGGCGCCGGCAGTCGTGCGTACAGCGTTTCCGGCGGCAGGCCGAGCGCCTTGGTGACCTGCGCCATGACGTCGTATTCGCGCTGGTCGAGCTTCGAGTCCGAGGCCGCCAGCCGCACCAGGATGTCGTAGAGGCGCTTGGAATCCTCCGAGCCGGGCGGGTGCGCATCGGTGAAGCGCAGCAGCTCGCCCTGCAGGTTGATGTTGCGGTGCATGCCGCGCTCGAACGCTTCCGAGGCGATCCGGCGCGCCGCCATCGACAGGTCGAGCTCGTCCATGAAGCGGTTGGCCAGGTCGGATTCGTGGCTGGTGACCAGGCGGTCGGCCTTGGCCAGGTAGCCCATCGAGCCGAAGAACACTTCGATGACCATCTGCTGGTCGGCGCTTGGCCGCCCCATCGCCAGCATGTCGCCCAGCATCAGGCGCAGGTCGTTGAGGATGCCGCGGATACCCTCGAAGCGCCTGGAAACCTCGTCGTTGCCGCTCATCGTGTCCCCCTCCAGAACATTGGCCGAGCCCCCATCCTGCGCCACCCGCGGCCTGCTGAAAAGGGCGGCGCGATATCATTCGCCTCCCCCCGCGTCCAGCCAGCCAGATCCGTGACCGCCATCAAGCAGGAAGACCTCGTCCAGTCCGTCGCCGACGCCCTCCAGTACATCAGCTACTACCATCCGGTGGACTACATCCGCAGCCTGGCCGCCGCCTACGAGCGCGAGGAATCGCCCGCGGCCAAGGACGCGATGGCGCAGATCCTGATCAATTCGCGGATGTGCGCGGAAGGGCGCCGGCCGATCTGCCAGGACACCGGCATCGTCACCGTGTTCCTGGAGGTGGGCATGGATGTGCGCTGGGACGGCTTCACCGGTTCGCTGGAGGACGCCGTCAACGAGGGCGTCCGCCGCGCCTACCACCACCCCGACAACAAGCTGCGCGCCAGCGTGCTGGCCGATCCGGCCGGCAAGCGCACGAACACCCGCGACAACACGCCGGCCGTCGTCAACATGAAGATCGTGCCGGGCGACAAGCTGGACGTGATCGTGGCCGCCAAGGGCGGTGGTTCCGAGGCCAAGTCCAAGTTCGCCATGCTCAACCCGTCCGATTCGATCGTCGACTGGGTGCTGAAGACGGTGCCGACGATGGGCGCCGGCTGGTGCCCGCCGGGCATGCTCGGCATCGGCATCGGCGGCACCGCGGAGAAGGCGATGCTGCTGGCCAAGGAATCGCTGATGGAGCACATCGACATCCAGGACCTGATCGAGCGTGGCCCGTCGAACAGGGTCGAGGAGCTGCGCATCGAGCTGTACGAAAAGGTCAACGCGCTCGGTATCGGCGCGCAGGGGCTGGGCGGCCTGACCACGGTGCTGGACGTCAAGATCAAGGATTACCCGACCCACGCCGCGAACCTGCCGGTGGCGATGATCCCGAATTGCGCGGCCACCCGGCACGCGCATTTCACCCTCGACGGGACCGGCCCGGTCGCGCTGGAGCCGCCGTCGCTGGAGGATTGGCCGACGCTGACCTACAACCCGCAGAATGCACGGCGCGTGGACCTGGACCGCATCACCCGCGAGGACGTGCTGACGTTCAAGCCCGGCGAGGTGCTCCTGCTCAACGGGAAAATGCTCACCGGCCGCGATGCCGCCCACAAGCGCATCGTCGAGATGCTCGACAAGGGCGAGCCGCTACCGGTCGACCTGGCAGGACGCTTCATCTACTACGTCGGCCCGGTCGATCCGGTGCGCGACGAAGTGGTGGGTCCCGCGGGCCCGACCACCGCCACCCGCATGGACAAGTTCACCGAACAGGTGCTGGCGCAGACCGGCCTGCTGGGCATGATCGGCAAGGCCGAGCGCGGCCCGGTCGCGCTGGAGGCGATCAGGAAGCACCAATCGGTGTACCTGATGGCGGTCGGCGGCTCGGCCTACCTGGTGTCGAAGGCGATCAAGGCCGCGCGCGTGGTCGGCTTCGCCGACCTGGGCATGGAGGCGATCTACGAATTCGAGGTCAAGGACATGCCGGTCACCGTCGCGGTCGATTCGCAAGGCACCTCGGTGCACCAGACGGGCCCGAAGGAATGGCAGGCGCGGATCGCCAAGGGCATGATCGGGGGGATCCCGGTGGTGGTCGCATGAGCAATACCCGCGTCGTCAACGGGCCGGGGTTCAAGGTCTGCTACGAGGACGAGCCGGGCTACCTGCGCGCCTACGTGTTCGACGGCACCGACTCGGTGGATATCTCGATCGCGATGTGGCGGATGCTCGCCGCCGAGGGCGGTGCGGTCGGTGCGACGCGGATGCTGATCCTCGAGGACCTGGTGTCGACGGTCGGACTGGACGACCTTGCCAAGGTGATCGACGCCATCGAGGCCGCCGGCATGGGCCGCTTCCGCAGTGCCTTCGTGGAACTGCGCGACGACATCCAGGGCAGCGAACTTGGCGAGATCATGCTGCAGGAGCGCGGGATCACCATCCGCATCTTCGCCAACGAGAACGAAGCACGGCACTGGCTGTTGTACGGCGGCTGATTCAGGTCGGTGGCGAACCCGGCGGGGGCGGTCGCAGCAGGTCGCCGCCGTCCTCCAGCCGCCGCGCATTGCCGACCTGGGCGTCGAGGGCGCGATCGACCGAGGTATCCCGTGCATGCCCGTTCTCCTGGGCCTGGGGGAAGTCGGCCTCGCCACGTTGCAGGATCACCTTCTGCACGTGTTCCGGCGGCACGAAGCCGGCTTCGCGCAGCTCGCGGCGGACCCGTCGCATCGCTTCGCTGCGGGTCTTGGCCAGGTCGTTGTGGCGCTGGTCGATCCAGCCGGCGAACTGCAATGTCGCGCCATCGTTGGAAAGGGTTCGGATCAGCGTTGACGGGGGTGGCTCGGCGAGCACGCCCTCCACCGAGCCGATCGCGGCAAGCCCCGCGTCCATCGCCGCGTGCCAGGAGGCACGGTTGTCGACCACGGTCTCGAAGTCGAAGCGGCGCTTCGGATTGCGGCTGTAGTTGAGCAGTACCGACTTGAACACCACGCTGTTGGGCAATTGCAGGTGATTGCCATCCACCGTCATCAGGATGGTGGCACGCGCCGTCAGCGCCACCACCTTGCCCTCGAAGCTGTCGATCCGCACGGTGTCACCCGGAGAAAACGGCTTGCGCAGGCTGAGGAGCACGCCGGCGATGTAGTTTTCCGCGATGTCCTTGAAGCCGAAGCCGAGTACCAGCCCGATCACGCCGGCCGAACCCAGCACCGCACCGACCAGGGACGTCGCGTTGAGCAGGTCCAGCGCGACCACCACGCCGGCCAAGGTGATGACGATCCGCACCGTGCTGCGCAGCAGGCCCTCCATGTACGGGTTGCTGCTGCTGAAGCGTTTCACCACCCGCAGGTGCCGGCTGGCGAAGCCGCCCAGCCAGCTGGCGAACAGTACGATCAGCAGGGCGACCAGCAGCAGCGGGGCGCTGGCCACCAGGTGCAGCAACTTGTCCTGGACCTGTTCCAGCGCCTGCATGAAGCGTTCGCCGAGGCTGCTTGCGGTGGGGAGCTTGTCGGGGTCCAGGATCGGCATCGGCTCGCGTCAGAGTTGGGACTTGAACGGAAGGATGAACTTCTCGAACAGCTTTTCCTTCAGCGAGCGATTTTTCCACATCCGGTAGTCGTAGCGCACGGTCGGCTTGAGGTCGCCCTCGAACACCTCGGTCATGCGCTGGGCGAACGCGGCGTCGTACACGTTGAGGCTGGCTTCGTCGTTGAGCCGGAACGAGCGGATGTCGAAGTTGGTCGACCCCACCGATGTCATCATCCCGTCCACGATCAGCAGCTTGTTGTGCATCATCGTGGGCTGGTATTCGTGGATCTCAACCCCGGCCAGCAACAGCTCGCCCCAGTGCGCCTTCGACGCCAGCCGCACGGTGTCGGAATCGATGTGCTTGCCGGGCACGATCACCCGCACCCGAACGCCGCGGTGACGCGCGGCCTGCAGGGCCTGGATCATCAGCGGGTCGGGCACGAAGTAGGCGGCCTCCAGGTCGATGCTGCGCTCGGCGGCGGCGATCGCCATCAGGTACATCAGGTGCATGCTCTCGCTGCCGCCAGCGGGCGAGGCCACGAACATGTGTGCGTCCATCTCGCCCACGGTCGCCAGCGGCGGGAAATAATCGGCGCCGTTGAGCACCACGCCGGTGGTCTTGATCCAGTTGTCGTTGAACGCCGACTGCACCTGCGCCACCACCGGGCCCTCGATGCGGAAGTGCAGGTCGCGCCAGTGGTCGGTGTCCTGCGCGTGGCCTTCCCACTGGTCGGCGATGCCCACGCCACCGGTGAAACCGATGCGGCCGTCGATCACCAGCAGCTTGCGGTGGGTGCGGTTGTTGAGGCGGCCGAGGTTGTACCACTTCAGCGGCCGGTACTTGTGGATCTCCACGCCGGCGTCCTGCATGCGCTGCAGCAGGTCGTCCTCCATCTTGATGCTGCCGACCCAGTCGACCATCACCTTGACCTTGACGCCGGCACGTGCGCGCTCGGCGAGTGCATCGGCGAATTTCGCGCCGATGTCGCCGGACCAGTAGATGTAGGTCTCGAACGTGATCGTGGTGGTGGCGCCGCGGATCGCTTCCAGCATCGCCGGGAAGATCTCGTCGCCGTTCTCGAGGTCGGTGACCCGGTTGCCCTGGATGATGCCGGGGCCCAGCAGGACGCCCATCTCGCGCCGGAACTGCGGGTCGGACACCGCGTAGCGATGCTCGATCTTGCGTTCCAGGGTTTTTTCCGATGTCTTGAAGTTCATCGCCAGGGTGACCAATAGCAGGGTCACGAGGGCGGTAATGGCAATCGTCCAGGCCATGCGTTTGCGGCTCCAGCGTCGTGGCATCGCGGCGATCCGGTGCGGGATCCAGTGGGCGCGCAGCTTGGCCTGAACGCGTTCAGCGTGGCGTGAAAGCCCTGTGGCTACAGCCACCAGGCCAGCGCGAACAGGCCCAGCATGGTGAAGGCCAGCGCCAGCTTGAGCACGGTGCCGAACAGGATGCCGAACCAGGTACCGACGCCGATCCTGGTGGCATGCCCGAGATCCTGCTTCAGCAGGCTGCGCCGATGGATCAGCTCACCACCGATCGCGCCTGCGAACGGGCCCATCAGCAGGCCGAGTGGCCCCAGGAACAGCCCGCCAAAGGTGCCGACCATCGCTCCGATGATCGCCAACCGGCTCGCGCCGACGCGCTTGGCGCCGAGCGCGGTCGCCCAGAAATCCACCGCCAGCGAGAACACCGTCAACAGGCCAAGCACCACCAGCATCGGAACGCCTACCTGCTGGAAATTGCCGGCCCAGGCGGCCAGCAGCATCCCCGCGAATACCAACGGCAGGCCGGGCAGGGCCGGAAGGATGGTCCCCGCGATGCCCACCACGACCAGCAGGGCGGCAAGCACGTAGTACAGGGTGGTCGGTTCCATGGGGTATCCGGTGAAGGCGCGGGGACGATTCTGCAGGAATGCGTGGTCAGGCACGCGAACGGCCCGCACTGCGGGCCGTTCGCGTGTGGCGTGACGGGCGCTGTGGGGGGTTACTGCAGGTAAGCGCGACCATCCGAAATGCGGACCCGCGAACCTTCGCGGAAGCCGGACACGTTGTCCTGGGTCACGGCGGTGGTGCGGCCGTCGTCCATGCGGACATGCACGGTGTAACCATCGCTGCGATTCTTCTGGATGGCATTGCCTGCAGCGGCGCCCGCAGCGGCGCCTGCGACGGCCGAGATGTTCTGGTTGCCCTTGCTGCCGCCGGTCTGCGCGGAAATCTCGTGGCCTGCAACGGCACCGATGATGCCGCCGATCACTGCGCCGGCCTTGCCTGACTCGCCGCCCACGGTGATGCGGGTGACGGTGCCGCAGTTCTGGCAGGTGTTGCCGTAGTTGCCGCCGTAGCTCGGTCCGCCGGAATAGCCGGACGAACCGGTGCTGGCGCAGCCCGTGCCTGCGGCCAAGGCCAGGCCGAGGATGGCCGCGCCCAAGGTGCGGATGTGTGGAGTGCGGATCGTCATGTGGAGTCTCCTTCCGATGGAGCGAATGATTTGCGTGGAACGATGGGTCGCCGACTTGGACGACGGGGCGATCCTGTGACTGCGCGCATGAACGGAACCCGACATTCGATGTTTCGGGAGGTTCCGGCTTACGGGTGATTCACCGAGGTGGAGGCGCCGTCAACGCGGACCGGGCGCTCTGAAACAACAAGGCCGCCCGGAGGCGGCCTTGTCGAATGCCTGTGCGCAGCGCTCAGCCGCGGAAATCCTGGTGGCAGGCCTTGCAGGTTTCGCCGATCGATTTCATCGTCGCGCCCAGGCCGTCGCAGGTCAGCGGCGGATTGGCGATCGCCTTGTCGGTGGCGGCGCGCATCGCCGAACTTGCCGCAGTGAAGCGGGTGTCGTCGCGCAGGTCCGGGAACGCGGCGTCGATGTCGTTCGCGGTGACCCGCAGCGCCTGCAGGTGCGGGAGGATGTCGGTCGCGTTGCAGCGGTTCGCGTCCATGTCGGCCTTCAACTGTCCCATGTGCCATTGCTGCACGTGCATCAGCGCATCAGGGAAGTGATCCTTGCGTTCGTTCAATGCGCGCATCGTCATCACCGTGGCGATCACGCCCAGCACCAGGCCGAGGATCAGCAGGAAGGCATAACGGCCCGCATTCGAGGGACGGCGGTTCGGATCGACGTTGGACATGCGGGCTCCGTGGCATGGCTGGCTGGGAGTGGATCAGGGCGATGGTGGCATATCCGCGATGCAACGGTCACCAGCAGTGCCCAGCCCCTGAGCCAAGGGGGCGATTCGCGCCATGGGCTCGAATGGGGGTGTGCGATGTACGTGGCGGGGCCCGAAGTTCGCGTAGCGAACTTCGGGGGATCTTGGGCCATGCCCAAGATTCGCCTCACCAACCCATGTGGTGGCCGCCGTTGATGTCGAGGTTGGAGCCGGTGATCCAGCCCGCCTGCTCGTCGGCCAGGAAGCCCACGCCATACGCGATTTCTTCCGGGGTACCGAGGCGGCCAGTGGGAATGTCGGCGACGATCTTCGCCCGCACTTCTTCCGGCACCGCCATCACCATGTCGGTGGCGATGTAGCCCGGCGAAATGGTGTTGACGGTGACGCCATTGCGGGCGTTCTCGCGCGCCAGCGAGATGGTGAAGCCGTGCATGCCGGCCTTGGCCGCGGCGTAGTTGGCCTGGCCGTACTGGCCCTTCAGGCCATTGATCGAACTGATCTGGATGACCCGGCCCCACTTGCGCTCGCGCATCCCCTCGATCACCGGACGGGTGACGTTGAACACCGAATTGAGGTTGGTATTGATCACGTCGCCCCATTGGTCGGCCTTCATCTTGTGGAAGGTGCCGTCGCGGGTGATGCCGGCGTTGTTGACGAGGATGTCGACCGGGCCGAGCGTGGCCTCGACTTCGCGGACCATCGCTTCCGCTTCCTGTGGCGAGGTCACGTCGCCCTTGACGATGGCGATGTCGTAGCCGGCCGCCTTCATCTGCTCCTGCCAGGCGCGTGCTTTCTCCTCGTTGCGGTAGTTGGTGGCGACCTTGTGGCCCATGTCGGCCAACCGCTTGACGATGGCGGTGCCGATGCCGCCGGTGCCACCGGTGACGAGTGCGACGCGGGAAGTCATGGGGGAACTCCTGGGAAGTGGCAGATGTGAAGAGGGATTCTAGCGGCGCGATGTTGCATCGGTGTTGTGCGCTGCGGCGGATGCGGGCAACGCGTCGCGCGGCACCCGATCGATGCGGAACGCCTCGATCGCCGCCGCCAGGAATCGTTCGGTCGAGTCGATCGTCGCCGGCAGCGCGCCTTGCCCGAGCGCCAACCAGCACGCGTGCAAGGCCGGTATCGGATCGTCGGGATCGACCGGCATCGCCGCGCAGGACTTCGACAACTTTCTGCCGTCGGTGTCGAGCAACAGCGGCAGGTGCGCGTAACCCGGCGTCGGCAAGTCCAACGCGCGCTGCAGCAGGATCTGGCGCGGGGTGGAGTCCAGCAGGTCTGCGCCACGGACCACTTCGGTGATGCCCTGCGCGGCGTCGTCCACGACCACGGCGAGCTGGTAGGCCCACGGGCCATCGGCGCGGCGCAGCACGAAGTCGCCGGCATCGACATCGACGCGTTGCACCACGCGGCCATGCACCAGGTCATCGAAGCCGATCTCGCACTCGTCCGGGACGCGCAGGCGGATCGCCGGGTCCGGCCGTCGTGCAGCGGCCACGCAGTGGCGGTGGATACCGCCGCTCGCGACCAGGTCGCTGCGGCTGCAGTGGCATTCGAAGGCGAGCCCCTTCGCCAGCAACCGATCGAGTGCCTCCTGGTAAATCCCCCCGCGCTTGCTTTGATGGATGACCGGGCCGTCGTGGTGCAACCCGAAGGTGGCCAGTGCGGCGCGCTGTCCGTCGGCCGCGCCGGCGATTTCGCGGGGTGGATCCACATCCTCGATCCGCAGGAGCCATTCACCGCCGGCCTGCCGCGCCAGCAGCCAGCTGCCCAGGGCGGCCAGCAGCGAGCCCGCATGCAGCGGACCGGTGGGAGAGGGCGCGAAACGGCCGCGGTAGGCGGGCAGGGGCATCGTGGGTCGGTCGTCTTCAGATTGAATTTACAGGCGCGTGGCCACACTTCCGGACCAAGCCGCGCTCCCCCTGCGGCAGGATGGCAGATCGATGTTCAAGCGCGGATTCCTCTTTCTTGCAACCAACCTGGCGGTGCTGGCCCTGGTCAGTATCGTGATGTCGATCCTCGGGGTGAACCCACGGCAGTTTGGCGGCCTGCTGATCATGGCGGCGCTGTTCGGCTTCGGCGGCTCGATCATCTCGCTGCTGGTGTCCAAATGGATGGCTAAGCGCGCGACCGGCGCGCATGTCATCGAAACCCCGCGAAACGAGGCCGAACAATGGCTGTTGGGTACGGTGCGCCGCCAGGCCCAGGCTGCCGGCATCGGCATGCCCGAGGTCGCGATCTACGACGCCCCGGAAATCAATGCCTTCGCCACCGGTGCCAACCGCAACAACGCGCTGGTGGCGGTGTCCACCGGGCTGCTGCGGGCGATGAGTCGCGACGAGGCCGAAGCGGTGCTCGCCCACGAGGTCAGCCACGTCGCCAACGGCGACATGGTGACGATGGCGCTGCTGCAGGGTGTGCTCAACACCTTCGTGATCGTGCTGTCGCGGGTGATCGGTCGCGCGATCGATGGCTACCTGGGCAATCGCGATGGATACGGCATCGGCTATTACCTGGGCGTGTTCGTGCTGGACATGGTGTTCGGCCTGTTCGCCTCGATGATCGCGATGTGGTTCTCGCGCCACCGCGAGTTCCGCGCCGATGCTGGCGGTGCCGCGCTGGCCGGCAAGCAGAAGATGATCGCCGCGCTGGAGCGCTTGTCGCAGACCTATGGGCATAGCAGCCTGCCCAAGCAGGTCGCGGCGTTCGGCATCAGCGGCGGTGTGGGCAACGGCCTGAAGCGCCTGCTGATGAGCCATCCGCCGCTGGAGGAGCGCATCAGCGCCCTGCGCAACGCGCAGCCGGATGCCGGTGCGGTGCGCCAGGGCGTGGTGGCCTGACCGGATCCCGGTTACAGCGTCACCGAGAATGAAAAAGCCCGCCGGGAGGCGGGCTTTTTCTTGGGCGCGCGCAGGACGGGTCAGCTGAAGTCGTAGGTCATGTCCGGCCCGGCAGGGGCCAGGAAGTCGCCCTGCACATAATCCACGCCGGCCGAGAAGAGCAGGGTCATGCTCGACGCATCCTGCACGCGCTCCGCCACGGTGCGGATGCCGCGTTGTCCCGCCTGTTGGGCGATTTCGCGAACGCGCGCCTGCGAGTCGGCACTCTTGGACAGGTCGTCCATGAACTGCGGATCGATCTTGAGTAGCGCAGGCTCGAAATGCTGCAGGGTCTGCAGCGAGTTGAGCCCGGCACCGAAGTGCTCCAGCGCCATCCGGCTGCCGAAGCCCGCCAGCGCGCCGGCGAATTCCTGCGCCGCGTGCAGGTTGGTGAACACCTTCGCTTCCGGCACCGCCAGGATCAGCTGCTCGCCGGGCACGCCGGCTGCGGCCAACTGGTCGGCGATGAAGGCCGGCATGCTGGAATCCAGCAATGCTTCCTGCGAGACCGACAGCAGCAGGCTGGTGCGCTTGCCGGCGCGCAGGCGTTCGCCGACCAGGGCGACCGCGCGGGACACCGCCCAGCGGTCGATCGGGCGCAGCAGGTCGTGTTCCTCGGCGATCGGCAGGTAGGTGCTGGCCTCGACCGGGACGCCGTCGCTGCCGTGCAGGCGCAGGAACATCTCGTAGGTTTCGCTGCCATCGCCCTGCAGGGCGATGACCGGCTGGAAGTCCAGGCGGAAGCCTTCGCTGTCCAATGCGCCCTGGATGCGCGCGACCCAGGCCGCGATGCGTTCCTGCTCGGCGCGATCGACCGCGCCGGGATCGAACAATTGCACCCGGTTGCCGCCGACGCCGACCGCGGAGACCACGCCCTGGGTGGCCTTGGCCAGCACCTGGCTGGTGCTGGCGATCTTCTCGCCGATCTGCACGCCGCCGATGCTGACCGTCGCATTGAGGGTGTTGTCGCCCACCTCCAGCACGTGGCCGGCGAAGGCCTCGCGCACGCGTTCGGCCAGGTCGCTGGTGGCCCGGTAGTCGCTGCCGCGCACCAGCAGGGCGAGCTGGTGCTCGCCGAAGCGGGCGGTGATGGCGTCGTTGGCGACGCTGTCCAGGCGTTGTCCCATCGCCGCCATCAGGTCGTCGGCGGCATCCAGCCCGATCACGTCGAGCAACTGGGCGTAATGGTCGGGCTCGATCAGCAGCAGGCCATGCGCGGCGCCTTGGCCCGCTGCCTCGGCGACCGCGCCGTCCAGCAGGCCCAGGAAGGTCGGCCGGTTGAGCAGGCCGGTGGCCGGGTCGCGCTGCTTGAGCTCCTCCACCTGGCGGGCCAGTTCGGGATCCTGTTCCGTGGCCTGGCGGCGGAAGATCACCTGCTGGCAGGCCTCGCCCTCGTACTGGGCGGCGGTGAATTCCATGATCGCCGGGAAGTCGGTGCCATCGATGTCGCGTGCGGTGAGCTCGTGCCGCGGCGGCGGCGGCTCGCCCTTGGACAGCCGCTTGAGCAGGGCCTTGAACTCCTCCACGTCCTTGGGCGCGATGAAGTCCAGCAGCGACATTCCCTCGATGTCCTCGAAGGTCTCGTAGCCGAACATCTCCAGATAGGCCTGGTTGGCGCGGATGTGCATGCCTTCGTGGATGTAGGCGATCGGCTCGCGCGAGGAGTCGATCAGCATGTCGCAGCGGCGCTCGGTCTCGCGCATCTGCGCCTCGAGGTGGCGTTGCGAGCGACGCGCGTCGAGGTCGTGCCATTCGGTGCGGACGTTCTTCAGGAACTGCTGCGGGCGGCCGCGCAGGGCCACCGTCTGCGCGCCCTGCGCCTGCACGCTGTCCAGGATTTCGTCGGTGATCCCGTCCAGCACCGCCAGCAGCGGCACGTCGCGGCCGCAGCCCATCACCACGGCGGCCACTTCGGCGAACGGCATCTGCGTGGACGCGTATTCGGCCAGCACCATGTCGACCGGTTGCTGGGACAGGATCTGCGCCAGTTCGTCCAGGCTTTCCGCGCGCAACGGGCGCACGGCGATGCCGGCGTTGCGCAGGCTGCTGACGATGGCCTCGGCCTCGTTGACCTGGTCATCGACGAGCATCAATCGTAGAGCGGTGTCCTTGCCGATCGCCATGCGGGGGCTGCAATCCGTGCGTTGAGGGACAAGGCTACATCATCCGACAACGGGAAGGCCGGCGTCCACGGCCTGCAGCGGGGTCTTGCCGGGTGCGCCGGCGACCTCACGCACGAGTTTCGGGACCAGGTAACCGGGCAGGCGGGCCGCCAGCGCGGCGTGGAGGGCCAGCGCCTGCGCATCGTCCACCTCGAAATGGGCGGCACCCTCGACCCGGTCCAGCTGGTGCAGGTAATAGGGCAGCACGCCGGCTGCGTGGCCGCGTTCGCACAGGGCGGCAAGCGTGTCCACCGCGTCGTTGACGCCACGCAGCAGCACGGCCTGGTTGAGCAGGGTGGCGCCTGCATCCCGCAGGGCGGCCATCGCCTTGTCCACGGCGCCATCGAATTCATGGGCATGGTTGGCATGCACCACCACTGCGACCGGCCACGGCAGGCCGCGCAGCCAGGCCAGCAGGTCGGCATCCACCCGCTCCGGCAGCACGATCGGCAGGCGGGTATGCAGGCGCAGGCGGCGGATGTGGGGGATGCCGCGCAGGGCGTCGGTCAGTTCCGCCAGCTTGTGGTCGGCCAACGACAACGGATCGCCGCCGGACAGGATGACCTCATGCAGCGAATCGTCCGCGCGGATCGTCTCCACGGCCTCGCGCCAGCCGGCTGCCGCGGCGGTGTCCTCTGCATACGGGTAATGGCGGCGGAAGCAGTACCGGCAATGCACGGCGCAGCTGCCGGTGGCGACCAGCAGCGCCCGCCCGTTGTACTTGTGGATCACCCCGCCACCGCGTCGGGCCGCGCCATCGCCGACCGCGTCCAGGCCAAAGCCGGGGACGATGCGGTCTTCCTCCAGCACCGGCAGCACCTGTCGCAGCAACGGATCGCCCGGGTCGCCGTGGCGCATGCGGGCAACGAAGCCGCGCGGCACGCGCAGCGGGAACTGGCGGGCTGCGTCGTCGGAGAGCTGCGCGGCGAGGTGGCCAAGCCCGAGCATCGCCAGCAACTCGCGGGGGTCACGCACGGCATCGCGCCACGCCTGCTGCCAGCGCAGGGCGGGGGGCGGCGATGTGGCGGTGGGCTGCAAGGCCACGGGGGCAGCGGTTATCATGTGGGTCTGCGATCCAACGACACGTTCCGGCCACGCCGGAATCCCTGATCCCACATTTTAGCTGCCCGGCTGGGTGGCGCGAAGGAGCACCCATGGCCTCCCTGGGCATGAACGACGTCAAGACCGGTCAGAAGATCCTGATCAACAACGATCCCTGCGTCATCACCGAGACCGAATACGTCAAGCCGGGCAAGGGCCAGGCCTTCACCCGCATCAAGTACCGCAGCATCAAGTCCGGCCGCGTGGTCGAGCTGACCATGAAGGCGACCGACAACGTCGAGCAGGCGGACGTGGTCGATACCGACATGCAGTTCCTGTATTCCGATGGCGAGTACTGGCACTTCATGAACCAGGAATCGTTCGAGCAGGTGCAGTCCGACAAGGCCGGCATGGGCGGCGCGGAGAAGTGGCTGAAGGGCGAGGAAGAGTGCGTGGTGACGCTGTGGAACGGCACCCCGATCGCGGTGCAGCCGCCGAACTTCGTCGAACTCAAGATCACCGAGACCGATCCCGGCGTGAAGGGCGACACCGCCGGCACCGGCGGCAAGCCGGCCACCCTGGAAACCGGCGCGGTGGTGCGCGTGCCGTTGTTCGTCGGCCAGGACGAGAAGATCAAGGTCAACACCAGGACCGGCGAGTACGAGTCGCGGGTCAAGTAAGCCGATGACCGATCCCGTCCCGCAGGCCTGCGATCTCATCATCGAAGCCGGGTGGGTGGTGCCGGTGGTGCCGCACGGCGTGGTCCTGACGGATCACGCCGTCGTCGTGTCTGGCGGCGCCATCGTCGCGGTGCTGCCGATCGCCGAGGCGCGCACGCGCTTCGAGGCGAAAGAGAGCGTGTCGCGCCCGGACGCCGCATTGATCCCCGGCCTGGTCAACGCGCACACCCACAACCCGATGACCCTGCTGCGCGGCGTCGCCGACGACCTCCCGCTGAAGGTCTGGCTGCAGGAACACATCTGGCCGATCGAGGGCGCGGTGATCGGTCCCGGCTTCGTCGCCGATGGCGTCACCCTGGCGATCGCCGAGATGCTCCGCGGCGGCACCACCTGCTGCAACGAGAACTACTTCTTCCCCGACGTGCAGGCCGCGACCTACAAGCGCCACGGCTTCCGTGCGCGGGTGGGCCTGCCGGTGATCGATTTCCCGACCGCCTGGGCGAGCAGCGACGACGAATACTTCGACCGTGCCGGCGAAGTGCACGACCAGTGGCGCGACGACGCGCTGATCCGCACCGCCTTCGCCCCGCATGCGCCGTACACCGTGAACGACGCCAACTTCGAGCGCGTGCGGATGCTCGCCGACCAGTTGGATGTGCCGGTGCACCTGCACCTGCACGAAACCGCGCAGGAAGTGCAGCAGTCCATCGAACAGCACGGCCAGCGGCCGATCGCGCGGCTGGACCGGCTGGGCCTGGTCAACGACCGCCTGATTGCCGTGCACATGACCCAGCTCACCGAGGCCGAGATCCACCTCTGCGCCGAGCGCGGCGTCAGCGTGGTGCATTGCCCGGAGTCCAACCTCAAGCTGGCCTCCGGTTTCTGCCCCGCCTGCGCCCTGGAACGTGCGGGCGTGACCCTGGCGATCGGCACCGATGGTTGCGCTTCCAACAATGACCTCGACATGGTGGGCGAGACCCGCACCGCCGCGCTGCTGGCGAAGGCGGTAGCCAGCGATGCAGCGGGCTTCGACGCACATGCCGCGCTGCGCGCGGCCACGCTGGGCGGTGCGAAGGCGATCGGTTTCGACCATCTGGTCGGCAGCCTGGAGCCCGGCAAGCGTGCGGACATCGCCTGCGTGGATTTCTCGGCGCTGGAAACCCAGCCGCTGCACAACATCGTCTCGCAGCTCATCTACGCCACCGGCCGCCACCAGGTCAGCGACGTCTGGATCGAGGGCGACCAGAAACTGCGCCGGCGCGTGCTGGTCGACATGGACCTGGACGGGATCATCGCCAATGCGCGCCAATGGCGCGACCGCATCGCCACAGTGAGGCCGGCATGACCGCATCCGCCCGGAATTTCTCGCAGGCCGAACTCGACAAGTTCGACGAACTGGCGCAACGCTGGTGGGATCCGGACGGCCCGCAGAAGGCCTTGCATGCGCTGAATCCGGCGCGCCTGGGTTACGTGGCCGACCGCACGCCGTTGCGCGATGCAGCGGTACTCGATGTCGGTTGCGGCGGCGGCTTGCTCAGCGAGGCGCTGGCACGGGCCGGCGCGAGGGTCACCGCCATCGACCTTGCGCCGAACCTGCTCAAGGTCGCGCGCCTGCACGGCCTCGAGTCCGGCATCAAGGTCGACTACCGCGAGCTGCCGGTCGAAGCCCTGGCCGAGGAGATGCTTGCCGAGGGCAGGCCGGCATCGTTCGACGCGATCACCTGCATGGAAATGCTGGAACACGTACCGGAGCCGGGGTCGGTGATCCGGGCCTGCGCCACGCTGTTGAAGCCGGGCGGCCGCCTGTTCCTCTCCACCCTCAATCGCACGCCGGCGGCGTTCGCGTTGGCCATCGTCGGGGCCGAGTACGTGGCGCGGCTGCTGCCCAAGGGCACACACCAGTACCGCGATTTCATCAAGCCGTCGGAACTCGCGAAGTGGCTGCGCGAGGCAGGCCTCGAGCTGGAGGACGTGAGCGGCCTGATGTACGAGCCATGGCGCAACAGTGCTCGCGTCATCGCACGCACCGACATCAATTACCTCGCCTACGCGCGCAAGCCCGGATGAGGGCGGGCATGTTCCCGCGCCTGGTGCTGTTCGACCTCGACGGCACCCTGCTCGACAGCGCGCCCGACATGGTCGCCACCGTCAATCGCATGCGCGCGGCGCGCGGGCAGGGACCGATGCCGCTGGCCGAACTGCGCCCGCATGTATCGAAGGGCTCGCGGGCGATGAGCGCCGCGGCCTTCCCGGAGCTGGGTGGCGAGGTGTCCGGCGAGATGATCCGCGAATTCCTGGACACCTATGAGCAGGAGCTTGGCCGCAGCAGCGTGCTGTTCGATGGCGTGGCCGAACTGCTGGATGCCATCGAAGCCGATGGCGCGCGCTGGGGCATCATCACCAACAAGCCCGAATACCTGGCCCGGCAGGTGATGCCGCAACTGGGGTGGGGGACGCGCAGCGCGATCCTGCTCGGTGGCGACACCCTGGCGGAGCGCAAGCCGCATCCATTGCCCCTGCTGCACGCGGCGGGACAGCTGGACGCGGCCATCGACGACTGCGTCTACATCGGCGACGACCAGCGCGACATCGAGGCCGCGCGGGCGGCCGGCATGCGTTCGGTGGTAGCGTTGTGGGGGTATCGGGACGAGGGGGAACGCCCGGACGGCTGGGGCGCCGACGCGCTGGCGGATACGCCGGTCGACTTGCTGGCCCCCACGTTCTGGGCGCGATGGCGATGAGCGAAACCGACGCACTCCGGGGCTTCCTGGGCAAATGGGAAGCGCAGTGGCCCGAATGGAAGGTGGCTGAGGCGTTCGTGCCCGTGTCGCAGCGCGAGCGGGCGCAGGCCTGGTTCGCCCTGCGCGAGGAACTTGCGGAAGCCGCCTGGGGCGAGGGCGACGCGCGTCCCGGCGATGCCAAGCTGGGCTGGTGGGCAGAAGAGCTCGATGGCTGGTCACGCGGGCTACGCCGACACCCGCTGGGCCTGACCTTGCAGAAACTGCCCGCGCCGTGGGCCAACCTGGCGGCCTGCCTGCCGGCCCTGCGCGCCAGCCGCGAGCGTCCCCAGGGCCTGGAACCCGCGATGTTCGCGCTGGAACCGTACGCGGAGGCGCTGGCCGGCGTGGCCCAGCACCTGTTCGACAGCGCCACGCCGGCACCGGCGCGCAACGTGGTGGTCTCGCTCCTGGCCGAACGCGTGTTGCGTCACCCCGGCGCGGCGACGCCACTTGGCGACCTCGACGTGCGCGGCTGGGCCCGCGGCCTGCTGGCGCAGTGGCCCGCGCCGGCGCAGGGCAGCCGCCCGGGCCGTATCCACGCCGCCATCGTGCGCGGCCGCCTGCAGCGATTCGCCGGCGGCAAACCGGTACCGATGAGCCGGCCCGGCGTGCTGTTCACCGCCTGGCGCGCCGCCCGCGGCTGAGCCTGCCCCGCGGCACGCAGCGTTGCGCAGGCGCTCACCGCCGCGCCGGTACAATGCGGCGATGCACAACACGACCCGCCATGCCTCGCTGCCCGACGTCGCCTTCGACACCGCCGCGCTCGCGCGCCCGCTGGACTGGGTCGGCATGGACGCGATGGCGCTGCCGATCCGCCTGCCGGGCGAGGGCAGCCAGGCCCTGCATGTGCCGGCAAGCGTGGACGTCGCGGTCGACCTGCGCGACGGCGCCGCGCGCGGCATCCACATGTCGCGGCTGTACCTCCAGCTCCAGCAGTCGCTGGCCAACGAAGCGCTGACTGCGCCCGCGCTGCGCAAGCTGCTGGAAACCTGTATCGCCACCCAGCAGGGACTGTCGACCCGTGCGCGCCTCCGCCTGCGCTACGACCACCTGCTGTTGCGCCCGGCGCTGGCTAGCGCCAACGCCGGCTGGAAGAACTATCCGGTGACGCTGGAGGCCGAATTGCGTGACGGGCACCTGCAGCTGTCGCTGGCCTTCTCGGTCGACTATTCAAGTACCTGCCCGGCGTCCGCGGCGCTGTCCCGGCAGGTCAACGCGGCACGTTTCGAGGCGGATTTCACCGGCGTTCGTGCACTTTCGGGCGAAACGGTGCGCGACTGGCTCGCCTCGGAACGTGGCCTGGCCGCCACCCCCCATGCGCAGCGCAGCCGCGCCGAGATCCGCGTCGAGTTGCGGCCTGCCTTCGACGAAGCGCCTTTGCGAGCGCTCGTGGATGTGGTGGAAGCCGCCCTCGGCACCCCGGTGCAGACCGCGGTCAAGCGCGAGGACGAACAGGCCTTCGCCGAACTCAATGCCGCCAACCTGATGTTCTGCGAGGATGCCGCGCGTCGCGTGGCTGCCGCGCTGGCGGATGATGCGCGCGTGGCCGCCTGGCAGGTGCGCGTCGCGCACTTCGAGAGCCTGCATCCGCATGATGCAGTGGCCAGCGTGAGCGGGCGGAACGCCTGACGGACTGACGGCTTTTGCTCCCTCCCGTGCGAAGCAGGGGAGAGCTGGGGTGGGGTGTTGCTGGTCGGGATGTGCGATGAAGGCACCCTTTCCCAATCTCCTCCTGCTTCGCAAGGGGAGGAGATGAACGCTACTTTCTTTCAAGCACCAGCAATGGGTCGATGCGCACATCGAACCAGTTCATGCCCCAGTGCAGGTGCGGGCCGGTCGCGCGTCCGGTGGCGCCTACCGCGGCGATGACGTCGCCCTGCTTCACCACGTCGCCGACCTTTGCGTCGATCCGCGACAGGTGCAGGAAATTGCTGCTGATGCCGTGGCCGTGGTCGAGCACCAGGGTGCCGCCGGTGAGGTACAGGCCCGGATCCGCGAAGGTGACCACGCCATCGGCCGGTGCCTTCACCGGGGTGCCGGTCGGCGCGGCGATGTCCATGCCCGAATGCGGCGATTTCGGCGTGCCGTTGTACACGCGCTGGTTGCCGAAGCGGCCGCTGATCCGACCCTCCACGGGCCAGGCGAACGCTTGCGCGAACCCGGTGCGGGCATCGTCGCGGATACGCGCTGCGACCACGCGCGCCTGCTCGCGTTCGATGCGCTCGGCGATCGCGGGTGGCGGATCCACCGTGGCGGGCGGCACGCCGTTGATGTTCTCGACCGGCCAGTCGCGTGGGGTGATGGCGACGCGATGCTCGATCCAGGCGGTCGCCGGCTGCTTGATCCGCAGCACGACCTCGCCGGTGGCGTCGCGGCCGATGCCGAACACGAAGGTGCCGTAGGGCGTGACCCGCAGCGTGCGTCCCGCGTAGTCGACGGTCGCGGCGGGATGCGTGTTGCCGATGACCATCGCGCCTTGCGATGCGGTTGCCGGCAAGCGCGTGGCGCGCATCGGAATGGCGCCGTCGCCGCCGATCATCGGCCCGGCTTCCGTCGGCACCGATTGCGCGCTGGCGATGCCGGTCAGCGCCAGGGCAAGCAGGAACGCCAGGGGAAGGCGCATCAACGGTCGAACTGCAAACGCTGGCCCTGCGGCGTCCCGACCAGGCGCTCGCCGTCCCAGCCCAGCACGCCGTTGACCCAGGTGGCGGCGATCCGCGAGTGGAACGTGGTGCCTTCGAACGGCGACCAGCCGCACCGGCTCAACACGTCCTCGCGTCGCACGGTGTACGGCTTGTCGTCGATGAGGACCAGGTCGGCGGCATACCCTTCTCGGAGGTAGCCGCGCCCCACCACGTCGAACAACTGCGCCGGCGCATGGGCGAATTTCTGCACCACTTGCGCGGTGGTCAGGCGGCCCTCGTGGACCAGTTCCAGGGCGGCATTGAGAGCGAACTGCACCAGCGGCAGGCCACTGGGTGCGCTGGCGTACGGCCGGCCCTTTTCCTCCAGCGTGTGCGGAGCATGGTCGGTGGCCAGCACATCCAGGATGTCGCCGGCCAGTGCGTCGATGATCGCCTCGCGGTCGGCCTCGTCCTTGATTGCGGGGTTGCACTTGATCAGGTTGCCCAGCCGCGCGTAGTCGCCGCGGGCGAAGCGGGTGAAGTGCACGCAGGTCTCGGCGGTGATCTGCTTGCGGCTGCCATCGGCGCGGATCAGCGGGCCCTGCTCGAACAGCGCCAGTTCGTCGGCGGTGCTGATGTGCAGCACGTGCAGTTGCGTGCCGTGCCTGCGCGCTAGCGCCAGTGCTAGGCGCGTGGACTTGATGCAGGCCTCGCGGCTGCGGATGTCCGGGTGGCATTCCACCGGGATGTCGTCGCCGTACTTCGCCTTGTACTGGGCGAGGGTGGCGTCGATGGTCGGGGTGTCTTCGCAGTGGGTGATGATCGGGACGGGGGTGTCGCGGAAGATCGCGTCCAGCGTCTCCGGGTTGTCGACCAGCATGTTGCCGGTAGAGGCGCCCATGAAGACCTTCAGCCCGGGCGTGGCGCGCGGGTCGATGGCGGGGACTGCCTCCAGGTTGTCGTTGCTCGCGCCCATGTAGAAGCCGTAGTTCGCGTGGCAGCGGCCGGCGGCGCGACGGTATTTGTCCTCCAGCGCAGCCGCGTCCAGGGTCGGCGGCACGGTATTGGGCATGTCCATGAAGCTGGTCAGCCCGCCGGCGACCGCGGCGGCCGACTCGATCGCCATGTCCGCCTTGTATTCCATGCCCGGTTCGCGGAAATGGACCTGGTCATCGATCATGCCGGGCAGCAGGCGGCGGCCGGCGGCATCGATCACGGTCTCGCCGGCCCGCGCGGCCAGTCCGTTGCCGATCTGCTCGATGCGGCCGTCCGCGAAGCGCAGGTCGCCATCGAACTCGCGGCCTTCGTTGACCAGCCGGGCATTGACGATCAGCGTCGAAGTCATGTTGGTTCCTTGGGGGGCGGGACGGGGTCGTGTCCGCCGGGGTGCAGGGGATGGCAGCGGCCGATGCGACGGATCGCCAGCCAGCTGCCCTTGAGTGCGCCGAACCGGCCGATGGCCTCCATCGCGTACTCCGAACAGGTGGGCACGAACCGGCAGCGGGTGCCGAGCAGGGGGCTGATCCAGCGCTTGTAGCCGCGCAACAGCGCGATGAGAAAATGTTCGATCACGGGCCTTGAACGCAGCGTGGCGCATCGTTGCGCGGTTGCTGCGATGTGCCCATCAGGGTATAACAGCGCGCTTTCCCGCCTCAAGGGAACATCGAGGAATACCTGCTCGTGGCAGCGAAAAAACCCGTGAAGAAGGCCGCCAAGCCGGCCAAGAAGGCCGTTCCGGCGAAGAAGCCGGCGCCCGCCAAGAAGCCCGCCGCCAAGCCCGTGGCCAAGAAAGCCGCTCCGGCGAAGAAGCCGGCACCCGCCAAGAAGCCGGCGGCCAAGCCGGTGGCGAAGAAGGCGGCCCCGGTGAAAAAGCCGGTGCCTGCCAAGAAACCGGCTGCCAAGACGGCGACCCCGGCCAAGAAGCCGGCTCCCGCTCCGGTGAAGAAAGCGGCTCCGGCCGCAGCCGCCAAGAAAGCACCGGTGGCCAAGTCCACCCCGGCGAAGGCCGCTCCCGTGAAGGCAGTGGCAGCCAAGCCCGCGCCCGCACCAGCAAAGGCTGCGCCGGCCAAGACGGCACCCGCCCCATCCAAGGCGGCTCCGGCACCGAAGAAAGACGCGGTGCAGGTTGCGGCGCCGAAGCCGGCTGCGGTCGTGCGCAAGCCGCAGGGCAAGGTCGCCGTGGCGGTGGTGTCCCGGCCCGCCAGTCCCGCGCCGAAAGGCAAGCTGAGGGTCGTGCCGTACCAGACCGACGAGGCCACCGGCCGTCCGATCCTGCCGGTGGGCTACAAGCCGGCCGCCGACGAGGAATACATGAGCCCGTTGCAGCTCGAGTATTTCCGCCAGCGCCTGTTCAACTGGCGCAACGACCTGGTCGAGGAATCCAAGCAGACCATCGAGAACCTCAAGGAAGAAGTGCGCGATGTCGGCGATGAAGCCGAGCGCGCCACCCGCGAAACCGAGAACTCGCTGGAACTGCGCACCCGCGACCGCTATCGCAAGCTGATCGGCAAGATCGACAGCACGCTGAAGCGGCTGGATGGCGGGGACTACGGGTTCTGCGTGGATACCGGCGAGGAGATCGGCCTGGATCGGATGGAGGCGCGGCTCACCGCCGAGCGCACCATCGATGCGCAGGAACGCTGGGAACACATGCAGAAGCAGATGGGCGATTGACGGTTCGTGCCTGTCGCACTGAGCGAAAACGGCGCCGCAGGGCGCCGTTTTCGGTTTTGGCTGAACGTGCGTTGGCGTTCGTGAGTGGCTGCTAACGAAACCTGCACCCGGCGACTACGTGGCCACGTGCAACCTGTGCGGGTGGCAACAACGACGGACGGGAATGCGTCGTCTGGATCGATGGATGCCACCCAACCCCCAGAAGGAGCACTGCACATGAACAAGGACATCATCGCCGGCAACTGGAAGCAGCTGAAGGGCAAGGCCCAGGCGAAGTGGGGCGACCTCACCGATGACGTGTTCGACGTCGCCGAAGGCAACAGCGAATACCTCTCCGGCAAGTTGCAGGAAAAATACGGCTGGCAGCGCGAGCGCGCCGACAAGGAAGTCTCCGATTTCCGCAACACGCTGAACTGATTCCAGCGGAATCAGCCATCCGTTGAAGCGAAAGCCCGGCGCATGCGCCGGGCTTTCTTCGTGTGCGCAACGACGGAGGTGGCTCACTGCAGTTCGCGCAGGTCCAGCTTGCGCAGCCGCGGCGCCTTCCATGCGGTGATGCCGACCACGCCCATGGTGACGAAGCCGCCCAGCACCACCGACGGCACCAGCCCCAGCAGTCGCGCCATCGATCCGGCATAGAACGCGCCCAGTTCGTTCGACGAACTGATGAAGATGCTGTTGACCGAGGATACGCGTCCACGCATCTCGTCCGGCGTACTGAGCTGCAGGACGGTCGAGCGCAGCACCACCGACACGCCATCGAACACGCCCGACAGCAGCAGGAAGAGCACCGACAGCCAGAAGGCCGTGCTCAGGCCGAAGCCGATCATGCAGGCGCCGAAGCAGGCCACCGCCACCAGCATGATCCGGCCGGCATTCGCCTGCAGGGGATGCCGCGCCAGCCACAACGCGGCGGCGACCGACCCGAGCGCGGGCGCGCCACGCAGGATGCCCAGCGCCTCCGGCCCTGCGTGCAGCACGTCCTTGATGAAGGCCGGGGCCAGCGAGATCGCGCCACCGAACAGGACCGCGAACATGTCCAGCGCCAGCGCGGCCAGCAGGATCTGGTGGCCGAACACGAAGCGCAGCCCCTCGGCGATACTGGCGAACACCGGGCCACGTTGCTGCTGCTGGGCGGGTTCGCTCACCGGCATGCACAGCAGCGCTCCTGCGGCGACCAGCGCGAACACGGTCGACAGCCCGTACGCCGTCCATTTGCCGGCGGCACCGACCAGGACGCCGCCAATCGCAGGGCCGAGTACCAGACCGGCCTGGAACACCACGCTGCCGATGCTGGCACCGCGCCCGAACTGGTCGCGGCGCAGCACCCGCGCGAACAGGGCGTTGTGCACCGGGCCCAGGAACGAACGCGCGACCCCACCGATGGCGATCACCAGGTAGATCGGCCACAGGCCGCGGAGCGGGATGACGTCGCCGGCGACCAGCGCCAGCACGAGCGCATTCAAGGCCAGCACCGCACACGCCGCCGCGCCGAGCTTGCGTCGAGGCAGGTGGTCGACCAGGTAGCCTGAAAACGGCGCCACGCAGAAGAACGGGATGACCTCGGCCAGGCCGATCAGCCCCAGCGACCACGGATCGCGGGTGAGTTCGTAGACATGCCAGCCCACGGTCACCGCCACGATCTGGTACGAGAACAGCGTGCAGATGCGATACAGCATCAGCCAGCGGAAACCGATGCTGGCCAGCGGCGACATCGGCAGCGCGCTCATCCGGCCAGGTTGGCCCCGGCCTGCATGTGCCTGGCATGTTCGCGGATGAAGGCCAGCAGCGCCGCCAGGCCATTGCTGCGCGTCGGCGACAGGTGCTTGGCCAGGCCGATCGCGGCGATGTAGTCCGGATCGGTGGCCAGGATCTCCCCGGCACTGCGGCCGGAATAGACGCGCAAGGCCAGGAACACCAGGCCCGACACGATGGCGGAATCGCTGGCGGCGGCGAATTCGAGCTTCGAGGCATCACCCGACGGCACGATCCAGACCATCGACTGGCAGCCCAGCAGGCGGTGCTCTTCGGTCTTCCACGCGTCGGGGAAAGGCGGCAGCTTGCGACCGAGGTCGATCAGGTACTGGTAGCGCTCCGACCAGTCGCCGAAGAACGCGAACTCTTCGGCGATGGCCGCCTGCGCCTCGGCCGGCGTGCCTTCGAGCGGGAACGGCGAGTCGCTCATGCGCGCTTCCAGCGAACACCTGCCACGGTGTCCTCCAGCAGGACGCCCTCGTCGGCGAGCTGCTGGCGGATGGCGTCGGCGCGGGCGAAGTCGCGGGATTTCTTCGCCTCGACGCGCTCGTCGATCAATGCCTGGATGCGCGCGTCGTCGTCGCTCGATGACCCGCGTTCGAACCATGCGGCAGGCGACTGCTGGAGCAACCCCAGCACCAGGCCCGCCCCCAGCAATCGCGACTTCAGCGCGACCCGGTCTTCGGTCGATGTCGCCTTGCGCGCTTCACCGGCGATGCGGGCGATCTCGGCCAACGCGGCGGGCGTGTTGAGGTCGTCGTCCAGCGCGGCCTCGATGCTCGCGGGAATCGCAGGCTGCGCATCGACATCGGCCAGGTCGCGCAACGTACCGTACAGCCGGTCCAGCGTGCGCACCGACTGCTCGATCAGCGCATCCGACCATTCCAGTGGCTGCCGGTACTGCGCGGACAGCAGCGCGTAGCGCAGCGCTTCCGGCGGATGTTCGCGGACCAGGTCGTGGACGCGCTGGATGTTGCCCACCGACTTCGCCATCTTGGCGCCGCCGAAATTGAGCATGCCGTTGTGCAGCCACCAGCGGGCGAAGGGTGCGCCGCCGTGCGCGCATTCGCTCTGCGCCACTTCGTTCTCGTGGTGCGGGAACTGCAGGTCGACGCCGCCGGCGTGGATGTCGATGGTCGCGCCGAGGTGCGCCTCCGCCATCGCCGAGCATTCGATGTGCCAGCCAGGGCGGCCGCGGCCCCAGGGCGAATCCCAGCCGGGCAGGTCGTCGGTCGAGGGTTTCCACAGCACGAAGTCGCCGGGATCGCGCTTGTACGGCGCGACTTCCACGCGTGCGCCGGCCAGCATGTCGTCGGTGTCGCGGCGCGAGAGCTTGCCGTAGCCGTCGAAGCTGGCCACCGCGAACAGCACATGGCCTTCGGCCGCATACGCATGGCCCTCGCGGATGAGGCGCTCGATCATCGCGATCATCTGCGGCATGTGCGCGGTCGCGGCCGGTTCGATGTCGGGGGCGAAGTCGCCGTCCACGCCCAGCATCGCCATGTCCTCGCGATAGGCGGCCGCATACTTGTCCGTGATCGCGGAAATGGGCGTGCCCAGTTCCTTCGCCGCCGCATTGATCTTGTCGTCGACGTCGGTGATGTTGCGCGCGTAGCGCAGGGCGCCGTAGCGGCGACGCAGCAGGGCGGCCAGCACCCCGAACACCACCGGCCCGCGGGCGTTGCCGATGTGCACGTAGTTGTAGACCGTGGGGCCGCAGACGTACATGGTCGGGCTGGCGGGGTCGAGCGGCGCGAAGCGTTCGACGCGTCGCGACAGCGTGTTGTACAGGTGGAGCTCGCTTGAAGACTGGGTCATGGCGGTACGCGCGTGGGACCGCCCATTGTAGCGGCCAGCGTGCCGACGACAGCGGCGATTCATACCCGCCGCGCCCTGCGCCGATAGACTTGCGGCCCATGACTGTCCCCCGCGCCCTCCTGACCACCCTGTTCGTGCCTGCCTTGTTGGCTGGCGCGCTGGCGCAGGCGCAGGATCCGCCGCCCGAGGTCGTGATCCCGCCGGAGAACGTGCGCTTCGACTACGCACAGGTGCTTGCGGTGAAGCCGATCTACCAGGTCCTGCGCACCACCAGCCAGGAACGCGTCTGCGACGTGAGCCGGCAGGGCGAGTCGAAATTGTCGCGGGTGGTGAGTTCGGTGAAGGGCCGTCTGAGCGGCAACGCGACACCCGAAGAGCGCAAGGCGGGCCTGAGCAACTGCCGCATGGAGGCGGTGTCGCGCGAGTTCCGCCGACCGATCGCCTACGACGTGGACTACGTCTACAAGGGCAGCAAGTTCCGGACGCGGATGGCGCGCGACCCGGGCAACCGCCTGCGCGTGCGCGTCTCGATCACCCCGCAGCCGCACGAATGAGGCACGAGGCTTGCATGCTGCGACGCGGCATGTCAGCATCCGCGCCCTGATGCACGCATCCCTCGCCACGCGCTATGCCAACTCTGCCCGGATGGCCTCCGGCATGACCTCGCGTGCGCGCCGACCGGAACTTTCCCGAACCGCTGGGTAGACCGGATCGCGTTGTCGTGCATCTCCCGTCAAGACCCAGCCCTCAGGCTGGGTTTTTTCGTTTTCGGCCTCTGGTTTCAAGCGCAACCGTCCCCTCGCCACCGCCCCGATCCAAGGAACCGATGATGCAGCCCAAGCATTTCCTCAACACCCAGGACTGGAGCCGGGCCGACCTCGACGCCCTGCTGACCCAGGCAGCCTTGTTCAAGCGCAACAAGCTCGGCAGCGAGTTGAAAGGCAAGTCGATCGCCCTGGTGTTCTTCAATCCGTCGATGCGCACGCGCACCAGCTTCGAGTTGGGCGCGTTCCAACTGGGCGGCCATGCGGTGGTGTTGCAGCCCGGCAAGGATGCCTGGCCGATCGAGTTCGACCTGGGCACGGTGATGGACGGCGACACCGAGGAGCACATCGCCGAAGTGGCGCGGGTGCTGGGCCGCTACGTCGACCTGATCGGCGTGCGCGCGTTCCCCAAGTTCGTCGACTGGCAGCGCGACCGCGAGGACATCGTGCTGAGGTCGTTCGCGAAGTATTCGCCGGTGCCGGTGATCAACATGGAGACGATCACCCATCCCTGCCAGGAGCTGGCGCACGCGATGGCCTTGCAGGAGCACTTCGGCACGCAGGACCTGCGCGGCAAGAAGTACGTGCTGACCTGGACCTACCATCCCAAGCCGCTGAACACCGCAGTGGCCAATTCCGCGCTGACCATCGCGACGCGCATGGGCATGGACGTGACCCTGCTGTGCCCCACGCCGGACTACGTGCTCGACGAGCGTTACATGGACTGGGCAGCACGGAACGTGGCCGAGAGCGGCGGTTCGCTGGCGGTGAGCCACGACATCGAAAGCGCCTACCGCGGCGCTGACGTGGTCTACGCCAAGAGCTGGGGCGCGCTGCCGTACTTCGGCAACTGGGAACCCGAGAAGCCGATCCGCGACCAGTACAAGCACTTCATGGTCGACGAAGCCAAGATGGCGCTGACCAACAACGGCGTCTTCAGCCACTGCCTGCCGTTGCGCCGCAACGTGAAGGCCAGCGACGCGGTGATGGATTCACCCACCTGCATCGCCATCGACGAAGCCGAGAACCGCCTGCATGTGCAGAAGGCGATCATGGCCGCGCTGGTGCGTTGAGCCTTTCCCACCTTCACCTTCACCCTTTCCCGCGAGCGGGCGAGGGCGTCAACCAGCGAGACAGCGACATGACCTCCCCCAATGATTCCCGCGACATCGTCCTGGCCTTTTCCGGCGGGCTGGATACCAGTTTCTGCGTGCCCTACCTGAAAGAGCAGGGCTGGAACGTGCATACCGTGTTCGCCGATACCGGCGGCGTGGATGCCGAGGAACGCGCCTTCATCGAAGCGCGCGCGGCCGAGCTGGGCGTGGCATCGCACGTGACCGTGGATGGCGGGCCGGCGATCTGGAATGGCTTCGTCAAGCCGTTCGTATGGGCGGGCGAGGGCTACCAGGGCCAGTATCCGTTGCTGGTGTCGGACCGCTACCTGATCGTCGATGCGTCGCTGGCGCGGGCGAAGGAACTGGGCACCAATGCCATCGCCCACGGCTGCACCGGCATGGGCAACGACCAGGTGCGCTTCGACCTGGCGGTCAAGGCGAGCGGCGACTACCGCATCGTGGCGCCGATCCGCGAGATCCAGAAGGAACACACGCAGACGCGCGCCTACGAGCAGGCCTACCTGGAGGCGCGCGGCTTCGGCGTGCGCAGCAAGCAGAAGCAGTACACCATCAACGAGAACCTGCTGGGCCTGACCATGTCCGGTGCCGAGATCGACAGCTGGGAAGCGCCGGGCGATGGCGCGCGTGGCTGGTGCGCGAAGCGCGAGCATTGGCCCGCCGAAGCGCTGGACGTGACCCTGCGCTTCGTCGGCGGCGAAGCCGTGGCGCTCGATGGCAACGAAATGGCTGGCGACAAACTCCTTGCCAAGCTCAACACCATGTTCGCGCAATACGGCGTGGGTCGCGGCATGTACACCGGCGACACCACCATCGGCCTGAAGGGACGGATCGTGTTCGAGGCGCCGGGGCTGACCGCGTTGCTTGCCGCCCATCGCGCGCTGGAAGAAGCGGTGCTGACCAAGCAGCAGAACCGCTTCAAGCCGGAGATCGCGCGAAAGTGGGTGGAGCTGGTGTACGAGGGCTTCTACCACGACCCCCTGAAGACCGACCTGGAGGCCTACCTGGCCTCGTCGCAGGCGATGGTCAACGGCGAAGTGCTCCTGCGCACGAACGGCGGTCGTGTGGATGCAGTGGCGGTGCGTTCACCGCACATCCTCAATTCGAAGGGTGCGACCTACGCGCAGTCCGCAGACTGGGGCGTCGAGGAGGCCGAAGGCTTCATCAAGCTGTTCGGCATGAGCAGCACGTTGTGGGCGCAGGTCAATGGCGGGCGGGACGCCGGCTGACATGCTCAACGCGGTCCTTCGCCACCTTGAAGCGTTGGTGTCCTTCGACACCCGCAACCCGCCGCGCTTGATCGGCACCGGCGGGATCTTCGACTACGTCCGCGCGCAACTGCCGGATTTCCGTGTCGATGTGATCGACCACGGCGACGGCGCGGTGTCGCTGTTCGCCGTGCGCGGCAACCCGCGCCGCGTGTTCAACGTGCACCTGGACACCGTGCCATCGTCGGAGGCGTGGACCGCGGATCCGCATGTCATGCGCCGCTTCGATGATCGCGTGGTCGGCCTGGGCGTGTGCGACATCAAGGGCGCGGCGGCGGGCCTCATCGCGGCGGCGAACGTGACCGAGGGCGATGCCGCGTTCCTGTTTTCCTCCGACGAGGAAGCCAACGATCCGCGCTGCATCGCCGCGTTCCTGGGCAGCGACCACGGATTTTCCGAAGCGATCATCGCCGAACCGACGCGTTGCGAGGCGGTGCTGGCGCATCGCGGGATCAGCTCGGTGCTGATGAAGTTCAAGGGCGAGGCCGGGCATGCCTCCGGTGCGAACGCGATGACCGCGAGTGCGCTGCACCAGGCGATGCGCTGGGGCGGCAACGCGCTGGACCTGGTCGAAGGCGAAGCGAACGCGCGCTTCGGTGGCCTGACCGGGCTCCGCTTCAACATCGGCAAGGTGGAAGGCGGGATCAAGGCCAACATGATCGCGCCGAGCGCCGAGGTGCGCTTCGGGTTCCGCCCGCTGCCGTCGCAGGACATCGATGGGTTGCACCTGCGTTTCGGTTCCTGCGCGACCGCAGGCGCGCTGGAACGCTACGAGGAAACCTTCCGCGGCCCGTCGTTGCCGGCCGGCGACGTGGCGACTGCGGAGGAACGCCGCCTGCTGGCGCGCGACCTCGCCGACGAGCTCGGCCTGCCGATCGGCAACGCGGTCGATTTCTGGACCGAGGCGTCGCTGTTCTCGCAGGCCGGCCTGACCGCACTGGTCTACGGGCCGGGCGACATCGCCCAGGCCCATACCGCCGACGAATTCGTCACGCTCGACCAGTTGCAGCGTTACGCCGATTCCATTACCCGAATCCTTGGAACCACCACGCCGTGACGCCGATGTTGACCACGAATGCCATCCACGACCCGCAGACCCGCCAGACCATCGTGCGCCTGCTCTCGAGCATGGGCAGCGCCAAGGAAATCAACCAGTACCTCAAGCGCTTTTCGCAGCTGGACGCGGCACGCTTCGCGATCGTCAAGGTGGGCGGCGCGGTACTGCGCGACGACCTCGACGCGCTGGTGTCGTCGCTGGCCTTCCTGCAGGACGTGGGGCTGACCCCGATCGTCATCCACGGCGCGGGTCCGCAGCTCGACGCGGAGCTGTCCGCCGCCGGCATCGTCAAGCAGACCATCGAGGGGCTGCGGGTGACCTCGCCGGAAGCGCTGGCGATCGTGCGCCGGGTGTTCCATGCGCAGAACCTGAAGCTGGTCGAAGCGCTGCAGGCAAGTGATGCGCGCGCCACCAGCATCGTCTCCGGGGTGTTCGAAGCCGACTACCTCGACCGTGAGCGCTTCGGCCTGGTCGGTGAGGTGAAACGCGTGGACCTTGCTCCGATCCAGGCCAGCCTGCAGGCCGGCTCGATCCCGGTGATCGCCTCGCTGGGCGAAACCGTCGGCGGGCAGATCCTCAACGTCAATGCCGACTTCGCCGCCAACGAACTGGTGCAGGTGCTGCAGCCGTACAAGATCGTGTTCCTCACCGGCACCGGTGGCCTGCTGGACGCGGACGGCAAGGTGATCGACTCGATCAACCTGTCCACCGAATACGACCACCTGATGCAGCAGCCGTGGATCGAAGGCGGCATGCGGGTCAAGATCGAGCAGATCAAGGACCTGCTGGACGGTTTGCCGCTGGCGTCGTCGGTGTCGATCACCCGGCCGGCGGAACTGGCCAAGGAACTGTTCACCCACAAGGGCTCCGGCACCCTGGTGCGGCGCGGCGAGCGGGTCATGGAAGCGGACTCCTGGGATGCCTTCGACCTGCCGCGCCTGCGCGGGCTGATCGAGTCCGCGTTCGGCCGCAAGCTGCTGCCGGATTACTTCGAGACCACGAAACTGCATCACGCGTATGTCAGCGAGAACTACCGCGCCGCGGTGATCCTCACCCGCGAAGACGCCGGCATCTACCTCGACAAGTTCGCGGTCCTGGATGACGCGCAGGGCGAAGGGCTGGGTCGCGCGGTCTGGCAGGTCATGCGTGATGCGAATCCACGCCTGTTCTGGCGTTCGCGCCATGGAAATCCGGTCAATCCGTTCTATTACGCGGAATCCGACGGCTGCATCAAGCAGGAGAAGTGGAAGGTGTTCTGGTACGGGCTGTCGGCGATGGACGAGATCGCGCGATGCATCGCGTACTGCGCGAGCCATGCGGCCACCCTGAAGGACGCGGCATGAGCGCCTTGCGCGTCGGCATCGTCGGTGCCCGTGGCTACGTCGGCGGCGAGCTGATCCGCTTGCTGGCCGCGCATCCGCGTTTCGAGCTTGCCTACGTGACCTCGCGCGAACTGGTCGGGCAGCCGCTGGCCGCGCACATCGCGGGCTATGCGGGCGATGTGCATTACACCTCGCCCGCGTACGAAGACCTGCCGCAACTGGCTGCCGATGCGGTCGTGCTGGCGCTGCCGAACGGCAAGGCCGCGCACATCGTCCAGCAATTCGATGCCGTCGGCGCCGATCCCGTGATCATCGACCTGTCCGCCGACCATCGCTTCGATCCGTCCTGGTACTACGGCCTCCCCGAACTGACCCGCGCGCAGTACGCCGGCCAGCGCCGCATCAGCAATCCCGGCTGCTACGCCACCGCGATGCAGTTGGCGATCGCGCCGATGGCGAACGTCCTGGATGGGCCGGTGCAGTGCTTCGGCGTGAGCGGGTATTCCGGCGCGGGCACCACGCCGAGCGACAAGAACGACGTCGAACTGCTGCGTGACAACCTGATGCCGTATGCGCTGACCGGGCACGTGCATGAGCGCGAAGTCTCGAAGCACCTGGGCCAGCCGGTCGAATTCCTGCCGCACGTGGCGCCGCATTTCCGCGGGCTGACGATCACCGCGAACCTGCGGCTGTCCATCGCGTTCGACATCGAGGAAGTCTTCGCCCGCTACCGCGGCCGCTATGCCGGCGAGCCGCTGGTGCGCGTGCTGGACGAAGCGCCGTGGGTCAGCCGCATCGCGGGCGCTCACCACGTCGAACTCGGTGGCTTCACCCTGAGTGGCGACGGCAAGCGGCTGGTCGTGGTCGCCACCGAGGACAACCTGTTGAAAGGCGCGGCCACGCAGGCGCTGCAGAATCTCAACATGGCATTTGGTTTGGACGAATTCCTCGGGATTCCGCTGTAATCCTCCAACACGGGAAGGGCGACGATGGCTGACTTGTTGTGGCAAAAACCCGGCGTCGCCGTCGATGCGCGGATCCAGGCGTTCCTGGCCGGCGACGACGTGCTGCTGGATCGTGAATTCTTCCTGCACGACATCACCGCCAGTGCGGCGCATGCCGAGGGCTTGCAGCGCATCGGCATCCTCACTGCGGAGGAGCTCGACGGACTGAAGCGCGAACTTGTGGTGCTGGCCGACGATTTCCGCAGTGGCGAGTTCGTCCTGGACGAGTGCTTCGAGGATGGGCATTCCGCGATCGAGGCGCGCTTGACCGAGCGCTTGGGCGATGCCGGCCGCAGGATCCACACCGGCCGCAGCCGCAACGACCAGATCCTGGTGGCGACGCGCCTGTGGCTGAAGGAAAAGCTGGCGCGCGTTGGCGAGCTTTCGCGCGAGATCGCCAGGGTCGCGCTGGACCGCGCCGAGGCCGAGAAAGAGTTGCCGATCCCCGGTTACACGCATATCCAGCGTGCGGTGGTGTCGTCGGCGGGGATGTGGTGGGCGGGCTGGGCCGAGGCCTTCATCGACGATGCGATCCGCGCTGCCGATACGCTCAAGCTCGTCGATGCGAATCCATTGGGGACGGCCGCTGGCTATGGCGTGAACCTCACCCTGGATCGCGAGCACACCACGCAAGCACTCGGGTTCGCGCGGATGCAGGTGTCGCCGGTCTACGCGCAGCTGTCGCGCGGGAAGTTCGAGCTGGCCGCGCTGGAAGCGCTGGGCAGCGCCACGCTGGACCTTCGACGCCTGGCGTGGGACCTGTCGCTGTACACCACCGCCGAGTTCGGCTTCGTGGCGTTGCCGGCGCAGTACACCACCGGCAGCTCGATCATGCCGAACAAGCGCAATCCCGATGTCATCGAGCTGATGCGCGCGACCCATGCCAGCGTGGCCGCGGCGCGCACCGAGATCGAGCAGCTGCTGTCGCTGCCATCCGGTTACCAGCGCGACCTGCAGGCCAGCAAGGGCGCGATCGTCCACGGCTTCGGCCGCGGCCTTGCGGCGATCGAGTTGTTGCCGGACCTGCTGGCCAACCTCGAGTGGCGCGAAGACCGGCTGCGCGCAGCGATCGATTCCGGCATGTACGCCACCGATGTCGCGGTGGATGCCGCCGTGGCGGGCGTGCCGTTCCGAGAGGCCTACAAGGCCGCGGCCGCCTCGGCTGATCGCGCGGGGCAGGGGCGCACGCCCGAAGGCTCGCTGGCCGTGCGCACCTCGCCCGGTGGCGCGGCAGATTTGCGCCTCGACACGTTGCGCGCGCGCTTCGACGCATTGAGCTGAACGATGAATGCCTTCGCACCGCAACCCCTGCCGAACTGGCGACGCGCGGTGCTGAAGGTCGGCAGCAGCCTGCTCGCTGGCGATGGCGGGCTGGATCCGGTGCATGCGCGAGGGCTGGCCGGGTTCATCGCCGCGTCGCGCTTACAGGGCCGAGAAGTCGTCCTGGTCTCGTCCGGTGCCGTTGCCGCAGGTCGCGGGCGCATCGGCACGGCCGGCAATGGCATCGTCCAGCGGCAAGCCTTGGCCGCGCTCGGGCAGGCCTCGCTGATGGGCTTCTGGCAGGCCTTGTTCGATGCGCCTGTCGCGCAGGTGTTGCTCACCCATGACGACCTGCGCAACCGGCGTCGCTATCTCAACGCGCGCACCGCGCTGCAGGAATTGCTGCGGCTTGGCGCGCAGCCGATCGTCAACGAGAACGACACCGTCGCGGTGGACGAACTCAAGCTGGGCGACAACGACAACCTTGCCGCTGCGGTCGCATCGCTGGTCGAAGCCGACCTGCTGCTGATCGCGACCGACATCGCCGGCCTGTACAGCGGGCATCCGCAACGCGATGCCGATGCGCGTCCGATCCACCGCGTGGACGTGGTCACGCCGGCCGTGCTGGCGATGGCAGGCGGCGCGGGTGCGCTTGGCACCGGCGGCATGCGCACCAAGCTGGAAGCCGCGTCGAAGGCCTCGGCGGCCGGCATCGCCACGGTGCTGTTCTGCGGGCGCGACGCGGCGACGGTCGATGCGCTGGGACGCGATGTACTGCATGGCACCTTCATCGCCGCGCATGGCAGCCGGATCAGCGCACGCAAGCAATGGTTGCGGCATTCGCCCGCATCCGGCGCGCTCCGCGTGGATGACGGCGCGAAGGCGGCGCTGCTGCGAGGCGCGTCGCTGCTCCCCGGTGGCGTGCAGGATGTCGAAGGCGATTTCCGTCGTGGCGACGTGGTCGACGTGCATGCGGGCGACGGCACGTTGCTGGCGCGCGGGCAGGCGCAATACAACGCCGGCGAAAGCGCGCGCATCGCCGGTCGCCACAGCCGCGACATCGAGGCGATCCTCGGTTTCCGCTACGACGAGGCGATGATCCATCGCGATGATCTGGTGCTGCTGCAACACATCGACACGATCAAGGAAGCGACGGCATGACGGCGGCTTTTACCGGTGGTTATGTGCGCGGACTGGCGCTGGCGGCGCGCGAGGCGCAGGTGGCGATTGCAACCGCAACCGCCGACACCCGTCGCGACCTGTTGGTAGCGATGGCCGACCACTTGCAGGCGGGGCAAGAGGCGATCCTCGCCGCGAACGCCGGCGATCTCGCCAAGGCCGCTGCCAATGGTGCGACCAAGGCGACTCTGGACCGGCTTGCGCTGGAACCCGAGCGCGTGCGCGGCATGGCAGACGCGCTGCGCGAAGTCGCGGCGCAGCCTGATCCGCTCGGCGAGATCACCCGCCGCGACACGCGTCCGAACGGGCTCGTCATCGAACGCCAGCGTATTCCGCTGGGCCTGGTGGCGATGATCTACGAAGCACGCCCGAACGTGACCGCCGAGGCCGCGGCGCTGTGCCTGAAAGCCGGCAATGCGGTGCTGCTGCGTGGCGGTTCGGAAGCGGCCGCCAGCAATGCCGCGATCGCGGCTTGCCTGCATGCGGCATTGCGCGAGGCCGGCTTGCCTGAAGCCGCCGTCTCCCTGGTCGCCGACACCGCGCGCGAGCACGTGCTGGAGTTGCTGCAACTCTCCGATCTCATCGACCTGGCCATCCCGCGTGGCGGCGAGAGCCTGATCCGCTTCGTCGCCGAACACGCCCGAGTCCCGGTGATCAAGCATTACAAGGGCGTCTGCCATCTCTACGTCGATCGCGCCGCCGACATCGACCTTGCGCTTGGCCTGCTGGTCGATGGCAAGACGTCGCGTCCCGGCGTCTGCAATGCCTTGGAGACGCTGCTGGTCCATCGCGACATCGCCGCGGAGTTCCTGCCGCGTGCGCTGGCTGTGCTGGCAGCGCATGGCGTGGAGGTGCGCGGGGACGAGGCGACACGTGGCTTCGCTCCCACGCTCGCACCCGCGACAGATGCCGACTACGACGCCGAATTCCTCGACCTCGTCATCGCGGTGAAGGTGGTCGAAAACCTGCAGGCCGCACTGGCGCATATCGCCCGTTTCGGTTCCGACCACACCGAAGTGATCGCCACCACGGATGACGCGGCGGCACGGGCCTTCGTGCGCGGCACCCGCAGTTCGGCGGTGATGGTGAATGCGTCCTCGCGCTTCAACGACGGCGGCCAGCTGGGCCTCGGCGCCGAGATCGGCATCTCGACCACGCGCCTGCATGCCTACGGCCCGATGGGGGTAGAGGCGCTGACCATCGAACGCTTCGTGGTGCGTGGCGAGGGGCAGCGTCGCCACGCGATGATCGGCTGACGCCGGCCACGCCACCGTCGACGCGGATGGTGGCCACGGCGTGAGCCGATTCGCCCCTGCTTTGCGCCCCTACTGGCGTGGGTGGTGCTGAATTCCCGTTCGTTCGGTGGAGCCGACTAGGCCTTTTGGTCGATAGGCGATCGGACAGCGCCAGCACTACCCTGCGGGTGGCCGCCGGGTCGCCGGGGCTGTTATCGAACGCAGGGGACGGGCGATGGACTCTTCATTGCGATGCGCAAGGCATCGTGCGTTGTCGTTGCTGGTGGCCTTCGGCGCATGCCTTGGCATGCTCGCCAGCCCCCTGGTCCAGGCCAGTTGCACGCCGTTGGGTGGTGCGTCGACGTTGGCGTCGTCGGGCGTGTTGTCTGCGGCGGTGCCGGTGCCGCAATCGGCGCCCGCGGTGCCAGCGGCCTC
>ERZ795061.416-NODE-416-length-43937-cov-7.468757_pt1 | contig 43937 bp, 45 predicted proteins | sample MGYA00375145_ERZ795061 | MGnify/ENA primary metagenome ERZ795061 (study PRJEB30190, sample SAMN05720144) | anaerobic digester metagenome | isolation source: active sludge of municipal wastewater-treating anaerobic digesters | place: USA | collected 2014-12-22 ... | reverse complement strand
AGTCGATTCGACGCGATCCCGTCAAACGGACCAGCGACCTCCTGCGTAAAGTGTTTGGAGGCTAGTCGCGCGAAATGCGCAGATTTCGGATCGACATCAAGGACGGCGAGGCGTCCGGCATTGCATTCGGCGATCCGGTGCGGCCGATCGACGTTCTGTGGCTGCATGCGACCGGCTTCAACGCCATCACCTATGAATCGATCCTCGAGCCGCTGGGCACGCAGATGCATGCGGCAGCGGTGGACATGCGTGGACACGGTCGCTCGAAACTGCCGGCCAACCCGCGCAAGTTGAAGTCCTGGAACAAGTTCCGCGATGACGTGATCCAGATCCTCGAAAAGGCGGCGCCGGATGGCGCTGTGCTTGGCGGGCATTCCATGGGCGCAACGGTGGCGCTGCTGGTGGCAGGCAAGCGGCCTGATCTGGTGCGCGGCCTGGTTCTGACCGATCCGGTGTTGTTGCGGCGGAGTGCGTCGCGCGCGTACAACATTCCGATCATCAACATGTTCATCCAGGGCAATGCGATGTCGAAGGCCGCGCTGAAGCGCAGGCGCGATTTTGCTTCGCCGGGCGAAGCGGCGGAATCGCTGCGTGGGCGTGGCGCCTTCAAAACATGGCGCACGCCTTTCCTCGATGACTATGTGGTCGATGGCGTGCTGCGTCAGGACGACGGACGGTTCTCGCTGTCCTGCACCCCGGAGTGGGAGGCAGCGGTGTTCAATGCGCACCGCTATCGTCCGTGGGCGGCGCTGCGTCGGCTGCGCAAGAAGCGGATCCCGATCATCGTTCTGCAGGCCGACAAGGAATCCACATCTCCGCCTGATGCGGACCAGCGCATACATGCGATCCGTGCCGATGCGGCGATCACCAAAGTTCCGGGTACGACGCACTTCATTCCGATGGAGCGGCCGTATGTGGTGCGCGACGCATTGAAGATGCTCTACGAGGCGATGATCGAAGGGCACACGCTGGTCGACTATGTCGGCGCCGTGCGCCGCACGATCGACGACAGCGTCGGGATCATGGACTAGCGCGTCAGCGCTCCATCACGCCAGCTTTTGCCCAGGCTTCCTTGGGCCAGCGATTGTGCATCCAGAACCACTGGTCGGGCGCGTCGCGGATGCAGGCCTCGGTCCATTGGTTGATGCGAAGCACCGTGTTGTAGATCGCTTTGTCCTCGTCGGGGTTCGTGTCCGGCAAGAAGGGCTCGTGGACAGTCACGCGATAGCGCGCGGGGCCGATGCGCTTGCACGAGAACGGCACCAGCGGCGCCTTGAACTTCATGGCGAGGCGGGTGGGGCCGGGCGCTGTCATCGCGTCATGCCCGAAGAATGGAACGGCGATGCCTTGATTGAATTTCTGATCGTTCATCAGCGCAATCGGCTGGCCGCGGCTGAGCGCCCGCATGAGCTCGCGCGTGCCTGCGCCTTTGGGCGTCAGCACATTGATGCCATAGGCGTGGCGCGCTTCGGCGATGCGGCGGTCGATATAGGGGTTGTTGGCAGAGCGGTAGGTAATCTGCGCGTCGAGCGGACGGTTGCAGATGGCGGAGGCCATGACTTCCCAATTCGCGAAGTGGCCGCCGATAAGGACCGCAGGCTTGCCGCTTTCGCGGATGGCGTCGAGCCGCTCGGCGCCAACCACTTCCACGCGGCTGTTGGCGACATAGGGCTTCATCTTGGCAAGATGCGGCATCTCGCCGGCGGTGCGGCCGAGGGTTTCCCAAGTGCCTCTGGCGACATCCTGGACCTGCTTCTCGTTCCAGTCCGGGAATGCCATGCGCAGGTTGCGGACCATGGTGCGGTGTTGTGACGTGAGCGGCCCGAGCGTTTTCAGGATGTTTGCGACGGCGCCGGATGCTGTCTCGATCGGCAACGCCTTCATCGGGTTCCAGAAGACCCAGTCCCACGCGAAGGCTTCGAAGCCCCAGCCGATCCTGGCGCCGAGTGTCGTGCGCTGGGCGTTGTCGAGATCCTGAGGGCGGATGAAACGCCCGGCTTCGGGCTTGTCTGCGTCGTTCATCGCAGCACGCGATCGAGCAGGGCGTGGAAGGCGGCTTCGTCCTCGAATTTTGCTTTCACTGACGCGCGCATGACATGGTCCTTCACCTCCGGCGACAGGCGGACATGGTCCTTGTCAGTGGTAACTAGGCGTGCGTCGCGTTCTTTGGACAGCTTCATGAGATAGGCAATATCCGAAGGCGTGAAGGCGTGATGATCCGGGTACGGCACGCCTTCGACCAGTTCGACGCCTTGCTGTTCCTGCAGGCTGTCGAAAAAGCGCTCGGGTCGGCCGATGCCAGCGAAAGCGATGTAGCGTCCCGGCGGCAAAGACGCCAGCGGCACAAGATGCGCGCGCAGAACCACGCCCTTGAACGTGGTCAACACGGCGGGCGTTTCGCCATTACCCATCAACACCACAGCGTCGGCGCGTGAGAGTCCGACCGCCACGGGTTCGCGCAGCGGGCCTTTCGGAAAGACGTGGCCGTTGCCGAAGGGATTGCTGGCGTCGATGACGACGATTGAGAGCGATTTCTTCAGCGTGGGATTCTGGTGTCCGTCGTCCATGACGATGACTTGGACGCCGGCTTCCTTCATCGCCCGCGCGCCGGCAGGGCGGTCTTTCGAGATCCAGGCTTCGCCGCTCGCGGCCAGCATCAACGGTTCGTCTCCGACTTCCGCGGCAGTGTTATGGGCGCCCACATGCGTTGGTCCGATTGTCGAGCCGCGGTAGCCGCGTGAGAGGCTGGCCGCTCGGACACCCTTGCTTGTTATGTAGGCCCGCGCGGCGGCCGTCACAGGCGTCTTGCCGGCGCCGCCAAGTGTGAGATTGCCGATGCAGACGACAGGCAGGCCTGCATCCAGTGGCGCGGTCTTCGCGATGCGGCGGTGCCCGGCCCAGCGATAGAGAATCGAAAGCGGCGTAAGCAGCAGTTTGACAACGGGCGCGGAAGCGCGGCTGCGCTTGTCCGTCACCGTCCAGAAATGCGGCTCACGCATTGCTGTTTACCGAGTTGTCTGCCGGGCGGCTTACCGGCAGCATGGCGATGATGGCGTCGAGCGTCTGTTCGAACGGCGCGCGCGATGCCGTGAAGAATGCGCCAAGCAGAGGCGCGGGCTGGGCTTCATCGAGAGCGTCGATCCAATAGTCAGAGAGCTCTTGGTAGGATCTACCGACGATCAGCGCCCCGGTTTTTTCCAGCGCCTCGAATGTCTCGCGGAAGTTGAAGCCGTGCGGGCCTGTGAAGACGCGCTTGCCGAGCTGGATTGGCTCGACCGGATTGTGGCCGCCTACGCCTTCGGCGGTCGCGCCGCCGAGATAGACGGCGTCGGAGACGGCGTACCAGAACAGAAGCTCGCCGATCGTGTCGGCGACCAGCACGTCGACATCAGCGGCCGGGGGTGATTTGTCCTTTGACCATTGTTGCGTGGTCATTCCGCTTTCGCGCATCAAGGATGTGATTGCGTCGCCGCGATCAGGGTGGCGCGGCACCACGATCATCAACGCGCCTGACTTGCGTATGCGGACTTCGGTGAAAGCGTCGCGTGCAAATTCGTCTTCGCCCGGATGCGTCGACGCGGCCAGCACGATTGGGCGGCCATTTACGCCGACGCGAAAACTGGCGACCGCCTCAGATGATGGCCCTTCGACTGCGGTGGCTGTCTTGAGATTGCCGATGGTTGCGATGCGTCGACCCGTTGCGCCTGACAGGCCATCGGCCGTGAGCTGGTCAGCCGCGCCGATGAAGCCGAACGTGCCAAACACCTGCGCTGCAGAAGCTTTGCGAGAGTTCCAGCTGCGCAGCGTCTTCTCGGTCATGCGGGCATTTATAAGCGCGGCGGGTACGCCATGCGCCTTCAGCGCGCCGAGCATGTTGGGCCAGATTTCACCTTCAGCAAATACGGCGGCGTCGGGTTGCCAGTGCTGCAGGAAAGCCTCGACCGCTTTCGGCCCGTCGACGGGCGCCATCTGGTGAATGACGTTCGCCGGCGCCCATGCGGCGATCATGTCGGCGGATGTGGTGGTCTGGGTTGTCACGAGCGCGCTGACATTCGGGCGGCGTTTGCGCAGAGCGGCGAACACATCGAGCAGCAGGCGCGACTCGCCAACGCTTGCCGCATGCATCCAGACCATCGTGCCCTTGGGGCGCTCGGCTTGGGAAACGCCGAAGCGCTCGCCGATACGGTCAGGGTTCTCCTTGCCGCTCTTGATCCGCTGCTCGACGAGCCATGGAGCCAGAGGTTCAAGAAGGCGCGTTCCGAAGCGATAAAGCGCAAGTGATGCGGTCACGTGCCGCGATGCTCCATCACGGCTTCCGGTTCGTCAGCCGATTGTTCAATCGCAGCCTCGGCGGACACTTTCGTTTTGGGCTCGGGGATCGGAACCGTGTCGGGTTCGAGGCCGCACAGTTCGTCCGCGCGCTTTGTTGCGGCCCTGAGTGCGATCTCGACGCGCTGACGCAGTTCTTCGGAGTCCATGTTTTTCGATGTGGGGATTGGCTCGGGAATAACCACCGCGCCCCGCGCAAACGGGTTTGGCCAGAGCAGGCGATCCCAAGTGTTCATGCGTTTCGCGTTGGCCGAGAGACCATAGATCAGGATCGGCGCGCCCATCTGTTGCGCCAGCTTGATCGTGCCGATGCCGACCGTCTCGCGCGGGCCCTTTGGGCCGTCGATGGTCATGACGATGCAGCCGCCCTTTTTCATGACCTCCATCGACTCGCGTGCAGCCGACACGCCACGCTTGCTCTTGTCTTTCCGCCCGGAAGACGAACCGCGGATGATGAAAAGGCCAAGCCACGTTCCGGCCCGCTTGGTGAACTCGCCATCCTTGGAGGGCGACACCATCAGCGCCGCCGGGTGAGGGGGCTTGGGCCATTTGGGTTTCATGCGGATCTGTACATACGGCATCAGCAGGATGCGCGAATGCCATGTGGCGGCGACCCAGCCCTGCGGCGAATCCCACAGCTTGCGCATGTGCTCGATACCCTCGACGCGCCAGCGGAGGGTGTGGGACAGGATCGACATATAGGCCCAGATCAGAGTGCCCCCGATCCAGGGAATCACAGGTGACTGGCCGCGACGCTTAGACATGAGCCGCTATATACTCCCTGTCGCGCGCCCCGCCAGAGTTGGGCGACTGCGACGGTTCTCCCTGCGACAGCCTCGCCGCCTTGCAATCCCGGCCAGAAACGGCATCTAGCGGGCAGCATGACAAGCGGCGCAGCCACCACCGTCCTTCCCATCGACCTCGCCACCCCGGCAGGCCGCCGCCGCGCCCGGAAGGAGCTGATCTGGGGCGATCACGGCTTCCTGCGCCTGAAGTTCCGCAACCTGCATCGTATCTCAGACGAAATGTATCGCGCGAACCAGCCTTCGCCGGAGCATATCGCCCGGTACGCGAAGGAGTTGGGCCTCAAGACAATCCTGAACCTGCGCGGGGAAAGCCCCAAAGGCTATTACCTGCTGGAGAAGGAGGCTTGCGACCGGAACGGCATCAAGTTGGTCGATTTCCAGATGTTTTCACGTGACATTCCTTCGCCTGAGAATGTGCTGGCGGCCAAGAAGCTGTTCGATTCAATCGCCTATCCGGCCCTGATGCACTGCAAGTCGGGGGCGGACCGGGCCGGCATCATGGCGGTGCTGTACATGCATTTCCGCAAGGGCCAGCCGATCGATCAGGCGCTGGAAATGCTATCGCGAAAGTACCTGCATATCCGGCAGGGCAAGACGGGCGTGCTCGATTTCTTCTTCGAAACCTACCTAGCGGAAGGCGCCTCCAAGGGGCTTTCGTTCCAGCAATGGGTCGAAAAAGGCTATGACCGGGCTGCCCTGAAGGCAAAGTTCCTCAAAACGCGCAAGTCAAAGCTCAACGTCGACGAGCTGATACGCCGCGAATAGCAGCAAATACCGACAGTCTGACAGAAGACGGAAAAAACCGTTCGCCTGTGGTCTTGGCAACGGCTAGAAAGTTGTCGGTACGCGTGGAGGGGTCGTCATGAAGTTCTTCATCATCAACAGTTTCCGCTTTCTCGTCTACATTGCTTACTTCGGAATCATCGCGCTCTACGCGTTCGGCGCTTACATCGAGCGGGCGCAGATCCAGGACATCATTTCCAAGCTGACGGGTGGCGGCGTGCTGCCGACCGGCCAGATTGATCCGGGAATGGTTCTTCAGCCTTCGGGACTGGCCGCATTGTCGATCGTGGCCGGCCTGATCATGGGCTGGGTCGCCGCTACGCTGATCTGCGGCGTGCTGGTTACGCTGCTGGATATCCGCGACGACATCAACGATCGCCTGCCGCGCGCCAAGTAGGGCGGCCGGAACAAAGGTTTGAGGCGCTGGCGGGCTCCGCTGGCGCCTCTTCTTTTTTGACGCTCTTGGCCTTTTGCATTCGCGGCTTCACATAGGGCTCATGACCACTTCTCCCGCAGACCTGCTCCAGTCCCTTATCGAAGCCACGCTGAAAGCTGGCGCCGACGCCGCCGACGCGCGGCTATCGGACAGCGCCAGCCTGTCGGTCGAGGTTCGGAAGGGCGAGCTCGAGAGTGTCGAACGGGAAGAATCTCGCGGGCTGGCGCTGCGCGCGCTGGTCGGGCGGCGGCAGGCGTCGGTTTCGGCGACTGATCTTTCGCCGGCGGCTCTCAAGGCGCTCAGCGAGCGGGTGGTGGCGATGGCCAAGCTCGCGCCGGAAGACAAATATTGCGGGCTGGCTGAAGCGTCGGAGATCACAAAGGATCATCCCGACCTGCAGCTCGACAGCGACGACAAGCCCGAAGCGGACGAGCTGGAGCGTCGTGGCCGGATCATGGAAGAAGCCGCGATGGCTGTCCCCGGCGTGAAGCAGATGTCGCACGCGGGCGCGTCGTGGGGGACGAGCAAATCGTGGGTTGCGGCGTCGAACGGCTTCGCTGCGCACAAGACGTCCGGCTATTCGTCCATGGCGGCGGTCGCGATCGCCGAGCGCGATGGCGCAATGGAACGCGATTTTGAAAGTTCGTCCGAGCGCCTGCTTGCCAAGCACAAGTCGCCGGAATGGATCGGTGCGGAAGCTGGAAGACGGGCCGCGTCCCGCCTTGGCGCGCGCAAGCTGGATAGCCAGACTGCGCCGGTGATTTTTGACAAACGACTCTCCAATCGGTTGCTGGGCGCCTTCATCGGGGCGATCTCTGGCCCCGCGATTGCGCGCGGCGTGTCGTTCCTGAAAGACAAGATGGAAAAGCCGGTGTTCGCGGCCGGCGTTGATGTTGTCGATGATCCGCTGAGGCTTGGCGGGTTTGGTTCTCGCGGTTTCGACGGCGAGGGCAGGCCGGTGAAGCGCACGGCGCTGGTGAAAGACGGCGTGCTGACGCAATGGCTGCTCAACGGCCCTGCCGCGCGCCAGCTCGGGCTTACGCCGAACGGCTTTGCCAGCATGGGCTTCGGCGATCCACCGGGCGTCACGACTTCCAATCTCGATATTCTGGCCGGCAAGCGTTCGTTCGAAGAACTGATGAAAGATGCTGGCAACGGCCTGCTGGTAACAGACATGTTTGGCCCGTCGCTCAATCCCAATACAGGTGACTATTCGGTCGGCGTGTCGGGCTTCTGGTTCGAGAATGGCGAGAGGGCGTATCCCGTTTCCGAGGTGACGGTCGCGGGTGATTTGCCATCCATGCTGCTGCGGGCGATCCCGGGTTCTGATCTGGAAATTCGCGGCTCGACCAACGCGCCGAGCCTTCTCATTGATGGGATGGCCCTTGCCGGCCGGTGACACTCTCGACGCCGATCTGGCGCTGCTCGAAGATCTTGCGCTTCTGAAGGATGTCGCGCGCGAAGCTGGCGAGCTGGCGCTCGACTGGATGCGTCGTGGCGCCAAGAGCTGGGACAAGTCGGCGAACAATCCGGTCACCGAAGCGGATATCGCCGTCAACGATTTGATCGCAAAGCGACTGCGCGGCGCGCGCCCGGAGTATGGCTGGCTGTCCGAAGAGACGAAGGACAATCCGCTCGACCGCACGCAGGACAAGGTCTGGGTTGTCGATCCTATCGATGGCACAAAGGCGTTTGTGAAGGGCGACACCGGCTTCTGCGTGGCCATCGCGCGGATCGATGCTGGCCAGCCGGTCGCGGGTGTCGTCTACAATCCCAATTTCGACGAGCTGCTGCATGCGCGTTTGCACGGCGGCGCATTCCTCAATGACCGCCCTATCCGCGTCACACAAGTCTCCAAGGTTGGCTGTCGGATGGTGGGGCAGCCGGACGTTTTTGCCCGTGCCGACGCCGGAACCCGCTGGCCTGGAATGGAGCTTATCGCGCCCATGCCCAACGCCATGGCCTGGCGGCTCTGCCTGGTGGCGGCTGGCCGGTGGGATGCGGCCGTGGCCCTGAACCCGAAGAATGACTGGGACCTTGCTGCGGCCGTGCTGCTCATCCGGGAGGCAGGCGGCATAGCCACCGATAGGGACGGCAAGCACCTTGTTTTCAATCAGGCATCTGTTCTTCAGCGCGGCGTGGTCGCCGCTGGCGCCGTCCTTCACCCGCTGATAATGGAAAAGCTGCAAAATCTCCTCGTCGGCCAGGATCCAAAATGACTTCCAGCACACCTGACAAGCAGCTTCTTCACCTCGTCATCGGCGGCGAGCTCAAGAGCATTGGCACATTCGAGTTTGCCAATCTCAACGAGATCCACTTCGTGGGGGCTTTCCCGAGCTACAGCGCTGCGTTCGATGCCTGGAAGAGCGCAGCCCAGCGCACAGTCGATAACGCGCAGATGCGCTATTTCATCCTTCACGCCCACCGGCTGCTCGACCCGGAAACCGGCAAGCACCACAATGCCTGAAACTGGGGGGCCTGATGCCACAGGCGCTCCCGGAAGGGATCGCCTCTCCTCACGCTTTTTCCGCGACTGGCTGGTTCCCCAGTGGAAGTGGTTCGCGCTCGGCGGATTATTCGCAGCTGTGACGGCTGCGTGCGCGTGGGGTTATTCGCAGATCACATCGCTGGCGACTGACTGGCTCTCGGCTGGTGACCCGCGCATCTTCAATACCGCTCCGATCGTGATCGTGGCGCTGGTCGCCCTGCGGGCGCCGGCCATGTACTGGCAGACGCAAGCCAACAATCATGGCGTGCAGAATGCGATCGTGAGATTGCAGGAAGCGCTGTTTGGTCGCTTGATCGACGGCGACTTTGCGCGGCTGCAGGCCAAGAATTCGGGCGAGTACGTTTCGCAGTTCGCCAACGACATGGTGCTGATCCGCGAAGGCGCGCTGCGGGTCGCTACCAACCTCGCAAAGTCCTCGCTGACCATTCTCGCGGCGATCATCTACATGATGACGACCGACTGGATGCTGACGCTGTTCCTGCTGATCGTCTATCCGATTGCGTTCTACCCGGTGATCCAGATGGGCAATCGGGTACGCAAATCCTCGCGCAAGGCGCAGGAGCAGGCGGGGGCAATGACCTCCATTCTGAATGAAGCCTTCCAGGGCTCGCGCACGGTGAAAGCGTTCGGGCTCGAGGGCTATCAGAAGGGCCGCGCGCATGCCTCGTTCCTCGAGCGCTCGCGGCTCTACATGAAGGTTCTGCGTTCCAAGGCGCTGGTTGATCCGTTCCTTGAGATTGTTGGCGGTGTAGCGCTGGCCGGCCTTTTCATGTTCGCCGGCTGGCGTTCATTCACGGGCGACATAACCGTCGGCGAACTTCTCGGCATCATTGTCGCAATTGGCGTGGCTTCGCCCGAGATCCGCGCGCTCGGCACTTTGAACGCGGTGGTCAATGAAGGTCTCGCCGCAGCAGCGCGTGTCTACGCTGTGATTGACGAGAAGCCAGCCGTCGCGGATCGGCCGGACGCGCGTTCGCTTGGCCACGCGAAGGGCAATGTTGAGTTCGCCAACGTTTCGTTTTCCTATCCGGGCGGGGGCGTCGCTCTGGCTGGCCTCACCTTTGCCGCCAAGCCGGGTGAGACAATCGCGATTGTGGGCCCCTCCGGCGCCGGCAAGTCGACCGTCTTCAACATGCTTCTGAGGCTCTACGAAGCGAACGGCGGAGCGGTGCGCGTGGACGGGCACGACGTTCGCGACGTGTCGCTGACGTCGCTCCGGCGCAATCTCGCGCTGGTGTCTCAGGATGCCTTCCTGTTCGACGCGACAATCCGCGAGAATATTGCTTTGGGATCAAAGGGCGCAACTGACGAGCAGATCAGAGCGGCTGCGCAGGCCGCGGCGTGCGACTTCGTCGAAGCACTGCCTGGCGCATGGGGCGCTCCTGCCGGCGAGGGTGGGCGCAATCTCTCCGGCGGGCAGCGTCAGCGCATTGCCCTTGCGCGTGCGCTGCTCTCCGATGCTCCTGTGCTTCTGCTTGATGAAGCAACCAGCGCGCTCGACTCCGAGAGCGAGGCACGCGTGCAGCAGGCGATCGCGCAACTCGCGGGCAAGCGCACTATCATCGTCATCGCGCATCGCCTCGCCACGGTGCGGCGAGCGGACCGCATTTTCGTCATGGAAGACGGGCGTGTCGTTGAATCTGGAACACACGACGAGTTGATGGCTCGCGGCGGCGCCTATTCGCGGCTTGCGACGTTGCAGTTGTCTTAGGGGACAACGAGCGTACCATCCCGTAGCGTTACGTTAACGGAAGTCCCGTACGTCACTTCGATTAGGGGCGATCCATGAGCAATCCGGCAGATGTGAGCGTCGCCATATGCACGCACATGAGCGGCATCGCGCGGACGCTGCGCATGGCGCTGCGTGGAATGGGCGTACGCTATGTGGCTTTGGCCAACGACACTGCCCAGCTCGTCGAGGGGTTCGCGGCCGCTGAGCCAAGCTGCGTGATCATATATGTCGAGAGTGCCGATCCGGCCGACCTGGGTCTTCAGGCGCTGAACTTCATACGCAAGTCCGCAGACAGCCCGAACGCACGTATTCCAGTGGTTGCCGTTTCATCAAGCCGCGATCTGCCGACGATCAACGCCGTGATCAATGGAGGAGGTCATGAGTACGTCTTGTTTCCTGCATCAGGCGACGTGCTCCTGAAGAAGATAACCGCGGCGCGCACTACGACGCGTCCGTGGATTGACCGGGCGGACTATTTTGGTCCTGAGCGGCGGGTGGATCGGGAAGCGCAACCGGCTGTTGAAAGCGTGCCGGAGAGCGAGGCCGGCGACGCTGCTGAAGCTGGCGAAAAGACGGCAGGCTGACTGCAGATCGCCTGAGAAATCCCGCGTACATTCCCCGCGCGGCCTGCTAGGCTGTCCTCACGCTTGGGAGACGCGCCATGGCCCAGAAGATTTGTGCCGCAGTTCTTTTTGCTTCGACTCTGACGGCTTGTGGGCCGCAAGCGCCAGCTGCGCCGGCGCCTGAAGTCAAAGCCCCCGCGCCAGTGGCCGAGCAGCAAGGAAATACGCCGCCGGAAGATCTCGACCCATTCGTCGTCATGATCGGGGCTGAACGCTGGACCGTCATCCTGGACAAGGCGCTTGAAGGCGCTCGCGAAGCGCCCGAGGCGAGCACTGCAGCGGAAGAGACCGATCTCTATCGCGCGGATGCTGCCACAAAGAACGGCGCGGCGATGGTGATCGAGTTGCGCAATCGCGTTTGCCGCAAGGGACTCGTGACCGGCGACGCATGCAAGCTGCCGGAGTGGCCGGCTTGGACGCTGGAGCCTCCCACTGGCGACACGCCCATCGCGGAAATCGACCGCCGATCGGGCTGGCTGGATACAGTCATGGCGCCGTTCACAGAGGCCGGTTGTGAGGCCGGGCGCAAGGCGCTGAAGGACGACATGTTCTGCTCGGTGGAGTAGGGCGTCAGCCCAGCCACAGTCCGCGCGCGAGATAGACGAGGCCCGTCGCCGTTACGATCCACTTCGTCCACGTGCGGAAGTTCGCGTCCGTCATGCGTTCAAGCACAAGTCCGCCCATCCACGTCCCGAGAAGGGAAAGCGGGACCACGGCCGCGAACATCCAGAGCGGCGGAAATTGAGCATCCGCCTGTAGCGCCGGGTCGGACAGGATGGCGAACAGTGGAAATCCCCAGAACGCGATCTTCACGGCATGAGCCATCACCTGCGTGGTGGCTTTGGTAGCGACTACGGTCTGGCGTGGCAGTTCCGTCTTGACGAAGAACAGATCCAGCAGCGGACCTGCAACGCCCGAGAGCGTGTTCAGCGTCTGCACCAGGAAGCCGCAGAGTTCTGCCTGGAACCGCTTCTCGACGTTTATCTCCACCAGCTTTTTCGGAATCCACACCAGCATGGCCGTGAGACCAAGCAGGATGAACACCATCGTTTGTGTCGGCCGCCAGGTGATGAGCAGCAGGACAATCAGCGCCCCGCCTATTCCCAGCGCATAGCGGCCTGTGATTGCCCACGAGATGTGCTTTCGCAGGAATAGCGCGCGCGAGAAATTGGAGATGATCTGGATAAACCCATGCAACACCATTGCCGTTGCGACAGGGACATAGGAGGCCAACACCCCCATCAGGATGAGCCCGCCCGCCATTCCGAACACCCCGGAGATGGCTGCCGTTATGAGGGTTGCGACAAGAATGATGCCGACAATGGCGGAATTCATGGGGCCTGACTGGCGTAACCGAATCAAAACGGGAACGAACGTGAATCCGAGGCGCCACATACCCGCGCGTGTCGCATCTGTCGAACAACGTGGTCTTGCGCATTCCGGCTCCCCACATCAAGCTTGATGAGTCGGAAGGAGTCGCGGGATGATCAACATTCGCTTGGCCCGCCGCACGGATGCTGCGGGCATCGCACGTGTACACGAGCGCACGTGGAAAGAGGCCTATCGCGGCCTGCTCGACAGCGCCTATCTCGACGCCTTGTCTGAGCGCAGGTTGCTGGCGCGCTGGCGCACCAACCTTGATTGCCGGGCGGAGGACTTCGACGAGCAGGTGCTTGTCGCCTGCCTCGGCAAGGAAGTGGTTGGCTTCGTCATGGTGGGTTCATCGCGGGAGGCGTTCGCCCCGTGGGAAGCCGAAATCAGCATGGTCTATGTGTTGAAGGAAAATCGGGGTGGCGGCATTGGCCGCGCGCTGATGAAAGTCGCGGCGGATCATTGCATCCGGCGCGGCATGTTCTCAGGCGGCCTCTGGGTGCTGCGTGACAATGGCGGCGCGCGAGATTTTTACGAGGCGCTTCAAGGCGAACACGCTGGTCGCAAGATGGATAGCGTCGGCGGCCAGATTGTACCCCTTGTCGGCTATTGGTGGCGTGACCTTGCTACGCTGGCTGAACGGAACGCGCCGGCTGTCTCCATCGGCCGTGACTGAAGCGTAAAAGCGTCGCGTCTTGAACGAAAAGCGGGCGTTGGCCCCATTGCGCTGCATTTGAGGTGCGGCTACCCACTTCCCACCACAAGGTGAAAACCGCGCGGCTGCGTATCCGACGGGCAGGGGCCCGCGCTTCGGACCGCAGCATTGAACCGCGCGGCCGGAAAATGGAGCCACCATGGATTTCGAGTACAGCGCAAAAAGCAAGGAATGGATCGCCCGGGTTTCGGCGTTCATGGACAAGCACGTCTATCCGAACGTCGCGACGTTCGAGAAGCAGCACGCTGAGGGCGACCGTTGGGTCACGCCGCAGATCGTCCACGACCTGAAGGCCATCGCGAAGAAGGAAGGCCTGTGGAACATGTTCATGCCTCCGCACAAGGAGCATGACAAAGGTGAGTGGCACGGCGCTGGCCTCACCAACCTCGAATACGCTCCGCTTGCCGAAATCATGGGTCGCGTCGGCTTTGCGTCAGAAGTCTTCAACTGCTCGGCGCCGGACACCGGCAACATGGAAGTGTTCCACTATTACGGTACGGACGCGCAGAAGGAAAAATGGCTGCGTCCCCTGATGAACGGCGACATTCGTTCGGCCTTCCTCATGACCGAGCCGGCCGTCGGTTCTTCGGACGCCACGAACATCGAGACCCGCATCGAGCGTGATGGCGACGAGTACGTCATCAACGGTACGAAATGGTGGTCGTCGGGCGTTGGCGATAGCCACTGCAAAGTTGCCATCGTGATGGGCAAATCGGACTTCAACGCGCCGAAGCACCAGCAGCAGTCGCAGATCCTTGTTCCGCTCGACACGCCCGGCGTGAAAGTCATCCGCATGCTTCCGGTGTTCGGCTTTGACGATGCCCCGCATGGTCACGCGGAAGTGCGCCTCGAGAACGTCCGCGTTCCGGCGACCAACATGCTGCTCGGCGAAGGCCGCGGCTTCGAGATCGCCCAGGGCCGCCTCGGGCCGGGTCGTATCCACCACTGCATGCGCACCATCGGATCGGCGGAAGTCGCTCTCGAGAAGATGTGCAAGCGCCTTCTCTCGCGTACCGTGTTCGGCAAGAAGATCGCCGAGCATTCGGTGTGGGAAGAACGCATCGCTGAAGCCCGCATGGACATCGAGATGACGCGTCTGCTCTGCCTCAAAGCGGCGGACATGATGGACAAGGTTGGCAACAAGGGCGCGCAGAACGAGATCGCCATGATCAAGGTCGCCGGCCCCCGCGCCGCGCTCAAGATCATCGACAACGCGATCCAGGCTCACGGCGCCGCCGGCGTGACGACCGACTTCGGGCTGGCCAAGCAGTACGCCTCGATGCGCACCATGCGCCTCGCGGATGGCCCGGATGAGGTCCACAATCGCGCCGTCGCTCGCAACGAGTTCAAGAAGTACCGTGACAACGAGTACACCGCGAAAGTCGAAGCCGAGCGCAAGACGGAAGGCGTCCGCTCGTAGTCGAACGGAAGCCACGAAAAGACCGCGGCGGCGCCCAAAAGCGCCGCCGTTTTTCGTTTGTGACTCTCTGAACTGCAGCGTTTCCGCATCTGACCGCTTGGCGCCCGTTGGGCCTTCATGCTTGCATGATCCAGCCACTTCGGATGGCGTTTGGGGAGTATGCAGTCATGATCAGGCAGCTTGCAGGGCTCGCATTCTGTGCAGCCTGTCTTGCCGCGCCAGCATTCGCGCAGGACAAGGACGTGATCGTCGTCACCGGGCAGATGATCGAGAGCGATGATGAAGCCCAGGATCGCGTTGTTACGGGTTCGGCTGGCGGGTTCTCAAGCGGACCGCCCTTCGTCTCCATCAACATACAAGCCGACTATGTGATCTTCACCGTTTCGATCGAAAGCGGCACACGCGCGATCGATGAGCGAAATCGCGAGCTTGAGCGAACCTTTACGATGCTGGGTGGCCGTGTTTCCCGGGACAAAACCATCACGATGGAGGTCGGCTATCCCGGCAGCTCCGCCGCTCTTGAGACAACCAAGGCCAAGGAAGCGATCCAGGAGATGGGTGACCGCTCTCGAATTCCGATTGTCTTCAAGTTCGCCACCAAGCCTGCCGACTCCTTCGAGGCGGTGCGAGCGAGAGCCGAGACGTTCATCGACGGAATCGATGTCAACGGCCGAGCCGAGATTGTCACGGGCGACCTGCAATATATCGGCGTGACCGAACCGCGGAAGCATCGCGAGGAGCTGCTCCGCAAGATCGCCGACGATACTCGCCTGCTGCAATCGATCTTCGGAACGCCGGGTAACACGCCGATGATCTCGCTCTCTGGGCTGGAGGGCAGGGTGAAGACGCGCCCGAGTGGTCCGCTCGAACTGGAGATGTTCATTCCGTACGCGATCAATCTCTCCTCGCCCTTCGCTCCGCCGCCGCCGCGCTAGCTCATCGCCAGAGGAACGCACCATGAAACGCAACCTGCTTTTCGCCGCTGCCGCGATGATCTTCATCGCCGCGCCAGTCGCCAACGCCCAGCAGATCGTCGCCCAGAGCAACTACGTGAACCGCGGCCAGCAAGCCGCCGTGCCGCAAGTGTCGATCACGGTGCGTGCTGACTTCGTGCTCTTCAGCGTCCGCTACGAAACCGCCACCCGCGCTGTGGAAGCGCGCGAAGATGAGCTCGCGAAAACATTCGCGACGGTGGTTCAGCGCGCGGGCCGCGCCGAAGGCATGAGCATCGAAGTCGGAACCCCCGGATTCTCTGCCGCCATCGAGACGGCCGCCATCAAGGAGCTGATCCAGAACCGCGGCAACGACCGGTCGGGCATCGACATCGTTCTGAAAGTGAACGTGAAGGAGAAAGAGACGTTCGACCAGATCCGCGCCCGCGTGGACAAATTCGTGAAGGACACGCCGCTCACGGGCCGCGTGGAAGCGATCATCGGCGACAGCCAGTTCCTCGGCGTCGCCGATCCCAAGAAGCATCGCGACACGCTTATCAAGGCGATCTCGGAAGATGTGCGGCTGATGCAGGCGTCTTTCGGCGGGGCCAATGCTCCGGTTCAGGTCTCGCTGACGGGCATGGAACAACGCGCCCAGACCCGCCCAGTCGGCCCGCTCGACCTGGAAATCTACATTCCCTATTCGATGAGCCTGAAGTCCGGGGCCGGTAACTAAGGGCGGCTTGCCGCGCGGGGCGTGGCAGCGTAAGCGCGTGCCATGATCTCCCCGCGGCTGGCCAGGCGTATCGCCACGATCCACAAATGGCTCGGCCTCATTGTGTTCGCCCAGCTGATCGTCTGGACAGGCACGGGCCTGTTTTTCGCAGCCGTACACCTCACGGCGGTTCGCGCGGACTATCTGGTGCATCCCGCCAATCACATGACGCCGGTGGATATGAGCCGCGTGAAGTTCACGTCAGCGGAAGCGCTGCAGAGCGTTGCCGAAGATCGACCCTATGAGGTGACGCTCAAGTCACTGGCGGGGCAGCCCGTCTACCAGATCAGGGCCGAGATCGGGACATTCCTCGTGTCGGGTGAAACCAACGAGCGCCTGATTGTCGACGAACCATTGGCGCGGAAGATCGCGGCCGCTACGTGGGTAACCGATACGCCTATCAAGAGGATCGAAGAGCTGGAGACCGCACCGCGCGAGTCCAGCGTGTCCGGCAATGTCTGGGCGGCGCATTTTGAAGGCGAGGGCGATCCGACGCTCTACATTTCCGCCGTGGATGGCCGCACCAGCCTTCCGCGCACGGACCTGTGGCGCACCTACGATTTCCTGTATGGTCTGCACCTGATGGACTATAGCGAGCACGAAAACTTCAACACGCCGTGGATGCTCGCGGCGGCTATCTTTGCGCTCTCGACTGTATTGTTCGGCGTGGCGCTTCTATTCCACCGCTTCACGCGGGGATTGATGAATAAGGACAAGACAGCATGACGGAGCGTCGCGAGACGGACCAGTCGTTTGCCGAAGGCGAACGGATCGCAAAATACCTGGCCAGCGCCGGCGTGGCTTCACGCCGCGACGTCGAGAAGATGATCGCTGAAGGCCGTATCTCGGTCGATGGCAAGAAGCTGGATACGCCGGCCTTCAAGGTAACGGGTAGGGAAAAGATCCTGCTCGATGGCCAGCCCGTCAGCCGCCCCGAAATGACGCGGCTCTGGCGCTATCACAAGCCGGCGGGCCTGGTGACGACCAACAAGGATCCCGAAGGCCGCCCCACGATTTTCGACGAGCTGCCGAAGGAACTTCCTCGCGTCGTCACAATCGGCCGCCTCGATTTGAATACCGAAGGCCTGCTCCTTCTCACCAATGACGGCGAGCTGGCGCGCGGGCTTGAGCTGCCATCAACCGGGCTCGAACGGAAATACCGTGCCCGCGCGTATGGCCGCATCGAACAGCGCGAACTCGACAAGCTGCGCGACGGCATCGTGCATGAGGGCGAAGAGTATCGCTCCATCATCGCCAAGCTGGATCGCGTGACCGGCTCTAACTGCTGGATCGATGTGACGCTGGCGGAAGGCAAGAAACGCGAAGTTCGGCGCGCGCTCGAAAGCCTGGGGCTGAAAGTGAACCGCCTGATCCGCACATCCTATGGCCCATTCCAGCTCGATGATCTTGGGCCGGGCGCGCTGGAGGAAGTGCCGCCAGCCAGCCTGCTGGCCGAAGTCTCGCAATTCATTTCCGAGAAGCGCCGCCCCAATCCCTTCAAGAGCCGCGAAGTTGCGCGCGGCAAGCCTATCCATGCCAAGCAGGTGAAGCCGAAAGGGCAGAAGGCGCGGGGCAAACCAAACGAAAAGCACTTCGGCGTCGAGTCGTATGTCGATCCCCGCAAGAACGACAAACCCGGCAATCGCCAGCCCGGCGGCCGCGGCCCGCACAGCGGGGAGCGCCACACGGGCAAGCCGGTCAGAGCGAAACAGAGTCGCGGGCCACGCGGACCACGCTAGGTCATTTCAGGGAGAGTGATGATGAAACTCTACTACGCTCCGATGGCGCCGAACCCGGACCGCGTGCGCTTCTTCCTTCAGGAGAAGGGCATCTGGGATCAGACCCCCAAGACCGAACTCAACATCATCAAGCAGGACCACCGCCAGCCTGCCTATCTGGCGCTAAGCCCGCTCGGCCATGTGCCGGCACTGGAGCTGGATGATGGAACGGTGCTCACGGAAAGCCGGGCGATCTGCACCTATTTCGAAGCCATCAACCCTGAGCCCAACCTCATGGGCGCCGATGGCAAGGAGCGCGCGGTCATCGAGATGTGGGATCGCCGCGTCGAGCTGACCTACATGTTCCAGATCGCTGGCTGGTTCCGCAATTCGCACCCCGCCATGGCCGAGCTTGAAAAGCCGCAGTCCGCGGAGTGGTCGCAAATCTGTCAGGGTCGCGCTCGCGAGCGCGCGGCCTACTTCAACGAGCGCCTCGGCGTGTCGCCTTATGTTGCCGGCGATCGCTTCACCATCGCCGACATTACGCTGCATGTGGCGATGGGCTTTGGCCGAGTCGTGAAATACCGCCCATGGGATGAACACGCCAACATCGCCGCTTGGCGCGAGCGGATGCTAGCCCGTCCGGGTCTTGCCTGAAGACTGAGCTGGGTATGCGGCTAGTGTTTATGCTCGCCGCGGCCACACATCAGATGGGTTTCCTTCCCCATCCACATGAGCTGCACGCCCGGATTCCATGTCAGCGAGTGCTCGCCATCGCTCCAGATAATCCTGGGGATGCCCGGCTCAGGCGGAAGATTGGCCAACTGAAAGCTGGCGCCACGCAGCCAAACCACCGCGAACGTGTTTTCGCCGGTGCTCGCAAATGAGAGAACCATCTTGCTGCCGTCCTGGCACAGAAACGCTGCGCCTCTGGAAGGTTCAGCGACCGGAGTCTGGCCGTGGGCGGGTGCCGCAGCCGCAATCATAAATAGTGTCGCCGCCGCTTTGAGAAGCGAACGATAGCTGGATCTCGACATAATGGCCCGCCCGATGCTGTGGACCCACAAGCTGCTCGATTGCCCGACAACTCGCAAGCCGACGCCAGGCGCTTTTAGGACGCGTCCAAACATCAGGTTTTCAGGAAAGACGTGGCAGGGGCGACAGGGATCGAACCTGCGACATCCGGTTTTGGAGACCGGCACTCTACCAGCTGAGCTACACCCCTGTAGTCGAGGCGGAGCAAATACGCGATCTGTGCCGCGAGTTCAAGGCGGGACATGACAACCCCTCTTTAGGCCGCTAGGGACAAGGAAAATCAGCTCCCGGACATCTTAATGAGCACCGCGACCCTCATCGAAACCGGCCCCTGGGCGGGTTGGAAAACGTGGAAGCAGGACACGTTCGAAAGCGGAACGGGCCCGTTTTATACCCGCACGGACGAGCAGGGACGGGTGGTCTGCCGGTTCATCGCCGAGCCGCGCCACATGAATGGCGGCGGCTTCATGCACGGCGGCTGTTTCCTGACCTTTGCTGATTTCGCCTGCTTTTCGATCGCGGAGGAGCACACGCAGGGCCCGAGCGTGACCGTGAACCTCTCGGGCGATTTCCTGTCAGCCGCCAAGCCCGGCGACATGATGGAAGCGACCGGAGAAGTCACGCGGGCAGGCGGCCGGCTGATCTATGTGCGCGGGATGATCACCGCCAACGGCAAGCCGGCGCTCAGCTTCACATCGGTCATCACGCGGCTCAGCAAGCGCCCTTAGGGCGTCCACCGGGCGAACAGTCCGGTTGGCAGAACGAGATCGCGGCCTGGGGCCTCCCGGATCGCCATCTCGCCGCACTGAACCTTGCCGCCGCCCATGGCGCCAGCCAGCGACTGCCCGACCGCAGCATACGACAGGCGCACGGCATAGACCGTCGCGATGACGAACAATGGCTTGTCGCTCATCAGTGTCTGCGTGTGTTCCAGCAGTTTCGGAAAATCGGTCTCAAACCGCCACGTCTCGTTCTTTGGGCCGCGCCCGAATTTCGGCGGATCAAGCACGATCGCATCGTACTTCGATCCACGGCGGATCTCGCGCTCGACGAACTTCATCGCATCGTCGCAGATCCAGCGGATCGGCGCGCCAGCCAAGCCCGACATCTCTGCGTTCTCGCGGCCCTGCGCGATAGACTTGGGTGATGCATCAAGATGCACAACGTCGGCGCCCGCTTTCGCCAGCGCCAGAGACATCATGCCGGTATAGCCGAACAGGTTGAGCGCCTTCACGGGCCTGTTGGCCGTTTTCACCTGATCCGCTGCCCAACGCCAATGTACCGAGTGCTCCGGGAACACGCCCATGTGGCGGAAGGCTGCGAGCCGCGCGTTCAGTTTCAGCGCGTTCCATCCGATAGGCCATTCGTCGGCCGGCGGTTTGCCTGCAAAATTCCAGGCTCCGCGTTCGTCTTCGTCATCCTTCGAGGCAAAGGTTGCGTCCGCCTTCCAGCTCAACACCGGTGTTTTCGGCTTCCAGAGCGCTTGTGGATCTGGCCGGTTCACGCGCACCTTGCCGAACCGCTCCAGCTTGCGCATGTCGCCGCTGTCCAGCAGCGCGTAGTCGCTCCAGTCGTCACTCACCAGAAGCTGGAAGTTTTCCGCCGTCACGTGCGTGCCCCCGCATACGAACGCCCGCGCCAGACTTCGTAGATCATCACGCTGGCTGCAGAGGCGAGGTTGAGGCTGTCGGCCTTTCCCATCATCGGAATGCGCACGAGCTCATCGCATTCCGCCTCCACGGCTGGCGGCAATCCCGATTGCTCATTGCCCATCAGCACGACATTGCGCTGGCCGTAGTCGGCCTTGTCATGTGCGTGCGTGCCGCGCATCGACGCCGCCACCATTCGCGCCCCGGCGCTTTTCCGCCACGCGTTGAATTCCTCGAAGCTGGCTTCCGCGATCGGCATCGCGAACAGGGAGCCCATCGTTGCCCGTACCGCCTCGACAGAGAACGGATCGCATGTCTGCCCGATCAGGATAACGCCATCGACGCCTGCTGCATCCGATGTGCGCACCACCGTTCCCAGGTTTCCCGGGTCGCGTACTTCATACAACGCAACCCAGCGGCGTATCCCGTCAGACGGGAAGTCCGACAGGCTTGTGACGCGCTGCTTGAACGCCGTGATCACGGTCTGCGGATTGTCCTTGCGCGAGACCGATACCAGCACCTTCTCGCTCGCGGTTAGAACGCGTGCGCCAGCTTTCTTCATTCGCGCGAGCAGGTCGCTGGTCTGTGGGCGCTCCAGCGCCCCCACCCCTGCCAGCGCGTAGGCTGGCAGCCAGCCATTGTTGAGCGCTTCCTCGGCAAGACGTGCGCCCTCTGCGAGGAAGAGCCCACTTTCGCTACGGGCTTTCTTGCGATCGAGCGACTTCAACAGTTTCACTGTGTCGTTGGCGGTCGACGAGATGTGCTCAAACGTTGCGTGCTCGGATCGTCCTCTTGGAGAATCCGAATGCACGACCGGTTTTTCTGATGATCCTGATGTCACGCGTCATCGTCCGTTCGAAAATTCGACGTACGTCTAGGGTTGTTGGCCGTGTGTGGGAAGGCGCTTCGCGCTTTGGGGCATTTGGGGGCTGGGATGGGGCGTGCGGGCCGGTGTCATGGATAACAGGTCCTACGCCCTCCCGCTTTTGGCTCTGGGGGTAATTGGGCTCGCTGTTACCTGCTTCATGGGCTCATTCGCCATAAAGCCAGCCCCTGCGGCCGCTCCCCGTCCCCTGGCGACAGCTGCTACCGACAACCCGCCGCCCGCCCCTCCTAGGCCGCTTCCGGTCGCCCCTGCGGCCGCTGCGCCTGCCGCGTATAGCGTGCTGGCGGATGCGAGCAGGGAGGCCGTGTGCCAGGCGGAATTCGACAAGGTTGTGGAGGAAAAGCCCGTCGTCTTCCCGAAAGACCGTTGGGATCTGGATGCCGGCGCCAAAGCAGCGGTCAGCAAGCTCGCCGTCGTGGGCAGGGCTTGTTCAGCCTTCAAAATCGAAATTCAGGCCTATACGGACAATCAAGGTAAACGCCTGAACAATACCCGCCTTAGCGCCAACCGCGCTGACGCCGTCAAGGAATATCTCGTCGAACTAGGTCTGTCCCCCAGCCTCCTGACTGCTGTAGGATTCGGACCGGATCACCCGGTCGCCAGCAATCGCACCACCAAAGGCCGGGCCCGAAACCGCCGTATCGCGTTCCGGGTGACCCGAGTGGAGTCGGAGTAGATGGAAATCTCGGTTTGGCTTCTGATCGCAGCCGCCTTTGGCGGAGCCATCGGTTGGGCCTCGCATATGCTCTATCTCAAGCGGCAGGCTGAAACGCCAGTCGCGACGCCCCTCTCGCCAGAGGCGGCGCTGAGTGAAGCCGCGCGAATCGCCGAGCTGGAAGAAAAGCTCGGTAAAGCGACAGCGGAAGCCGAAGACCTGCGCCACAAATCCGGCATTCCACGCCCGGGGCAGGAAGGTGCGCCGATCACTGAGGGATCGCTGACATGGCGCAATCGCCACCTCGAATCCCGCGTGCGCTTTCTTGAAGGCAAGCTTGCGGACGTGGAGACGGACGGATCGACCGCCCGCCCGGTTGAAGACCAGAACGATGAAGCGACCCGCCTGCGCTGGCGCAATCGCTACCTCGAGGGGCGGGTGAAGTATCTTGAGGAAGAACTCGTGCGTACGGGCGGCCTCACGCCTGCGCGCGTATCCTCCCCTGCGCCCCAGTTCGAATCCGCGCCGAAAGCCAAGGTGTCGGAAGGCGACAAGCCAGATCTCGTGACCGAAGCACGCGAAGGCCGTGCCGACGATCTCAAGCTGATTTCCGGGATCGGACCGAAGCTGGAGCAGAAGCTGAACAGCATTGGCATCTGGCACTATGAGCAGATCGCCGCATGGTCGCAGGGCAATGTTGATTGGGTCAACGCCGCCATCTCGTTCCGTGGCCGCATTGAGCGCGAGAAATGGATCCCGCAGGCGATGCAACTTCTGCAGGATGCCGGCGCAACCCTCGAAACGGCGCCCGAAGGCAGCGCGTAAGACGCCTCAATCCTTCGACTTGTACGCCAGCGCCTGAGCCTGACCTTCCCAGTCGCCGCGTCCGTCGAAATTGACGATGCGGACTTCGTCAAAGCTTCTCGGATTGTCGAGGCAGCGCAGGTTCACGCTGTAGCCGTCCGGGTTCGAGCGCGGCACGTAGAACGATTTCACGCCACACACCGCACAGAACATGTGCTTCGCGGTGCCGGTGTTGAAGGCGTAGCTCGTGATCTGCGCCGCGCCCTGCAGCAGCCGAAAGCGGGATGCCGGTACGATCAGGTGCAAAAACCCAGTGCGTGCGCACATGCTGCAATTGCAGTCCTCGACCTCGACCACATCGGGGGTCTGCACTTCGAAGCGCACAGCGCCACAATGGCATCCGCCCGCCCGCCAGGTCATCTGATCAGTCATTGGTCTGTTCGCATCCGTCCTAGCGGCAGGATCGCACGATACCGGAAAGCTTGTCGCGATCCAGATTGATCGAGATCAGGTTGAAGCCGGTCACGCCATTCGTGTCCGGCGCCGTCGTGACGATCTGGAACAGCCTCGCGCCCGTGATCACGTCCAGCAGGCGCGGCGACAGGTCGATCGTCAGCTGGATATTGCCGTGCTCGGTCACCTTCGGCGGATCGATGATCTCATAAGGCTGCAGTTCCACATTGCGGATGTCGGCAAAACCATCTGGCCGCAGCGCATCAAGCTGCCAGTAAACCGACAGCCCCTTGCTCGCCAGATCGACCACGTGCTGCGCATTGATCGGCCCGGTGCTGCGCCTGACGTCATGCACCAGCCACAGATAAAGCCTCGGCGCGGCGGATCTGTTGCAGAAGATCTCGACCTTGTCGTCCTTCCACTGGTTACCCTGTCGATAGCGCAGGAAGAACTGGCCCTGCGCGTCCGTCTCGAACTCCCAGGACTCGGTCTTGTACTCGTAGACGATCTTGTACTCTTTGAGCTTGTCTTCGGAGAGCGCGTTGATCGTCTCTGGCCCGGCCTTCGACATTTCGGTCAGGAAGATCGGGTCCACGCCCATCGAGCGCACGTATTCCACCACCGCACCGTTGGCGATCTGCACCATCGTCAGTGCTTCGTTGAGTTCGGGGCAATAGTTGACGTTCGGCAGCGGCACCCATGGGTATTGCGAAAGCGCCTTGCGCTTGTCGGTGCAGTTCATGCTCACCTGGTGAACCGCAAAGATTGAACCGGGCCGCACTTCGCGCTTCACACCGCCGAGGAAAGCGAGCGAGCAGGCCGACACGCAATGCCCGGGATAGACCCGGCTGAAGGCGTCAAGGTCGATCGTGTTAGCGTCGGCCGGGTTGCGCGTATTGCGAGCGACCCCGGTATTGAGGTTGGCCTGACGGATGATCTTCCCGACTTCCATTCCCGCCGTCAGGTCGCCACCCAGCGAGGAGAGGTAGATCATCGTATCGGGCGTGTGCTGGTTGCTGCGCTTGAGGAAGGCACGCAGCGCATCTGGAGTTTCAGGTGTGAACTCGCCGTCGGCGAAGATGGCCGGCACATCGCCGTACACCGAGCCCCACTCAAACGTCATCGGCTGGTCAGCCAGCGCCGCCGGGGCGCTTAGCAACCATCCGCTCAGGGCCGCAAGCAGCCCCGTTACAAGCCCTGTTCGCCGCCCGCCCATGGGCCGCCGCCTCCCGAATCCACACGGCAATCTCTATCGTAGCGGGGCTGACGGGCAATGACCGTGCCGCATTACATGAAGCTCACCTGGGCGCGAAGAACAGCGCCAGAAGCTCATCTGCGGCTGTGGATGCAGGAATTTGCCCATCCGCGACTCCCTGGCGCACCTTGACCAGGCGGGTCGCAACCTCAGGGCTACGGGCAAACCCTTCCGTCAGCCCCTCCTGAATCAACGCATCCAGCCAACGAACCTGCTGGCCCGCCCGCCGCCTTGCCCGGCTTCCAGAAGCATCGGTCTTGGTCCGGTGCAGCTCGATTGCGGTCCAGAGTTCCGTCAGGCCCTCGCCCGCAAATCCCGAGATGGTCTGTACAGGAGGCGACCAATCCGGGTCTGCCTGCTCCATGATGTGCAGCGCCACCTCATAGGCCCTCGCCGCCCGCTGCGCCGCCTTGGGATCGATGTCCGCCTTGTTGACGGCGATCAGGTCCGCGACTTCCAGAACGCCCTTCTTTATGCCCTGCAACTCATCGCCCGCATTGGGCAGCATCAGCACGAGGAAGAAATCCACCATGTCGGCGACGACGGTTTCCGATTGTCCAACGCCCACCGTCTCGACGAGGATGACGTCATACCCCGCCGCCTCGCACAGCAGCATCGTCTCCCGCGTCTTGCGCGACACGCCACCCAGCGTCTCGCCGGCGGGGGAGGGGCGGATGAACGCGTTCTCATCCGCCGACAGCTTCGCCATCCGCGTCTTGTCACCGAGGATCGATCCGCCCGAGCGGCGCGAAGTCGGATCAACCGCCAGCACAGCCACTCTCTTGCCCAGTCCTGTCAGCAGCGTCCCGAAGGCTTCGATGAAGGTCGACTTGCCAACGCCCGGCACGCCCGTGATGCCGATGCGCTGCGCCTTGCCCGTCAGCGGCATGATCTCCGACAACAGCGCGCGCGCCTCGGTCTTGTGGTCGCCGCGGCGCGACTCCACGAGGGTGATGGCGCGGCCGAGCCCCGCACGGGTGAAAAGATCAGGCTTCAAGCGAATCCGCTGCGAGGCTGGTTATGTCTGAAGCCGTGTCCTACTCTGCACGGGTAGGGGACTCAAGGATGGTGGGCATGGATACCAAGGCGGACATGACGCCAGCTACGGCTGCTGGCGATGCAGCGCCGCCAACGCCGCAGGCCCCAGCCAAGGTAGGGTGGTTTACATGGCTGCAAGCGACAGCTCATATCGCCGAGATCGTAGGCGTGGTCGTGGTCATCGTTTCGCTGTTCTATCTATCCGTCCAGATACAGCAGAACACCACTCAGCTACGCCGAGCGGACCTTAACGCGACGCATGACCACTGGTCTGCGATACGACTGTTCATTGCTGGTGATCCTGAGCATGCGGCGTTCCTGAGTTCCTCCCTCAACAGCGCAGACCTTGATCCGCCGGATCGGCTTCGCTTCAACGCGCTGATGGCCGAACACGCCAGGGCCACCTTTCAGATCTGGGACAGGAACAGCAATAACAGCGGTTTTGATCCGAACGATTTCGCTCAGTACGGGGCGCCCCCGTTGGTGCGATTGCTCTGCACGGTCGGCGGCAGCGTCTGGTGGAAGCAGTTTCAGAGCGAATTTCCACCGCCGTTTGTCAGCGAGGTGGATAAAGCCCTCGCTGTCATGATCGCCGGGCCAGGCTCCGGAGATCCGGCCCACCCCTGTGTCGGCGCGTCTGATCTGGCTGCCGACAGTGTGCCTACTGCTTCGCCGGTAGATGCACCCGCGCCTTGATCGCGCGGTGATCAGACCCTGTTGATAGCGCTACTGCATAGCTGCTCGCCTTCAGCGCTGGCGACACCATGATGTGGTCTATCGGCAGGCCCAGCAGCGGCAGGTTGTTGAACCATGTCGGCGCGAGCAGGTACGCCCCGACCCGGTGCCCGGGGATGCCTTTGAACCCGGGCGACCATGGCGTCACGTTGAAGTCCCCGGTCAGCAGGAACGGCTCTCGTGCATGCGCAGACAGCATCGCGATATGCCGGTCGCGTTCCTGTGTCAGCGAGGTCGTATGCGGCGGCACAGGGTGAGCCGCGATGATGTTCAGCGCGCGGTCCGCGACGACTACGGCGAAGGTCAGGAATGGCCGATGGTTGGGGCCTGGCCCGGCATGAACGGCGCCGTTCACGATGGGCGTTCGCGAGTATGCGACGATGCGTATGCAAAAAGGCCTTTCAGGCGCAATGCCCGTATCGATGCGATAAGGATAGTCACCCAATAGCATTTCTGACGGATCGATATTGGGGTGCTCGCCGATCAGGATCAGGTCAGCGCGCTCAGCCTTTGCCCAGTCGAGCGTGCGCTCCAGCGCGGCTTTCTTCTGCCAGACATTCGCCCACACAACGGTCAGCCCCGGCCCACCCGCGAGATGCGCCTCAGATCTTACCCAGCGCGGCGCGGGCAGGGCGGCATAGTTGATCAGCGCCAGCCCGAGCGAAATGATCGACCATTCCCACCGCTCGCCAGCCAAAAGGCACAGTAGCGCTCCGCCAATACTTGAAACGATCAGATGAGGCCGAAAATGCGTCAGAAGCTCGACGGGCCAATGCGCCCGCCTGAACAGGCTCACAAGCGTGACTACGCCGAGCAGGGCGATGAGAATTGGCAGGATCGCCACGAATTGAGCCGCCTCAGTTGGCGCGGTTCGCGACCTGCTGCGCATCATACGCGCGCGGATCGGAAGGCTTCGGTCCGCGACCCATCAGGATTTCCAGCACTGACTCATACTGTCGCGTGTCACTGCCGAAGGTGAAGCCAAGACCGACGCCAACACCCGATCCATAGGACCCGGTCGATCCGCCAATACCAACACTCGGTCCGCTCGGCGTGTTCTGGCCGCCGACAAGATCCGTGTTGCGCGTCACGACATTGAACCATTGATAGCCTTGCGCCAGCGTGAGCTCCGCCGCGCGCCGCATCGCTAGATCTTCCACCTGCGGCGGCTTGAGGTCGGCATTGGCGCGGAATGTGATGCGATAGCGATCGGTTTCGATCCGCTGTTCGCGATAGCCCGCGCTGTTGTTCGCGACTGCTGGGCCATAAACCGTCGGCGCCGAGGCGCAGGCCGCCAGCGCGAGAAAGGCAAAGGCCCCGATGATGCGTTTCATGAGCAATCTCCTTGGCTCAAGGTAACGCGTTTCGTGCCAGAGGCCAGCCTGTGCCCTGCCGTTCTATCCTTGATAAAGTTGTCAGATCAGCGTCCGAGCACTTAGCCCGCTGCTGCGTTCTTGGAGTTGTGCCCGAGCCGGCCCTTCAGCTTGTCGAGCAGTTCGATCGCCGCATCGGCAATCACCGTACCCGGTGGGAAGATAGCCGCCGCTCCGGCGGCGTAGAGCTGGTCGTAGTCCTGAGGCGGCACGACCCCGCCGACCACCACGGTAATGTCGCCGCGGCCTTCCTTGTTCAGCGCGCCGCGCAGCTCCGGCACCAGCGTGAGGTGTCCCGCCGCGAGCGATGAAGCGGCGACCACATGCACGTCGTTCTCGACTGCTTGCCGCGCTGCTTCGCCCGGCGTCTGAAACAGCGGCCCGATATCAACATCCCAGCCAAGGTCAGCAAAACCGGAGGCGACAACCTTCTGGCCGCGGTCATGTCCATCCTGACCCATCTTGGCGATCAGGATGCGCGGACGGCGACCCTCTGATCTTTCGAATTCGTCAGCCCGCTCGCGCGCCGCCGTAACCTTGTCCGATTTCATGCCCATGCCCTGCGCATAAACGCCCTGGATCGACTTGATCACCGCCTGATGGCGCCCGACCACTTTTTCCACGGCGTAGCTGATCTCGCCCACGGTCGCCTTGGCCCGCGCCGCCTGGATGCCTAGCTCCAGCAGGTTGCCGCGGCCCATCTCGGTCGCCTTGGTGATCGCATCCAGCGCCTGCGCCACTGCAACCTCGTCACGCTCCCCGCGCAGTCGCGCCAGCTTGTCCAGCTGCAGCTGCCGCACCTTGGCGTTGTCGACTTTCAGAACCGGCACGTCTTCGTTCTCGTTCAGCCGGAACTTGTTCACGCCCACGATGGTCTGCACACCGCTGTCGATGCGCGCCTGCGTCTTTGCGGCGGCTTCCTCGATGCGCAGCTTCGGCAGGCCTTCTTCAATGGCCTTGGCCATGCCGCCCATCGCTTCAACTTCTTCGATGTGCGCCCACGCCTTGCGAGCTAGGTCATACGTCAGCCGCTCGACATAGTAGGAACCGCCCCACGGATCGATCGTCCGCATCACGCCCGCTTCCTGCTGCAGGAAGATCTGCGTGTTGCGGGAAATGCGGGCCGAGAAGTCGGTGGGCAGAGCCAGCGCCTCGTCGAACGAGTTTGTGTGCAGCGACTGCGTTTGCCCGCCTGCCGCCGCCATGGCTTCAAAGCAGGTGCGGATCGCGTTGTTGTAAACGTCCTGCGCCGTCAGCGACCAGCCGGACGTCTGGCAATGCGCGCGCAGCGACAGCGACTTGTCGCTCTTCGGATTGAACTGCTTCACCATCTTCGCCCACAACAGGCGACCGGCGCGCATTTTCGCGACTTCCATGAAATAGTTCATGCCGATCGCCCAGAAGAACGACAGGCGCGGCGCAAACTTGTCGACGTCCAGACCCGCCGCCATCCCGGCGCGGATATACTCGATGCCATCGGCTAGCGTGTAGGCGAGTTCAAGGTCCGCCGTCGCTCCCGCTTCCTGCATGTGATAGCCGGATATCGAGATCGAGTTGAACTTCGGCATGTTCTGAGACGAGTACGCAAAGATATCCGAGATGATCCGCATCGAAGGGCGGGGCGGATAGATATACGTATTCCGCACCATGAACTCTTTGAGGATGTCGTTCTGGATCGTGCCGGAAAGCTTCGCCGCCGGAACGCCCTGTTCCTCCGCCGCCACGATGAACAGCGACATGATCGGCAGCACCGCGCCGTTCATCGTCATCGACACGCTCATCTGGTCGAGCGGGATGCCTGCGAACAGCGTGCGCATGTCGTAGATCGAGTCGATCGCCACGCCGGCCATGCCGACATCGCCCGTCACGCGCGGGTGGTCGCTGTCGTAGCCACGGTGCGTCGCCAGGTCGAAGGCCACCGACAGCCCCTTCTGGCCGGCTGCCAGATTGCGCCGGTAGAACGCGTTTGAATCTTCCGCCGTCGAGAACCCGGCATATTGCCGGATCGTCCAGGGCTGGTTGGTGTACATGGTGGGGTAGGGTCCACGGCCGAACGGCGCGATTCCCGGATAGTCGTCCAGGAAGTCGAGGCCCTTGGTATCCGCCCCGGTATAGACAGGCTTCACGGCAACGCCCTCAGGCGTTTCCCACATCGTGTTGGCGCCGGCCCCCGCCAGAGCCTCCCACGCTTTCACATCCGCCCCGGCCACGGCGTCGCCGAGCGGCAGCTGGGTGAAGTCTGGGAAGGTCTGGGCCATCGGCGGGCTCTCCGGAACGCGGATTCGACTGAGGTTTTCCTAGCACCTGCAGCCCGTGTCATGAAGCCTTCGCGGTTGCGAAGCGAAAACTGCTCATGTCACGTTCATTACACCCGCCTTACAGCCTCTCCACCTGCAGGTAACTGCGACGGACTGGTATCTCGCTGTCGTTGAACCTTGCGATCGCCCGCCCGTCGGCGCGATAGGGGACACAATTCATCAGGACCACGGGGTCCAACGGAGAAAACGTTCATGAGCTTGACCAAAATCGCAGCCGTTTCTGCCCTTGCTGCACTGCTGGCCGTCCCCGCCTTCGCCCAGCCGACGCCGCCCACTCCGGAAGAGCGTGCCGCTCGCTTCGAGAAGGCCGACGCCAACAAGGACAACAAGCTCGACAAGGCCGAGTTCGTGTCCAGCCTGCCGGAACAGGCGCAAGCGATGGCCGACCAGATCTGGTCCTCGCGCGTCGACGCCGACGGCGACGGCTTCGTGACCAAGGAGCAGTTTCTCGCGCTCCGCATGGGTCCCCGCCCGCAGTAAGCGTCTAATCAATCTCTGATAGGGCGGCCGGCGACACCCTCGCCGGCCGTTTCTTTTTTTGGTTGCAGCCAGCGCCCGGCTTCCTATCCCTATGAAGCACCGAAGGAAGATGGATATGCGCGGCGCCCCGATCCTCATGCTGGCGATCATCGTTGGCGCGTCTGCCTTTGCGCAGGAGCCCTATCGCGCCCCCCGCACATGGCTCGGCCAGCCCGACATGCAGGGCTATTGGACCAACGAGACCAAGACGCGGCTTGAGCGTCCCGTGGAAATGGGCGACCGCCTCATCCTGACGCCCGAAGAGGTCGCCGAGATCGACTCATTCTCGAAGTTTCATCCCGCCATGCGCGTGGATGGTCAGCCGCGCACCAGCTTCATCACCAACCCCGTCAACGGTCAGGTGCCGCCGATGAAGCCCGGCGTGGCGCCAGACACAAACCGCCGTACGGTGCTTCTGCCCGGCGAGCGATATACGGACGGCCCGGAACTCCAGCTCATTGACGATCGCTGCATCCTGCCGATCGGCAACAATGCCGGTCCGGTCATGTTGCCCCTCAATGGCAATTCCAATTACCAAATCATCCAGACTGAAAGTCACGTGGTTATCCTCGTGGAGATGATCCACGACGCCCGCATCGTGCGGATGAATGGCCAGCACCGCGCAGACGGGCGACGCCCCTACCTTGGCGATTCCATCGGCTGGTACGAAGGCGAGACGCTCGTCGTCGAAACCACCAACTATCCGCCCGAACAACTCTTCCGCGGCTCGTGGGAAAACCTGAAAGTCACCGAGCGCTTCACCCGCGTGAAGGAAGACCGACTGCTCTATCAGTTCACCGTCGATGACCCGACGAAATGGGACCAGACATGGGGCGGCGAATACGAGTTCCGTCCATCCGCCGCTCCGATCGAGGAATATGCCTGTCGCGAAGGCGAGGTTTCCGTTCCCGCCATGCTTCTCGCCGCTCGTCGCCGCGAAGCGGCAGGACTTGAGAAGTAGCTCCGCCGTTTCCATTTTTGCCGCTGCCTTGCTATGCCCTCTGAAAGCGTTCGAGGGAGCAGGGCATGACCGATATCAACAACATGAAAGGCAAGCGCGCCATCGTCACCGGCGGAGGCACCGGCCTCGGCGCTGCAACAGCCGTTGGCCTTGCGAAGCGCGGCGTAAACATTGCCATCAACTACAATTCCAGCGCTGACGCCGCCAACGAGGTCGTCGCCCAATGCCAGGCTCTCGGCGTCGAAGCCTTCGCCGTGAAAGCCAACGTTGCTGAAGATGCAGACTGCCGCGCGCTGGTTGACTCGACAGTCAAGAAGCTCGGCGGCCTCGATATTCTCATCAACAACGCCGGCATTACCAAGTTTGCCGCCCACTCCGATCTCGATGCGCTCGACGCAGAAGACTTCCTGCGCCTCTACAAGGTCAACGTCGTCGCCGTGTACCAGATGACCCGCGCCGCTCAGCCGCATCTCGCGTCGGCGGGCAAGGCGTCCGTCGTCAACGTGTCATCCATCGCTGGCGTCACCGGCATCGGTTCCTCGATCGCGTACGCCTCCACCAAAGGCGCGCTCAACACCATGACGCTGTCGCTCGCGCGCGCCCTCGCGCCCAACATCCGGGTCAACGCCGTCTGCCCCGGCTATATAGGCTCCGGCTGGTTCACGAAGTATCAGGGCGACGCCGTCGAAACGCAGACCGCAGAGAACGTCGCCAAGTCAGTGCCTCTCAAAGTCGCGTCCATGCCGGAAGACATTGCGGAGTCGATCCTGTTCTTCGCCGGTCCCGAAAGCCGGCACGTAACGGGTGAGTTCATGATCATCGACGCCGGCATGCACCTTGGCTACGCTCCGCTCAGAGCTAGATAGGAACCAACCCGTCAGGAGGAATTTGATGGCCCCGCGTCTCAACCGCCGTGACTTCCTCCTGACCTCCTCGGCCTTCCTCGCAACAACCGCTCTTGTCGGTTGCGAGTCGGCTCCGTCTGCGTCGCCGGCGCCAAAGCCGACCACCCCGGCGGCAACACCGCCGGTCCCTACTGCGTCATCCAGCGCGATCTTCGGCTCGGCTTTCCCGTTGATCGCCGACACCGCCTCGCGCCTCGATGTGACGAAAGCGAAAGCTTTGCGCGCCCACGGCGTCAAAACCGTCTTCCGGTACTATTCACATCTTCCGCCCAGTCTGCCGGGCAAGGATCTGCAGCCGGAAGAAGCAAAGATCATCCTCGGCGAAGGCCTCTCCATCGGCAGCGTCTTCCAGCACTACAACAACTGCTTCCGCACCTTCGAAAACAACTGGGGCAAGGAAGATGCCGAACAGGCCCTCCGCATGGCCGAAGCCGCCGGCCAACCCGAAGGCTCCGCCATCTATTTCGGCGTCGATGCGGACTGGCCGTATCAGGCCATGCGCGATCCCATCATCAAATACTTCGAGGATGTGAAGCGCGCCTTTGAAGGCTCGAACATCGCTGTGGGCATCTATTCCAACGGCTGCCTCTGCAACGCCGTTCGCGAGAAAGGGCTCGCCCGGTATTTCTGGCTTTCCGGCTCCACCGGCCACTCCGGCACGCAGGCCTTTTACAACACGAACAACTGGACGCTCTTCCAGAACGCGCTCGATATCACGCCGTCACAAGTCGGCTACGCCATCGACGCCAACATCGCGAACCCGTCGACACAGGGCTATTTCGGTCAGTGGTTCGATAAAGGTGCGCGCCTTGCCTCGCACCTGACAGCCGATGTGCAGACCACTTTCATGGCCCGCGCCTTCCTGCGCGCCAACACCGAAGTCATTCAGGATCTCAATCCCGGCGCTGCCTCGCTCACCACCGTGCGCAAGGACCAGAACGTCCGCCGCCTCGAGACGTCTGGCGACAAGACGCGCATCGTCACACAGGAAGGCGGCGCCTCGCGCACCGGCCAGCCCGTCACCGGTTGGGTCCTCACCGCCGCCCTCGCGCCGCTCGACCGTTTCCCGGACAATTCCAGCAGCTATGGCCTCTGCGGCGCCCCCACGGCGGTCAGTGACGCTTTCAAATACCAGAACTGCGACCGCGCCACCTCGCGCGTGCGCTAGCTTGGCGCTAGACTGATGGCAGGGGAGATGTCCCATGCCCATGTATCACAACGGCAATCGCGAGCTTCAGGGCCTATTCGGTTCTACTGCGCTGGCCGATCGTCTCGAACAGCGCCTCCGCCACTCCGAATTCACGGAAGACGACAAGGCCTTCATCGAGTCTCTCGAATTCTTCTTCCTCGCCACTGCCACGCCGATCGGCCAGCCCGATTGCTCGTTCAAGGGCGGCCCGCCCGGCTTCGCGCGTGTCATCGCGCCGAACCTGCTCGTCTGGCCCGACTATGACGGCAATGGCATGTTCAAAAGCCTCGGCAACATCGCGATCAATCCGTCAGTCGGCCTGCTCTTCATCCGCTTCGGCGCGTCTCCGAAACGATTGCGCGTGAATGGCTCGGCCGTGATCTCGCTTGACGATCCGCTGATCCCTGATTTTCCGGGCGCGCAGGCGATCATCCGCGTGACGCCCATCGATATCTTTCCGAACTGCCCGCGCTACATTCCGGATCAGGCGACCGCCGGCCCATCGCCATACATTCCGCATGAAGGCGAACCACCGGTTGAGCCGAAGTGGAAAACGATGGACATGTTCAAGGACGTCGTCCCGCCAAGGAAAGCCTGATGAACGGCCACATCGCCAACGCAGTCGCGCTGGTCTGCGCGGGAAACCAGTTTCTCGCCGGAAAGAGCATCGAAGGCTTTTGGCCTGGCGCGTCCGTGTTCAATTTCATGAAGCTCGTCGAATTCCGCCATCCGCCGGCCTCGGGCAAGGATGCGGACGACTACCCGCTCGTGGCGTCAGACCCGATAGAATGGTTCGAGATGCTGAAGCCGTGGTGCAACGGCCTGCGCCTGCACAACGTCAAACCCATCCGCGGCCCCAACCAGCAGACCGATACACCGGATCGCATGCTTGCTGGTTTTGTGGGCGGCGGTCAGCGTTGGCTGATCGAGGCCGTTGGAAAATCTGAGTCCGAAATCTGGGAAGCCTTCCACCGCCTCGGCGACCGAAACGATCCCGAACGGCGTATCTGGAAATGCACGCACATCCTCCAATCCCGCCTGCCGCGCGCCGAAATCGATGTGGACGCTACCCCCACACTCGACGACGCCGTCGATCGCTTCCGCAAGGCGCTGGTCCGCATCGAAACCTACGCGCGCGACGAGAAGTACGACAACTGGGCCGATATCTTCAACGAGGCCACCGACACCATCGATGCGGCCAAGCCCATGATCGAGCAGGGCGACATGGCGCGCTTCACCGGCTTTGATGATCGTCAGGCCGCCGTCTTCGAAGCCTGCAGCCGCGCCTGGGTCTTCGGCGGTATCGGCTCATGGAACGACCTCGGCGGCGGCGAGCGCTACGACCGCGTCAGCCAGGCCCTCTACGACAGCCTCAACGCCTGCATCGCGGCGCTCGCGAATTCGACATTCAAGGCGTGATCTGGACCTTCTGCGTTTATGGCCAAAGCAGCTTGTCCAAAGCGTCTGCAACAGCCGTCATTCCGGCGGCATTAGGGTGATAGCCCGCTCCAGCGACTGGCGCGTCGGGGCGGGGATAGCCGTTCATCCACGCTACACTCGCGCAAGCGCTGTGATCGCCCGATAGCGCAGACGCTTTGATGATGTCAGCGCCGTTGCTTGCCGCAGCTTTGGCGGTGATGATCGCGAGGCGGCTAGCGATCTCCCGGATTTTGCTAGCTTCCGATGAGCCAAGCGGTGTGGCGGCGCAGATTCCAGCCGGCGGCAGAACCGTCAGATAATCCACGAACACTAAACGGGCCGCCGGTGCGCGGCGGCGCACTTCCTTGGCGATGGCGTCCATGCGCGCAGAAAGGTCAGCATAGGCTTGTTCCGACGGCGCTGGCTGGATCGGATCACACGCTGCGGCGGGTGGGATGCCCTGCTCAGCAAGGCCCGCGCATGAAGCCGCAAACAGTTTCGTCATGTAACCAAGATCATTACCGCCGATCGTTATGGTCACCAGCCGGGTTTCCGCATTCACCGCATCAAGCTGTGGCGGAATAGCGTCGCGCGGGCCCGTGAGATGGAATGTCGTCGCTCCGCTGCAGCTCACATCATCAAGCGTCAGTCCATGGCGACGGGCGATCTGGTGCGCGTAGTTGTTGCTCGAGCGGGCACAGGGGCGGGCGGGTTCTTCGTAATAGTCCGGGATGCCGGGGCCGGCCGCAAACGAGCTCCCCATGGCGACATACCTGTCGCCCGACGCGAGCGGCGGCGACTGCTGTGGGCTGACGCAACCGCTTGCCATTGCCGCCATCAGAAGGCCAACGATCAAAGCTGCGTTGCGCATTCCCTCTCCATCTCGCTGGCCGCGTCTATGATGAACCGGCAAGCTCGATCCAGCTAGCGTCCCAGCCCCAACTCCGCGTGCGCCAGCTCAAGGCTCGCCAGCACGTCGACACCGACATGGATGAACTCATCCACGCCCGCCGCGCGCAATGCAGCTTCCAGCTCGCCCGGCTTGCCGGCCAGATAAAGCCGGGTCGCGCCTGCGCGCTTCAACGCCTTCGCAACCTCGACCGCATCCGTTGCATAGCGCTTGTCAGAGCCGCAGATGCACGCCAGCTGGCAACCCGAAGACTCCAGCGCCTGCGCATGCCAGATCGCATCGCCGACCGACGGCACCGCGCCGATCCCGCCCGCCGCAAAGAAGTTCTGCGCATACTGCAGCCGCGCCGTGTGCTCGGCCATCGGCCCCAGCGCCGCAAGGAAAATATTCGGCGCACGCCCCGCCGCCGTGCGCTGGTCCGCCAGGTCGCGCAAGCGTTCGAAAGGTTCCGCCAGGCGGATGGGCCACAGCGGCTCGGCCTCCGCGCCGCCATCATCCGTCGTCCGCGAAAGGTCGGCCAGGGTCGCGCGGTCCTGCGCCGCGCCCTTGAGCGAGAACCATGAGCGCGCCGCCGGCGCCCGGCCCGAAGCCTCCGCTGCGCGCCGCACGATAGCGGGCAGGTTCACCACCTCCACGCTCGGCACTTCTTCCTGAAGCAGCGGGAAGTCCGTCACGCCTGTCACCAGTTCCTTGCGCTTGGCCGCAGCCTTGATGCGCGCGCCGCGCGCCTCCGCAACGCCTGTCTGGAAGCCGCCAGTTTCCAGCGCCTTCGCCAGCCCGCCTTCGCGCTCCACCTGCTGGAACAGCGCCCACGCCGCTACAGCCAGATCATCGCCCAGCTTCTCCATCGCCCACGCGCCGCCCGGCGCATCGACAACCTTGCCGAGACTGCATTCTTCCTGCGCGATCACCTGCGTGTTCCGCGCCAGCCTGCGCGCCAGCTTGCCCGGCAGACCCATCGCATCCGTGAACGCGCGTACCGTCACTATATCCGCGCCGCCCACGCCCGCCGCAAAGCACGCTGCGGTATTACGCAGGATGTTCACCCACGGGTCGCGCCGCGTCAGCATCCGCCGCGATGTCACGGCCTGCAGCTTCATCGCACCCGCTGCGCCCTTGGCGCCGAACGCTTCGGCCACGCGGCCCCACATCCGCCGCGCCGCGCGCAGCTTCGACATCTCGACTTGGTAGTCGGCGCCGACACTCACCGTGAACAGGATCGTTGCGCACGCCTGATCCGCCGTTAGCCCTGCCGTCATCAATGCGCGCACATACTCGGCGCCCGAACCGACCAGATATGCAAGCTCCTGAACCTCGGTCCCGCCCGCCTCATGCACTGGCCGCGAGTCAGCGCGCAGCGCTGTCGATTTCGGAAATTCGCCCGCAACATCCCGCGCAAAGGAAGCCGCTTGCGCAATCTCTTCCTCGGTCGAGCCGGGCAGGGCGCCCGTCCGCGCCAGGGCGCCGATCGGGTCGACGTTGAATGCCACCTGCGCTTCCGTGGAAGCGCGGCCAACCGCCGCCGCAAGCAACGCCGCCAGCTCAACGCCCTGCGTCGCCGAGGCGCCCGTGGCGTCCAGCGCCAGCGGTGCGAGGTCCAGTTTCACGCCACGCAGCACGCGCTCAATGTCGATGGCAGATCGGGCTACCACGCCATGCTCGCCCGCAGCGTCCACGCGCAGCTCGATCGACGACACGCCGCCTTCAAGTGCTTCCATCACTTGATCGGCGGCAATCGCCGGGTCGGGATGCGAGACGATCTGGCGAATATCCCACGGTAGGTAGATATCATTGACCGCCCGGCCGCCCCGGATGAACGGCGCCACACCCGGCATGCCCGAAGCGTCCGGCGCCCAGTCCGGCGCGCGATACAGCGGCCTCACAGGCACGCCATGCTCAGTCTTGGTCGTCAGGCGGTCGAACGGCGCGCCATCCAGCGCCTTCTCGGCAAGGGCGCGCCACTGCGCCTCATCGCCATGGGCAAAATCCGCAGAAAGGGGCAGGTCGTCCGCCATGAATCTCTCACTGAACGCTTCGCGGCCATCAGGCATCGGCTTGGCCCTGCGTCAAGGGTTTAGGGGCGTCAAGGGTTTGCGGCCTTGTAGCCGCATTGCCCGTCGTCGCAGGCCCGTTATGGTCGCCACAGGCCGGGGCCTATCCCGCCATTTCAAAGCGGACCTTCCATGGCGATTCCGGCTTCTCTCGCGAACCAGCTTTCCCTCCCGGTGATCGGATCGCCCCTGTTCATCATTTCCAACCCGGATCTGGTGATCGCCCAGTGCAAGGCCGGCGTCGTGGGCTCGTTCCCCTCGCTCAACGCGCGTCCCATCGAACAGCTCGACGAGTGGCTTTCCCGCATCAACGAAGAACTCGCCGCCGCCCGCCGCGCCAATCCCGCCGCGAAAATCGCGCCCTACGCCGTGAACCTCATCGTCCACAAGTCGAACAACCGCATCGAGGAAGACCTCGCCCTTTGCGTCAAACACAAAGTCCCGATCGTCATCACATCGCTCGGCGCCCGCCCCGAAGTGAACGACGCCATCCACTCCTATGGCGGCATCGTCCTGCACGACATCATCAACATCGTCTTCGCCCACAAGGCGCTTGAGAAGGGCGCTGATGGTCTGATTGCTGTTTGCGCCGGCGCTGGCGGCCACGCCGGCACGCTATCGCCATTCGCCCTCATTTCCGAGATCCGCGAATTCTTCGACGGCCCGCTCGCGCTCTCCGGCTCCATCTCCACCGGCGCACAGATTCTTGCGGCTCAGGCCATGGGCGCAGATTTCGCCTATATCGGCACCGCCTTCATCGCCACCGACGAAGCCCGCGCACTCGATGACTACAAGGACATGATCGTCGCCAGCGCCGCGAAAGACATCGTCTACTCCTCGCTGTTCACCGGCGTCTCCGGCAACTATCTCGCGCCCTCGATCGCGAAAGCTGGCATGGACCCGAACAACCTGCCGGACGGCGACAAGGCCACGATGAGTTTCCAGGCTGGCGAAAGCTCCAAGGCCAAAGCCTGGAAGGACGTCTGGGGCTCCGGCCAGGGCATCGGCGCCATCAAGGCTCGCATGCCCGCCGCGCAATACATCGCCCAGCTGAAACGCGAATACGAAGCTGCGCGCGCAAAGCTGGCGGCCAATGCTGCGAATTTCTCAGCAGTCGGTTAGATAACCTCGTTTGTGGTCTGGCGGCGAATGAGCGCATAAGCGCGCCATGATCACCGATCCGCTTCGCGACCTCCCCACAATCGACGACGTCGAAGACGCCGCCGTGCGCCTGAAGGGCGTCACCTTCCACACACCGCTCCTGCGCTTCGATGCGCTCGATGCTGCCGTTGGCGTCCCCGTCTGGATCAAGCCAGAAACGCTCCAGCGCACCGGCTCGTTCAAGATGCGCGGCGCGTGGAATCGCATCAGCCGCATTCCAGATGCCGACAAGCCGAAAGGCATCGTCGCCTTCTCCTCCGGCAATCACGCACAAGGCGTCGCTGAAAGCGCCCGCGTTCTCGGTCTCAAGGCCACCATCGTGATGCCGTCCGATGCGCCGCGCGCGAAGATCGAGAGCACGAAGCGCCGCGGCGCCGAAGTCCGCCTCTACGACCGCATCAAGGAAAGCCGCGAAGCCATCGCCGCAGAATTGGTGGCGGCCACCGGCGCCACAACGGTTCGCCCCTTCGACGATAGCTGGATCATGGCCGGGCAGGGCACAGCTGGCCTTGAAGCCGCGAAGGATGCCGCCGCCCAGGGCGTCACCTTCGGCAGTCTCATTTGCAACGCCAGCGGCGGTGGTCTCCTTGCTGGCGTCGCGGTCGCTTTCGAAGCGCTCTCGCCCTCAACCGAGGTCTACGTGGCCGAGCCCGATGGCCATGACGACCTCATCAAATCGCTCGCTGCGAAAAAGATCGTCTTCAACGCTCCCGGCATCCGCTCCATTGCCGACGCACTCATGTCGCCCGAACCCGGCGTCTTGCCGTTCGAGATCCACAAGCGCCGCGTCAGAGGCGGCTTCACAGCCACGAATGACCAGCTTCTGGACGCGATGAGCTACGCCTTCCACAATCTTAAGCTCGTCGTCGAGCCCGGCGGCGCCAACGCCCTCGCGGTCCTCCTGAACAATCGTGCGCATTTCGCAGGCCGAGGCCCGGTCCTGCTCATTCTGTCCGGCGGCAATGTGGATGCAGACATGTTCGCGCAAGCCATCGCGCGGACGCCGCCAGTCTGAAGCGCCCCGCAGGGCAGGCGATGCGTGACGGGGCCTGCGACTGGCGCAGGCCCTGCCGATCGGGTCCTAGTTCTTCAGGCGTAGTGACAGCGAGAAGTTGCGGCCTTCTTCCGGGAAGCCATCGACGAGCGTGTAATTGCCGTCGGCGATGTTCTTCACGGTGGCCAACACCGAAACATTGTCCGAAATTTCCCAGTCAACTGCTAGGTTGAACAAGGCGTAGTCGCCGGTCTCATAGAAGCGCGGCGGCGTGATCGCGCTGGATGACGTAACCGTCCATCGCTTTGAAGCCAGTTCGATGTTCGGAGTGATCGTCACGTTCGGCAAAACATTCAGATTGGCATAGAAGAACGCCTTCACGCCCGGCACGCCTTGCGGCTCGAACCGCGCATTGGTCGGGTCAGCGCCGGTGATCGGCGCAGTCGTTCCCGGCACGGCCGTGATCTGCGAGACGCGCTGGTAGTTGCGGTCGATCCAGGTGAAATTGCCGCCGACATCCAGCCAGTCAGCCACTTCCGCCGTGAGTGACAGTTCGGCGCCGTAATAATCGGCCTTGCCGGCATTGCGGGTCTGGTTGACCGTGCCGAACGGCGCAGCAAGCACGACGGGCACCTGCACCAGCGCATCCTGCACATTGCTGTAGAACACCGCGCCTTCGAGGCGAATCTTGGGGCTGAAGTCGATGCTGCCGCCAACCTCGAAGTTGGTGGCGCGCTCGGGATCGACATTCGGGTTGGGGATCGCCGTGCCGAAGCGTGACGAGAAGCGCTCGAACAGGGTGGGGAAGCGAACGCGCGAAGACAGGCTTGTGTGCAGCTTGATGTTGTCGGCCGCATCCCAGATCAACGCTGCCTGCGCATTCCAGCCATCCATGTCACGCAGCGGATAGTTCACCGGCGTGAAGTTGATCGCCGAATTGGCAATCGTCGTGCCGCTGACGGAAACGTTGACGTCAGTCGCCTTGGTCAGGTCCGTCCAGTCATAGGACGCGCCAACCACAAGCTCGAGCTTGTCGCCCAGCTGTTGGGTGTCTTCCACTGCGAACGAGTAGGTTTTCTCTTCCGTGCCCTGCCACGGCTCGGAATACGGCGCGTTCACGGACGGGTTGCCCGTCGCTGGCGTGCGCGTGAAGCCGTCCTGCTGCTCGTTATGCTCGTCGCTACGATAGTGCAGCGAACCCGTCAGCGTGTTGGCGTCCGAAAGCCTTGCTTCCAGTGTAACGTTCGCGCCGTGCGCGGTGTCGTCGTAATAGCTGTCGAAGGCGCGGGGCAGGGTCTGCGTGTTCTGCGCCGCGTTGTCGAACGACGACAGCAGGTTTTCGAACGTGTTGTAGTAGACCCGGCTGCTCAGCTTCAGGTTCTCGCCCAGCTGCGTACGCGAGAGGAAGTAGATGCTCTCGATGTCCCAGTAGGGCCATGTCCAGTAACGCGTCGAAGCGTTATCGCTGACATGCAGCGGCGCGTTCTTTTCGCCCGACTGCTTGATATAGCTGATCGCATATTCGTCCGTGGCGTTCGGCGTCCAGCCCGCCTTCAGGTTCACGCGCCAGTCCTTGCTGGCCGAGTTGCCGCGCTCGCCGCCATTCTCCAGCGCGGGAATGATCGGGTTGAAGTCGTCCGACAGGCTCCAGGAATCGCGATCCGTCGTCGCGCCCGAAAGCTGGACGTAGAACTGATCCTGACGCGTCCCGACGAGGCTGGAGAAGGTCGTGCCGTTCTGCGAAAGGTCGGCGTCGGCCGTGGCCGTGGCGACCAGCTCAGCCTCAAACGCACGCGATGGTTTGCGCGTGACAAGGTTCACCGCGCCGCCCACGCCGCCTGGTCCGTTGAGAACCGACACGTAACCCTTCGATACCTGAACCTCAGCAAGGTCCGCCGTCAGGAAGCGCGCGAAGTCGATCCGGTTATCTGCGGGCAGAAACACGCGTACCCTATCGATCGAAAGGGTGGTCTGGAAGCGGTCAAAGCCGCGCACGAAGATCAGCTTCTCGTTGCGCGAGCCGCCGGTACTGGATGCGTTGGCGCCCGGGATAAGATCAAGCGCTTCGTCCACGCTGGCGCGATCGAATGTGCGCATCTGCTCTTCGCTGATCGAGGAGGCGTTGATGGTCTCGCCATCGCTCGACGTAATGCCGTTCTCGATGCGCCCCAGAATGAAGACCGTGTCCCGATCGCCGCCTGTTTCCTGCGCGACCGCAGCGCCAACAGGCGCGGACAGGAAACCGGCAAGCAAAGCTGCCCGGCTAACGCCAGCAAAGTTCATAAGTCCCTCCCGGATCGTTATATTTGATCAAGGATATCGCTAAGGCGCCCGCTATGCGCCGTCAACTATAGCGATAATGACCACGAATGAAGGTCAGAACCCGCTCGTTGTGGAGTGAAGACGGTGCCTCTTCCCGCCTACCGCGGCCGTCCGCGCCTCAGGTCGTCCGACAGCTGGATGTCCACCGGCGCACCCGCCAGCCTGTGGCGATACACTTGTGTGTTTTCGAGCACACGTTGAACATAGTTGCGCGTCTCGGCGAACGGGATGCTCTCGATCCAGTCTACCGGATCGACTTGCCCGCGCGGATCTCCGAAATCGTTGATCCACTGCCGTGCGCGGCTAGGCCCGGCGTTATAGGCCGCCGCCGCCAGAATGTACGACCCGCCGAAATCGTCTACCAGATCATCGAGGAAGCCGCGCCCCAGCCGCAGATTGTATTGCGGATCATCCGTCAGCCAGCTCGACTTGAACGGCAGGCCGACCATCTTCGCTTCCGCCTGCGCATAGCGCGGGATCATCTGCATCAGCCCGCGTGCATCGGCGCCAGAAATCGCCCGCGCATTGAACTCGCTCTCCTGCCGCGACAGCGCCAGCACCAGCGCCGGCTCAGCCGACCCCGTCCGCGGGCTGGTCGGCAGCGGCATCAACGGAAACACCGCATCCGGCGCTACCAGTCCGCGACCCAGCCCGGCCTTGGCGCCACGCACAGCCGCGCGCATCTCCAGATATCCGGCCGCGATATCGAACAGCATCTGGTGCTCGTTCGCGGTCGTCATCACATCGTCAAGCGCGAACGAGAACCGCTCAAAGCTCGCAAGTCGCCCCGTTTCCGCCAGCAGGATCGCCGCACGCACAGGCGTGCGCTTCGCAAACGCTGCGCGCTCGTCATCGGTCGGCTGCGCGGGCAGGGCGAAAGATATCTTCATCGCCTCCGGCATTTGCTGGCGCACCTTCTCCGCCGCCAGCTGGCCGTAGAAAACGTAAGGATACTTCGAAGCGACCGCATACGCTTCCTGCGCCTCGGGAATGCGTTGCTGCTTGGTCAGCGCCTCACCCAGCCAGTATTGCGCCCGGCTCACAGAGATGGGCGTCGCAACGCCCGCGCCGAACACGCGGAAATGCGCCTCAGCCTTCGCTGCATCGCCCAGCTTCTCCAGCGCCAGCCAGCCCGCGATCCATTCCGCATCGCGGA
>ERZ795061.409-NODE-409-length-44582-cov-14.603746_pt1 | contig 44582 bp, 39 predicted proteins | sample MGYA00375145_ERZ795061 | MGnify/ENA primary metagenome ERZ795061 (study PRJEB30190, sample SAMN05720144) | anaerobic digester metagenome | isolation source: active sludge of municipal wastewater-treating anaerobic digesters | place: USA | collected 2014-12-22 ... | reverse complement strand
TGATGCAACCATGCGCGCCCGTTTTCAAGGCATCAACATGGCGCTTGCCTGCGTTCACGAGCCGTAACTGCTATAGGAGACCCTTCAGGGTCGATCGGACATGCCGAAAGCTTCGCGCCGAAAAAGGACGAGCGCCTAAAGCCTGTCCTGAGCCCGACGAAGGGGCGTTTATCCCCTCTTGGGGGGCTCCTGCATAAGCCCAAAGCCCTGTAGGAGACCCTTCAGGGTCGATCGGAGACGCCGCAATGCATCATCCTGAAGGAAAGATCCTTCGCGATTATCCCTACAGGCTCATGAACAATGCGGTTTGGGTTGAGTTTGCAGATACAACCAAAGTACAAACGCATGCATCCATGGTGAGGGCGCATTGCCAATGAAACGAATCCTTCTCGTCTTGCTGCTGGCGGTATCGGTTCTGGCCGGCGTGCTGGTTTTCAATGCCTGGCGCGCGCAGCCGCTTGCGACCAAGGTCGCGTTTGTGCCCGTGGCGCTGGATGAGGCTGCCATGGCACAGCGGCTCTCCGCCGCCATCGCGTTTGCAACGGTCAGCGCCACGCCCGAGTCGCCATCGCTTGATGCCTTCCATGCCCTGCAGGCGCGGTTTGCAGCCGACTTCCCGCGCGTGCACGCGCAACTCGCGCACGAATCCATCAACGATGCCAGCCTGCTGTTTCGCTGGAATGGCCGAGGTGAATGCGCACCGCTGTTGCTCGCCGCGCACCAGGACGTGGTGCCGGTGGAGCCGGGTACCGAAAGCGGATGGACGCATCCACCCTTCGCAGGCGTGATCGCCGATGGCTACGTTTGGGGCCGCGGCGCAATCGACGACAAGGCATCGCTGCTGGCGATTCTCGAAGCGGTCGAACATCTGCTCGGCGAAGGCTTCGTGCCGGAATGCCCGGTGTACCTGGCCTTTGGGCATGACGAGGAAATCGGCGGCACGCACGGCGCCAACGCGATGGCGGAGCTGCTGCACACGCGCGGTGTCACGCCGGCCTTCGTGCTCGATGAAGGCGGCGCGCTCACGCAAGGCAGCTTCGCCGGTCTCGATGTGCCGCTGGCGACGGTGGGCGTGGCCGAGAAGGGCTATCTGAGCGTGCGCCTTTCCGCGCGTGGCGAGGGTGGGCATTCCTCGATGCCGCCACGCACAAGCGCCATCGGTCGCGTTGCCACCGCGGTATCGGCATTGGAACGAAATCGACCGCCTGCCGCGATCAGTGACGTGCAGCGCGAACTGCTGCGACGCACGGCGCCGCATCTTCCATTCGCGCAACGATTGGCCCTGGCCAATCTCTGGATCAGCGCGCCCGTGGTCGAATCCTTGCTGAGCGCATCGCCGATCACCGATGCCACCTTGCGCACCAGCACGGCACCGACCATGTTCCACGCCGGCATCAAGGACAACGTGCTGGCGCAGCAGGCCGAGGCGGTGGTGAATTTCCGCATCCGTCCCGGTGATTCCATCGATGGCGTGCTGGCGCATGTGCGTCGGGTCATCGACGATGCGCAAGTCGAGGTGTCGCGATACGACGACTTCGGCACCGAGCCCACCGCACCGGCTCCGTGGGACAACGCAGCGTTCAACAGCATCGACACCGCGCTGCGCCGCGCCTCGCCGGAAGAGCAGATCGTGGTTGCGCCCTATGTCACCAACGGTGCCACCGACGCGCGCCACTATGCCGTGCTCACGCCGAACCTGTACCGCTTCGCGGCATTCAAGCTGCAAGCGGACGAACTCGCCACGTTCCACGGCACCGATGAGCGCATCGCGGTAGCCGAACATGCGCGCGCCGTGCGCTTCTACATTGCGCTGCTGCGCGAATTCGGCGCGACGGATTGATTGCCAGGCCGTTACCGCTCAGTCGCGCTGCTGGTGAGCACGCGCAGGACAAAACGCATCGAGCGCACCGCCAGTTCGCGTTGCGTGGCCGGAGCCGACGCGCCGTGGCCTTCGTTTTCGGGGAGCATGTATTCCACCGGCACGCCGTGTTCGCGCAGGCGAGCGGCCAACTGGTCCGACTGCGCATGCGGGACACGTGGATCGTTCGCGCCTGCGTAGATGAACAGTGGCGTGACGATGCGATCCACGCGCGTGATCCTGCACATCACACGGGCTCCTGGCCGACGCCGATGACGGCGATGGAATCGCGCGCCGCAACCCATTCCTCGTTGGTCGGTTCCACGGCCACGCGCACGCGGCTGTTGGCGGTGGAGATCAGGGGCGCGTTGCCTGCGTTGGCGGCTGCGTCGAGGGTGATGCCGAGGAAGCCAAGCGATGAGCACACGCGTTCGCGGATGTCTGCGCTGTGCTCGCCGACACCGGCGGTGAACACCAGTAAATCGAGTCCGCCAAGCACTGCCACCAGCGCGCCTATCTCGCGCACCATCCTGCGCACGTACAGGGCCAGCGCCTCGCGTGCGCGCGCGCCAGTCTCGTTGGCGTTTGCTTCCAGCGGTTGCAGCACGCGCGGTTCAGGGGAGATTCCCGACACGCCGAGCAAGCCCGACCGGTGGTAGAGCAGGTGGCCGACATCCGCAAGGCTCAGCTTTTCGATTTCCATCAGGTAGATCACGGCGCCGGGGTCGAGCGCGCCGGTGCGCGTTCCCATCATCAGCCCGTCCAGCGCGGAGAAGCCCATGGTGGTGGCCACGCTTTGCAGATCCTGCATTGCGCACAGGCTGGCACCACTGCCGAGGTGGGCCACGATCACCCGGCCGCGGGCCAGGTCGCCATGTCGTTCGGGCAGGGCAGTGGCCATGTAGTCGTAGGACAGTCCGTGGAATCCGTAGCGGCGCAGGCCGCGTTCCCAGAACGCGTGCGGCAGCGGCAGCAGCTGTTCGACCTTGGGCAAGGTGAGGTGGAAACCGGTATCGAAGCAGGCGACCTGCGGCAGTTGCGGTTGTTCGCGCAGCAGGATCTCGATGGCTTCCAGCGCGAAAGGCTGGTGCAGCGGCGCCAGTGGAATGAAACTCTTGAGATCGGCAAGCACCGCCGCATCGATGCGGGTTGGCTTGAAGTACTTGCTGCCACCGTGGACGACGCGGTGGGCGATGGCGACGATCTTCCTGCCGTCCAGGCGGGCGAGGATGCGTTCACGGATCAGCGCCAGCGCCGAGCGATAGGGATGCGTGCCATCGAGCTCAATTGCGAATGGCACAACGCCGGTTTCGCCGAAGTCGGGCTTCGCCCCACCGATGCCTTGCACCTTGCCATTCCACACGGGTTTGCGCGGCAAGGGATCGGCCGCTGCATCGAACACCGCGAACTTGATGCTCGATGAGCCGCAATTGAGTACGACGAGCACTTCGCCTGCGCTGGCAACGCGGTTCATGGCGGGGAAGTCCGATAGTGCTGCGCCAGCAGCAGCGCGATGGCGCACGAGGCGATGCGCGAGATGTCGGGATCGGCGCGACTGGTCAGGATCACCGGCACTTTCGCGCCGAGCACGATACCGGCGCTGGTTGCATCACCGAGATAGACCAGTTGCTTGGCCAGCATGTTGCCGCTTTCCAGATCCGGCACCACCAAAATATCGGCCTGGCCGGCGACCGCGGAGACGATGCCCTTGGTGCGCGCGGCTTCGGGCGAAACGGCGTTGTCGAATGCAAGCGGCCCGTCGAGCAGGCCGCCGGTAATCTGGCCACGGTCGGCCATCTTGCACAGCGCGGCGGCATCGAGCGTGGCCTGCATGATCGGGTTGACCGTCTCGACGGCGGCGAGGATGGCCACTTTCGGCACCTTCACGCCGATCACGTGTGCGAGGTCGATTGCGTTGCGCACGATGTCGGCCTTCTGCACGAGGTCGGGGGCGAGGTTGATCGCCGCGTCGGTGACGATGAACGGTCGTGGATAGCGCGGCGTGTGCAGCACGAAGCAGTGGCTGACCCGGCGCTTGGTGCGCAGGCCGGATTCGCGTGCGACCACCGCGGCCATCAACTCGTCGGTGTGCAGGCTGCCTTTCATCAATGCCTCGACCTTGCCCGCGCAGGCCAGCTCGGCCGCGCGCGCGGCGGCGGCGTGACTGTGGGCGACGTCTTCGATGGCGATGCCGGAGAGGTCGAAGCCCGCGGCAGCGGCAACGCACTCCAGCTTTGCGCGTGGTGCGACCAGCACCGGTTCGATCAGCCCGGCGCGACGTGCATCAAGCGCACCTTCCAGGCTGGGTTCGTCGCACGGATGGACCACCGCTACGCGGATTGGCGGCATGCCGGCGACATGCGCGAGCAGGTGTTGCAGATCGAAGGTGTGGTGGGTGAGGTCTGCGGCTGGCGTGTTCATGATGCTTTCCTCGAAGCCTTGCGACGCGCTGCGGTCGGCGTCTTGCCGCCCGGTTTGCGCTTGGTGACGACAATGACGGGTTACGGTCGAACAAGTCCAGCGTGCGCCGGCGGCAGGGTGCGATCCGTTGGCATCCGCTGCCCCTGGCCTTGACCATGCGACAGAGCAGCTTCAGCGGAATCCTGCGGATCGTACCGGATGCACCGCGCGCGATCGAAATCCGTACCCGCGTTGCCGACCGCGTCTGCACGGGCAGCCGGTCCATTGTCGGAGCAAAAAAAGACCCCGCGGTTGCGGGGTCGGGTCGGAGTGAATGCGGTTGCTTCAGGCGACGAACAAGGCGCGCATTTTCTTCATGGCATTGGCTTCGATCTGGCGGATGCGCTCGGCGGATACGCCGTATTCGTCGGCCAGGTCCTGAAGCGTTGCCTTCTCGCCTTCGATCAGCCAGCGGCGCTGGATGATGTCGCGCGAGCGCGCGTCGAGCTTTTCCATGCCACGGTTCAGCGTGTCCAGCGAGGATTCTTCCTCTGAGTCGCCTTCGAGCGAATCGTAGGGATCCGCGTTCTGGTGGTCTTCGAGGAACATGACCGGCGATGGCTTGGCGTCTTCGTCGTCGTCGACCGGCGCGTCAAAGGCAATGTCGCGCCCACTGAGGCGGGATTCCATCTCGCGCACGGTGGCGGCGGGAACGCCGAGTTCGCGGGCCACGGTGTTGACCTCGTCGTTGTTCATCCAGCCGAGGCGCTTCTTGGACTTGCGCAGGTTGAAGAACAGCTTGCGCTGCGCTTTGGTGGTGGCGACCTTGACGATGCGCCAGTTGCGCAGGATGAATTCATGCATCTCGGCGCGGATCCAGTGCACCGCAAAGGACACCAGGCGTACGCCCTGGTCCGGATCAAAGCGCTTGACCGCCTTCATCAGGCCGATGTTGCCTTCCTGGATCAGGTCGGAAATCTGCAGGCCGTAACCGGAATAGCCGCGGGCAACGTGAACCACGAAGCGCAGGTGTGACATGACCATCTTGCGTGCGGATTCGATGTTCTCGTTGTCGATGTAGTCGCGCGCCAGGGCCTGCTCGTCTTCCGGGCTCAGCATGGGTACGCGATGCACGGCCGAAATGTAGGCATCCAGGCTGCCCAGCGGGCTGGGAACCGGGAAGTTGGTGGCGATCACGGCGTTGCTCATGCGCGTCTCCTCATCATTGGGGCCGAGTTTAGCACTCGGGTAGTTGGAGTGCTAAAACGGGCCGGGAGTTCCCGCCTTGCGGGGTGGCGATCAAAATAACTAAACTGGCCGGTATAGTAGCTTGAAAATGCGTGCCGTGCAGGCATCAAACCTGCCTGCACGGGTGAACAATCGGAAACCGGCGGCGGCCCTGATATGCAGACCGGATCAATCGTCCGTCGCCAGCTGCCAGTTGATCGGGGCTTGGCCTGTTTCTTCAAGATATTGATTTGTCGATGAAAAATGGCCGCACCCAAGAAAGCCCCGATGCGCGGAAAGCGGTGAGGGGTGGGGTGCCTTGAGAATCCGGTGGCGCTTGCCGTCGATCAGCCGACCCTTGGCTTGTGCGTAGCTGCCCCACAGCAGGAACACCAGGTGTTCACGCTCCCGGCCCAGCGCCTCGATGCAGGCATCGGTGAAGTATTCCCAGCCCTTGTTCTGGTGCGAGCCGGCCTGTCCACGCTCCACGGTCAACACGGCATTGAGCAGCAGCACGCCTTGTCCGGCCCAGGCATCCAGGCAGCCGTGGCGGGGCGGGGCAATGCCAAGGTCACGCTCGATCTCACGGTAGATGTTGGCCAGCGAAGGCGGAACCAGAATGCCGTGCGGCACGGAAAAGCACAGGCCATGCGCCTGGCCCAGGCCGTGGTAGGGATCCTGACCGAGGATGACCACCTTGACCCGATCAAAGGGCGTGGAATCCAGGGCGGCAAATATCCGTGCTCCGGGCGGGTAAATGACCTTGCCCGCCGCCTTCTGTGCGCGCAGGAACTCGCCAAGCGCCTGCATGCGGGGATCCTTGAACACGTCCTCCAGGCGCGATTTCCAGGAGGCCTCGAGCCGGATCGGGTGTGAGCTCACGCCGTTTCGCGATCAGCGCGTGCCCGCAGGTTGCGCGCCACCCGCAACTGGAACAGCAGCTTGGTCACCAGCAGCCGTTCCTCGATGGGTTTTTCAACCAGATCGTTGGCGCCGGCACGCAGCAGTGCCGCCTGGTTTTCCGGATTGTCATCGCCGGTCATCACGATCACCGGCAAGTGACCCTTGCCGTAACCCAGTTGGCGGCGGATGCGCTCGAGCAGATCGCCGCCGGTCAGTGCGCCCTTGAGGTTGACGTCGGTCAGCACGATGTCGGCGCCGATGCGATTCATGGTTTGCGCGGTTTCCAGCATGGCCAGCGCATCTTCGACCGAGATCACATGCAGCACGGTCAATCCGTGCTTCTCCAGCATGCGTCGGGTGGCAACCGCGACCACACGGCTGTCTTCCACATACAGAACTTCGCCGGAGGTGGACTCGGTTGGCTGCACATAGCCGCGAATGAACTCCGCCAACGCCTGGAAGCCCAGCGACTTGTCGAAGTAGTCGGTGACATCCTCGCTCAGCGCACGCGATACCAGGCGTTCCTGCACGTCTCCGGATACGGCGACAATCGGCATGTAGGCTTGCGGTGAATTCAGGCGGATCTGCCGGGCCAGTTCGAGTCCATCCATGTCCGGCAGGCGCAGGGCGGTGGTGACGAAATCGACAACCCCGGTGCCCAGCTGGGCAAGTGCCTCGGCTCCGGTTTCGCAGGCCAGCACGCTGACACCCGGCAGGTGCGCCTTGAGCGTCTGCTCGATCAGGCGGCGAACCACGCGCGAACCATCGACCACCAGCACGCGCGGGTTGTCGGTGGACAGGTGGCGGGTCAGCTTGGGGTTTGCACTCACGTCTTGGGTCGGCCGGTCAGGAGATAGCGGGTGGTGACGATCCAGGCGCCGAGCCAACCGAGCAGCGAACTGATGGCGACTACCGCGAGCGCTTCGAGCAGGTTGAAACCATGCAGGGCGAAGCGGTTCTGGTAACTGGCCAGCAGGTCGAACAGGGGAGCACGCACCGAAAGCTCGACAATACCGACCGCAAGCACGGCAAGCAAACCGCCGATCAGCCCATACCAAAATCCGGCATACAGGAACGGCCGGCGCACGAAGCCATCGCTGGCCCCCATCAGTTGCACCACGGCGATTTCCTCGGCGCGCGCCTGGATGTCCATGCGGATGGTGTTGCCGACCACCAGCAGGCTGGCCAGGCCCAACAGCCCCATCAGGGCGAGCATGCTGCGTTCGCCAAAGCGCAGGATGGCGGAAAGCCGTTGCCGCCAGGCAGCGTCGTACTGGACCATGTCCACGCGCGGATCCGCCTTCAGCTCGGCGAGCAAGGCAGGATCGGCGGCCAATGCCGGATCGCGCGGCTTGATCACCAGCATGCCAGGCAACGGATTGCCTTCGAGCACGTCGAGGGCTTCGGCGAAACCCGAGAGTTGGCGAAATTCGGCCAGGCCTTCGGCGGGCGTGCGAACCGTCACGCTGGTCACGTCGCTGCGTGCTTCCAGTTCCGATGCATAGGCCCGTGCTGCGGCATCATCCTCGCCGGACGTGAGGAAGACCGTGATCTCGCGTGCTTCCTGCAGGCCGCCGGACAGGCTGCGTGCATTGTCGAGCAGCACATGCAGCAGGAACGGCAAGGCCAGGGCAATGCCCATGACCAGCACGGTGAGAATGCTCGACCATGCGCGATCACGCAGGCGCCGCAGGCTGGAACGGAAGCTGCCGCGATGATGTTCGAACCAGGCCTGCAGGCGCGCGGACACGGCACGCCGTTCACGCGGAAGCTGCGTGGCCGGAGCCTCGCGCAAGCGATTGCTGGAATTGCGACGACTGGCCATCACGCCACCGGTGGACGGAAGTCGTCGATCAGGCGACCGTGATCGAGCACCAGCACGCGCTTGCCCATGTGCCGGATCAGATGCAGGTCGTGGCTGGCGATCAATACCGTGGTGCCCACCTGCTGGAATTCCGCAAACAGGTTCATGATCTCCACGGACAATTGCGGATCGAGGTTGCCGGTGGGTTCGTCGGCAATGATCAATGGCGGTTTGCCGACCAGGGCGCGGGCGATGCCAACGCGTTGTTGTTCTCCGGTCGAGAGCATTTCCGGGGAGGCGCGTTCCTTGTCGAGCAGGCCCACCTTGTCGAGTGCGGCGCGCACGCGGCGCGCGGTTTCGTCTCGCGACGCACCGACGATCGTCAACGGCAGGGCCACGTTGTCGAACACGCAGCGGTCCATGAGCAGGCGGTGGTTCTGGAAAACCATGCCGATGCCGCGGCGCACCTGGGGAATCGAACGCTGGCGAACGCGCGCGAGTGCGGCGCCGTTGACCGTGATCTCGCCGCGCGAAGGGCGCTCGATGAGGCCAAGCAGCTTGAGCAAGGTGGTCTTGCCGGCGCCGGAATGACCCGTCACGTAAACCATCTCACCGGCAGCCACCTCGAAACTGAGGTTGGACAGCGCCTCATGACCGCCGGGGTAGCGTTTGCTGACTTGATCGAAATGGATCATTGGGGGATTCGGGAATGGGGAATTGGGAATGGGGAATTGGGAATGGGGAATAGGTTTGAAGCCGCGGATTGAACATGTGGGCAGGGAGCAGGTGAAGGTGAAATGCTGAGGGTCACCGATTCATTGCCTTGACCATTCTCTATTCCCTATTCCCCATTCCCGGCTACTTGACCATCTGATTGAGGTCGAAGATCGGCATCAGGATGGCCAGCACGATGAACAGCACCATGGCGCCCACCAGCAGGATCACGGCCGGTCCCAGTGTTGCCGACAGCAGGCCGAGCGCGCGATCCAGTTCGCGCTGCTGCTGGGCCGCGGCTTCCTCGAGCATGCGAGGCAGTTCGCCGGAACGCTCGCCACTGGCAATCAGGCGCAGGGCAATCGGTGGAAACTGCTTGCTCTCGGCGAGCGCACGCGCAAAACCGCTGCCTTCACGCACCTTGAATGCCGCGCGCCGCAAGGATTCGCGCATCGGCAGGTTGGGCACGACCTGGGCGGCAATGGCCAGGGCATCCAGCAGCGGAACCGCGGCACCGGCAAGCAAGGCGAGCGTGCGTGCCGCGCGTGCGGTATTGGCGGCGCGGGTCAGTCGCCCGATCAATGGCAGGCGCAACAGGAACTGGTGCCAGCGATAGCGAACCGACTCGCGCTGCATGGCAAAGCGCACTGCAAATGCAATCAGTACAAGGATCACCAGCAACAGCCAGGCCCAGCTGCGCAGGAAATCGGAGAGCGACATCAGGACGCGGGTTACCAGCGGCAGGCTGCGCTGCATGTTCTCGAATACGCCGATGATCTGCGGCACCACCCAGGTCAGCAGACCGGCAACAACGGCCAGCGCGACCACGGAAAGCACCAGCGGATAGGTCAACGCGGCGAGCAGCTTCTGCTTCAAGGCGTCACGTGCCTCGGCATACTCGGCTAGGCGTTCCAGCACGTTGGCCAGATGCCCGGATTGTTCACCGGCGGCAACCGAGGCGCGGAAAATTTCCGGGAACGTGTCGGGGAAATCTTGCATGGCCTGGGCCAAACTCGCGCCTTCCATGACGCGTGAGCGCAGGGCCACGGTGAGACCGCGTTGTCGCTCGTTGTCGTCTTCTTCGGACAACGCAGCGAGCGCCTCGTCGATGGGCAGGTCCGCACGCACCAGGGTCGCCAGTTGTCGCGTCAGCAAAGCAAGTTGGGTGGCGGACAAGCCACGACGCACGAAGGGCAATCCACCGCGGGCCTGTTCACCGACTTCGTCCACGGCAAGCGGATGCAGTCCGCGTTCACGCAGGATGGAGCGCACCGCGCGCGCAGTGTCACCCTGCAGCACGCCACGCTGGGTGCTGCCGCTGCTGTCTAGGGCCTGGTAGGCAAATGCCGGCACAACCGATTCCATGCAGGGGCGCGGCGCCCATTGTCGCCGCAACCGGGTGCACTTGAGAACTTGATCAGGTCCTCAGCCATAAAGAATGAACCCGAGGGTCGCCAGCCAGCCGATGCTTGCCAGCAGCATCAGCGGGTCGCGGGTGGCAAGACGGCTGGGATCGCCACCGGCGCCACGCTTGAGCACGAGGAACAGGTAGCGCGCGATGCCGAGCACGACCCAGGGACTTGAGTAGACCAGCGCGGCATGTCCATGACGGGCCATCACGTCCGGCGACAGCGAATAAAGCAGATAGGCGCCGAGAACGCTGGCGGCAAGCACAAGCAGAATGCGCTCCACCGTGCGTCGATCGTAAAGTGCTGCGCGGCCCTGGACATCGTGGACCAGATCGCCGTGACGCTTGCCCAGCACCAACATGAGTGCCAACAGCACCGCCATCACCAGGATCCAGCCGGTCAACGGCACCTGGGCACCGAAGCCTCCGGCAAGGATGCGCAGGCCAAAGCCGCTTGCCACCAGCAGCACATCGACAAACGGAATGTGCTTGAGCGAGATGGAATAGGCGAACTGGCTGGCGAGGTAGATGGCAATCACCGCAACGACATGCAGGTTGGCGAGCGCAGCCACGATCATCGCCAGCACGGCAAGCAGCACGGACATCCACAGCGCGCAAGCGACGCTGATGGCTCCACGCGCCAGTGGCCGGTTGCGCTTGTCCGGGTGCAGGCGATCGCGTGCGACATCGCGCGTGTCATTGAACGCGTAAACAGCCGAGGCCGCCAGGCAGAACGCGAATGTGGCCAGCAGCGCGCCGCGCAGGGCCGCTGCATCAAGCAGGGCGTGCGCAAAAAACAGCGGCAGCAACACGAAGCCGTTCTTGATCCACTGGCCAGGGCGCGCAAGCTCAAGGAGGGGTTTAAGCGCGGGCACGCTCAGTGATCGCCTGCGACCGGTGCGTCTTGTTCGAATCCTCGCCGAATCACGGTGTCGGCAGGCAGTGGTCGCTCGGGCGCAGCAAAAAACCGGTCGAACCAACTGCCATGGCCCTCGGGCTGCGCGGCGCGCGCGAGTTCCATGCCGGCGGAGGCGTCGCGAAGCCCATGGCGGTCACTGGCATAGACCTGCAGGTACCTGGCGACCTTGCCATCGGCAAACTTCGGAATCGAAACGCGGAAGGTGTTGGTCTGCGCTACGCGAATATTGCTGGCAATCAATTGCTTGTCTTCATCGAGCCAGTCCAGGGCCACTTCACCGGAGAAATTCGCTCCGGGAATGGCAACCAGCACGCCCGAATCCCAACGCTGCGCGTCGAGTGCAAGCCGGGCTTCATCGCGCGGGCGCTCAAGCACCACCGCCGGATCGCCAAGCAGGTTGTACATCTCCACAAGCACGCGGTTGTTGATGGCTTGCTTGGCGCGCACGATGCCTTCACCGATGGTCTGGCCGGGCTTGAGCAATTCCTTGACCAGATGCGTGCTGAACTCCGTTGACGGCGAATTGCGCCAGGATGCGGCAAACACCGCGACCGCGCCCTTGTCGGCTTCGCGCAGGAAGCGCTCGCCGATGGAATCTTCGGTGGGATTGTCGAATGGTGCCGAATAGCAGGTCATGGACAACACCATGGGCAGGCGCCCGCTGTTTTCCAGCTTGCTGACATCATCCAGGGTGAACAGATCGTGGTTCTTGCGCAGGTCCGGTGGTCCGGTGCGCCAGATGAATCGACCGCCGTGGCCAATGAAGTGGACCAGCAACTGGCCATCGTTGAGGCCTTGCTTGATCGCGGACTGGTGCGCGAGATTGTCGGCTTCTTCTGCGCTTGCGTAGATCTTGTCGGCGCGGAATCCCTGCTCGCCGATGCTGTCGGCGATGGTGTCCGAGGTTTTCTTGAAGTAGCTGGACTCGTCGGTGATGAACATGACATCCCGGCGCCATGCGCCCGGAGTCGGCTTTACCAGATAGTCAATGGTCTTCTTGACGATGGCCGCCACCTCGGCCGGTTCCACCACCGGGAAGCGGCCCACGGCGACTACCGGGTGGTAATCATCGCCATCCACTGCGCCGAACCAGTTGTCACTGGCCGACTGTCCTTCCGGCGAAGGAAATTGCCAGGTCGGAATCAGGTTGCGACTGGCCATGGTCTTGCTGGAGCTGTCGTAGGCCGTGGCCGGGATTCCGGAGAAGTGTCCGGGATTCAACTCCTGCGGGCTGTTGGCGAACTTGGCATAGGCAAGGTCGTTGTAGGTCTCGCTGCGGATGTCGAAGCTGGCATCGCCCACCAGCAGCAGGAAGCGGGGTTTCGGATCCGGCCAGTTTTTCCAGGCATGAGCAACGAGGTTGCGGATGGCCCTGGGATGGGTGATGCCGTGATTGAAGGCGTCGTAGACATCCTTGATGTCCAGCAAAGCCACTTTCAATCCGCGCTTTTCATGGAATTCGGCCAATGGCCTCACCGCGTCCATCAGGCTGGCATGGCTGACCATCAGGTAGTCCGCGCCCTGCGCTGGCGTGTGCAGGTCGTTGCTGCTGACTGCGCGGATCAGCGCGGGTTTCGCCAACGAATCGTGCTGAACCGGATACAGGCTGATGGTTTCGCCAGCCGCGGCAAAGCGGTAGCGATTCGAGCCGATGGCGGTCCCCGTTCGGCGCAGGCCATCGCTGCCAAACAGAACCGGTTCGTCGGTGCCGTGCCAAGCCAGTTCGATGGACTTCGCGCCAGGCGATGTCGTTTGGAAAGGCGCGCTGCTGGAATCGATGTTTCCGGAAATCGGATAGCGCCATTCCAGCCAATTGAACATGACCACGTCCACCACGGTCTGGGCCTTGTCCCAGGGCAGGGTTCGCTTGGGTATGCTCAATTCCAGGACGTTGCCCTCGGCACGCAATTGCGCAAGCGGCACCTCCAGGGTCTCGTTGAATTCCTCGCGGCCGTTCCAGATGATGGTCTTCTGGTGATGACCGTTGATGCGAACCTCAACGATGTGTTCGTCCGGACGCGCTGCCTTCTTTTCCTTGTAGGGCACATGGATCGAGGAGATGCCACGGAAATTGAGGTGCAGGTGTGCACTGGTCCCGTGCACGGCCAGGTCCGCAAGATCCATCTGCGCGGCAAACGGCGCCGGATCGGCCTGGGTGAGTTTGGCCCACTGCCACAGGTCCGGCTCGTCTCCTGGTTTGTGCAGGTTCTGATCGAGACGGATCATCAGGTTTTCCTGCTCAAGATGCAGGGTTCGCTCAAGTCGCGCGGAATCCCCGCTTGGGGCTTGGCGATCTTCGATGCGCGGGTGCGTGCCTGCACCGGCAGACAGCACATAGGTGTTGCTCACGCTGTACGAATCGAACCAGCTCATCGGGCCGTGCAGTTGCTCGCCGATCCATTCGATGCGGTCGCCCTCGCTGAATCGCTGGTCGCCCGAATCGACGATGCGAACGGGCACCGGCTTGCCCCCCGTGTTCATGGCCAGCTGGTCGATGGCGCAGCCGGCAAGTCCGGGCTGGGCAGCCACCACGTCGGCATAGGACATGGAATACACAGCGGATTGCTTGATCTCGACATGCACCTCGCCGGTACAGGCGAAGGATGAAAGCGGCAGCAGCAACAGCAGGCAGGCGCAGGTGCGCAACAACAAGGGCAAAGGCATTACGATCAGGAGATTACGCGCGGCGAGGGTCGTGCAGCCTATCCCGCGCATGGGTGGATCGCAAGGCAAGGCTGGCCGCAGGCCCAGCCACGTACGCACCGATGCGGCGCATGCCGTCGCACAACCGCGAAACGGGAATTACTTGATCGCGCCCGGAACCAGTGACTGCCAGCGGTTGCCGCGCAGCTTGGAGGGCGCGATCAAGGTGCCGACTCCGCTGGCGCTTGAACCCGTGGGAGGCACCACATCGGCGACAGCCACGGCTGGCTTGGCGGCAGGCGCCTGTCTTGCATCACCGACCAGTGAGGGTGCGGGCTTGCCCGGCTGGCTTGCACGCACTTCCGGCTGGATGGCGCGCGTGATGGCAGGCTTCGGGCAGTCGGCATCGGACGCAGCGGTGTGGCTGTTGGATGCGATCCGGCTGCCTGCATCCATGGACATCTCGCCTGCCTGCGCAGTCACAAACATCAACAAGCCAAAGCTGGCGGTGAGGAAGATGCTGAGCTTGTGCGCGTTCATGCCAAGTCTCCGGTAGTGGTGCGGGACTGCCTGCAAGCCGTGGACCGCGAAGTTTCCCATGATCCAGGCACGGACTCCAGCGCCGTCGATTCGGGTTTCGCCAGCGTGCCGCCCAGGTCTGATTTCCCCACGCAGGTTTGCAGGGACCATGCCAGCGACGTGAAGTTCCGGTAAATCAGCCAATTGCAGGGATCGGGTTGATCGCGCGTGCTGTCCAGCGGACACATGCGGACAGTTGCGGACGGCCAAGTGTCCGCTTTCGTGACACGCCGTCAGGCCAATGCGCGGCAAACTTGGCGTGATGGCAGCCGGTGCAGCCGGCGCGCGTTGCGTCGCAGCACGCCAGAGGGATGCCGCATCGATAGACTCGACCCCATGTCTGCCTCGACCATCGAAACGCCCGTCTCCAGTGTCCAACGCCTCAGTGGCCGCACGCTCAAGCGGGCCTTGATGGCGGGCATCGGACGCGTCCTCGCGGAGCGCGACCCGCTCAATCGCATCAATGTTTTCCCGGTGCCCGACGGCGACACCGGCAGCAATCTCGCGTTCACCCTGGCCAGTGTGCGCGAAGCCCTGCTGGCGGTTCGCGGCGGCAACGTGCAGGCCATTCTCGATCGCGTCGGCAGTGAGGCCATCGACGGCGCACGCGGCAACTCCGGGGCGATACTTGCCCAGTTCCTGCAGGGCGTCAGCGAGGGATTCGCGGGACAGCAATTCCTGGCCCTTGGGCAACTGGCCGACGCCAGCGGACGCGGCTCACGCCAGGCGCGCCAGGCCATTGCCGAGCCGCGCGAAGGCACCATGCTGTCGGTGATTCAGGTTTTTGCCCAGTCGCTTGGGCTGGCACGCGAACAAGGGGTGGTCGACCTGCGTGCCGGTTACGAGCGCGCTCTGGTGGCCAGCCGCCAGGCTCTGGCCGACACGCCCAATCAGTTGGCGGTATTGCGCAAGGCGGGCGTGGTGGATGCCGGTGCCCAGGGCTTCGTGCATCTGCTGGAAGGGATCCAGGAATTCATCCGCCATGGCCGCAATGCGCAGGCCATGGATGCTGCGCCCATCCGTTCCGAACAGGGCGTCATCGCAAGTGCGCACGTCGAGGCAGATGCCGGCCATCGCTGGTGTACGGAGTGCGTGGTATCGGCCAGCGACATCGATCGCGGCGCGGTGCGGTTGGCGCTGGATGGGATTCCCGGCTCCAGCCTGGTGATCGCGGGAACGCGCGAGAAGCTGCGCGTGCACATGCATGTGGATGCTCCGGCGCTGCTGTTCGAAACCTTGGCTTCATTCGGCGAAGTGCGCGCAGCCAAGGCGGATGACATGCACGCACAGCAACGTGCGGTGCAGGCCAATGGATCGATTGCGGTCGTGGTGGATTCGGCCGCGGATCTGCCCGGCGATTCGCTGGAGCGGCTTTCCCTGCATGTGGTGCCGGTGCGCATCAATGCAGGGAGCACCGACTATCTCGACAAGGTGTCGTTGTCTGCGCAAGGGTTTTATGCCTTGTTGCGCGACAGCGATCAGGTCGTGCGCACATCGCAGCCGCCGCCGGGGGATTTCCGGCGCCTGTTCGAATTCCTGCTGAGCCACCATGCCGAAGTCCTGTATGTCGGCGTATCGCGCGCCATTTCCGGAACCTTGCAGTCCGGCGAGAGCGCCGGCGCCGTCTTGGGTTCTCGCGTGCACGTATTCGACAGCGAGAATGTCTCCGGTGGACAGGGTCTGTTGGCCCTGCATGCTGCCGAGCGCGCAGCTTCCGGGGTTGCGATGCCGAGGCTGCTGCGCGAGCTGGAGCAATTGCGCGCGCAGACGGCGACCTTTGCCTACGTGCGCGATCTCACGGCCGCGGTGCGCGGTGGTCGCGTGCCAGCCTGGTCTCTGCCGCTCACGCGCTGGTTGCGACTGGTGCCGCTGGCACGGATTGGCGGGCGTGACGGTCGGCTGCACATCCATGGCGTGTGCCTGCGGCGGCGTGACTTGCCATCCCATTTCGTCAGCAAAGTCCTGCGCAGCGTGGATCGCAAGCACGCATGGCGCGCCCAGGTCATGCACTGCTGCAATCCGGAGGAAGCCGCGCAGGTGCGAAGCGCATTGCTTGCGCAATTGCCGGGGGTCGAATGTCCGCAGGTTTTCGATGCCGGCAGCGCCATCGGCGCCCATGCCGGAAGCGGCGCCGTGGTGCTTGCCCTGATGCCGCGCCTGCCGGTGGCGTGAAACTGGTGTCATCATTTCCGCGAATGGTCTGAAGCAGGTTGGCGGATGCACGACGTAGGGGTGGTGATCGGAAAACTGGTGCTCGGTTGGTTGCTCGGTTCGCTTTCCGGCAGCCTGCTGATGGGGCGCCTGCGTGGCGTCGATATCCGCACCATGGGCAGTGGCAACGCCGGCGGCACCAATGCCTTGCGCACGGTCGGTTGGCGCTTCGCCATCGCCGTGGTCGCCATCGATGTCGGCAAGGGCGTGCTGGCTGCATGGCTTGGATTCGCCGACCTGGGCGACTCCCTGCACGCGGCGATGGATCCCCTGGCCCAGGCGTGCGCGTGCGGCTTCATGGCCGTGCTGGGTCATTGCTGGCCGGTGTTTTTCGGATTTCGAGGCGGCAAAGGCGGCGCCACGGCATTCGGGGCCGTGCTGATGATCGCGCCGTGGCTGGCACTGGCGATGGCGGCATGTTGGCTGCTGCTGATCCTGATCGGGCGCTACGTGGGTCTTGCCACCGTGCTCACCGCGCTGGCCGGTCCGCTGCTGGTGGCTGCGCCGGGTCTGCTGGATGGACAGGTGTCGAAAGCGCTGCTGCTGTTTGCCGTTTCCATTGCAGCACTCATCACATTCACCCACCGATCCAATCTCGCCCGCATGCGTGCAGGCACCGAGCCGCGCATCGGCAGGTCGTCGGCGCCATGATCGAGGCGAGACAACTTTTGCAATGCATGGCCGAAAACGTGCAGATCTCGGGCAGCGAACTTGCGCGTCGTTTCGGCGTCAGCCGGGCTGCCATCTGGAAGCAGGTGGAAAACCTGCGTGCCTTGGGTGCGCCCATCCATGCCCGGGCGGGCAGCGGTTACGCGTTGCGTGCGCCCATTGAACTGCTGGATCGCGACGCGGTCATGGCCGCGCTGCCGGCCCGCATGGGAGAGCGCCTGGAATCCATCGCCGTGCATTGGCAACTTGATTCCACCAACAGCGAAATGCTGCGCCATGCCCAGCAGGACGGGAGTGGCATGGCGGCCTGCCTGTGTGAAGTGCAGAGCGCCGGGCGCGGACGCCGCGGGCGCAGCTGGCACCTGCCGCTGGGTGGCGGATTGGCGATGTCGCTGCTGAGGAAATTCGAAGCACCCATGAGCAGCCTTGCCGGCTTGAGTCTTGTTTCCGGAATTGCCGTCGTGCAGGCACTGGAGCGCTTGGGGTTTGCGGGCGTGCAACTGAAATGGCCCAATGACGTGCAGGCCAAGGGTCGCAAGCTGGCAGGCATCCTCGTTGAATTGGGGGGTGATGCGCTGGGTCCCTGCCACGCCGTGATCGGCATTGGCATCAATGTTCGACTTGATGAAAGCGCAGTGCGCAGCATTGACCAACCCTGGATTGATCTGGCCTGTCTTGGCGAAGGCCGAACGCCGGATCGCAACAGGCTCGCGGCAGCGTTGTTTGCCGAGCTCATCAACATTCTGGATGAATTCGAGCGCTCGACCTTCGCCGCTTTCGTCGATCGATACGCCGCATACGACGCGCTGAAGGGACGGTCGATTCTGGCCAGCAATGGACTTGGCGGCAAGGCGCTGGGCATCGATGCCCGGGGTCGACTGCGCGTGAGGACAGCGGATGGCGAGGTTGCCGTGGACAGCGGCGAGATCAGCGTGCGCGGTGGCGCGGAGACGACATGAACCTGCTCATTGATTTCGGCAATACGCGGCTGAAGTGGGCGCCGTGGATCGGCAGTCGGCTGGCTGAGGGTGGCGTGTTCGCACACGCCGAAGCCACATTGCCTGCGATGCTGGAACGCGAATGGGCGGGTCTGCCGCAGCCCGAACGGGTGCTGGTTGCCAGCGTGGTGAAGCCTGAGCTTGAACAGGCTCTCGAAGGTGTGGTCGCCAGTTTGTTTGCCCGCCCAACGCAATTCGTGCGCAGTCCCGTGAATGCGCTCGGCATCGTCAATGCCTATGCGGAGCACGTGCGCTTGGGCGTGGATCGCTTTCTCGCGCTTGCCGCATTGCATGCCAAGGCCGCACGCGGCCAGATCCTGGTCGGTTGCGGTACCGCCTTGACCCTGGATGCGTTGTGCGCCGATGGCCGTCATCTGGGCGGCTTGATTGCCCCTTCACCTCAGTTGATGCGAGAGGCGCTCGGTCGCTCCACCGCACGCACCGGCGGTGCGCGCGGCATGCTCACCGAGATCGCGGACAACACCGCCGATGCCGTGCATTCGGGCAGCGTGCTTGCGGCCGTGGCCCTGATCGAGCGGTTCCGACGCGGCGTGGAACGCAGCCTGGGATCGCCGCTTGCCATGATCGGCGATGGCGGCGGCATCGATGAATTGTTGCCGCTGCTGCCTGACCTTCAGCGCGAACGGGATCTGGTGCTGCGCGGCCTCGCGCTCTGGGCCGAGCAGGCGCGTACCTGAGTGAGCGAATGGCGGCGTGGTATCGAGCCGGCTGGCGACGGATTGTTGTGGATTTCCCTGTCGAGCCAGTGCGCTACGCATTAGAATCCGGAATCCCGCGAGTTCCCTGCGCTATCCCGGTCGAGTCTGGATGCTGCCGAGAGTCCTGTTCCTGCTGCTGCTGGCACTCAATATCGGAGGTGCCTGCTGGATTGCATTTGCACCCGAGGAAACGCCGGCGCCCGTGCCTGCGAGCGATCCGGGGGTGACGCCCTTGGTGCTGTTGTCCGAACTGGAAGCCAACCGTGGCAGTGGCCCAGCCCAGGCAGGTGCGGCTGAGTCCGTGAGCTCATTGCCAGCCTCCGCAAACGAGCGCTGCGTCAGCGTGGGGCCGTTCCAGACCCAGTCGGACATGCGCGCAATGATGGGCTCGCTCAAGCCGAAGGTGCGGCGCATCCAGTATCGCAATGAAGTGGCAACCCAGTCGCGCGGCTACTGGGTGTACCTTGCGGCGCTCAAGTCGCGTGAAGAAGCCTTGGGCGTGGCGCGCAACCTGTCATCGCGCGGCGTGCGTGACTACTACGTGGTCACCGCAGGCGAACAGCTCAACACCATATCGCTCGGCTTGTTCCGCGAGCGTGCCAACGCGGAACGGCGCAAGTCGGAAATTGCAGCGATGGGATTTTCGCCGCAACTCATCGAGCGAACCGAACAATTGCCGGTCTACTGGATCGATTTTTCCGTGGCGGCGGATGCAGGCAGCGATTGGCAGGCTGCGATTGCAGGCGCCGCGGACCTCGAGCAACGCACGATCACCTGCTTCTGAAACCGCAAGCTGCTGCACTGACGGCAGATTTTTCGCGACCTCGTGGAAGTTCCGGGTAGAATGCCGCCCGCGCCGGCATAGCTCAGTTGGTAGAGCAACCGCCTTGTAAGCGGTAGGTCCCCAGTTCGAATCCGGGTGTCGGCACCAAATCACTCTTCATTCGGCTTGCAGTTCGCGATACACCGCGACCGTTTCCTCGACGCAGCGCGACCAGGGAAATCCTGCGGCATGCACGAGGCCCTCACGCGCGCAACGCTGGCGCCAGGCGTCGTCTTCAAGCAATCGCCGCAAGCCCTCGCGCAGTGCATCCTCGTCCAGCGGATCGACGCACAGTGCGATGTCGCCACAGACTTCCGGCAGTGACGAAACGCTGGAGGTGAGCACGGGGATCCCGCTGGCCATGGCTTCCAGCACCGGCAGGCCGAATCCCTCATACAGCGAAGGGAATGCAAAGGCGCGAGCGCCGGCATAGATCAGCGGCAGGTCGTCCTCGCTGACATAGCCAAGGCGGCGACTGGCGCTGCGGGCTTCCAGTGGAGCAAGGGTTTTCTCGAGTTCTGCGCTCAACCAGCCACGCGCGCCGACGATCACCAGCGGATGGCGCTTGCACACATCCGCCGGCAAGGCGGCATAGGCGCGCGCCAGCCGGGCCAGGTTCTTGCGCGGTTCCTGGGTTGCCACCACCAGCAGGTACGCGCCGGCGACAAGTCCGTGTCGCTGCATGGCCTCGTTGATTTCATGGGGCTGACGGGGTGCAAAACGTGAATCCACGCCCAGCGGCACCACCCTCAGCTTGTGCTCGGCAACGCCGAACGTGTCGCGGATCTCGTCGGCGATGAAGCGCGAGTCGGTGAGGATGCGGTCAGCGCGCGCAAGTGTTGCCGGCAAGCGGCGCTCGAGGAAGCGCACGCGCTCGGGCGGATGGGTTTGCGGAAAATTGAAGGCGGAAAGATCATGCACCGTGGTCACGCTCGGCCCTGCGAACGGCATCAGGATGTAGTTGGGCGTGTGCAGCAGGTAGTCCTTCAGCTTGCGCGTATGCGCGCGAAACAGCACATCGCGCAGGCTTGCATAGGTTTCCAGTGCGCGCGTCTTGAAGGGGAGGTTCTTGCGCAGGCCAGCAAACAGCTGATTCGAAGAAAGTGCCTCGGCCGGATCTTCCACCCAGCGTACCGCCGAATACAGGCGCAAGGATTCGATATCCGCATGGCGGGCCAAACCATTGGCCAACTCCAACGCGTAGCGACCGATCCCGGTCAGCGGCGCACTGATTGCATCGACATTGAAGATGACGCGCACTAGACGGGTTGTCCCTGGCGCTCGCGGGCCATATCGGCTTCAAGCATGCGGCGGGCTAGTTCGGCCAAGTCGATCCTCGGCGCAAAGCCGAGGTGCTGCCTTGCCTTGGCGGCGTTGCCAACCAACAGCGGCGCATCCACTGGTCGCAGCAGCAAGGGGTCGATGCGGATGCGGGGTTTGCCGTTGCCGCGCTCCACGGCCATTTCGTCGATGCCTTGTCCTTGCCACTCCAGGGGCATGCCGGCTGCGGCAAATGCCGCCGAGGCAAACTCGCGGATGCTCGCCGCCGCGCCGGTGGCGAGAATGAAATCGTCGCCCTTCTCGGCTTCGGCCATGGTCGCCATCGCACTCACGTATTCCGGGGCGTAGCCGAAATCGCGTTGGGCATCCAGGTTGCCGAGAGCCACTTCGGAGTCGAGTCCAAGGCGGATGCGGGCAGCGGCACGCGTGATCTTGCGCGTGACGAACGCGGCATCGCGCAGTTCCGACTCATGATTGAAAAGAATGGCGCTGCTGGCGGCAAGGCCGAAACTGGCGCGCCAACTGTGCATGGCGGCGTGCGCGACGAGCTTGGACAGACCATAGGGAGAGTCCGGCCGCAGCAGGGTGTTCTCGTCCTGCGGCACCTGTGCAGGGCTGCCGAAGATTTCTGCGCTGGAGGCGAGCACGAAATGCGCGTTGGGCGCGGCGCGGCGCATGGCCTCCAGAAGGTTGACCGTGCCGACGCCGTTGGCATGCAGGCTGCCGACAGGGTCGCGGAAGGAATCCGCGACGCGCGATTGTCCGGCCAGATGGAAGATGGCCTGTGGTGCGAATGCGGCAACCAGTTCGCGACAGGCAGCTGCATCGCCGGTGTCGAGGGCGTGGAGCTGCAATCGTGGGTGCTGGTCGATGCCCAGTTCCGCCAAGCGCCAGTTGCCACGCGGACTCGATGGCCTGTGCGTGCCGCAGACGACCACACCTTCGCCAAGCAATTGCGCGGCGAGGAAGGCGCCATCCTGGCCTCCAACTCCAGTAATCAACGCGCGTGAATAGCGGTGCCTCATGGATCGTTCTCTTCGATTGATGCGGGGATGCCCAGGCGTGCAGCCTGGGCGGCGAGCTTCCCGGCTACAAGGCTATCCGCTGACCCTGGCAGCACGACACGTTCAATGGCATGCAGCTGCAGCCAGTGGGCGCAGCAAAGATCGTCGAAGCGGATGACGGGAACCGATTCACGACATTCGCCATCGACAGCGACAAGGTTCATCTGCTCGCCTTGCACGTCCAGCAGCCAATGTTCGTGACTTCGATCCTGCGACCGGGAATTTTTGAGGTGCAGACAGCGCGGCAAGGGTGAACGCGAGGGCGAGCTGGACTGCGAGACGCGCAGGCGCCAGTCGAGGACGCGGCGTGCAAACGAAAACAGGGTGCGACCGACATCGGACTCGTAGTTCGGCCAGCGCTCGCGCAATACCTGCATGCCGGCCTGGCCCAAAGCCTGGCGGCGATCGCTGCCGAAGCTGAGGCTGCGCGCGTGGGCGACGTGAACGTTTCCGGCAATCAGATGGCGCCAGCCGCGGGCGCTCGCACGCTGGCAGAAATCGTTTTCCTCGCCGTAGCCCTGGGGAAATGCGGCAACGTCGAACAAGCCCACGGCATCCAGCACCTGGCGACGGATCAACATGCAAAAGCCATTGCCGGTTGGCAGCTCCGGATAGGCATGCCCGGCATCCTGCCATGTTGCGCGGGCCGTCTGGGCGTGGCTCCAGCCTGGCGGAAAGGGATTTTCCTGTTCGAGTTCCGGAACCGAAAATGCGCCGGCGTTGTTGGAAACCGCCGTTGCCGTGGCCACGTCCGGCGCGCTGTGCAGTGCATGGCGCAGACCGACAAGCCAGTTTGCAGCCACCTCGGTATCGGCATTGAGCAGGACCACGTCTGCGCGGGCCGCCATCTGCATGCCGCGGTTGACCGTTGCCGTGAATCCCAGGTTGCGCGGGTTTTCGTGCAGTTCGATGCGATCCCGTGAGCGGTAGGACTCAAGCAAGGGGGCGATGGCGGGATCGGTGCTTGCATCATTGATCACGATCACCCGATACGCGCCGTTGCTGTGCTCAAGCACGGAATCAAGGCAGCGTCGCACGGCCTCGGCTGCGTTGTAGACCGGTATGACAATGGCCACTTCGCCTTGCATGGGGCATGCGTCCAATGGCAAGAGGCGCGAAGCATCGTGCAACGGGGTGATGGCGACGGGGCCATCCATGACCGGTCGCGTTCCGCAAACTCCCATCGCCACGGAAAAGGGCGCGGTGAGCGGATCATCGGAATGGTCGTTCGCGATGAGTTCTACATTGAAACGAGCCTGGCCGGACGGGGAAAACGGAATCTCCAGCGTGGCGTCATTTTCCGGTCCAGATTGCAAGTCAATGAAGCGCTGGCCGTTGATTTTGAGTTGCATGCGAAGGATCTGTCCGCTCAGCACGCGTAGCCGGCGTCCATCCCATTCGACACGAGCGTGCTGTCGAAGTGCAGTGCTGGGCATGGGTATCACTGAATCCGGGTGCGGGGCGACGCGCGATTACGCACGCAGTCGCATGGATATGCAAGACCGGACCGACCTTCGCGAGCCATTCGCACTGCCTCACTGTCGCGCAGTGCTGATGCCGGAAAAGGCGACACACAGTGTCAGCTTTGTGCAGATTGGGTGGCGCACTGTCCACCTCGCGTCACCCCGTCCCCAATGTGACACAGCACGCAAAATTGCGTTATGGTGGCATCGTCAGACCACAGGGACCTGACAGCGGGGGATTGCATCCGGAACAGGGGGGTTCGCCGGATGGGCAGGAGCCGGGGAAGCACAGCGCAGGCGGGATGCAGACGGCCCAGCCCCAGAAATGCGTGTTGGCAGGCTTCATGCATGTGACTGTGCAACATTCCCGGCGATTCCGCTGCGGACACCTCGTTGGTGTACCTGAATGTCCGACTCGCCAACCACGGAGCGTCTGCCTGAAATGAATACATCCCTGATCCGTTCGCGTAACGCACGCGGCTCCGCAACACCCATCATCATCGTTGTCATCGTATTGCTGGCCGCCGCAGCCGCCGGTGCCTGGTGGTACATGAACCGGGGCGCAGGCACGGCAACGACGGCGACGCCCGCCGCCACCACTGCCCCGGCTACCGCCACCAGTGCCGAACCCTTGCCGACGGTATCCCCGGCAGTGGAAGAGCTGAGCATTGACCAACTGTATCGCGAGGCGCGCTCCGCCATGGCGGAACAGCGCATGGTCATGCCTGCCGGAAACAATGCACTCGAGTACTACCTGGCCATCCTGCAGAAGGATGCAACCAACGCGGGTGCAATGGATGCATTGCGTGAGCTGTTTCCATTCGCCAGCGGAACCGCCGAGCAACAAATCGACCAGGGCAATCTGGAAGAGGCCACCCGCATCATCGATTCGTTGGCCAAGGCCGATTCCAGCAACTACACGCTGACCATCCTGCGCAGCAAGATCGAGGCAAAGCGCAAGTCCATCGATCAGCAAGCCGCTGCGGAAGCCGCCGCAGCTGCCGCGGCTGCGGTGCCCAAGCCTCCTGTTGATACTGCGCTGGCACCGTCCACCGTAACCCCGGTGACAGCCAGCGAAACGACACCTTCGCCCACCGCAACGGCGGATACGGCGCCAGCCCAGCCGGTTGCCAGCCAACCGGAACCGACGCCCGCTGCTGCGGCGGCTCCGCAAGGCATTTCGCGCGACGTGGAAATCGTCACTCCGGTTGCGCCCACCTATCCGAGCCAGGCCGCGCGCAATCGCGACGAGGGTTGGGTCGAAGTCGAATTCACGGTGACCGCGGAAGGTGCCGTGGTTGGTGCCAAAGTGGTGGCCTCCGATCCGCCGCGAACCTTTGATCGCGAGGCTGTCCGTTCCATTGAGCGCACGAAGTTCAATCCGCGCATGGAGAACGGCGTTGCGGTAACCGCCACGGTGCGGCGTCGTATTGAATTCAAGCTCGGCAATTGATGCCTGACCGGGTGCTGGCGAGCTTGCTGGCCAGCACCTGGATGGTTGATTGAAAAACGCGCGTCCTGCGCGTTTTTCTTTTGCGGACAGGCGCTCGTCGGCGCGGATTCAAACCACTCTGCTTGCGTGCCTGATTGGGTTTCGCCGCAAGCTTGCGCCACCAAACTGCGACCGGCGGCTCTGCAACAGCCTGCGCCGGGTGCCGGATCAACGGGTGAAGTTCTGTCGCAGCTGGAATACCAGCTCCACGTCTGGCGCTACACTGGATCGTGCCCGGCCCAGATGCAGGACCTTGTCTGCTGCGGCCTCGTGTTGCAAACCGGCCAGGCTCGTAGCGAGTTGTCCGGCGAGATCCACCAGGACCAGCAGACCCAGCCCCCTGACACTCGGTGTTTCTGCCTTGACGGCCACGCTCAATTGCTGGATGGCTTCATTGCGGGCCTGCAATGAGCGCAAGGGAAAGCGATACGGACTGAATGGCCACCACGAGCTGCGGACACGATGCAACACGTCCCGCCTGAACAGGCTTTCCAGCAAGTGAATGGCCAGTGGATGCAGTCGAGCAACCATGAGGTCGATGGCGGCAGCAATCGGCAACCCGTTGGTGGGGCCACTCAGCACATGGGCGGCCGCCTCCAGTTGCGGATGGGTAGTCGGCAGCTTGCCATCGACGGCCACATGCTGCTTGTTGAAGCGCAGTCGCTTCTGCTCATACAAATCGAGCAGCAATCCTGCGGCAGCCAAGGCGTCCATGTCGGCGTGGCTGCGCCCCAACTCGAATTCCCCGCGTTGCGGGTTGATGCACAGGAGTACCAGTTGTTCCGCGATCAGCACGCTCTGCCTCCTTGCAACGGCTCGACAGTCGTCGCACCCAGTGACACCCAAGACATGGACGGTGCAAGGACCGCATGGTAGCGCGAGCAGGAACCGCTGACGATCCTGTCAGGTAGCCCGACACACGCTGCAACAGGTCAGGGCCTATCCGGCATCGCCCGCCTGCTGGCGCGTGCGGCCAGCCTTGTCGAGGCCTGCCCAGTCAACCGCGGGCAGGTCCAGATAACGATCCATCAGCATGGGTAGCAAGCCGGCAGGAGCCGCTGATTCACAGTTCCACAACATGACCAGGCCAAATCGGCGTTTGGGCAGGAATCCAATCATGGCTCGATACCCTTGCACTGCACCCGCATGGAACACCAGTTGCTCATCGTCATACTGGTAAATGCGCCATCCGAGCGCGTACTGGGCATCAACAAGGCGCTCGCGTCGCCAGGGTGTCGATCTGAGGTCGCCCGGGGTTTCAACCTGGGGCGAATGCAGGGTCTGCAGCAGTTGCTCGGGCAATACCTCGGGGCGTCCACCCATCTGCGCAATCAGCCATTGCTCCATGTCGCGCAGGCTGGCGTTGGCGCCGGCCGCGGGCGGCATGCGGTAATAGGTTTCCTTGGGTTCGAACGCGGTCCAGTCGCCGCGCACACGACGGTGGGGTTTGGCCCAATGTGCCGACTGCTCCAGACCGTCGCGCCCATAGGTTGCCGAGTTCATGCCGAGTGGATGGAAGACGCGCTTCTCCACCTCGTGGCTGAAGAAATTGCCGGTGACGGCAAAGGTGACATCACCGATCAGGCTGAACGCGACATTCTGGTAGGCATAGCACTCGCCAACCGGACAGGTCAGTGGAATTTCGCCCAGACGCGCAGCCAGCAGGGGATAGGGTTCGTCCTGTTCGAGCAGGCGATCGTAGGTGTTGTGCGGCAGGCCGACGCGGTGGCTGAGAATGTCGGCAATCGTCAGCTTGCCGCTGCTGACATCGTCGGCAAGCTTGAATGTCGGCAACAGCGAAGCAACCGGCGTGTCCCAGTGCAGGCGCCCGTCACGAACCAGCATCGCGCTCAGGGTGGTTGCAAACGCCTTGGACAGCGAAGCCAGTCGGAACACCGTATTTGCGCTCACGGCCTCCCCGGTGGAGGAGTCGGCAAGACCGATGCCGCGCTCCAGCAGGACCTGGTCATTCTCGACCACGGCAATCGCCAGTCCCGCCACATTCCCGGACGCGTCGATACGATCGACCCATGCATCCAGGGATGCAACAGCGCGTGCTGCCTCGTTCGAGGCGGAATCCGCCTTCAACGGCACGTTGAATTCTGGCTGGGGCGCAGCATCCGCGATTGCCCAGGCAGGTGCGAGAAGCAAGGCGATGCAGCACAACAAGGTGTGAATGCGGGTGTTCACGCAGGTGGCCGGGAGAATCGTCGGGGGCATGCTATTCTGGAAATCATACGGTGCATTGCGCGCAAATGCAGAGGAATCCATGAGCTTTCTGGTCTTGCTGGGCATCATCGCGGTCGTCGCGTTCTACGCAATCAGCATCTACAACGGTTTGGTCACGTCGCGCAACGGTTACAAGAATGCGTTCGCCCAGATCGACGTGCAATTGACCCGTCGCTATGACCTGATCCCCAATCTGGTGGAAACGGTCAAGGGCTACATGAAGCATGAACGCGAAACCCTGGAAGCCGTAATCCAGGCGCGCAATTCCGCGGTAACCGGGCTTTCTGCGGCAAAGGCCAACCCGGGCGATCCGCAGGCAATGCAGCAATTGGCGGGTGCCGAGAATGCGCTGGGCCAGACCCTGGGCCGCTTGTTTGCGCTGGCCGAAGCCTATCCGGACCTGAAGGCGAACCAGAACATGATGCAGCTCAGCGAGGAGCTGACATCCACCGAAAACAAGGTGGCCTTTGCACGTCAGGCCTACAACGATTCGGTCATGCACTACAACAACGCGCGCGAAGTGTTCCCGAGTTCCATCTTCGCCAACCTGTTCAATTTCCAGGCAGCCGAGCTGCTGGCTATCGAATCGCCGGAAAAACGCGAGCCGGTAAAGGTGTCTTTCAGCTGAGCGACCTGCAAGACGCATCTCAAGCGGGATCGTTGGGGCGCCTGCATTGAACTTCTTCCAGCACCAGGAGCTGGCCCGCAAGCAGTCGCGGCGAATGATCGTGCTGTTCACGTTGGCGGTGATTGCCATCGTGCTTGCGGTCGATGCGGTTGTTTACCTTGTGCTGGGAATTCTCGGCGCAGCGTCGCAAGAGCCAGCGGAGCCCAGGGTGGACGTCCTGGTTTTCACGACGCTCGGCGCGCTGTTGGTCATCGGGTTGTCCAGCGCGTATCGGATTTCATCGTTGCGCCGTGGTGGGGCGGTGGTTGCAAGGCAATTGGGAGGCACCCCGGTTCATGCCGCGCCCAAGGAGTTCGCCTACCAACGCTTGCGCAATGTCGTCGAGGAAATCGCCATTGCCTCGGGTGTTCCGGCGCCTGAAATTTTCGTGCTGGAAGACGAGACGGCGATCAATGCCTTCGCCGCGGGCTACACCCCGGCCGATGCGGCCATTACCGTTACCCGTGGTTGCCTCGACAAGCTGACCCGCGAAGAACTGCAAGGCGTGATTGCCCACGAGTTCAGCCATGTATTGAACGGTGACATGCGCCTGAACATCCGCCTGATCGGCGTGGCTTTCGGAATCCTCGCCATCGCCGTCATGGGACGCGTGATCATGCGTGGAGCTTCCCGCTCCGGCCGGCGCAAGGATGGCCGATTGGTTCTGATCGGACTGGGCCTGCTGGTGGTCGGCTACATCGGCGTATTCTTTGCCCGCCTCATCAAGGCTTCGATCTCGCGTCAGCGTGAATTTCTCGCCGATGCCTCCGCCGTGCAGTTCACTCGCCAGACCGAAGGTATTGCCGGCGTGCTGAAGAAAATCGGCGTACTGGCGTCGGGCTCGGAATTGAAGAACCATGACGGCGAGGAAGTGGCACACATGCTGTTTGGCGATGGCGTGGGCTATTCCGCGCTGTTTGCGACGCATCCGCCATTGATTCAGCGCATCAAGAGACTGCAGCCCGGGTTTGACCCCCGTGAGATGGTGCAGATTGCGCGTGCATGGAAAGATCCCGTTCGCGTGGGCGAGGTGGATGATCCGCATTCCTCAGTCGCCGGATTCGCACCCGCCGGGTTGGGGGAAGACAAGCCAGGGCCGGAGCATGCATTCAACTTGCCTCCCGCAAGCACGGAGTTCAAGGTTGCTGCTGGCGAGGTGGTGGCGCAGGTCGGTCGCCCGGACAACGTGGACTATGTGACAGCGGCGAGCCTGAACTCCTCGCTTTCGCTGCCGCTGCGCGAGGCGGCAATGGACCGTGAGCGGGCCATGGCCTTGGTGCTGGCATTGGTCCTCGATCCCGGGCCTGAAATCCGAACGGTGCAGCAGGAGTTGCTTGCCCACCACTACGATCATGGGACGCTTGCCGAGGTTCTGCATTTGCATGGGCAGGTGCAAGGCTTGCATCCCATGCACCGCCTGCCATTGGCTTCGCTGGCGTTTCCCGCCTTGCGCCGACAGCCGCGACAACTGTTGCAGGATTTTGCCGCCAATCTGGATCGCCTGATCGCTGCCGATGGGCAGGTCAATCTGCAGGAATATTGTCTGGCGAAGTTGGTCGGCATCCAGGTGATCGATGCGCTGGATCCGGCCGCGACCCTGGTGATCGGGCGACTCAAGCTGGGTCAGGTCAAGGTCGAATTGTGTGCCTTGTTTTCCATCGTGGCCGCGTACGGACATGACGATGCGCAAGGTGCCCGCCGTGCCTTCCTGCAAGGAATGAATGAACTGGGCGTGCAGGAGACGATGGATTACGCGCCTCCCCTGGATTGGGCCTTGGCGCTGGATCGCGCCCTGCCGCGTCTGAATCAACTCGCGCCGGCGGGCAAGGAACTGGTGGTGCGCGGGCTTACCCAGGCGATCAGCGCCGACGGCTTGCTCAACGTGGCCGAAGCCGAATTGCTACGAACCGTATGCGCGGCCTTGCATTGCCCTTTGCCACCGATCCTGCAACGCAGCCTTTGATGGATGGGATTGCGCAGCCAGCCTCGGCGACCGCAGGCCGGCTTTCGCTGTCATCCACGCGAGCATTGCGTCGGATTGCCGGCTCATGGAGCATTACGCCCCCGTTTGGAACCGCGTGCCGATGACCCAGGAAACCGAATCCATCGATGCCCGGTTGACCCGCATCCTGAATGCTTTCGGGGCTCGCTTGGGCATCCTGCTGCGTAGCTATCACCTTGATCGGCAAGGAATTGACCCGGCCGATGTGGAACAGGAAGTGCGTATCCGCCTGTGGAAGGCCATCGAACGTGACCGCTCCGGGGCCTTCCATGCGTCTTATGTGCAGAGAGTGGTGGCAAGTACGGTGATTGACGCGTTGCGCAGGGCTCAGGTGCGGGCTGCCGAGCCGTTGCCAGACGAGGAAGACTCCGCTGCGGCCATCATCGAGGAAGGGGTTGGTCCCGAGCAATCGGCTGGTGATGAGGCGCGCATGGACGGACTGCGCCGTTGCCTGGCCGAGATTCCGGAACGCAGGCGCCTGCCCATCACGATGCATCTGCAGGGTCACTCCTTGCAGGAAATTGCCGATGTCGTCGGGGTTTCGGCGGAAGCGGCGAGAAAACTGGTCAGTCGCGGACTGGATGGATTGAAGGCGCGGCTGAATGAACTGGGATACGGTGATTTCGATGACTGAGCGCAGCTTGTCCAACCTGTACCGACGCATGGGCTCCGCCGCCCGCAAAGGTGCGCCGGAATTGCTGGATGCAGACACCCTGGTGGCAGCTTCCGCTGGACGCCTTGGTGGTGATCGTCGCGACGAGGTGGCTGCGCTTCTGGCCGACTCACCGGTACAAACCGGCCTGGTGCGCATGCTGCACGATCTGGCCGGCGACGCGGCGGAAGTTGCCCATGCGGTCAATGCACGCAATCGCCATTCCCATGAGCGCGGCCGGGGTCGGGTTCGTCATGCATTTGCATCGACGGATCGCCGTCTGCGCTGGGTGGGCATCGCGGCATGCCTGATGCTCGTGGTCGGCGCGGTGGTGCGCATGGCGCCCTTCACGCAAACCGACAGTTCGACCATTGCAGAATCCATGCAGCCGGATCGCATCTTCACCTCGGAGGACGAGATCTTCCGCATGACCGATGAAACGGCGCCGCGCGACATTGGCGATATCGTGTTCCGCTCGGATTTCAAGGGCGGCTGATCGCTCCGATTCCCACCCGTACCACTGCAGACGCCCGGCTTGCCCGGGCGTTTTCGTTGCTGCGCGAGTTGGATTGGTCTCGCCTTCCGTCAGTTGGCTCGTGGCGCGAGTGGGCCAGTGCAACCGATGCGGCAAGTCAGGCGGTCAATTCGTCACGGCCGCGGCATGCTCGCGCGTGGCGGCAAAGCGCACATCCGGCCAGCGCTCCTCGGTCAGTTGCAGGTTGACCCGGGTCGGGGCGATATAGACCAGCTCGCCGGCGGCATCGATGGCCAGGTTCTGCGCCGCTTTCTCGCGGAACTCCTCCAGCTTCTTCGCATTGTCGCAATGGATCCAGCGCGCAGTGACCACGCCGACATTCTCGAACGCGCAATCCACGCCGTATTCATCCTTCAGCCGGTAGGCAACAACGTCGAACTGCAGCACGCCGACTGCACCGAGGATCAGGTCGTTGGACATCAGCGGGCGGAAGAACTGGGTGGCACCTTCTTCTGAAAGCTGCGCAAGGCCCTTCTGCAGCTGCTTCATCTTGAGCGGATCCTTGAGCCGCGCGCGCCGGAACAGTTCGGGCGCAAAGCTCGGGATGCCGGTGAAGCTGAGCGATTCACCTTCGCTGAAGGTGTCGCCGATGGAGATGGTGCCGTGGTTGTGGATGCCGATCACGTCGCCGGCATATGCCTCGTCGACGATTTCGCGATCCGAGGCCATGAAGCTGAGCGCGTTGGCCAGCTTCATTTCCTTGCCGCTGCGCACATGCAGCGCCTTCATGCCGCCGGTGAAGGTGCCGGAGCAGATGCGCATGAAGGCCACGCGGTCACGGTGCATGGGATCCATGTTGGCCTGGATCTTGAACACGAAGCCGCTCAGGGGTTTTTCGTCCGCACTCACGATGCGTGTGGTGGTGGCGTGGGACTTGGGCGCCGGAGCATGTTCGACAAAGAAATCCAGCAGCAGCTGGACGCCGAAGTTGTTGACGGCCGAGCCAAAGAAAACGGGCGTCAGCTTGCCGGCGAGGTAGGCATCCTTGTCGAATGGATGCGAAGCGCCGCGCACCAGCTCAAGCTCATCGTTGAGCTCGTTCCAGGCTTCCTCGCCGATGCGCGTGCGCAGGGCGGGATCCTGCAATCCCTTGAAGGTGGTGGAATCCTGGCGGGTGAAATTCTTGCCCGGCTCGAACAGGTGCACCTCATCGAGAAGCATGTGATAGACGCCCTTCAGGCGCGAGCCCATGCCGATCGGCCATGTGATCGGCGCACAGGCGATGCCGAGTACCGACTCCACTTCGTCCAGCAGTTCGATGGGCGCCCGACCTTCGCGATCGAGTTTGTTGATGAAGCTCATGATGGGTGTATCGCGCAAGCGACACACTTCCATCAACTTGATCGTGCGTTCTTCCACGCCCTTGGCGCAGTCGATCACCATCAGCGCCGAGTCGACCGCAGTGAGCACACGGTAGGTGTCTTCGGAAAAGTCGGCGTGGCCGGGCGTATCCAGCAGATTCACCACGCATTCGGCATAGGGAAATTGCATGACCGAGCTGGTCACGGAAATGCCGCGCTCTTTCTCCAGCGCCATCCAGTCCGAGGTGGCATGCCGCGCCGCCTTACGCGATTTCACCGAGCCGGCCATCTGGATCGCGCCACCGAACAGCAACAGCTTTTCGGTCAGCGTGGTCTTGCCGGCGTCGGGGTGGGAAATGATGGCGAACGTGCGCCGTCGGCGCATTTCGCTGACTGGATTGCTCATCGGGAAACCTGGATCGGATGCGAGCAGCGGCCAGCGGCTGTCGCGGGAGCGGCATTGTACGTGAGAGCAGGGATGCAGGAATCGGGAATGCCGGGATTCGGGATTCGGGATTCGGGATTCGGGATTCGGGATTCGGGATTCGAGACGCGATGCTCTTCGACCTCTCCCGCTAGCGTACCCGGAGGGCATAAAGGAGAGGCCGACGCGCAGCGGCGGGTGAGGGTGATGCTTCGGTCTGTAGTCCACCCTCACCCCAACCCTCTCCCGCTGGCGGGAGAGGGGCTGGGGTTGTGCAAACCGGGATGATAGGTAACAGATCAGACCGGGAGGATGGGTTACACACGTTACGGTATCGGCAAGGAGGACTCGCTGATGCCCTGGAAAGAGACGTGTGTGATGGATTTGAAGATGCAAATGATTGGTGCGTGCTTGAGTGATGAGCACACCGTAGCGGATATTGCCCGCGCGTATGGTGTCTCGCGCAAGACGGTGTACAAGTGGTTGGCCCGTTATGCGAGTGACGGTGCGTCGGGGCTTGAGGAGCGATCCCATGCCCCGCGCCATGTGCCCCATGCCATTGATGAAGCGGTGGCCCAGGACATCATTGCGACCAAGCGGGCGCATCCGAGTTTCGGACCCAAGAAGGTCATGGATCGGTTGCGAGCGCAGGACCCGGATCGCACCTGGCCCGCCGACAGCACGGCGGGTGAGCTGCTCAAGCGTGTGGGCTTGGTCAACAAGCGTCGCTACAAGCAACCGTATCCGGCCGATCCGCAGCCTTTCGAGCTGGGTCACACGAACCATGTACTGTGGAGCGTGGACTACAAGGGCCAGTACCCGTCGGCCGGTGCCGACCAGTGGTGTTATCCGCTGACCATTACCGACAACGCCAGCCGCTATCTGATCGGCTGCCAGGGCGTGTGCAATACCCGTCATGAGCAGGCTCGGCCGGTCTTTGAGTGGGCCTTTCGAACCTATGGGCTGCCGCAAGGCATCCTGTCGGATAACGGCCCACCCTTCGCCAGCCACGCCGCAGGCGGCTTGACCGAGTTGTCCTTGTGGTGGATCAGGCAAGGCATCAAGGTCCATCGCACCAAGCCGGGGACGCCAACCCAGAATGCACGCCACGAACGCATGCACGGCACGTTGAACCGGGCCATCGGCGCACAGATGCGCGGAGCGGGCCGAGTTCGGCAGGACGAACTCCTCAGCCACTTCCGGCATGAATACAACCACGAGCGCAGCCACGAGAGTCTGGATCGACAAACGCCGGCCAGCCGCTTCGTTGAATCCACTCGACCCTACAGCGGCATCCTGCTGCCCATTCAATACCAAGACGACCAGCTGGTGCGTTCCGTGCGACACAACGGCGAGATCAAGTTCAAAGGCAAGATGATCTACATCGCCCAGCTACTGGCCACGTTGCCCGTGGGCTTGCGCGAAATCGACAACGACCGTTTCGAGGTTCGCATCTGCGAGCACTTACTCGGCCACCTCGACTTGAGCAAAGGGTGTCTGGAAAAGGCCACACAGTGGCACCTTCCTGACGAGGAGAAGGTGTAACCCATCCTCCCGGTTCAAAGTGTCACCTATCCTCCGGTTGCACAAAGCGGCAGGAGCGCGAGATTCGGGAGCGGGGAATGGGGAATCGTTGAATGGCGGAAAGCAGGTCAGGCCAGCAGCAACCGCGCCTCAGTTACGCTGGCTCTTTCGATTCCCCATTCCCCACTCCCGATTCCCGGCATTTCAGTTACTCCCTTTGCAGGGTGATATCGCCGCTGAAGCTTTCGACCGTGACGCGTGCGTCGCCGCTGCCGATGGTTGCGTTCAGCGAGCGGCCGGGACCGTCCTGCGACTCCGACACCGATCCGAAGTCGCTGCGGATTCGGCCGCTGAAGGTTTCTGCAGCAAGTCGCGCCGATGCGTCGACCGGCAGGTTGATGGTCACGTCACCGCTCATGGTTTCCGCATCGACAAGGCCGCTGCTGCCCGGCTTGCCGCGCAACGAAATGTCACCGGATACCGAGCTGGCGGAGAACTCGCGATAGGATCCAAGGCGCGCGCTGATGGTGCCGGCAACGGTCTCCAACTGGACGTCCTGATGGCTGGACTGCAAGTCGATGTCGCCGGAGATGCTGTCCACGCTCGCGCGTTCGCCCTGTCCACTCACGCTGACGTTGCCGCTGACGCTGCCGATCTCGACCTCGCGGGCATTGCTGTCCACGCGAACCTTGCCGCTGACGGTGTCGATATCGATCAGGCGGCCGGAAACGGCATTGACGGTGATTTCCGCGCTCACGGTTTCAATGCTCAGTTCGACTCCGGCTGGCACGCGAATATCGAGGATTGAATCTTCCACGTTCGATCCCGAGCCCCAATTGAACCAGCCGGATCGCTCGGCACCTTCCACCTTGATTTCAAGATGTGACGCGTTGCCGCTGACTTCGAGGCCCCGGCTGCCGGAGCCCAGGGTCCCCTCGATACCGACCTGATTGCGATCCCAACCGGTGACCTTGACCGAACCTTGCACGTTGGAAATGTCGATGCGGGCATCGGCGTCCACATCGCGCGTCTCATTGATAGGCGTTCCAGCCAGCGCGAATGCGCTGCAGGTTGCAAAGGACAGGCCGAAGAGGCAGGACGGTAGAAGCTTCATGGGTGGTTCCTCAGCCGGCATTGAGCCCATGACGGGCAAGTCGACGTTGTTGCGCGTGGGTACGATTGATCAGGCCAACCAGGAACGTGGCGTCCGGTTGCTGCTGCAAGGCGGATTCGAGTTCGTTGATGGCCGAATCCAGCACGACTTCGGATCCGGCCAGGCGCCGGTCGCCGCTGCGGGCGCGCAGCTTGGCGCGCTCGATGCGCTCGCGCACGCTGTCACCTTGTGCGCTTGAGATTGCGTTGCTGGTGTTGCCCGCGGGTTCCATGCGCATGGACACGAGGGCGAGGCTGCTGAGCACGCCAATGACCAGGCTGGCCGCAAGGGCCAACGGCCAACGGCGGCGACGCCTTGGCAGCGCGCGGTTGCGACCAGGCTGGGTGATCCGGCTTTCGATGCCGGACCACAGGTCACGATGTGGGGCAACCGGCTCGCGCAGTCCGCGCAATTGGCGCAGCAGTTCAAACTCGTTCATGGGGATTCTCCCAGCGCACGCTTGAGCAAGCCGCGTGCGCGATGCAGTTGCGCCTTCGACGAGCCGACCGCCATGTCCAGTTCGCGGCTGATCTCCTCGTGCTTCCAGCCTTCGATGTCGTGCAGTACCAGCACGGCGCGCGCGCGCGGCGGCAAACCGGCCACCGCGCGTTCCAGGTCGGCGCGTTCGGCGACGCAGAACGGGCGTACCGGCTCGCTGGCGCGTTCGAGTTCATCACTTTCCGTGGTGTCTTCCAGATCCGGGCGGCGCAGCTCCATCAAGGCGACATTCACCGCCAGGCGATGCAGCCAGGTGGTGAACGCGCTTTCGAAGCGGAAGCTGTCGAGTTTTTCCCAGGCGCGCACGAAGGCTTCCTGGGCCAGTTCCTCGGCACGCGCGGGGTTCATTCCGGACAGACGCCAAACCGCACCATGCACGCGGCCCACGTGGCGCCGATAGAGTTGTTCGAACGAGCGCACGTCGCCACTGCGCGCACGTCGAACCAGATCGAAATCATCGGGTTCGGACTGCGTTTCGCGGCTCATAGGCAGTGGCATGGCGAGGCAGGCGGTACTCATGGTGCCGGCTTGGATGCGCTACGCGTATTCAAGGTTTAAGGCAAGGCTGAAGAAGTACCGTTCCTCCTGAGCCGGTCGAAGGATGTACATGCATTACCTTGATTCCGTTCATGGTTCCCTTCGACAGGCTTGGGACAGGCTCGGGCTCACCACGAACGACGTTGCCAGTCGCTGTTCGTCCTTGTCCCCGTTCGCCCTGAGCCCTTCGACGCTGCTCAGGACAGGCTTGTCGAAGGGTGAGCGGTCGACCTCGCGATCCGTTCATGGTTCGACAGGCTCACCACGAACGGAATTTTTCGCTCAGAGCTGGTTGACCGGCAACAAAGACTCTCACCACGAACGGAACCTGCATGTTCAGCGTTGCCTTGAACCATTTCAGCCGCCATTTGCGCGCCTGGCGACGGGTGTCGACTCCACGGCGGACTCAAGGGCGGCAGCGATTGCGCGCTGCTCGTCCTTCAATCGCTGCGGCAGGCGTGAGCCGAAACTGTCGAGGTACCTGGCAATGTCCGCCAACTCCGCGCGCCAGCCGTGCATGTCGACTTCCAGCAATTCCTGTCGGGCCGCGGCGGAAAGCGCGAGGCCATCGAGTTTCAGGTCGTTCACGCCGGGAACGAAACCAACCGGGCTTTCGACGGCATCGCTGGTTCCCTCGCAGCGACCCAGGATCCATTCCAGCACGCGCAGGTTTTCGCCAAAGCCGGGCCACAGGAACTTGCCGTCGCTTCCCTTGCGGAACCAGTTGACGTGGAAGATTTTCGGCAGCTTTGCGCCCGGCTGGTCGAACGACAGCCAGTGCGCGAAATAATCGGCAAAGTTGTAGCCGCAGAACGGCTTCATCGCCATCGAGTCGCGGCGCAGCACGCCGACTGCGCCGGTTGCCGCGGCCGTGGTTTCCGAGCCCATGGCCGCGCCGACCAGTACCCCGTGGGCCCAATCCTTGGCTTCGAACACCAGCGGCACCAGCGAGGGGCGACGCCCGCCGAACACGATGGCGCTGATGGGAACGCCATCGGCGGCCTCTGCCATCGGCGACCAACTCGGGCATTGCCGTGCCGACACCGTGAAGCGCGCATTGGGATGCGCTGCCGGGCCTTGCGCGTCGTCGAATTCGCGACCGCGCCAATCCTTGACCGGCTCGCCTTCGCTCAAGCCTTCCCACCATGGTTGGTTGTCCGCAGTGACGCCGACATTGGTGTAGATGGTGTCGCGCTGGATCATGGCCAGCGCATTCGGATTGGTGGTGGTATCCGTTCCCGGTGCCACGCCAAAGTAGCCGGCTTCCGGGTTGATCGCCCACAGGCGGCCGTCCTTGCCTGGTGTCATCCAGCAGATGTCATCGCCCACCGTCCATACCTTCCATCCGGCCTTGCGGTAGCCCTCGGGTGGAATCAGCATGGCCAAATTGGTCTTGCCGCAGGCCGACGGAAAGGCCGCCGCGATGTAGCGGGTTTCTCCGGCGGGATTCTCGATGCCGACGATGAGCATGTGCTCGGCCAGCCAACCTTCGCTGCGCGCCTGCCACGAGCCGATGCGCAGGGCATGGCATTTCTTGCCGAGCAGGGCATTGCCACCGTAGCCCGAGCCAATCGACTTGATCGTGAGTTCCTCGGGGAAATGCATGATGAAGCGCTTGTCCGGATCCAACTCGCCTGTCGAATGCAGGCCCTTGACGAACTTCCCTTCGCGTTCGATGCGGGTCAGTGCCGCGGCACCCATGCGGGTCATGATGCGCATGTTGGCGACCACGTACGGAGAATCGGTGATTTCCACGCCGCAGCGGGAAATCGGAGAATCGATCGGACCCATGCAATAGGGGATCACGTACAGGGTGCGACCACGCATGCAGCCGGCAAACAAGGCGTCGATTTTCGCGTGTGCATCGACGGGGTCCATCCAGTTGTTGTTGGGACCGGCATCGTCGCGGTTCTGCGTGCAAATGAAGGTCAGGTGTTCGACCCGCGCCACGTCGGTCGGACTGGAGCGGTGCAGTGTGCAACCGGGATGGGTCTGCGCATTGAGGGCGATCAGGTCCCCGTTGGCCAGCATGCGCTCGTTGAGCAGGCGGCTTTCGCCATCCGAACCGTTGCACCAGTGAATCTCGGCGGGCTCGGTCAATCGGGCGACGTCGTCAACCCAGCGATTCAGGGAATCGAGTGAACTTGGCATGGTTTCCTTGGCGCAGGCCGCAGCCCGCAACGATCTGATGGGAGTATCGGGGGACGTTAGCGAGCCGGCCCGACCTTGGCAAGGTGAACTGCGGCAAAGCCGCCTGAATCAATCGGGCACCAGGGTCGTGATCACATGATCGACATAGGCCTGGTACTCGTCCTGGTCCATTCGCGGCATGCCATGTCGTTGATTCAATTGTAGAAAGCCACTGTATGCGGTGTAGGCAAGGCGGGCCCGATGGGCGGCGCGACGGGCATCGAAACCGGCTTCGCGATAGGCGTCGGTGAGCAGACTCAGGCGGCGGCGCGAAATCCGCTCGATCACCGGCTGCACCAGGGGAAGGTCGGACGCCTGCAGCAGCGCGGCATAGATGCGATGGGACTGGACTTCACGGCTGACCCTCTGGAACAGGTCGCGCAAACGCAGGCGGGGATCGGAAATCGCCTCGACCTGGGAAATGATCTCGTCCTCATCGCGCCGTTCCCAGCGGTCGATGGCGGCCTTGAGCAGGGCATCGCGGGTGGGAAAGTGCCAGTAGAAACTGCCCTTGGTCACCCCCAGCACGCGGGCCAGGGATTCAACCGCCAGCGCGGCCACGCCTTCGGCGGCGACCACGTCAAGGGCTGCCTGCTCCCAGTCTGCGGCAGACAGTCGCGCACGCGATTCCATGTTTTGCGGGTTGGCAGGCATTCGTCCAGTGTGCCGGAGCAGGCACGCGAATTGAAGCTCGACAGATCGCGGCTGTGCCAATTGATCTGACCTCGAATCCGTACCATACTTGCGCGTATGGTCGAATTGCGTGATCCCCTTGCCGAGCCCGCCGCCCGTCAGACCCGCCTGCAAACGGTGGATGGCATCGCGTTGGCGCTGGAGGAATTCGGGAATGTCCCTGGTGCCGACATCGTCTATGCCCATGGTTTCGGGCAGACGCGGCAGGCATGGCTGTCTTGCGCCCGCGCCACCGCGAGGGCCGGATGGACGAGCACCACCTACGACGCGCGCGGGCATGGCCAGAGCAGCTGGCTGGAATCCGGTGACTATTCGGTAGATCAACTGGTGGATGATCTGCGCCAGGTCTGTGCCAGTCGCAGCCAGGCACCGGTCGTGGTGGGTGCCTCGATGGGCGGCCTGGTCGGCATCGCGCTGGCCGGTCAGGCACTCGACGCCTGCCGCGGCTTGATCCTGGTGGACATTACCCCACGCTGGGAGGCCGCCGGTGTGGAGCGCATCCTCGCTTTCATGCGTGCGCACCCCGAGGGATTCTCCAGCCTCGACGAGGCCGCCGAAGTCATTGCCGGCTACCTGCCTCACCGCGCCCAACGCAAGTCGCCGGAACGCCTGGGTTCCCTGTTGATTCCGGATGCAGACGGTCGTTTGCGCTGGCACTGGGATCCGCGCATGCTCGAATCCATCGCGCACGACGGGGTGAGTCACCAGGCTGACCTGATGCAGGCGGCCACGCGCATTCGCGTACCGACCATGCTGATCAGCGGTTCCGAGAGTGACGTGGTTTCCGAATCGACGATTGCCGAATTCCTGCACCTGGTCCCGCATGCCCGCCACGCCGTGGTTGAGCAAGCGACGCACATGGTGGCTGGCGATGAAAACACCCGGTTTGCCGGATTGGTACAGCGGTTCCTGGATGAGCTTCCAAGCGATTGACCTCGAAGCAGAAGGGGCGGATCGTTCTGCCTGTCCGTCACCTTCCACAAAGGCCATTCGTCCAGATTGCCGTGAATGGCTTTCCCATCGTGTTGCTTGAGGTTGAGGAGACAAGATCATGTTGCACTGGATTCCGTTGATCGTCGCCGTGCTGGTATCGCTGACCGCCGCCTATTTGCGGCTTGGTTTGCGTACCTGGACCGTGGCCACGGCCATCGCCATCGTCGGCGCAGGGCTGTTGGCCGGATCGCACTGGCTCGCCATTGTCCTGCCGCTGGCCGTGTTCGCCGCCATCACGGTGCCGCTCAACCTGCCGGCCTTCCGCCGCACGCGAATGAGCGCACCGCTGCTTGCGATCTATCGCAAGGTCACCCCCAATCTTTCGGAAACCGAACAAATTGCGCTGGAAGCCGGCACCGTCGGATTCGAAGGACAACTGTTCAGCGGCAAGCCCGACTGGTCGCAGTTGCTTGCCCAAGCGAAGCCGGAATTGAGCGTCGACGAGCGCGCGTTCCTGGATGGTCCGGTTGAGGAGCTGTGCGCGCGCATCCATGACTGGCAGATCACCCACGAGTTGGCCGACCTGCCGGAGGACATGTGGCAGTTCATCAAGGACCACAAATTCTTCGGCATGATCATTCCGAGGGAATACGGAGGCCTCGGCTTTTCCGCGCTGGCCCACTCTGCGGTGTTGCAGAAGATCGCCAGCATGTCGGCGACGGTGTTCTCGACCGTGGCCGTACCGAATTCGCTGGGGCCGGCAGAACTGCTGCTGCACTACGGTACCGAGGAGCAGAAGAACTTCTACCTGCCGCGCCTGGCCGACGGTCGCGAGATTCCCTGCTTCGCATTGACGGGGCCCTACGCGGGTTCGGATGCCACCTCGCTGCCGGACTACGGCATCGTCTGCAAGGGCGAATGGGAAGGCGGCAACGTGCTCGGCGTGCGCCTCACCTTCGACAAGCGCTACATCACCCTGGCGCCAGTGGCCACCATCGTCGGCCTCGCTTTCCGCATGCTCGATCCCGACAAACTGCTGGGTGACGAAGTGGATCGCGGCATCACCCTGGCGCTGATTCCGCGCGCCACCGAAGGGCTGGAAATCGGTCGTCGTCACTTTCCCTTGAATGTACCGTTCCAAAATGGTCCGGTGCGTGGCAAGGATGTGTTCGTGCCGCTGTCACAGTTGATCGGTGGTCCGGAAATGGCAGGCCAGGGCTGGCGCATGCTGGTCGAGTGCCTGTCGGTGGGTCGCGCCATCTCGCTGCCTTCCAGCGCGACTGGCGGTGCCTGCGCCGGAGTCGCCGCAACCGGTGCCTATGCGCGCATCCGCAAGCAGTTTGGTCTCGCCATCGGGCGCTTCGAAGGTGTCGAAGATGCGCTCGCCCGCATTGGCGGATTTGCCTACGCCACCACGGCACTGTCGCGATCAACTGCTGCAGCGGTGGATCGTGGCGAGAAGCCTTCGGTGCCTTCGGCAATCGCGAAATACCATGCCACCGAATGGGGGCGTCAGATCTGCACCGACGCGATGGACGTGCACGGCGGCAAGGGTGTAATCCTCGGGCCTGGCAACTGGCTGGGACGCTCGTGGCAGGGCGTGCCGATCATGATCACCGTGGAAGGCGCCAACATCATGACGCGCAGCCTGATGATTTTTGGCCAGGGCGCGATCCGTTGCCATCCCTATGTCCTCGACGAAATGCAGGCGGCCGCATTGCCGGACTATGGCGAGCGCCTGCGCGCTTTCGACAATCTGCTGTTCAAGCACATCGGTTTCGCCATTTCCAACGCGGTGCGCTGCCTGGTGATGGGCCTGACCCATGCCAGCATCGGTTCGGCTCCGGGCGATGCCTACACACGCCGCTTCTACCGCAAGCTCAATCGCTATTCGGCGGCGCTTGCGCTGTTGGCCGACACCTCGATGCTGGTGCTGGGCGGCAAGCTCAAGTTCAAGGAAAAGATCTCGGCGCGGCTGGGTGATGTGCTGTCCTATTTGTACATTGCCTCGGCCATGCTCAAGCGCTACGAGGACGAGGGCCGCCCACACGGTGACCAACCGCTGCTGGCCTGGGCATTCCACGAATGCGTCTGGCGCATGCAGGGCGCGCTGGATGGCGTGATCCGCAACTTCCCGCTGCGCCCTGTGGCCTGGGTATTGCGTGCGCTGGTGTTTCCCTTCGGGCGTCGCGAAGTGCCACCCTCGGATCGCCTTGGCCATCGCGTTGCTGCCATCCTCATGACGCCGAGCGAAGCGCGCGATCGCCTCACTGCAGGCGCCTTCCTCACGCCCACCGCCAACAATCCGGTGGGTCGCATGAACGCGCTGCTGCCGGACGTGATTGCCGCCGAGCCGGTCGAACGCAAGTTCCTCAAGGCAGTCAAGGCAGGCGAGGTCGATGCGCTCGAGTACGAGCAGCAACTGGAACAAGCCATGCAGAAAGGGGTCATCAGCGAAGCGGAAGGTGCGCTGTTGGCCCGCGTGCGCAAGGCCAGTTCCGAATTCATATCGGTGGATGATTTTGCACCCGAGGAATTGCGTGCGGCCGTGAGCAAGAAGCCGGCACCTTCATTGCGCAGCGTGGCCTGAGCGAATGGCTCGATCCACGCTGGAGACTTTCGGCCGTCTCTCGGGTTCGGCCATCGGACGCTGGCTGTTTTCGCGCCTGGTGTGCTGGCGGGCCCCGTATTTTGGATCCATCCATCCGCACATCGAAACGCTCGAGCCCGGCCGCTGCGTGGTGCGCCTGCGTCAGAGGCGGCGCATCCAGAACCACATCGGCACCGTGCATGCGATCGCCATGTGCAATGCCGCCGAACTTGCGGCTGGCCTGGCCACGGATGTCACCATTCCAGGTTCCATGCGATGGATCCCCAAGGGCATGAGCGTGCGCTATCTCAAGAAAGCGCTGGGCGTCTTGACTGCAACCGCGCGGGTGGATCCTGTTGCCGATGACGCGAGCGCTCGGGAATTGCACGCGAATGTGGTGGTCAGGGATGCTTCCGATGAAATCGTCTTTGACGCCGACATCACCATGTGGATTTCGCCGCGCGGATCCGCTCAGGCGTGAAGCGCCGCGGCGTGATGACGAAGGTGATCGGCAATGAAGGTCTGGATGAACCAGTAGCTGTGGTCGTATCCGACTTGCATGCGCAGGTTCAGCGGCTGTCCTGACTGCTGGCAAGCATCGCGGAGCAGCTCCGGCTTCAATTGTTTCTCCAGGAATGAATCCGCATCGCCCTGGTCGATGAGCAGGGTGCCGTCGAAGCGGTGTCCGTTGCGGATCAACTCGACGCTGTCGTGCAGGTTCCACAGGGCGCGATCCTCGCCGAGATAACGCGGCAAGGCCTTATGTCCCCACGGCACCTGGCTTGGCGCGACGATGGGAGCGAATGCGGAAACCGAGCGGTACTTGCCCGGATTGCGCAGGGCTATGGTCAAGGCGCCGTGGCCTCCCATCGAATGACCTGTGATGCCGCTGCGGGAGAGGTCGGCGTCAAACGCATCTGCGACCAGCGCCGGCAGTTCTTCCACGATGTACGAATACATGCGAAAGCGCTTGGCGAATGGCGCGCTGCATGCATCCAGATAGAAGCCGGCGCCTTCACCGAATTCCCAATCACCGGTCGCACCTTCGAAACCCGTTTCGCGCGGACTGGTATCCGGAGTCACCAGCAGCATGCCGTGTTCGGCCGCCAAGCGCTGTGCGCCGGCCTTGATCGCGGCGGTTTCTTCGGTGCACGTGAGGCCGGCAAGAAAGTACAGCACCGGCAATGTGCAGCCTGGATTTCGCTGCGGCTGGAACACACCGAACCGCATCGGGCCACCGGTAGCGCGGGATTCGTGACGGTAGAAACCCTGCACGCCGCGGTGGCAGCGTTGTTCACTGATGACTTGAAGACTCATGCGAATTTCCGATCCATATTTAGGCAACGCTGAATTCGTTGTTTCCGGTCGTGGTGAGATTCCATACTGTCGGTCATCCAGCACTGAGCAAAAATCCGTTCGTGGTGAGCCCGTCGAACCATGAACGGAGTCGTGCCAAGATCCGCGCATTCTTCGAGCGGC
>ERZ795061.405-NODE-405-length-44791-cov-7.049692_pt1 | contig 44791 bp, 44 predicted proteins | sample MGYA00375145_ERZ795061 | MGnify/ENA primary metagenome ERZ795061 (study PRJEB30190, sample SAMN05720144) | anaerobic digester metagenome | isolation source: active sludge of municipal wastewater-treating anaerobic digesters | place: USA | collected 2014-12-22 ... | reverse complement strand
CGAGGATGTCCTGCGCCGATTCCCGGCCAACGCCCCCGGGACGGTGATCACGCAGGACATCCTCGATGGCTCCGGTGCCACCGGTCGAGGCCCCGATGGCGACGAGCCGGTCGGTCGTGCGGATCTGCCCGATGTGCACCGACGGCGCGCTCGGCGCGGTCGCTTCACGCTTGTGGAGCCGAGCGCGTGCGGCGGCGCGCACGGCCGCGACGAGGTGACGTTCGACGTCGGGGACGGAGTACTGCGTTCCGGGCTTGGGGACGACGTCGACCGCGCCGAGCGCCAGCGCGCGCACCGCCGCTTCGGAGTGTTTGGGCGTGAGCGACGAGACGATGATGACCGGGATGGGATAGTGCTGCATGAGCCGCTCGAGGAACGAGAGGCCATCCATCCGGGGCATTTCGACGTCCAGGGTGAGGACGTCGGGTCGGAGCTCGATGATCTTGTCGCGCGCCGCGTACGGGTCCATCGCCGTCCCGACCACCTCGATGTCGGGATAGCGCGACAACTCCTCACTCAACGCCTTGCGCACGACGGCGGAGTCATCGACCACGAGGACGCGGATCGGCATGGGAGTGGTGGGCAGCGTGGGCAGCGAAGGGACGAGTGCGGGGGGGCGCGCCGTGGCGCCCCTCTCAGAGCGACGGGTGCATCACGAGTGCGATATCGGCGCGTCCGCCTTCGACATCGAGCCGGATCCGCGCCGACTCGGCGCCGAGGGATTGGACGGCGTCGGACCAGCTGGCGAACAGCTGTGGGACCCCAAGCGCGAAGACGGCCGCACTGCCCGCCACGCGCGGGAGGACGTTGCCACAGATGACGTTCGCGGCTTCGCCCAGGGCATCGCGCTGGTCATGGCCCGACGTGGGATCGTCCAGCCCGAGCATGTTGGCCGCGAGCGCAGGAAGGACCCCCCCCGACAGCTGCATGATGACGCCGCCATGGGACGGACCGCTGAACGCGACGGCGACCACGCCTTCGACGTCCTCCCCGGGAATGTCGTCGGTGATCCCGGGTTCCGCGAAGAGATACGCGAGACTCTCGAAGGTCTCGGTCGCGGCCTCGAGAAGCGGGGAGGTGAGTGTCTCAGGCATCGGCGACTCCCAGGACCTTGAGCACGGTGGAGCGTACCTGCTCGGGGGTGAACGGCTTATGGATGAAGGAGACGCCACGCGCCTTGAACGAATCGATGCGGGTCTCGGATCCTTCGGTCGAGACGACGACGATTGCCACACCGGCGAGCCGCGCGTCGGCGCGGACCTGCTCGATGAGCTGCTCCCCGTTCATGACCGGCATATTGATGTCGACCAGGGCGAGGTCGACCTCGTGGGCCGCCAGCGAAGCGAGCGCCTCGGCGCCGTTGCCGGCCTGATACACGTTGGTCAGCGGGAGTCCGCTGAGGCGTAGAGTACGGATCAACATCGAGCGCATCACGGCGCTATCGTCGACCACCAGGACATTGAGTGCCATTGGAATCGTTCCTCGATGTGGTCAGAGCGTGGCTTCGCGACCGTTCGTCTTCACCAGTACCTCTCCCGAACTGACCTGCAGGAAGACGGTGCGCGACAAGCGCTGGCCACCGACATCCTCGGCGCGCAGGATGACACCGTTCTTCCACAGCAGCTTCTTGAGCGTGAGCACGTTGCGCTTGCCGACCTGGAAGGCGTCGGGTTGATCGCCGTCGCCCGTGGATGCGCCGCCGATGACCTTCACGATCAAGCGCTCCTTCTGGGCACCGGCGCGATAGGCGGCGCGGAACAGCTCGGGGACGCCCGTATCGACGAACATGTACGGGTTGCGCTGCGCCTTCTGCGGATCGATGTCGGACGACGGGAGCATCACGTGCAACAGCCCCGCGACGCCGGCCACGGGATCGTGCACGCAGACACCCAGGCAGCTGCCTAACGCGTAGGTCACCAGCCGGTCCGCACTGCTGGCGGAGACGGCCATGTCGGCGATCCCGATCACCCGGTCTGCCATGCTATCGGTGGATTGCATCAGCGGCCCTTGCGATAGGTGGCAGGTTGCACGTAGGCGAGCTCGTGCCGGAGGCCGCTCAAGCTCTCCGAGTGCCCGACGAAGAGATATCCGCCGGGAGCCAGGAGCGAGGCGTAGCGGGAGACGAGGCGTTCCTGCGTCGGCTTGTCGAAGTAGATCATCACGTTGCGGCAGAGGATCACGTCGAATGGCCCCTTCATGGGCCAGTCGCCCATGAGGTTGAGCCGGGCGAACTGCACGAGGTCGCGCGTGGCGGGGGCGACGCGCAGCCGATCGGTGGCGTTGGCGACCGGCTCGAAGTGCGTGCGGCGCAGGGCGGGCGGGACGTCGTCGAGCGTGTCGGCGTCATAGAGTCCCTCGCGCGCCCGCGCGAGAACGCGAGCCGAGATGTCGGTCGCGAGGATGCGCACGCGCGACGCGGCCGCCCCAAGCGTTTCGCGTGCGACCATCGCCACGGTGTACGGTTCCTCGCCGCTGGAGCAGCCCGCACTCCAGATGCGAATGGGGGCCCCCTTGCCGCCGAGCGCCGGCAACACCGTCGACTCGAGCAGGCGAAAGTGATCGACTTCGCGGAAGAACGAGGTCTTGTTGGTCGTGAGGACGTCGACCATCTCGGCGAGTTCGGCGCGCGACGGCTCGCGCTCGACGATCTCCAGGTACTCGGTGACCGAGGCGAGGCCGAGCGCGCGCAGGCGTTTGGCGAGGCGCGACCGCACGAGGCTCTCCTTCCCTGGAGGGAGCTGGATGCCCGAGATGCGCCCGACCAGCTCACCGACGCGCCGGAATTGCGCGTCGGTGAGGTCGATCCCGCCAATGGAGCCGACCGAGGGAGCGGTCATTCGCGCGATGCCCCGCCGTCGCTCCCGGAGACGGACTGCACGCTATCGGCCTCCGAGGCCGTCAGCACGCGATCGATGTCGAGCAGGAGGCGTACGCGTCCGTCGCCCTTGGCGAGGCCGAGCAGGTACTCCGTGCTGACGTCGACGCCGAACGAGGGCGTGGGCTCGATGTCGCCGTCGGCGATCGAGAGGACCTCGGAGACCTTGTCGACGACGACGCCGAGCTGGATGCCGTGCACCTGCACCACGATGATGCACTGCTCCTCCGCGCCATCGTGCGCCATGCCGAAGCGCTCACGCAGGTCGATGATCGGGATGACCTTGCCTCGCAGGTTGATGACGCCGCGCACAAACGACGGCGTGCGAGGTACCCGGGTGATCGGCAGCATCCCGATGATCTCGTGCACCTTGAGGATCTCGACCCCGTACTCCTCGCTGGCGAGGAAGAAGGTGAGGTACTTGCCCGCCTGGGCGAGTCGGGAGGTGCCGGGGGTGGCGGTCGCAGTCTGCATGGACGTGCTCCTGGCGGTCAGGCGACCGCGCGTGCGGTGCTGTGGACGTGATCGCCGGCGTCGCCGAGGCGCGCCAGCGTGAGGAGTTCGTTGACGTCGAGGATGAGGCCGACGCGGCCGTCGCCGAGAATGGCGCCACCGGAGATGGCGTTGACGCGACCGAGGCCGTTGCCGAGCGACTTGGCGACGACCTGCTGCTGGCCGAGGAGTTCATCGACGAGGAGGGCCGTGCGCTGGCTGCCGTCGCCGACCACCATGAGCAGCGCCTCGGTGGGATCCTCGACGGCGCCGGATACTCCAAAGACTCGGTGCAGGCGCACGAGGGGCATGATCTCGTCGCGCAGGATGACCATCTCGCCCTTGCCGGCCACCGTGGAGAGGGCGCTGCGCGCCGGACGGAACGAGAGGTGGATGTTGATGGTCGGGACGATGTAGCGCTCCGTCCCGACGCGGACGAGCATCCCGTCGGTGATGGCGAGGGTGAGCGGGAGGCGGACGAGGAAAGTCGTCCCCTGCCCGGCGCGCGACTGGATCTCGACGCGCCCGCGGAGCGCCTCGATGTTGCGGCGCACGACATCCATCCCCACGCCACGCCCGGAGACGTCGGTGATCTTGTCGGCGGTGGAGAAGCCGGGGGCAAAGATCAGGTCGTACACGTCCTTGTCGCTGAGCCCTTCGGCCGAGGCGATGAGCCCCTGCTGGATCGCCTTGCGGACGATCTTGTCCCGATTGAGCCCGCGCCCGTCGTCGCTGAGTTCCACCACGACGTTGCCCGAGGCGTGATAGGCGGAGAGGCGCACGGTCCCGTGTTCGGGTTTGCCGAGGGCCCGGCGCTCATCCGGCGGCTCGATGCCATGGTCGACGGAGTTGCGCACCATGTGCACGAGGGGGTCACCGAGGAAGTCGACCATGTTGCGGTCGATCTCGGTGTCCTCCCCCTCCGCGACGAACTCGACGCGCTTGCCGCTGCGGCTCCCGAGGTCGCGCACGAGGCGCGCCACCTTCTGGAAGGGGCCCTTGAGGGGCACCATGCGCATGGCCATCGAGAGGTCTTGCAGCTCACGGACGATCTTGTCGGCGTGCGAGATCTTGCGATTGAGCTCGAGGTGCCCACCCTGCTTGATGACGGCATCCTGCGAGATCATCGATTCGGCGATGACCAGCTCGCCCACCATCTCGATGAGGCGATCCAGGCGCTCGGTGCGGACGCGAACGCTCTGCTCAGCGGCGGGGCCGGCGCGGCGCGCACCGGCCGACGGGGTGGCGTCGCGCGCGGCGCCCAACTCGTCAGGCGACTCGTCTCCGGCGCCCTCGCCGGCACGATCGCCGCGCGTGAAGTCGCGGCCCGACGACGCGGCGCGTCCGTGTTCGGAGACGCCGGAGGCTTCGGGGTTGCGCACGAGGGCAAGCAGGGCGTCGTAGCCCGCGGGAATGGTCTCGCCGCGCCCTTCGAGCGCATCCTGCGTGGAGTCGAGCAGGGAGCGGAGCATGTCGCACGAGCGCAGCGCCAGGTCGGCGTAGCCACCCGTACAGCGGATCTCCCGATCGCGCACGCGGCTGAGGATCGTCTCGGCGTGGTGGGCGAACTCGGTGATGTAGTCGAGCGCGAGGAAGGCGGACGTGCCCTTGATCGTGTGGAAGGCGCGGAAGATCGTGTTGACCGCTTCGGCGTTGTCCGGGTCGACCTCGAGGCCGAGCAGTGCGGCCTCCGCGTGCTCGAGGAGCTCACGGCTCTCGGCGATGAAATCGCCGAGGAGCGAGAGGTCGGATTCGGGCGGGAGCAGCGCGGCCGGGGCCCCCGACGGGCCGATCACTTCGGACGACACCGTGGCGACCGTCACGACGGTGGCGATCGGTGTCGGCATGCGCGGGGCCCTAGGGGCGGGGGCCGGGGCGGGTTCCGGCTCGTTCCCCAGGACCAGCGCCAGGCGATCGCGGAGGTCGAGGCGGTTCTGGGCCGCGGTCACGACCTGCTGCAGTTCGGTGGCGACGCGCTCGCGCGCATCGACGGCGGTGCCGCTCCACCGGACGAGGGCATCGCCCATGAGCGCTCGGACGCCCTCCGGCAACGACGCATCGTCGGTGAGGGCGCACAGGGTGTCGAGGATCTCCTGATAATCGTCGTCGGTGCCCTCGATGGCGATGAGTCGCGCGGCGAGGTCGTTGAGCGAGTGCGACGGCACGGGAAGCGAGTCGTGAAGAGGAGAGTGGCGCACGTCCGGCGGGGCGAGACGGCCGCGGACTGCCACCTCGAAGTGTCGGCCGCCGTTGTGCGCTTCTTGACCCCCCGGGCGGCCATCCCCTAACAAGCGAAAAGCGCCACCGCCCCGTGGGGCGATGGCGCGATGCGAAGGAGCGACGTCGTGCCGGTCGATCGCCTTACGGGGCGATCGCCCTAGCCGGCGATCGTCGCGCTAGGCGATCGCCTTGGTGGCGACGATCTCGTCGGCGACTGCCTGGCGCTCGGCGCGGTTCTGCGTCGAGGCATTGGGGTCGAAGGTCACCGGACCGGTGGCGGCGTTGGGCGTCGGGGCGTCAGGGCTGACGACGCCGAAGACGGCGGGGTCGAACGCGTGCGCGATGTTCGCGAGCCGCGTCTCCATCTCGGTCAGGACCGCGGAGGCGTAGTTGAGCTGCTGGCTGGTGATGTCCTGGAACTGCATGTGCCCCATGAGGGCGAACAGTTCATCGCGCAGCGATGCGCGAATCATGCTGGCCCGGTCATCGGGTTCCCCGTGCTCGCCGGCGTAGGCGTCGAGGTCATCGACCATCATGTTGGCGCGATCGAGGCCATTCAGGATGTCGGTGGCGGCGGTCTCGGTGGCGTTGGAGACTTCGCGCAGTTTGTCGTGCGTGTGCTGGATCTTCTCGACCGCGGCGCGTTCGAGGAGGTGCCGGCTCTGCCGCAACGAATCGAGGACGCCGAGAATCTCGGCGTAGCCACGCGCGAGGAGATCGGAGAGCCCGATGAGTCCGATGGAGTTCCCCTGTGGCTGGGTCATGGCCGCGCGCACTCGCTGTTCGAGGGATGGGGGGCCTTCACCATCGAGATCCCCCATATCGTGGATCGCGGTGTCGACCAGTCGAAGCGTCGCTTCGGAATCGTACAGAAGCTCGCTGGGCTGCTTGGCGCTCATGATCAGGCCGCCGCTGCGGTGCCGCTCAACACGGCGTCGATCTTTTCCTTCAAGACCTGCGGCGTGAACGGCTTCACGATGTAGTTGTTGACGCCGGCCTGGACGGCCGCGATGATGTCTTCCTTCACGCTGCGCGTGGTGACCATCAGGATGGGGACGGACTTGCCATCGGGATGGGCGCGCAGGGCACGCGTGAGGTCGAGCCCGGACATGTTCGGCATGTTCCAGTCGGTGATGACGAACTGGATCGATCCATCGAACTTGTCGACGGCCTCGCGGCCATCGCCGGCTTCGACACACTCGCTGTAGCCAATGCGTTGGAGCGAGTTGACGAGGATGCGCCGCATCGTGGCCGAATCGTCGACGACGAGGATCTTCATGGTCCGGGTCTCCTGCGGGGAAAGGTGCTAGACGTCGCCGCGCTCGATGATCCGTCGCGCGACTTCACCCACGACAGCATCGGCGTCGTATGCGCCACTGATGACGCGGCGGCGGATTTCGGCCAGGCGCTGTTCCGAGCCCTGGGAGGTCGGCTCGAGCTGGCCCGCCTTGGCGCGCCCAGCGTCGGAGATCTCGACCCGATCGAACTTCTCTACCTGCGACGGGGTCCGTGCGCTCGCTCGCTCACGCGCGTCGACCGGCTGGGTCGAGACGTCACGCGCACGATCGGGGCGAATCGGGCCGCCATTGCCGCCTTGGATCTTCATCGGCATCCTCCTTGCCTTGTGGTATCGGCAGTGTCGAGGAGGAACTTAATGTCGCCTGACGCCTAGAAGCGCTCGTCGACGGTGGGCGGCGGAGGGGCGGTGACCAATTCACTGGCCTGCCGCCGCCGCCGCAGCAGCAGTTCCTGCACGACGCCGCTCCCGAGCACGGGCGCGACGCCAGTGACCTGTTGCAAGGGGGGGGCCACGCGGTGCAGCTCCGAGAGCGCGGCGTGAATGAGCTCCTGCACCTCGGCGCTCGGCGCCTCGCCCAGTTCGTCCGCGAGGGAGCCCGCGGGGGGTGAGTCCGTCGCGCCGGCGCGGCCGGCGTCGCCCTGCTCGCCCGAGGGGTCGGTCAGCTGCGTGCGCAGGGCGCCCAGCACCTCGGCGAGGAGCGCGGTATCGCGCGGCGACGGCGGATCGAACGGGGACTCCCAGCGCGGAGGCATGGATGCCGTGCCACTGCCTAACGGGTGCGATCGAGATGCTGGCGGCCCGCACCGCCGGCCGCCAGCGCGTACGCCGTCCGGGCCGCATCGTCGTGGCGGAGGCGATCGAGCTGTCCCCCGATCTCGAGCCGCGCGGCCTGGGCCCGACGTACCAGCTCGCCGTTGAGGCGCTCGGCCTCGGCGCCCGCCGCACGCACGGGGCGCATGAGGACGTCGAGGGCGTCGCGCGTGGCCTTGGTGCTGGCGGTGCGGCGCGCGTCGCCGAGCATGCGGGAGAGCAGCGCCATGCGCGCGTCCAGGAGGCCGCGTGCATCGAGGGCCGCCTCGAGCGCGGCCCCGTCGTTCGCATCGACGGCGCGGAGCGCGGTCGCCGAGAGCGCGGTGAAGCGCTCAAAGAGCTGTTGCAGCTCGGCGGCTCCCTGCACCACGCCGGCCATCAGGAGGCGGCGACGGCCGCCGGCGCGTCGGACGTGGTGCGCGCGACGTGCGCGAAGGCCTCGTGCAGTTCGCTGGCCAGGCCGATGATCGCGTCGAGTCGTTCGGCGCTCGGCTTCACGCCCATCACCGACAGCTCGCCGAGCATGAAGGTGTAAATCGCCGACAGGCGCCCGGCCAGGTCGCCCCCCTGCTGGTGGTCGAGGGTGACCAGGAGCTCGGTCAGCGCCGCGCGCGCGCGGTCCAGCGAATCGGAGCGCGGACCCACCTCGGACGGTGCCAGCTGCAGGCGCGCACGCCGCAGGTTGGTCAGGAGGTGTTCGTACACGATGACCACGAGCTGCGCGGGTGAGGCAGAGAGAACTTCTGCCTCACGATACCGCGCGGCCTGCTTGGCGAATGCCCCGTACGACATGCGGCCTCACTTCCGGAGTGGGAGCGATGGCGCCGGTCAGTTGTTCGACGAGTTCATCGAGTTGATGAAGCTCACGAGCGTCGACCCCTGCGCCTGGATGCGGCTGATCGCCGTTTCCATGGCCGTGAACTGCTTGAGCAGCGCGGCACGACGACGGTCCAGCGACTGTTGGACAGTATCGGCACGAGTGGTCAACTCATTGATCGAACGTTCCAGCTGCTCCTGCTGCGTGAAGATCGTCCCGTCGGCGCGGGCAAAGACGTCGGCGGTGTTGAAGAGCATCCCGCTGACGCCGAGCGTGAAGGCGATGTCGCCCACCGCTCCGGTGGCCGTCCCCGTGTACGACACGGCGAGACCGTCCGTCGGGTCGCCGACGATGGGCGGCTTGGCGGTCAGGATCTGCCCGCTGCCGAGCGCCGCAACGCCGCCGATCGTCCCGGCCACGTCGGTACCGGCGACCGTAGCGGCGGCGAGCCCGAGCTGGGCGGTGCCGTCGGCGCCGCCGGCCGTGTAGGCGATCGTGAAGGTCGAGGTTGATCCGTAGCGCGATCCCGTGAGCACGAGCTCGTTCCCGCTCTTGGAAGCCGTGACGGACATCTTCGAGTTGGAGAAGAGCGAGTTGAGCTTGGTGACGATCGTGTCGATGGTGTCGCCGTTGGCCAGCGCAATGCTCCCCGAGGCGCCGCTGATCGAATCGGAAATGGTCAGCGTGTCGGCGGTGGCATCGTCGGTGTAGGTGCCGCTGAATCCTGCGCCCGTGACGGTCGGCGTGGTGGCCGCGGCCGTGATGTTGACGGCGTACGTGCCCGGGACGGTCTTGCCGGTCGAGGTCCAGTATCCCAGCTGGCTGTTGGTGCTGCTCCCCGCCGTGTTGAAGAGGTTGACGACGTCGCTGAAGTTCGTCGTCAGGAGGCCCTTGAACACCGTCTCGTCGAGCTTGAGCGACCCGTCGGCCTGCAGGGCGAGCCCGGCGGCGCCGGCGCGTGTGTAGCTGCCGGAGAGACCCGAGACGTTGGAGAGCAGCGACGAGGTGAGGGTGGCGATGGTGGAACGGAGCGTGGTGTTCCCCTTGAGCGCGGCGCCGTCCTTCTGCTGCTCGGCACGGAAGGAGACGAGCGCATTGTAGGCGGTAGCCACCGCCTTGACCTTGTCGGTCAATGCGTCGAGGTCACGTCCGACGGTGAGCGAGACGGTGCTCCCGACTTCGGCCTGCTGCAGGTTGAGCGTGACGCCGTTGAGCGCGTCGGAGATGGTGTTGGTGGAGCGCTTCACGACGACGCCGTCGACCCGGACCTTGGCGTCGGAGCCGGCGACGACTTCGCGCTGGCGCCCGACGGTGGTCACGAGCTGACGCCCGAGCGACACGACGCTGCCATCGGAGACGCGCGTGGCCGAGAGCGAGAGCGAGAGCTGCGAATCGCCCGACGTCCCGTCCGTGAGGACGATCTTACCACCGCTCAACGAGGCCGTGGCGGTGCGCGTCCCCGCGCCAAACCCGCTGGTGGCATCGTTGATCTTGTTGACCAGCGTCTGCATCGTGTCGGACGCACCCACCGCAAAGCTCAGCGAGACGGTGCTGCCGTCGCCGCGCGTCCCCTGGACGCTGAAGGTGTCGCCGGCCGCGAGCGCGAGGGCGTTGCCGTTGACGCGGAGGTCGGAGAGGAGCGTGGCCGCCCCTGCCGCCGCGCCTAACGCGTCGGTGAAGGCATTCTCGCTCGACACCGCCTGCGTGACGCCGCTGCGACCGTTCTTCACGAAGCCGAGCACCTCGAGGGCGCGCTGCCCGTCGACCGTGGTGGCGGAGAGCGTGTCGCTGGTGACGAGGCGATAGCCGGTCTTGCCGCCGGCGGTTTCGGAGACGACCGAGGCGTTGCCGCCGGCCGCCATGATGCGTGCGGCGATGGAGGCGAGCGAATCGACCGAGAGGTCGACCGCGATGGTGCGCCCGCCGACCTCGATGGTGCTCGGGGGAGGCATGCTCACCCCGAGCATGGTGGCGATGGCGGCGGTCGCGGACGACACCTTCTGCGACTGCACGCCGCCGTCGGAGGCGACGTTCAGCGTCTTGGTCCCGTCCACGATGCCCAGCGAGCTGAGGACGCCGGTGGCGTCGTCGATGAGCTCGATCCCCGAGGCGCCGGTCTGGTCGGCCGAGAGGACGAGGCGATGCTGCGTCGACCCCGTGCTGAGCACGGAGGCGGTGACACCGGAGGCCGAGGCGCCGGTGTTGAGGGCGTTGATCTTGTCGCGGACGTTGCTGAGGGTGTCGGTCGCGACGATGGTGACCTTCTGGCCATTGACCCCGAACTCCCCGCTCAACCCCAGCGCGCTGGTGGCGCTGGTGACGACGTTGCCGCTCAGCTTGTTGGCGCGCGCCAGGTCGAGCACCTCGACCGCATAGTTGCCCGGCGTTGCACCTGCCGAGGCCGTCGCGGTGAGGAGCGTCCGACCGCTGGAGACGCTGGTGCCGCCGGTGACCTGGAAGGCGCCGAACGCCGTGCTGTCGCGCAGCCCCTTGGCCGCGTCGCGGAACGCGACCGACAGGACCTGGTACTTGGACCACGCGTCGACGCGGCTCTGCGCCGCCGTCTTCTTCGTGGTGATCGGGTCGAGGCGGCGCTGCGTGTCGATTGTGATGAGCTGGTCGACGAGGTCGCGCCATTGCACGCCACTCGCGAGACCGCTGAAGCTGCTGATGGGGTCGGCCATGGGGTCCCTGCCTTCTTGTGCGAAGTCCCGGGATCGGCATGGGCGCCGATCCCGGGATCCTCCGCTGCTTGGCTACCGTGATTACCCGCGGAGCAGGGTGAGGATGTTCTGACCCGCCGAATTCGCCTGGGCGAGCATCGCGGTACCAGCCTGCGAGAGCACCTGGTTCTTCGTGAAGGTCGTCATCTCCGACGCCATGTCGACGTCACGGATGGTGGACTCGGCCGCACTGAAGTTCTGGATCGTGGTGCGGACGTTCTCGGTCGCGACTTCGATACGGCTCTGCAGCGAACCGATGACACCGAGCGCGGAGTTGACGTTGCCGATCGCGACGTCGATCTGCGCCATGGCCGTCTGCGCGTTGGCCAGCGTGTCCGGGTCGGTGCTGACGGTGAGCGCCGAGGCGCGCAGGTCGAGCGTGCTGCCGGAGACCGTGATCTGGTCGTTCGTGCTGTACTGACCCGACGACGACACGAGGAAGGTACCGGTGCTGGCGCCGACGGTGATGTTGCCCGCGAGCGTGGCAGCGCCGACCGCCTGGTTGGTGTCGATCGACACGCCGAGGGCGGTGAAGTTCAGGGTCTGCTTGGTCGCCGACGTCACACCCAGCGTCTGCGAGGTCGAACCGTTGGTCAGGGTGACGATGTTGGAGCCCGAGGACAGCGTGAGTGCGCCCGTCCCAGCGCCCGTGAGGCGGATGGCGTACGCGCCCGTGCCGGCGCCGAGCGCCGTCGAGGACGAGTTGATCGTGGCACCGAACGCGCCGTTGAGGAGCGTGTTGCCCTGGAACTTGACCGTGGCGACGGTACGATCGATTTCCGCGCGCAGCGCCTGGTACTCCGTCGTGATACGCGAACGACCGGACGAGTCAACGTTGTCCGACGCCGCCTGCGACGCGAGCTCCTTCATGCGCTCGAGCATCTTCTGCACCGTGCCGGCCGCGCCTTCGGCGATGTTCAGCACCGAGTTGGCCTGCTCCGAGTTACGAGCCGCCTGGCCGAGCGAGCGAATGTCCGCACGCAGGACGTTCGCGATGCCGAGACCGGCCGCGTCGTCAGCCGCGCGGGTGATGCGGAAGCCGCTGGACAACTTGGCCATCGAGGCAGAGACCTGCTCGTTGACGCGGGTAAGGTTGCCCTGGGCGCGCAGCGCGCTGACGTTCGTGTTGATACGCATCTGTCCAGCTCCTTGGTCTTGAAGTAGGGGAATCCGTTCCCCTCTGGGGTTCCGGCGGTGTGCCGTCCCTCCAAGAGCGTGTATCGGAGCCTTGGGTCCGGGACTTTAGTTTTCGGCGAAGAATCTTTGAAAGTGGGGCGAAAGGCCGCGCTCACGCCGCGGCCAGCGCCGGCGCTTCCGGGTGGCGGAAGAGCACGTTGAAGACGTAGTTCGTCTCCGGCGTCTCGTCGCCTTGCAGGCGCTGGATGAACGACTGCCCGGGCTGGAAGAGGTAGGTCTCGTAGCCCAGGTCGTTCATCAGGCTGCGCACGTGCCGCTCGCTCGCCCCCATCGACTCGAGGGCGAAGCGGTTGATCTCGGCGACTATGAAGGGGACGCGCGCACGCTTGAGCAGCTCGCGTGCGCCGACCAGGATCGCGAACTCCGCCCCCTCGGCGTCCATCTTGATGGCCTTGAGTGAGCGCATGTCGCGCCCGTCGAGGATGTGGTCGAGCGAGGTGACGAAGACCTTGCGGCTCTGCGGCGCCTTGCGCGTGCGTTCGTTGAACGGGTGACGCCCCACTTCCCAGAGGGCGTGGCCGCCATCGTTGTCGGCGTTGAAGAAGAAGTCGGCCACCGACGGCGATGCACCTACCGCCATGTGCAGGGGGCGCACGTTGGCGGCGCCATTCAGCTCGATGTGCTCGAGCAGGTGGGCGTAGTTGCTGGGATCCGGTTCGAAAGAGAAGACGGCACCGGTGGGCCCCACCAACTGCGAGGCGAGCATCGAGAAGTACCCGACATGCGCCCCGATGTCGATGAAGGCGTCGCCGGGCTGCAGGATGGAGCCGATGAAGTTGGACGTCTCCGACTCGTACAGACGGCCCGCAGAGAGGTCATTGAGCATGAAACGCTGGCTCATGTGCGTGGCGTCGAGCAGGAGGCGCAGCTGGCGGGGACCGTTGCCGGTATTGAGGGAGATGCTCAGTTCCTGGCGCATGTGATTCTCGGAAGACGGGATGACGTGGAGGGCGAGCAGACGAGACGGCGTGTGACTACAGGAGCGGGGTGAGTGTGCGCACGAGCGATTCCACCTGGTGCGCCCAGCTCAACTGCGCGAGGGCGTCGGCGCCGCGCTGCGCGATGCGTAGGGCGGCAGTGCGGTCGGTGTAGACAGATTCGAGGGCGGCCACCATCTCCTCGATGTCGCTCTCGCCCCACCCGTCGACGGCGCGATAGAAGCGCGTGGGGGGGCGCACGGCGCGCTGCCGCGTGAGGGGGATGCAGCCCTGTGTGGCGACGAGGTCGCGGTGTCCGGTGTTGTCGGAGACGATGGTGGGGACACCCGCCGCCATGCACTCCATGGCGACGAGGTTGGTCCCCCCTTCCCCACGATTGGCGAAGAGCGCGACATCGGCCTCGCGGACCACCTGCCCCATGAGGGCATTGGGCGTCTGTCCGACGTCGAGCACGGCATCAGCGGGAATGCCGTTTTGTGCGAGCCACTCGCCGACGGCGAGCCGGCCGTCCTCCACGCGTGGCGCCCCGCGGACGTGTCCCGCGAGATCGAGGTCGGCGATGAGCTGCGGCCAGTTGTTGTGCCACGCCGTCAGGAGCAATGCTTCGGGGTGTCGCTGCTGGAAGGCACGAAAGGCGGCCGCCACGAGATCCTGTCCCTTGCGGTACTCGAGCTTCCCCCCGGAGAAGACCACGAAGCGCCCCGCGAGATGCCCGCTCTTCGGCGCCGGATGGAAGATCGTGGGGTCGATTCCCTGCAGCACGGTCGTGACGTCGGCCAGGCCGCGCTCGCGCAGGACCGCTTCGTTCCAGTGCGAGCCGCACACCACGAGGTCGAGGGCGCGCGCGCGCGCGAGCGCCTCGGCGTCGAAGGCCGTGTCCTCGAAGAAGACGACGCCGACGTTCCGCGACGCGGTGATGCGATTCCACAGCGCGCCGTGCGCGAAGTTGTTGCCCATCGCGCGCAGCATCATCCCATCGAAGGCCAGCGGCGCGGTGTCGCGCTGCAGCGCCCTCCCGCGCTCCGCTCCTTCGCGGAGGGCGCGCTCGAGGCGGTATCGGACGACGGGCGCATGGCCGGTCGTGTCGGCGGCGAAGATGGCGGGACGCGGCGCGCCGAGTCGCTCGAGTTCCAGGGCGAGGTTGGTGCCGTACACGCCCCAGCCGGTATCGGCGCGCAACTCCCAGTCGATGCCGATCTGGCGCGTCGAGACGACCGAAGTGGTCGCGGGCGACGGCCGTCCGGCAGATGCAACGACTGGCGCGTCGCTCGGCGCGCTCGTGGGGACGCCGAGCGTGATGGCGACCTGCAGGGGTGCCGACGGCGCGGGGGGCGGCGCCGCCGGTGCGTGATGCGCCTCGGCGTGCCGGGCCTCGAGTGCGTCGAGCGCGTCACGGGAGAAGGTGACGAGCGACTGCGCCCCCGAGGGATCCTCGATCGCGTCGATCGAGGGCTCGCCATCGATGAGCGAGAGGGCCACGGTGATGTAGCCCAACGATTCGAGGAAGGCGAGGGTGCGCTCCTCCTCCGACGGGACGACGGTCGACCAGAGCAGCACCTGCGGCCGCTCCGCTGGTGCGGCGCGCCCGATAGCGTCGGCGAGCGCCTCGGCGAGCGAACGATCGCCGACGCGCACCACGAGTCGCCCTTCACCCGCGGGTCGCGTGAGCGCGAAGGCGCCGTACACGTCGGCCGCCGCGCCGGTTCGAACGATCGGGGCGCGGCGGTTGAGCAACTGGGTGAGGCGTGCCACGTTCTGCGTGTCCTGGTCGACGAGCACCAGTGCAGCCGGCGGCGTCGCGGTCGTCGCGGCGGAGAGTGCGGTCAGTCCGAGCCCCGGCTGCACATCGAGGAGGACGTCCTCGACTGCGAGGAACTCATCGAGGAAGGCCCGAAGCGGCATGTCGCTCCCGTGTCCGAGCAGCTCGGCCTCGTACTCGGCGAAACGTGCGGGGACGGCGAGCAGCGCGAGCGGGAGCCACAGGTCGAAGCGCGGGCGGCCGTCGGGGAGTCTCGTCGTCGAGGAGAGCGTGACGACCGTGTCGTCGCTGCGGGTGAGATTCGCGGGGACGGTGAGCCCCGACGGGCGAGCGTTTCGCCGTGCCACGCGTTGGCGCAGCGCGCCCTCGACTTCGGAGAAGACGGTGGCCCAGTCGCGTGGCGTGGGCTGCCGGAAGAGCCGCATGGTGGGGTACCACGGCGAATCGGTGCGCTCCAGCATCCAGCGGAAGTCCGGGACGTGCGGGAGGAGGAGCCACGTCTCCTTGCCTAACGCGCCGGCGAGGTGGGCGACCGAGGTATCGACCGTGATCACGAGGTCAAGCGCATCGAGAACGGCGGCCGTGTCGCGGAAGTCGTCGAGGACCGGGGCCAGGTTCACGACGCCGGCGATCGGGTGGGACTCCAGCTGGTGCTCGGCGGCGGCTCCCTTCTGCAGGGAGAAGAGGCGAACGCCGGGGATGGCCGCGAGTGGCCGGAAGGCGTCGAGCGGCGCGGACCGCAGGAAGTCGCGCGCATGTCCCGGGTTCCCCGTCCAGACGAAGCCGACCGACAGTTCACCGGGGGCGACCTGCACCGCCGAGCGCGCGGGGCGCGGCTCGACCGGGATGTATGGCACCGTCGCGGGAATCGTCTCGACCGTCGTCGCCAGGAGCCCCGGGAGGCTCATGAGGTTGGCGTGCACGTCGTAGGCGGGGAGCGCGACGCCACGGGCGATGACTCCGTCGAGTGCCGAGACCCCGCCCAGGAGTGGGGCGATGGGATAGGGGCACTCGAGATAGACGCGCCGCGCGCCGCGCGCCTTGAGCAGCGATGCGTAGCGGATGAACTGGATCGCGTCGCCGATCCCCTGCTCGCTGTGCAGCAGGATGTCGCGGCCCTCGAGCGACTCGCCCTTCCATTCCGCGCCGGCGTACGAGCCGTGGTCGAAGACGACCGATTGCAGCCGCTTGCGCCACTCGAACTGTTTCCATCCCCGTTCGAAGTCGCCGTGCAGGAGCCAGATGAGGGCGAGGTTCCAGTTGGCGTTGCAGTTGACGGGATCGAGGGCGATCGCCTGGTCGTAGAGCGCGAGCGCCTCGTCGTAGCGCCCCCCCTCCATCGCGTAGTTGGCGAGGAGGTTCAGCGGCTCGGCGCTGGTGGGATCGAGGTCCCGGGCGTGCGCGGCGAGGTCGCGCATCCGGTCGTACTCGCCGCGCGCCTCATGGATGGCCGCGAAGTTGGCCCACAACGTCGCATTGGCCGGATCCAGTTCGGTGGCGCGCGTCATCGTGCGCACCGCCTCGTCGAGCTGCTTCTGCTCCTTGAGGACGATGGCGAGGTTGCTGAGCGCGCTGACGTGCGCGGGGACGATATCGATGGCGCGACGGAACGAGTCCATCGCCTCGTCGGGGCGGCGGAGCCCCCGAAGGGCGAGCCCGCGATTGGACCAGCACTCGGCGTCGAGCGGGTTGATCGCGATGGCCCGGTCGTAGGTGCGGAGCGCCTCCTCGAACCGGAAGCACTCTACATACGAATTGCCAAGGTTGTTGAGCCACGCCGCCTTGCCCCCCTCGAGGGCCACGGCGCGCTCGAAGGCGGGGAGGGCGCGGGCGTGCTCGCCACGCGATGACCAGAGGATGCCGAGGTTGTTGTGCGCCTCGCCGTAGTCCGGCTGCAGGGCGACGGCGCGCTCGAGATGCCGCTCGGCCTCCGGTTCCTGGCCGCGAGCGGCGAGGAGCGTGGCGAGGTTGTTGTGCGCCTCGGCGAGCGTGGGGTCGGCGGCCAGTGCCTTGTGGTAGAGCGCGATCGCGTCGCGGGCGTCGCCCGCGATGTGGCGCGCGACGGCGTCGGCGAAGATCGCCGGCGCGGCGCGATCGGGGGCAACGGAGGTGGCAGCCATGGGTCCCGTGAATCCTCGGGTGGCGGAAGTGCAACAGGCGCGCACCCATGCATGGGCACACGAATCCGCCAACGGCATTTGCACCGACCATGCCATGTCGCAAGTCGTTGCGGTGCCTTCTCTTGACTGTTTGGGAGTTGGTCCGCCGCTCCCGAATGACCCGGCAAGGGGCGCCGGGAGCGGCAGGTTGTGCCGAGCCTTCGTTAGGCTCCGGCGCCCGCGAGCGACTCGGCGGGGGGCTGGTCGAGGAAGAACGGCTCGCGGATCCCGTAGCCGTCGTCCGGTCGGATCGACTGGTGGGCGTGGCGATCCCTGACGTTGAACAGGATCGGCGCGTGCAGGTTGGCCGTGCAGGGATCGCCAACGCGCGACGGCATGGTCACGATCGCGAGCACGAGGATGTGCTGCGGATCGTTGGAGCCGAGGCGGGCGATGTCGACGTCATCGACATCGATGTGATAGTCGGGGAACCAGGCGAACGGATCGACCAGCAGGAACGAGAGGGCGCTGTAGTCGGCCGATTGCAGCCAGAAGAGCCCTTCCCTGGCCGCAGGGGCGAGGACGAAGGTCCGGCATTCGGGAAAGCCGTAGAGGCCGCCCGGAAAGCGGACGATCTCGTTGGCGGGAATCGTGAGGGGGCCCAGCAGGTCTGACGCGATCGTCAGGCGATCGTCGGTCACGGCTGCGGCGGAAGCACTCATCTGAGGTAGTCTGCCAGGTTGAGGCTCATCACGCGGGAGGTCGCCAGCATGGCGGCCTGGTAGGCCGTCTGTCGTCCCACGAGTTCCGATACCGCCTTCTCGATGTCGGCGTCTTGCAGCTGCGACTTGAAGGTGCGCAGCGAGGTGTCGAGGGCGTCGAGGTTGGAGGTCGCCACGTCGAGCTGCTGCGAGGCCGCCCCCGTCTCGCCGACGAGGACCTGGGTGCTGTTGTGCGCGGCGTCGAGCGAATAGAGCGAGGTCGCCACGCCGGCCTGGCTGTTGGCGCCGAGGGCGGTCGAGAGCTCGTCGAGGGCGGCCAGGACACCGGTGGTGAGGAAGACCTCGGTGCCGTTGTGATTGGTGCGCACGCTCAAGGCCGACGAGATCTCCGTGCGGCGTGTCCCGGTTGGCGGGGCGGCGGAGAACGGCGGGATGGTGGCGTTGAACGGGGCCACGTTGGACTGGTCGCCGCCAAAGAGGTACTCCCCTTCGTGCTGCGTGTTGCCGAGCTGCACGACCGCCTGGATGAGCTGGTCGACCTCGGCCTTGGCGGTCAGGCGCGTCTGCGCATCGGCGGTGCCACTCGCCTGCTGCACGCCGAGTTCCTTGGCGCGCTCGAGCATCTGCGAGACCGACCCGAGGATCGACTCCTCGCGATCGAGGCGGGCGCGGGCCGAGTTGATGTTGCGCTTGTACTGGTCGATGGCCCGGATCGACGACCCGGACGCCATGATGGAACTCGACGCCGAGGGGTCGTCGGATGCCTTCTCGACGCGCAGTCCGTTGGTCGCCCGGTTCTGTGCCTCATTGACGGCCTTCAGCGATCGCTGCAGGCTCGCCAGCGAGTTCCGGCTGACCATGTTGTTGGTGATCCGCATGCGATCCGGGAGTGGGCGAGGGCGGCTGGAAAATTCCGGGCGGAAGAAGTTGCCGACCGCGCGAGGTGCGCGTCATACGGGCAGTATCGACCATCTGCGTCGATTGCTTAACGGCAACCACGTCCGAGCGAGTTCTTCCCCCGCGCATGGCCAACATTCTGTACGTCGACGACGAACCGTCCGTCGGCCTGATTCTCGAAGACACGCTGTCGCGCGCGGGGCATCGCCCGCTCGGAGCCCGCAACGTCGTCGAAGCGCTGCAAGTGCTTGCACGAGAGAGTATCGACCTGATCATCTCCGACTATCGCATGCCGGGGCTGACGGGGCTCGAGTTCCTCTCGCTGCTGCAACGCGAGGGCTACGACATCCCGCTCATCATGCTCACCGGCTACGCGAGCATCGAGCACGCGGTGGCGGCGATCAAGGCGGGGGCCATCGACTACATCACCAAGCCGGTGCGCACGCAGCAACTCGAGCTTGCCGTGGAGCAGGCGCTGGAGTTCGTGCGACTGCGCCGCGAGAACGAGTCGCTGCGCCGCGAGGTGATGGAGTTCCGCAATGAACGACAGATCATCGGCGAGAGCCTGCACATTCGCCGCATCCTGCAGACGGTCGCGATGGTCGCGCCGACGCGGGCGACGGTCCTGCTGCAAGGTGAGAGCGGAACCGGCAAGGAGCTGATCGCGCGCGCGATCCACGACCAGAGCGACCGGCGCGACAAGCCGTTCATCAAGCTCAACTGCGCGGCGCTCCCCGAGGGGCTCATCGAGAGCGCCCTCTTCGGGCACGAGCGCGGGGCCTTCACCGGCGCGGTAAAGCGCGTCGAAGGGGCGTTCGAGCGCGCGCACGGCGGGACGCTCCTCCTGGACGAAATCTCGGAGATGCGGCTCGACCTGCAGGCCAAGCTGCTCCGGGTGCTGCAGGAACAGGAGTTCGAGCGTGTGGGCGGGACGACGCCGATTCGCGTCGACGTGCGGGTGATCGCGACGACGAACCGCAACCTGGCCGAGTTTGCGGCGTCGGGACATTTCCGACAGGACCTCTTCTATCGATTGAGCGTGGTCCCGATCGACATCCCGTCGCTGCGCGAGCGCCCCGACGACATCCCGATGCTGGCGTATCGCTTCGCGATGCGTACCGGGAGCGAAGTCGGGAAGGAGATCACCGGGATCGCCCCCGACGCCCTCGCCATGCTGCAGGAGTATCCCTGGCCGGGGAACGTGCGCGAGTTGCAGCACGCCGTGGAGCGGGCGGTCATCCTCTCGCACGACGCCTCGCTCCCCGCGCACCTGTTCGAGCACCAGCGCATGGCGACCGTGGGCGTGCATCCTTTAGTACAGCAGGCGCTCAACCGCATCGCTACGCCGGACGCGAACGCCGCCATCGTGCAGGCGACCCCTCCGAACGGGATCATCCTCACCACGCTCAACGTCGAGGAAGCGGAGAAGGCGCTCATCCAGCGTGCGCTGGAACTGACGCGCGGCAACCGGACGAAGACCGCCGACCTGCTGGGGATCAGCGTGCGCACGCTGCGCAACAAGCTCAATGGCCCGCAGCGCGCCGGGGTGGCTGAAGACTGAGGCGGACCGATGGAGCCGCGCTGGCAAGAGTGGCCGGACGCATACGGCAATCTCTTCCGTCGAGGCAAAAGCTGCGTGCGAGGACGAGGGTGAGGTGCCTCGCGCGAAACGCCCCTCCAGCTGACGGTCCCGATCGCGTAAGACCCAACCACTGCAAGCACTTAGGGGCGCCCTGCCTAACGGGGCGCCCCTCGTTCTTTCCCGGCATTCCGTCTGGTCCGTGCATTGCCTTGGCTCTTGGTGCGGTCGTGTGACCGTGCGGGACCGTCATCAGGGAGAGAACGATGCTCTTTGGATTCTTTGGCCGGGTTTCTTCGGCGCCCACCATGCGCGACGCCCTGGACGCGAGCAGCCAGCGCGTCAAGGCGATTGCCCAGCGTGTGTCGGGAGCGACGCTACAGAACCAGAGCGGCTTCGCCCTTCCCGACGGGACCACGGCTCCGGCCGCCGTGAACCTCGAAGCCGAGATGACGTCGCTGGCCGACGAGCAGCTGCGCTACGAAGCGACCGCGAAGCTGCTCGAGAAGACCTACGCGAAGCTGCGTCTCAGCCTCCAGAGCCGATAAGGCGGATCATGTCGATTCCTTCGATCAAGATGCTCCCCGTCCTGACGAACAACATGGAAGCCGGTCCGCGTCCCCCGCTCTTCCGTCCGATGGACATCGCGACGAGCGGGATGTCGCTGCAGCGGCTGCGCATGGAGACGGCGGCGACCAACATCGCCAACGCCGAGACGACGCGCACCGAGGCGGGGGGGCCCTATCGCCGCCGCGTCGTGCGGGCCGAGGAGGCCATTCGCGAAGGGGCCGCCCCGTCGTACCCGCCGCTGCCGCTGTCCGGCGCGCTCCCCGGCGTCTCGCCGGAAGATCCCACCGACACGTTAGGCGGTGTGCGCGCGGCGGCGATCGAGGAGGACCCGACCGAAGGACCGCTCGTCTACGATCCGGGCCATCCGGACGCCAACGTGAACGGCTACGTGCGCTATCCGAATGTGGAAGTGACCACCGAGCTCGTGGACCTGATGGAAGCGCGGCGTGTGTACGAGGCCAACGCCTCGGTCTTCACGGCGGCCAAGCAGCTCCTGCGCCGCGCCCTCGACATCTAACAACAGACGGGAGACGGGAACACGCCGTCGCCCCTTCCCCACGGACACGATGAGCATCTACGGGATTCGAGGACCTTACAGCGGCGCGGTGCGGCCGCAGACGCCAGCGACGGTGCGCCCCAACGGGACGCAGCCGACGACGGGCGGCACGCCGCGCGCGACGACACCCACGCAGGCGCCGGCTCCTGCGGCAGCGAAGGGCGCCGCGCCGGCCACGGCCAACGCCGTCCCGGTCCAGCCGCCGCAGGGGACCGACCCCGAACTGTGGAGCGTGCTCACGCAGGACGAGCGCGCCTACTTCGCCAAGTTGGGGGCGATGGGGCCGCTGACCTACGGACGCGTTCTCTCCGGCCAGATGCCCACACAGCCTCCGGTGGCGCGCGGCGGGCGACTCGACGTGAAGGCCTGATCATGAGCGATCCCATCGGCGCCATCACTTCGCGCCTCTCGTCACTCCAGGGCGGCGGCATCGGCGGGGCCGATGCCGCGAAGCGCTACACCTTCGACATCGGCAAGGGCGACGGAGCCACGGGGACCGCCGGATCGATCGGCGGCCCCTCGTTCGGCGACACGCTCACCAAGGCGATCAACCAGGTCTCCGACGCGCAGGATCGTTCGGCCGACATGGTGCAGAAGTTCATCCGCGGCGAGCCCGTGGAACTGCACCAGGTGATGGCCGCCGGCGAGGAGGCCGGGATCGCCCTCGAGATGCTGATCGAACTGCGGAACAAGTTCACTGACGCGTATCGCGCGCTCATCAACATGCAGAGCTAGGAGTAGGGCGACCGCATGCCAGACGGACTGCGCGACTTCCTCGATCGACTGGGCGGCTGGCGTCGCATTGCGACGATTGGCGTAGGCCTCGGCGCGATCGCGCTTATTGTCGGCGTCTCGCGGTGGGCCACGGCCCCCGCGTACGTCCCCCTCTTCAACGCGGTATCGTTGGAAGAGAGCGCGAAGATCACGGATGGACTGACCCAGGCGAGCATCCCCTACCGGCTCGAGCGTGGCGGGGCGGACATCCTGGTGACGGCGACCGACCTGGCGCGTGCGCGCGTTGCGGTAGCCAAGGATGGCGGGCTCCCCAACGCGGGACGCCCGGGGCTGGAGCTGTTCGACCAGCCCGCGTATGCGATGACCGACTTCACGCAGCGCATCAACTATCGCCGCGCGCTGGAGGGTGAGCTCGAGCGCACGATCGGGAAGATGCGCGGGATCGAGAACGCGCAGGTGCACCTGGCGATTCACGAGACGTCGACCTTCCGCAGCTCGGCGACGCCGGCCACGGCCAGCGTCGTCCTCAAGCTCCGGAGCGGCGAGGACCCGCCGACCGACGTGGTGCGCGGCATTTCACAGTTGGTGGCGTCGAGCGTCGACCGCCTCGAGAGCGAGAACGTGACGGTCGTCGATGACGCCGGTCGCCTCCTCTCGACCCCGGCCGACCGCAACTCGGCCGCCGGGCTCACCTCGCGGCAGCTCGAGGTGCAGACCGAGATGGAGGATCACTTCCGCCTCAAGGCAGAGGAGATCGTCGCGCAGGTCGTGGGGCGTGGCAACGCGCGCGTGCAGGTTGCCGCGTCGATGAACTTCGATCGCGTCGAGCGCACCACGCAGACGATGGATCCCGACAAGCAGGTCACGGCCACGGAACAGAAGGCCGAGATCGTCCCCGGGGCGCAGGGTGGCGCCGGCTCGTCGAACCAGGCAATCACCTACGAGAACTCCAAGAGCACCGAGGTCTTCGCCCCGGCGGCAGGGACGGTCAAGCGCCTGACGGTCGCCGTGCTCGTCAACGACAAACAGTCGGGCACGGGCGACAGCGTGCGCTTCGAGAAGCGGACCCCCGAGGAGATCGCGCGGCTCGACACGCTGGTGCGCAACGCGGTCGGCTTCGATGCCGCGCGCGGCGACCAGGTCTCCGTCGTCTCCGTGCCGTTCGCGATTCCGGCCATCCCGGTGCCGCCGGTCGAGACGCCGCCGACGACGCTGCAGAAGGTGCAGCAGAACCAGACGCTCATCCTGAACGCCGCCGCCCTCCTCTTCGCCTTCGTGATCGGCTTCATGTCGCTCCGCTCCCTGCGCGCCTCGACCAAGTCGGCGGCGCCGCCGCCGCTGAGCGCGTCGGCGCAGCTGCAACTCCCGACGGTCGAGCGCTTCGAAACCGCGTCGCTCCCCTCGGCCGATCCGTCGGTCGAAGACCCCTCGCGCGCCGTGCGCATGCTCCCCGAGCTGGCGGCGTTGCAGGCGAACCAGGAGACCAAGCAGCGCGTGGCGATGACGGTCGACAAGCAGCCCGAGATCGCGACCAAGATGATGAAAGCCTGGTTGAAGGAGGCCTAACCGGTGACCACCGCTCTCGCGACCCGCCCGTCGAGCGGGCTCGACCTCATCGATCCCGGCACGCTGTCCGGGCGCCAGAAGGCCGCCATCCTGTGCCTGGCGCTCGGCTCCGACGTGGCGGCGAGCATCACACAGACGCTCGCCCAGGAAGAGGTCGACGCGATCTCGTTCGAGATCGCGCGCATGGAGAGCGTCTCCCCCGAAGTCGTCGACTCGGTGCTGGACGAGTGGATGACGCGCATCATGGTCGCCGACTCGCTCGCCCAGGGTGGTGTCGATGCCGCGCGCGAGATCCTCGAGAAAGCCTTTGGCTCGCGCAAGGCGCAGCAGGTCCTCGAGCGCATCCAGGGGCAGCTGCAAAACACGATCGGGCTCCATCGCCTGCGAAACGCCGACCCGCAGCAGCTCGGGCAGATGCTGGCGGGCGAGCACCCGCAGACGATCGCGCTGATCCTCGCGCACCTCGACCCCCAGCACACCGCCGCGATCCTCAAGGAACTCGACACCGCCATCGGTGCCGAGGTCGTGTTTCGCATGGCCAAGATGGAGAAGGTGCAGCCGGAGCTGCTGATGCTCATCGAGCGCTCGCTCTCGGCCGACGCCGACCTCACGGCGACGCAGGGGATGTCGTCGTCGGGTGGCCCGGGCGCGGTGGCCTCGGTCCTCAACTACGTCGCCGCCTCGCTGGAGAAGGTCCTGCTGGATGGCGTGGCGTCGATGGACCAGGCGCTGTGCGACCAGATCAAGAATCTCATGTTCGTCTTCGAGGACATCGGGACGCTCGACGCCCGCGCCTTGCAGCGCCTGCTGCGCGACGTGGACTCGAAGGAGCTCGCCCTCGCCCTCAAGGCGGCCAGCGCCGACCTCCGCACCAAGATCACCGGGGCGATGTCGCAACGCGCGGTGCAGGCGCTCAACGACGAAATGGAAATGCTTGGCGCCGTGCGCATGCGCGACGTGGAGGGGGCGCAGGCCAACATCGTGGCCATGGTCCGCAAGCTCGAGGAAGCGGGCGAGATCGTGCTGAGCGGCGGTGACGATGACATGGTCCAGTAACGCCCCGCGCGGCACGCGCCGGGAACCCGCGTCTCGCGACGCGGCCCCGGTGGCGTGGGACGAATTGGCGCTCGATACCCGCGGACTGCATGAAGTCTTCTCGCGCACGCCGATCGAGCCAGTTCCCGACGCACTCGAGGAACCGATGGTCGACCCGGAGGCGTTGGAGCAGGCGCTGCAGGAGGCGTATGCGCGCGGGGTCGAGGATGGGCGTCGCGCCGGGGAACTGGCCGAGGCCACGCGCCTGCGTGGCGCCACGCGTGCCGTGGCTGAGGCGCTCGCGTCGACGCAGGTCAACGCCGATCGCTGGGTCGGCAACGCCGAGGAGAACATCTGCGCGCTGGCCGTCGCCGTCGCGCGCCAGGTGATCGGACGCGAGATCGCGGTCGACAAGTCGTCGCTGGCCGACATGGTCCAGCAGGCGCTGGCCGAATTCCCCATGGACCAGGCCCTCACCCTGCGCGTGAATCCGTCGGACCTGCAGACGATCCAGTCGTCGTTCTTCGCGTTAGGCGAGGCGTCGCCGCTGTCGGCGCGCAAGGACGTGCAGTGGTTGCCCGACGGGCGCGTGGCGCCCGGCGGGTGCCTCATCGAGGGACGCGACCGCATCGTGGATGGTCGCGTCGACACGGCGCTCGAGCGCCTCTACCGCCGACTGACCTACACCGGTGCCTGAGACCCTCGTCCGCCGCATCGGCGACGTCACGCGCTTCGCGCGCTACGGCCGCGTCACCCGCCTCGTGGGGCTGGTGGTGGAGGCGGTGGGCCTCGACGTGGGGGTGGGAGAGCTGTGCCGCATCTCCTCGCTCACCGACGACCATTCGGTGCTCGCCGAAGTCGTGGGCTTCCACGAGCGCGGTGTCCTGCTCATGCCGTTAGGCGAGCTCGCCGGGTTGCACCCGGGGAGCAGTGTCCAGCCGCTCGGACGCTCCTTCGGCGTCGACGTGGGGCCCGGAATGCTCGGACGCGTCCTCAACGGCCTCGGACACCCGATCGACGGCAAGGGGAAGCTCGACGCCAAGGAGCGTGTCCCGCTCACCGGCGAGCCGCCGCACCCGCTCGAGCGCCAGCTGATCGCCGACCCCCTGGTCACCAACGTGCGCGCCCTCGACGGCATGCTCACCGTCGGCAAGGGGCAGCGCGTGGGGATCTTCGCCGGCTCAGGCGTCGGCAAGTCCACACTGCTTGGGATGATCGCCCGCCAGGCGACCGCGGACGTCAACGTCATCGCCCTGCTGGGCGAGCGCGGGCGCGAGGTGCGCGACTTCATCGAACATTCGTTAGGCCCCGAGGGGCTGGCACGCTCGGTGCTCATCGTCGCCACCGGCGACCAGGCGGCCCTCGTGCGCGCCCGCGGCGCCCTCGTCGCCACGTCGATCGCCGAGTACTTCCGCGACCAGGGCAAGCACGTCCTGCTGATGGTCGACTCGGTGACGCGCGTGGCGATGGCGTGGCGCGAGATCGGGCTCGCCACCGGCGAGCCCCCGACGACCAAGGGCTATCCGCCGTCGGTCTTCGCCAACCTGCCGCGCCTGCTCGAGCGCGCGGGAAACAGCGCGCACGGCGGCATCACCGGGATCTACACCGTCCTCGTGGACGGCGATGACTTCAACGAGCCGGTGGCCGACGCCGCCCGCTCGATCCTCGACGGGCACGTCGTGCTCACGCGTCGCCTGGCGAGCGCCGGGCACTTCCCGGCCATCGACGTCCTCGAGAGCAAGAGTCGCGTGCGCGACGCCATCATCGATGATCCGCAGCGCAACGCCGCCAACACGTTCATGCGCCTCGAAGCCGCCTACCGTGAGAAGGAAGACCTGATCATGGTCGGCGCGTACCAGAAGGGGAGCGACCCGATGGTCGATGCGGCGCTGCGGTCGCGCGAGCAGATGCTCGCCTTCCTGCAGCAGCGCCCGGATGAAGTGACGTCCTTCGACCAGACGCGGCAATCGCTCATCAGCCTCACCCAGCGGGCCGGCGCCACCGGCCAGGTGCACGCATGATGTTCAACTTCCGGTTGCAGCGTCTCCTCGACCTCAAGGCCAAGCACGAGCAGGAGATGGCGCGGCAGCTCGCCAACGCCCAGAGCGACGCCCAGCGCGAACGCGACGCGCGCGACGACCTCGCGCGCGTTCACGCGGCAGCGCACTCCAGCCTTGCCTCGGCCGCCGGTGAAGGCGTCACCGTGGGCGAGTTGGTGAGCCTCGCGCAGACGCTGACGCCGCTGCAGGAGCGCGTGACCCAGGCCGATGAGCGCACGATCGCCGCCGAGCATGTGGTGGACGAGCGGCACCAGCGGCTCAACGAAGCGTTGCAGGAACGGCAGGTGCTCGACCGGCTTCGCGAGAAGCGGCTCGACACGCACCGCGCCGAGGAGAACGCGCGCGACCTCGCCGCGATGGACGCCATTGCCCTTACCCGCCACAAGACGCCCAGCGGCACCGCAAGCCGCGGGCAGGACAGCTGACCATGATCAAGATCATTCTCTTCGCGGTGATCGGCCTCCTCGTCGGACTCGGCGGGGGCTCGGCGGTGTCCGTGATGAAGGCCAAGAAGGCGTACGCCGCCGATGTCGCCCGCAAGGCGCAGGTCGTCGCCGACAGCCTGGCCAAGGCGGAGGAAGAAGGGGGAAAGCACGTGGCGGCCAAGGAAGGCGCGGCCGACTCCACCGCACACGATTCGACCGCGACCGACTCCGCGGCGGCCGAGGGCGAAGGGGCCAAGCACCCGACCGACGTGGCCAGCCACGATGCCTCGCCGGCCGCCCACGGGCCTGAGCCCAAGGCAGCGCCCACGCCCAAGCCACCAAAGATCTACAGCAGGGCCGTGCAGACGGTGGAGGCCAACGGCGCGCGCCCGGAAGGGACGCGAGCCACCGGACGTCCGTCGCTCCCGCCCAAGCCGCTCCCCGCGCCGCCGGTGCAACCCGGCGCGACCAAGGTCGCCAAGATCTTCGCCGCGATGCCGCCCAAGGATGCCGCCAAGGTCCTCGAGCAGCTCGATGACGCCGAGGTGCAGAGCGTGATCTCGTCCGTCAGCGAGAAGCAGGCGGCGGCCATCCTGCAGAACTTCCCGCCGGCGCGCGCGGCAGCGATCAGCAAGGCCGTGCTCCGCAGCCAGCTCCCGGTGAAACCATGAGCCTCCCCATCCCGATGGTGCGCCCGTCGGCCGAGCCGCCCAGCGCGCGCCCCGGCAACGAACCGGCACCGACCGAGGCACAGGGGCGCGAGTTCCGCACCGCGCTCGCGAACGCCGTGCACGATGCGTCGAAGAGCGGCGAGAGTGGCCGCACGCGGCGCTCGCGCGCACCGCGCGCCATCGAAAGCGGACCGTCGGCCACGGCGACATCGCACGCGCCAGGCGAGCCACACGTCATCGCCGATGGCGAGACGACGCCCCGCGTTGGCACCGCCGGCGAGGCGACGACTCGCGTCGGCGACGGCGAGGCGACGATCGCGGCGTCGGCAGGGGGCGAGACATCGGTCGAGGCCCCGCGCGAGCTGGCGACGATGCCGTTACGCGATCCCGAGACCGGAGCGATGACGGCGGGGCGCGAGTCGCCGCACGACGCACGCCCGTCGTTGGCAGGAACGAGCGCTGCGTCGATGGCCACACGCGGTGAGCGGCTCCCGATCGACGTCTCCGGCGCGAACGGCGCCCGGCCACTTGCTGCGTCGGCGGGCGACGAGGCCACCGCGACGGCCGACGCGGCGAGCGATGACGTCGCGACCGAGCCAGCGCCCGACGCCAGCGCGCTCGCAGATCGTTTCGTCGCCAGCTCGCTCGAGGCCGCGATTGCCCCGCTGGCGCCGTTGACGCTGGCGGCATCCGCGACTCCGCCAGCCGCAATCGTGCCGACCGATCCCGGGACGCGTCCTGCGTCGTCACCGGCGTCGACCTCCCCGCATGCCCCGCTGTCGCTGTCGGGACGCGACGAACGTCCGGAGCACGAGGCGCGGCTGGCGGGGATCGCGGCCGCGGTGGCGCGCAATCCGCTCGCGGTGCGGCGCGAGGTCGAGGCCCTCGTCCCCGAGCTGCGGCAGCGCCTGGATCGCGTGATCGACCGGATGGAGCAGGAGTACGGCTACACCGTCGAAGTCGTTGAGACGGTGCGCACGCAGGAGCGCCAGGACGCACTCTTTGCGCAGGGGCGCACGACGGAGGGGCCCATCGTTACCTGGACGCGCAACTCCCGGCACCTCGGCGGCGCCGCCGCGGACGTCGTCATCGATGGCGGCTATGATAGCGCCGCCGGCTTCGAGCGGCTGGCGCGTGTCGCGCGGGAGGAAGGGCTCAAGACACTCTGGCCACGCGATCCCGGCCACGTCGAGCTGGCGCCTAACGCAGCGGCGGTGGCCAGCCGCGTTGCCCGCACATCGGACGGCGAGGCCGTGATCCTGCCGGCCGCGACCACCCCCGCCCCTGGTGCCGCGATCCCGCGCGCCGTGCGCGCCGGCATCGACCCGGCGGCGACGCCGCGCGCGTCGATGCGGCCGACGCTCGGGAGCGAGGGGACGCACGTCCCGGCCCCCGCCGGCGACGCGCACATCCTCCCCTTCCCGGCCGGCGGCATTCCACGGTTGGATGGAGACGGCGACATGCGCGCGCTCCCCCTGCGTGGCACCGTACCGGCGCATCCCGCAAGCGGGGCTGTCCCGGGGCAGGTGATGGATGCGACCCCCTCGGGAGTCACCGTCCCCCTCACGCCGGCGGCTGCGGGACGCAGTGGCGGTGGCGTCGCCCACGTGGCGTCGGTCGCACCGGTGGCCACCGTGGCGCAGGTCGCGCAGGTCGCGCAGGTCGCTCGTGTCGCCGAAGTGGCGACGGTGGGCGAGGCGGCCGGGCCGGCGGGCACGGCACCGTCGGCGCCCGCCACCATTGTGCCCGCCCCGACGCTGGCGCGCGAGGCGAGCACGCGAGAGGGAGGGCGCGACGGGCACCGCTCGTCAGGCGAGCGCGGCGAGCGCGAACGCGCCGAGGCGCTGGCCAACGCCGTCGTCTCACGCGAGGACCGCGAGCCCACGCGCCTGCCGTTCGCGCGCGAGAGCGTCGTGGTGGAAGGAGCGGAGTCCGGGGCGTCGACCAGTGTGGCCGGGTTGTCGCGCTCCGATGCCACGGAGCGCATCGCCCGCGTGCTGCGCCTGCAGGAGTCGGCCGGCGATCGCCCGCTGTCGTCGGTCCTGCTGCGGCTCGACCACCCGGATGGTGGCGAGGACCGCATCCGCATCGACCTCCGTGGGCACTCGGTCGGGGCCACGCTGGACGTGGCCGACCCGCGTGCCGCGGAGCAGTTGCGCTTGCACGTGACGGAACTGCAGGAGGCCCTGCAGCGACAGGGGCTGGAGGGCGAAGCCATGGTCGTCCGCACGGCCCAACGTACCACGGATGCCTCGACGCTCACGGCGACGGCGATTGCCGCCGAACGCGACGTGTTGCGCACGGCATCAGCCTCCGCATCGGATGGTGGAGGTTCCACCGCGAAGGATTCGCGCAACCCGTCCCGCGCGCCATTCGAACGCGAGTTCGAGCGCGAGGGCACCGACCAACAGCGGTCGCGGCAGCGCCGTGACGGCAAGGGAGATTCTCGGTGAGCAACATCATCCAGTCCGCCACACGCTCGGCATTCGCCGCGACGTCGAGCGGGGCCGCGAGCTCGTCCGCGAGCTTGGCCACGGCCACGCCACCAGGCGGAAAGATGGACAAGGACGCGTTCCTCAAGCTCCTCACCACGCAGATGCGGTACCAGGATCCACTGGATCCCATGGACGGCAAGCAGATGGCCGCCGACCTCGCGCAGTTCTCGGGGTTGGAGCAGCTCCTCAACATCAATGAGAAGCTCGAGGCGCAGCAGGGGCAGTACACCGCGCTCGCACTGGCGATGAGCAACAGCTCAGCCATGAGCGCGATCGGCAAGAGCGCCGTGGTGGACAGCGACAAGGTGATCCTGACCAAGGGGAGCGATGGCTCGCTTGGCGGCACCGTGTCGGCAGACATCACGACGAGCGGCGTGGCCACGCTCACGCTGTTGGACAAGTCCGGCAAGGAAGTCGGATCACGGTCGTTAGGCTACCTCGGGACCGGGGCCATGCAAACGTTCGACGTCGGGTCAGCCGCCAAGGGGCTGGGCGTCGAGGGCGCATACCAGGTTCGCATCGATGTGGCTGGCACCGACGGCAAGGATGTCGCGCAGCGCACGTACACCGTCGGCAAGATCGACGGGATGACATTCGGACAGGACGGCAGCGCCATGCTCACCATGGGTCCGCTGTCCATCGCGCTGAGCGCGATCGTGAAGATCCTGGCCTAACGACTTCCACCCTCCTCAGGACCAGTCCCACATGATGCGTTCCCTCTTTTCCGGTGTCTCCGGCCTGCGCAATCACCAGGTGCGCATGGACGTCATCGGCAACAACATCTCCAACGTCAACACGGTCGCCTTCAAGGCCGGCCGCGTGACCTTCAAGGAAGGCTTCGCCCAGCTCCTGCAGGGCGCGTCGCGCCCGCCCGGTGACCTCGGCGGCATCAACCCGATCCAGGTCGGCTTGGGCATGCAGATCGGCTCCGTCGACATGATGTTCAGCCAGGGCAACCTGGAGTCGACCGGCCTCACCACCGACCTGGCGATCCAGGGCGACTCGTTCTTCGTGGTGAAGAAGGGGACGCAGAACTACTACACGCGCTCCGGTAACTTCCAGCTCGACGCCGACGGCCAGCTCGTCTCGCCGACCAACGGCTTCGTGGTGCAGGGCAAGATGGCCGACAACGGCGTCTTCCTCGACGGCGTGCGCCCCATCGTGCTCCCCGTCGGGCAGAAGACGGCGGCCAAGGCGACCGACATGGTCAAGCTCGCCGGCAACCTCGACGCCGCCGCCCCGATCTTCACCGGCACCTTCAACGCCGCCGGCCGTGCCGACCCGCTCAACGTGGACTCCTGGTCGGAGACGTCGATCACGGTCTTCGATTCGTTAGGCAACCAGCACGACCTCAAGCTGCAGTTCTGGAAGACCGCGGCCGACACGTGGAGCTGGCAGGTCGACGGGACCAACCTCCCGGCCGGCTTCACCCCGCCCAACAGCACGCCGCAGACACTGACCTTCGACACCACCGGTATCCTGACGGCCGCCGCGCCCACCAGCCCGCCCGTCGTCAGCTTCACTCCGGCGGGGGCCAACCAGGTCGACGTCACGCTCGACCTCGGCGGCAACACCGTCAACGGCATCACGTCGTTTGCCGGCACCAATACCGCGGTGCTCAAGGACCAGAACGGCTACGAAGCGGGCCAGCTGCAGAACTTCTCGATCGACCGTACGGGGCTCATCACCGGCGCCTTCACCAACGGCACCAACGTGATCCTGGCGCAGATCGTCCTGGCCGACTTCAACAACCCGGGCGGCCTCCTGCGCGTGGGCGACAACATGTACGCCGTGTCGGGCAACTCCGGTGGCGCGGTGCTCGGCTACTCGCTCGAGGGGATCCAGTCGACCATGACGTCGGGCGCGCTGGAAATGTCCAACGTCGACCTCGCCCAGGAGTTCACGAACATGATCGTGACCCAGCGCGGCTTCCAGGCCAACTCCCGCGTGATCACCAGCAGCGACGAGATGCTGCAGGAGCTGGTGAACCTCAAGCGGTAAGCACCCCCCAGCCTCGGCGGCGGCGCGGCACCCCGCGCCGTCGTCGCACTGGTGCGCCCGTCGGTCACGCCCGCGTTCCGGTGCTCGCGTTCAAGCGCGCGCATCCCCCGGCGCGTCTACGTCACGCACGTACCGCCGCGCGCGTTCACCTCGCGCACGTGCCCGCGCACGCGTACACCGCGCGCGCGGTGCGGCGCGCTGGCCAGCACCCCCTCCCCGCCCGCGTCTGGGCGGGAGCATTCGGCCGTCCGTCACCCCCACGGCGACCGCCCGCCCCTCGTTTGCGGCGCGCGACGGGAGGGGGCGCGCGAACGCCCGCGATTGCTCGCGGCGGAAAATGCCGCCCGACGTGCCCGGCAAAGCCTTCCGCCACGCGCATTCGTGCCGGGGTGTCGTCCCGATCGATCCCGCCAGGCGACTTCCACGTAACCCGTTGTTGGTTCGTGTCTTACGTCACGCTTCTCTCGCCAGCGTGGCGTCGATTCCCGTTGGCCCGGGGCGTGCCTTCGCATACCTGCGCACGACGTGCGTTCTTCGCGCGCCGCGCCTTCGCACTCGCTCCCGGTCCCCGACATGTCCGAACAACCCGCAGCACCCGCAGAAGGTGGAGAGGCGCCAGCCAAGGCTGGTCCCAAGGGCGTGGTCCTCATCGGGGCCCTCGTGGGCACGCTCCTCATCGGCGGCGCGGCCGGCCTCTTCGCGGTCGGCCCCATGCTCGCCAAGAAATCCGGCTACGTAGTCTCCGCAGCGGGCGCCGACTCGGCCGCCGCTGATGGAGGGCACGGTGACGCGGCCGCCGCCGAGGGAGATGCGGGGGGCCACGGCGAGGCCGCGGCGGGAGGCGAGGGGGGGGCGGCCGCCAACCTGCACCTGGTCGACAACCTCGTGCTCAACCCGGCCGGTTCGGGGGGCGCGCGCTTCCTGATGCTCGCCGCCGCGCTCGAGTTCTCGGATGCCGCCATGGTCGAGGAGACCAAGGCCCGCGACGCCGAGGTGCGCGACATCGTGCTGCGCGTCATGGGAGCCCGCACGGTCGAGGAACTCTCGGAGATGTCCAACCGCGAGGCGATCAAGAAGGAGCTGGCCGACTCGTTAGGAACGCTCTTCAAGAAGAAGAAGGCGATCCGCCGCATCTACTTCCCGCAGTTCGTCATCCAGTAGATCGTGGCCTCCGAGACACTCTCCCAAAATGAGATTGACGCCCTCCTCGGCGGAGGGGGTCGATCCAGCGCAGCGGCCGCGCTGCCGTCGTCAGTCGATGCATTGACGGAGGCGCAGGTCTATGACTTCCGCCGTCCGCACCGCATCTCGAAGGAGAAGCTGCGGACGCTGGAGGCCATGTACGAGCGCTTCGCCAAGTCGCTCGAGGGCTGGCTGCTCGGGCGCGTGCGCGGCGGCGTGCAGCTGCAACTCCAGAGCGTCGAGCAGTTCTCGTTCGGCGAGTTCACGCTCTCGCTCCCGACGCCCTGCGCCTCCTACACGTTCGAGCTCCAGAACACCGGCGGACAGCAGGGGGTCATCGACTTCGGGCACGAGTTCGCGTACTTCCTCGTCGATCGCCTCTTCGGCGGCAGTGGCGTGCCGGCGCTCCCCAACCGCGCGCTCACCCCCATCGAGCGCATGGCGGTGCGCATGGTCGCCGACCGCGTGCTCAACGTCCTGCAGGAAGTCTGGCAGGACTACATCGAGATGGACCTCTCGCTCACCGGCTTCGAGTCCATCCCCGAGATCCTCCGCATCGCCAATCGCGAGGACCCCGTCCTCGTGGCCAACATCGAGGTCGCCGCTGCGGAAACACGCAGCCTGCTCCTCGTCTGCCTGCCGTTCGCAGTGCTGGAGCGCTTCTTCGCCGGCGGACAGGAGCGCCGGGCGACGATGCTCGGGACGCCGGAGGAGCAGGTGTCGAACCGCGACCTGGCCGAGTACTCGGTGCGCGGTACGCGCATCCCGATCGCCGCGCGCCTCCCCTCGTTCAACATGAACATGCGCGAGCTGCTCGCGCTCTCGGCGGGGAGCGTCATCTCGACCGGGCTCGCCCGCAACGCCGAACTCGACGTCATCGTCGGGGCGCAACCTCGCTTTCGCGCGTCGCCGGGCCGCATCGGTCCCGCACTCGCCATTCGCCTTACCGACGGGCTCCATCCGGCGCCCGAGACCGACACCCTTCCGATCACGCGGACCACGTTGCCATGACCGCTCCCGACACCAGCGCCCAGGACCCGATGGAGGCCAACTTCGAGGAGATCACGGCGGTCCTCTCCGCCGGCGGTGAGGTGCCCATCTCACTCCTCCTCGACCTCACGCTCCCCGTCTCCATCGAGTTAGGGCGGACGGCGATGACGGTGCAGGAAGTGCTGCGCCTCGGGCGCGGCAGCGTGATCCAGCTCGACCGCCTCGCCGGCGAGCCGATCGACATCTATGTCGGGGACCGTCGCTTCGCCGAGGGCGAGGTGGTGGTGCTCGGCGAGCACTTCGGCGTGCGCATCACGCGCATCCTTTCGAAGAAGGCGATTGCCGAGGCCGCGGCGTGACCTTCAGTTCCCTCGTCGGCATCGCGCTGACCCTCGCCCTCGTCCTTGGCCTTCTCGCCGTCACCATGCGCCTGTTGCGCAAGGTGTCGCAGGGGGGGACGCTCGGGCGCAGCAAGGGGGGCGTGCCGCTCGAGGTCGTGCAACGCATCGCGTTAGGCCCCCGTCAGGGGATCGCGGTCGTGCGCATCGGCGAGCAGTTGGTCGCGGTCAGTGTCGGCGAAGGAGGGGTGCGCACGCTGGCCGAGCTCGAGCCGGCCGAGGCGACGGCCCCGGCCGTGGTGCACGAACCGTTGTCCGGCGTCGTGCAGTCGCCGGCGATGGGCGGCACGCGCGACTTCCGCACGGCGCTGATGCATGGGCTGCGCTCGGCAGGGCTGCCGTTGGTGATCGCGGCGATGACCGCCACGGCGCTGGCGTCCCAGCGTGTGTCGGCGCAGGCCACCCAGCGCCCGGCCACGCCGGCCGCCACCCCATCGACGGGGACCGCCGCCCCGCGAGCCACCCCCCCGCGCACCCAGCCGCCACGAGGCGCCACCGCATCGCCGGCCACCGTCGCCCAGCCGCAACGTGCGCTGGGCGCGGCGCCGGCAGCGCCCGCGAGCCAGGCCGCGTCGACGTCACTCGACGACGCGTTAGGCAAGGCGATCCCGAAGCTCGACCTCTCGGTCGACGGCAGCTCGCCCGGCGGGCTGCGCCTCAGCGGCTCGGTCGGGATCGTCATCATGATGGGGCTCCTCACGCTGCTCCCCACGCTGGTCCTCATGATGACCAGCTTCACGCGCATCCTGATCGTCCTCCAGTTCCTCAAGCAGGCGCTCGGCACGCAGACCGCGCCGCCCGCACAGGTAGTGAGTGCGCTCGCGCTGCTGCTGACGGGTTTCGTGATGGCCCCGACGATGACCCAGGTCAATCGTGTCGCCATCACGCCGTGGCTCGACGGGCAGATCGAGCAGGGGGCGATGATGAAGAACGCCCTCGGCCCCATGCGCGACTTCATGCTCCGCCAGACGCGCGAGCGCGACATCGCCGCTTTCGTCGACATGGCTGGCGGTCCCGCGCCGGCACGCCCCGAGGACGTCTCCACCATCGTCCTCACGAGCGCCTTCGTCACGAGCGAGCTGCGCACCGCCTTTCAGCTCGGCTTCGTCCTGTTCCTCCCATTCATCGTGATCGACATCGTCGTCAGCTCGGTGCTCATGAGCATGGGCATGTTCATGCTGCCGCCCGCGATGATCGCGTTGCCGTTCAAGCTCCTGCTCTTCGTCCTGGTCGATGGCTGGTCGCTCCTGATCCAGTCGCTGGTACAAGGCTTCAAGTAGCGTGCGGCCCCCCCGCATGCGCCATTCGCTCTCGGCTTCCAGTCTTCCCGTCTCCTGGCAATGAGCTACGCCCTCGTCTCCGATCTCGCCCGCAACGCCATGATGGTCGCCATGCTCCTCGCGGCGCCCCTCCTCTCGGTGGCGCTGATCATCGGGCTGTTGGTCAGCATCCTCCAGACGGTGACGCAGATCCAGGAGCAGACGCTCTCGTTCGTCCCCAAGCTGCTGGGCGTGGCGGCCGTCTTCCTCGTCGGGCTTCCGTGGATGTTGCAGCTGCTGGTCGAGTACACGCAGCGCCTCTTCCGATCGCTTCCCGCGATGGTCAACGGTTGATCGAGCACCCTCGGATGCCCCTCCCCGCCTTCGACCTCTACGCCCCCGGTGCCCCCGCCACCCTCGTGCTCTTCAGCGCGCGGGTGAGTGGACTGGTGCTGGTCGCGCCGGTCTTCTCGGCGCGTCCCGTGCCGATGGCGGTGAAGACGGGGCTGGTCGTCCTGCTCTCGATCCTGATGGTCCCGGTGGCCCAGTCTCACCTCGTGCGCCCGCCGCTCCTGACACCGGCCGCGATCGTCGGCGAGACGTTGGTGGGCTTCGCCCTCGGGCTCGGCGCGGCGCTCATCGTGGGTGCGGCCGAGACGGCGGGAGAGCTGCTGTCGGTCCAGATCGGGCTGGCCGGTTCGGCGATCGTCGACCCGCTCTCTTCCCAGCAATCAACGGCGTTAGGCCAGTTCGTCCATCTCTTCGCGATCGCGCTGGTCCTGTCGCTCAACGGCCACCTGGTCATGCTCGACGCGCTGGCCACCAGCGCCGAGCGCATGCCGCTCGGGGCGCCCCTGGAGATCGCGGCGGGGCTCCGGTCCTTCGTGTCGTTAGGGTCGACGCTCTTCGCGCTCGGCCTGCAGTTCGCCGCGCCCGTCGTGGCCGTCGTGATGGTCGCCAACGTCGCGCTGGCGGTGCTGAGCCGCGCCGCTCCCCAGCTGCAGATCCTGCAGCTCGCCTTCCCGATCCAGATCCTGGTGGGCATCGGCACGCTCGTCGCCTCCCTCCCCTTCCTCGCCACCTGGTTCCTTGGCTGGGAGGCGTCGTACGACGCCCTCCTGACCCGGGCCATGACCGCGCTCTCGGGCGCGGGAGCTCGCTGACATGGCACTGGCCGACCAGGAAAAGACCGAGGCCCCAACACAAAAACGGCGCGACGATGCCCGGGAAGAGGGGCGCATCCCGCGCTCGCAGGAGCTCACGACGTCGTTCGTGCTCCTCGGGGCGGCGATGCTCCTCAACCTCATGGGCGGGTCGATGGGATCGCAGATCATGGCGATCTTCGCCGACGGCATGGCCCAGGTGGGGTCGGTCCCGTTAGGCGCCGACTCCGCCGTCTCGCTCGTGCGGACCCTCGGCACGCGCGTCCTCGTCGTGATCGGCGGCTGGGGGGGGGCGCTCATGCTGCTGGGCCTCGCCATCGCCGCCCCGCAGGCGCGTGGCGTCCTCACGCTCAAGCCGCTCACCCCCGACTTCTCCAAGCTCTCGCCGGCACGCAATGCCAAGCGGGTGCTTGGCATCCAGTCGTTCGCCGACCTGTTCAAGTCGCTGCTCAAGCTCGCCCTGGTGGGCTTCGCGGTCACCAGCGCCCTGCGCGCGGCGTGGCACGACATCCTCGCCCTGTCGCAGGAGCCGGCCTTCAGCTTCCTCCTGGTCACGATCCGGTACTCGGTCAAGCTCCTGACCACCGCCGGGCTGTGCTACCTGGGGTTGGCGGCGCTCGACTACGCCTTCCAGATCTGGCAGTTCGAGTCGTCGCTCAAGATGAGCCGCGACGAGATCAAGGAAGAGTCCAAGCAGTCCGAGGGTGACCCGCTGGTCAAGCAGCGCATGCGCTCCTTCGGGCGCGCGTTGGCGCGCCGCCAGATGATGCGCGACGTCCCCAAGGCCGACGTGATCATCACCAACCCGACGCACATCGCCGTCGCCCTGCTCTACGACCCGTTCAAGGCCCCCGCCCCGATCGTCCTCGCGTTAGGTCAGCGCAAGGTCGCCGAGCGCATCAAGGCGATCGCGCGCGAGCACGGCATCCCGTGCATCGAAAACAAGCCGCTGGCCCGCGCACTCCTGGCCGCAGCCAAGGTCGGCCAGATGATCCCGAGTGAACTCTATGTCGCCGTGGCCGAGATCCTGGCCTTCGTGATCCGCCGCCGCATGGTGCGCGGCAAGCCCCTGCAGGGGGTGACCGCATGAGCGCGAGTGTGCGTCCGATGCCGGTCGCCGAAGGGCTGGCCAAGCGCAACGCCGAGATGGGGCTCGCCATCGCGGTGGTCTTCGTGCTCGGCCTGATGATCGTGCCGCTCCCCGCCGTCATCCTCGACCTGCTGCTCGCCACCAGCATCGGGCTCTCGCTCGTCGTGCTGCTGACGACGATGCAGACGGTGGAGCCGCTGGAGTTCTCGTCGTTCCCGGCGATGCTGCTCCTGCTCACGATCTTCCGGCTGGGCCTCAACTTCGCCTCCACGCGCCTCATCCTCAGCGAGGGGCACGCCGGGCAGGTGATCCAGGCCTTCGGACAGTTTGTCATCGGCGGCAACTACGCCGTCGGCGTCGTCCTCTTCCTGATCCTGATCGGCATCAACTTCATCGTGATCACGAAGGGCGCCGGGCGCGTGGCCGAAGTGGCCGCGCGCTTCACCCTCGATGCCATGCCGGGCAAGCAGATGGCCATCGACGCCGACCTGTCGGCGGGGCTCATCGACGAAACGGAAGCGCGTCGGCGTCGTGAGGAGATCGCGCGTCAGGCCGACTTCTACGGCGCGATGGACGGCGCCTCGAAGTTCGTGAAGGGTGACGCCATCGCCGCGCTCCTCATCACCGGCATCAACATCCTCGGCGGGATCTTCATCGCCGTCATCCAGCGCGGACTCCCGCTGGCGCAGGCCGCGTCGCAGTACACGATCCTCACCGTGGGCGAGGGGCTGGTGGCCCAGGTGCCGGCGCTCATCGTCTCCACCGCGGCCGGCATCATGGTCACCCGCGCCTCCGGCCAGGCGCGCATGGGATCGCAGATGGCCGAGCAGCTCGCCGCCTATCCGCGGGCGATGACGGTGGCGGCCGGCGTGCTGACGACCTTCGGCCTCATCCCCGGGCTCCCGAAGCTCCCGTTCCTGGCGTTAGGCGGCGCCATGTTCCTCCTGGCGCGTGCGGCGACCGCCGCCGAGACCCGGCGGAACGCGGCGCGGCAGGCGGCGACGGAAGAGTCGGAGCGCCCGATCGAGAAGCCGGCCGACCCGATGCGCGACCTGCTGCAGATCGACTCGATCGAGCTCGAGGTCGGCTACGCGCTCATCCCGCTCGTCGAGGAGCGCCAGGGGGGCAACCTCCTGGAGCGCATCCAGCTCCTCCGCAAGCAGGCAGCGCTCGAGGTGGGGATCCTGATCCCGCCCATCCGCGTGCGCGACAACCTGCAACTCCCGGCCAACGAGTACGTGATCAAGCTGCGCGGCGCCGAGATCGCCCGTGCCGAGGTCATGCCGCGCTTCCACCTGGCGCTCGACACCGGCTCCGTGATCCACGGCATCGAGGGGATCGAGACGATCGACCCCGCGTTCGGGCTCACCGCGCGCTGGATCGCCTCCTCGCGGCGCGTGGAGGCCGAATCGTTAGGCTATGTGGTCGTGGAGCCGGTGGTCGTGATCGCCACGCACCTCATGGAGGCGCTCAAGGTCAACGCCGCCGAGCTCCTCGGGCGCCAGGACGTGCAGGAGATGGTCGAAACGCTCAAGAAGTCGCACCCGGCGTTGGTCGAAGACCTCATCCCGGCCAAGGTGTCGCTCGGGCTGCTGCATCGCGTCCTGCAGCGTCTGCTGCGCGAGCGCATCCCCATCCGCGACCTCGTCACGATCCTCGAGGCCCTGGGCGACGGCGTCGAGCAGACGAAGGATGCCGAGGTCCTCACCGAGCACGTGCGCCGCTCGCTGTCGAACATCATCGCGCGGTCGTTCGCCGATCCGTCGGGCGCGGTCAGTGGGATCACCATCGGGCCACGCCTCGAGGCGTCGCTCATGGGGCTCTTCTCGCCGCGCAACGCGCCGGCCGGGCTGGCCCCGCTCACGCCGGACCTGCTCGCCGACCTGTTGCGCGAACTGAACTTCCTCGCGACCACGCATGCCAGCGAGGGGCGCCTCCCGCCGCTCATCACCCCGCCGTCGCTGCGCGTGGGTGTGCGCCGCCTGGTGGAGCCCGTGCTCGCCACGCTCCCTGTCATCTCGCTCGCCGAACTGCCGACCACCGTGAAACTGAACTCCGTCGCCACCTGGGAGCTGACCCATGCTGCTTGAGACCTTCCACGGCACCGACCTGCGCCGCGTGTTCGACGATGCCCGGCGCGCGTTAGGCGAGGATGTCCTCATCATCCGGAGCGCAGTCAGCAAGGAAGGCGGGGTCACCCGCGTCGAGGTGATCGCCGCAAGGCAGCAGGACCTGCACGCCCTCCGCCAGCGCCTGGAGCCCACCATGCCCGCGCTCACGCGCGGCCAGGGCGGGCGCACGCGTAGCGGGCCGTTCCTCCTCGCCCTCGTCGGCCCCACCGGCGCCGGCAAGACGACGGTGGCCGCCAAGCTCGCCATGCACCGGGCGGTCTTCGGCAGCCGCAAGGTCGGACTCATCACGCTCGACACGTATCGCGTCGGGGCCCTCGAACAGATGCAGCAGTACGCCGAGGTGATGAACCTGCCGCTCGAGGTGCTGTACGACGCCCGCGAAGTTCCCGCCGCGCTCAAGCGCCTCGACGATCGCGAAGTCGTGATCATCGACACGCCGGGGCGCTCGCCGCGCGCCAAGGACGCCAACGGGCAGTGGCAGGCGCTGCTGCGCGCCATCACTCCTGACGAAGTCCACCTCGTCCTGCCGGCCACGATGCGTCCCGACGCCGTCCCCGCCCTCGTGGCGGCGCTGGCGCCGTGCCGCCTCACGCACGCCATCGTCTCCAAGGTCGACGAACTCCACGACGAACGCGCAGTCGCAGACGTCGCGGCACGCGTCGACCTCCCCATTCGCTGGATCGCGGACGGCCAGGCCGTCCCCGATGACCTGCATCCCTCGCGGAGCCGCATCCTCAGCGCGCTCGGCCTGCCGCAGGCGTCGTCCTCCACGCGCGCGGCATGAGTCGCCCCATGACCCTCCTCCCCTCGTCCAACGGCGGCACGGCGCGCGCGGCACAGCCCGCAACGCCGACCGTCGTCGCGGTCGGGAGCGGCAAGGGTGGCGTCGGGACGTCGACGATCGCCGCGCTCCTGGCCGCCACGATGGCCGAGCAGGGACATCGCGTGCTCCTCGTCGATGCCGGTCAGCGCCTGGGTGGGCTGCACCATCTCCTGGGTGTGGAACCAACCGGCTCGTTAGGTCAGCTCCGCGGCGAACGCGAACCGCGCGACCTCCTCGTCCCGGTGGCCGAGCGCCTCTCGCTCTTTCCGGCCAGCGCCGACGAGACCGAGCTGCGCCCCACCGAGCGCCGGCTCCTCATGCGACGCGTGATGTCGCTCTTCCCCTCCTTCGAACTGGTCGTCGTCGACGCGGGCTCGAGCGCCGAGTCGCTCGTGGCCGCCTGCGCCGATGGGGCCACGCGCCTCCTCGCGGTCACCGCGGGCGACCGCATCTCGCTGGTCGCCACGTACGCCCTCGTCAAGCTGCTGCATGAACGGGCGGCCGGCGTGCGCGTCGACATCGTGGCCAACCGCGTCGGCGACGACAACGCCGACCGACTGCACGAACACCTCAACGGGGCCTCCGTGCGCTTCCTCTCGCGTACCGTCCCCTTCGCCGGCGCCGTCCCCGACGACCCCGACTTTGGCAGCGCCCTCGCCGCCGGACTCGGGACCGCCGAAGCGTCGTTAGGCTCCACCGCGGCCCTCGCCGTCCGCACCATCGGCGAGCGTATTCTCGCCGAGGCCGCCGCACCGCCTTCGATTCCCCGTCTCTTGCGCAAAGGTTGATCAGATGGCATCCGAGAACCTCTGGGGCGCACTCGCCAAGGGTGACCAGGTCGCACGCGAGCGACTCCTCACGGAGAACCTCAACCTCGTGCACCACGTCGCGCGCCAGCTCTCCAAGGCGCTGGCGGCCCCGGCCGACTTCGACGAGCTGGTCTCGTGCGGCACGATCGGGCTGATGAACGCCCTCGACGCCTTCGAGCCGGCGCGCGGCCTCGCCTTCTCCACCTTCGCCGTCCCTCGCATCCGCGGCGCCATCCTCGACGAATTGCGGCGCCAGGACCACGTCCCGCGATCGATCCGTCGCAAGACGCGCGAGATTGCGCACGCCCGCGAGACGCTGACGCGCATCTTCGGTCGCCCGGCTACCGACCGGGAGCTCGCCGAGCACCTCGGCCTCGACCTGGGCACGCTGTGGCGCTGGCAAGCCGACACCGAGAGCGCCGTGCAGATCTCGCTCGATCAGTCGGCAACCGAACACGAGGGACAACCGCTCCTTCCGCCGGAGGCCCTCGCCAGCGAAGCCGACAACACGATCGAAGACGACATCAATCGCGACCAGGAGAAGGAGATCCTCAAGACGGCGCTGCGCGGCCTCAAGGACCAGGAGCGCATCGTGCTCACGCTGTACTACTTCGAAGAACTCAAGCTCCATGAGATCGCCGAGGTGCTCGACCTGACCGAATCGCGCGTCTCGCAGATTCGCGCCAAGGCGCTGTCGCGCCTGCGCACCGAGCTCGCCCACTTCCGGACGCCGGCCTAACGATGCGCCCCCTCCTCCGCCTCGTCGACCTCATCACGAGCGACACGCTCACGCTCGTCGCGACCGGCGTCCTCGTCTTCGCCGTGCTCGCCCTGCTCGTCCTCATCGCCTGGCCCACGCGCCCTGAGCGTGTGACCGCGGGCGCCCGCACCCCTCGCTCGGAAGCCGCACGTGCACTCGTCCAGTCTGGAACGCCTGCGGTGGAAATCGCGCGGCGCACCGGGCTGTCGCGCGACGCGCTGGCGCTCATGGTGGGCATGGCGTCGACTTCCGCCCGGCAGAAAGCGCCCGGCTCGGCACGTCTTTCCCTATTGCAGCGTCTTCGCCGGGTGGGTGGCGCGGGGGCCGTGCGGAGCCAAGTGCCTGTGGGTTAAGGCGTTACAGCGCCGGCGCCAGGCGCGCCGGTGCGGGCACATCGGTTGCCTTTCCATGCGGGTGTCCCTCGCCCCGAGTTCCCCGCATGAAGACCGACGGAATCGCCAGCGCCGCCTACGCCCTCCGCTATTGGGAGCGCCGTCAGGACGTCGCGTCGAACAACCTGGCCAACGTCAACACGACGGGCTTCAAGGGCGAGCGCGTCTTCGCCCGCCTGGTCGCCGAGGGACTCCCGGTGGCCGAGGCCTCGACGGACTTCACGGAGGGGGTCTTCTCCCCGACCGGCAATCCGCTCGACATCGCCCAGCGCGGCAACAACTACTTCGTCGTCTCCACGCCCGGCGGTGAACGCTGGACGCACGGGGGCTCGTGGAGTGTCGACCCCAAGGGGTTCCTGGCCGACGCCGACGGCAATCAACTGTTAGGCGAGAAGGGCCCCATCGCGGTCGCCGGCAAGACCGTCGAGATCGACCGCACCGGATGGGTGGTGGTCGACCGCGTCCGCGTCGACCGCCTGCGCGTCGAGACGCCGGCCGCCGGCGCCGTGCTCCAGCACGAGGGGGGGACGCGCTTCGTCCCCGACGCGGGCCGCACCGTCGTCGCCGTCGACGCGCGCGACATCCGGCAGGGCCACCTCGAGGGGAGCAACGTCAACACCCTCTCCTCGCTCGTGGACCTGATTTCGATCCAGCGCAACTTCACCGACGCGCAGAAGGTGCTCAGCACGCTCGACGGCATCCGCGGCACCATCGCGAACGACCTGTCCCGCGTCCCCGGCTGACGCCCTCCCGTCTCCCGTCTCCCGTCTCGAGTCCCATGAACCCAGCCCTTCGCACCTCCGCCACCGGCATGATGGCGCAGCAGCTCCGCACCGAGGTGATCGCCAACAACCTGGCGAACGTGAACACCACGGGCTTCAAGCGCTCGCGTGCCTCGTTCGAGGATCTCCTGTACCAGACCGTGCAGGGCGCCGCCGTCGTCGGCAATCCCGACACCAACACGATCCCGGCCGTGCAGGTCGGTCGCGGTACGCGCCTCGCCGCCGTGCAGCGCCTGCACTCGCAGGGGCCGGTCGAGCAGACGTCGCGCCCGCTCGATCTGGCCATCGAGGGCGAGGGCTTCTTCCAGGTGCAACTCCCGAGCGGCGCACTGGCCTACACGCGCGACGGCTCGTTCGGCATCTCCGACACCGGGACGCTGATCACCAGCAACGGCTATGCGGTCGTTCCCGGCATCAAGATCCCGACGGACGCCACCGAGATCACGATCTCGTCGACCGGCAAGGTCTC
>ERZ795061.403-NODE-403-length-44914-cov-6.161484_pt1 | contig 44914 bp, 34 predicted proteins | sample MGYA00375145_ERZ795061 | MGnify/ENA primary metagenome ERZ795061 (study PRJEB30190, sample SAMN05720144) | anaerobic digester metagenome | isolation source: active sludge of municipal wastewater-treating anaerobic digesters | place: USA | collected 2014-12-22 ... | reverse complement strand
GGCGCGGAGAGCTGAAACGATTCTCGGTGAAATCGGACTGCAGGTTGGCCGAACCGGGGCGGTGACACCCGTGGCGATTCTGGAGCCGGTTCTCGTCGGCGGGATCACGATCAGCCGGGCGACACTGCACAATGCCGACGAAGTACGGCGCAAGGATATACGTCCGGGCGACACCGTATTGGTGGAACGGGGCGGGGATGTGATCCCGAAAGTGAGCGGAGTGGTCCTCGAAAAACGGCCGCCGACAGCGGTTCCGTTTGAGTTTCCGACCACATGCCCGGTGTGCGGCGCAATCCTGTTCCGTGGAGCGGAGGACGCGATCACGCGATGTGAGAATGCGGCGTGCCCGGCGCAGGTTCGAGGAAGGATTCTCCATTTCGCCAGCCGGCCGGCGATGGACATTGAAGGGCTTGGGCCGGCGGTGGTGGATCAGCTGGTGAATGCGGGCCTGGTTCACAACGCCGCAGACCTTTATGAGCTCGAACCCGGGCGTGTAGCGAAACTCGAGCGAATGGGAGAGAAATCCGCCACGAACCTCGTTGGCGCGATTCAGGCTTCAAAGGCGCGACCGTATTCCGCGCTCGTGTACGCTCTCGGTATCCGAAATGTGGGTGAAACCACGGCACGGGCGCTCTGCCAGCGCTTCCGTTCCATCGATGCGATGATGAGCGCTTCGATGGAATCGCTCATGGAAGTGGAGGATATCGGGCCCGTTGTGGCAGAGAGTATCCTGGATTTCTTCCGTGTGGAGGAGAATCGGAACCTTGTGGAACGGTTGAAAGCCCACGGTCTGCAGACGGAATCCGCGGCAGCTGAGGCGTTGGAGGCTTTTCAACCGGGGAAGTTCGCAGGGATGACGTTTGTTCTTACCGGTGCACTGGAACGGTTTACGCGTAATGACGCGGCGGAACGTATCCGTGCAGAAGGCGGAACAGTAACGGACTCGGTGAGCCAGAAAACCTCCGTTGTGGTGGCGGGACCCGGCGCGGGCTCCAAACTGGCGAAAGCAACGCAACTCGGCATCGAGGTCTGGGACGAAGCGCGTTTTCTCGCGGAACTGGGGGAATGACCGCGTTTCTGTCGACACCCGACCGTCCGCAGCGTTCCCTGTTCAAACACGCGCGGGGCCTTGGTTGACCCATTCTGGAATGCACTTCATCTTTCATACATGGAAATCACCTGACGGCCGTGCGGCACCGGCGGGTGGATGCATTTCCCTGAGCAGTAATCTGGTTCCTTGCCCCTGCCGCGGGAGGATTTCGCAGTGAAGAATTTCAAACCGGCGTACGGGATTGTTCCGCCTCTTATTACGCCGTTCAACGAGGACTTGTCGATTGACTGGTACGCCTACGACAGACTGATTGACTGGCACATCGAGCGGAATGTCACCGGTCTTTTTGTCGTGTGCGGGTCGAGCGAATACTGGAAGCTGACCGAGGACGAAGCCATTCAAATGGCGAAGGCCGCGGTGAAAAGAGCCAACGGAAGGATTCATATCCTGGCCGGGAGCACCAACTACCCGGACGACGACCTCACCAAGAATATCAACATGACGAAGCGGATGGCAGACACGGGCGTGGACGGCTGTTTCATTACTACGCCCCGCACGATTCCGCCCCAGGACGATCTGATGTTGGATTATCACATGAAGATCCACGACGCGGTCAACTACCCGTTGTACGCGTATGAGATGCCGGGCGGGACCAATTACAAGTTTTCTCCGGAAGCATTCGCGGCGCTCGGGGCCACGGAACGATTCATAGGTATCAAGGACACCACGTGCGACCTCGCCAAAGTGGCGAAGAAGATTGCCGCGGCGAAAGGGACGATCAAGATCATGCAGGCACACACCCCGACGTTGCTGGACTCCTGCAAACTCGGCGCGACCGGCGGCATCAACACCTCATCGAATGTGTGTCCCAGTCTTTTCCAGAAGCTCTTTGACCTGTTCGACGCAGGTGACCTCGAAACGGCTGAACGTCTCCAGCAGCGGATCATCCAGATAGACGAAATGATGTCCGACGGGTACGTGAAATCAGCCAAGGTTGCGGTAAGCATGATGGGCGTTCCCATGAAGCATTTCACCCGCAATCCTTCCAAGGATTTCACACCGGAGCGCATGGAAGAGCTGAAGAAGATGTGCGAACTGATCGAGGAAAGCGAGAAGGAGTTCGGGATCGTTCACCGATCGATTTGAAAACACGCTCGATCGGGAGCAACAAGAAAGCGGGAGACTCGTTCTACGAGCCTCCCGCTTCTTTTTGCAGTTATCACGCCTTTTCCGCGAGTTCGTAACGAAACAGGCGGGAGCCCGGTCTTTCGCCGATAGTGATGGAGAATCCCTCGGCGGTGAGATCCCCGCTTCTCCAGATTCGTGTGCCCAGTCCGTCGTACGACTGGAAGCGGTACCGGGCGTTCGGGAGGACTCCTTTCAGGGGGACACGCACCTCCGGATAAGGGCTCTTCTGGCGACGGAACGCAAGGATGATGCCAGAATCCAGGTCTGCACGATGGAATTGCCATGCCGCCCACACATCATCCGCCAGGCTGAAGGAGATGAGCGGGTAAAAATCCCCGAGGGCGTAGGGCTTCAGCTCCCGGTATTGTTTCGCCATGGTTTGAAGCCACTCCACGGGAAACGCATCCCAGGGTGTCCGATACCCTTCAGGTTCATCGGGGCCGGCGACGGTGGTGGTGAGTGTGGCGCCCGGAATGAGGGTACTCCGGAACGCATAAGTGTCCGGTCTGTCGCAGCACCCCGCGCTCAGGGGAACCCACAGAGAAAGGCCCTGAGTCTGCCCCTGCATCCCGATCGGATCAAAATCCGGATAACACTGAAAATCGCTTCTCCAGAGCGGGATACTCCGGGAAATTGTTTCGAGATCGATGCGCCTCCCGCCGCTGGAACAGTTGTCGATCAGCAATCCGGGATGGCGGTCCATGAGTTCGTCCCAGAAAGCGTACAAGCCTTCGATGTGCCGTATCTCAGCCATTCCGACTCGTTCAGGCGTGTCCATGGAATTCCAGAACGGTTCGGGATCCATGTTGAAATCCTGCCGGTAGACGGAAATCCCACCTTCGGTAATCACGGACGAGATGATGTCGACAAGTCCTGCGCGTGCTTCCGGGTTTCCCAGATCAAACAGCCAGTTGTCTCCAATGGGTCCTGAAAGCCACTCAGGGTGGTTCCGGGTAAGAAAAGTCTCCCTGAACACGCGCTCGGGTTCGAACCACAGCGTGAATTTCATTCCGAGTTCGCGGGTTGTCCTCCCGATCGGTGCCAACCCCTCAGGGTAATTGCTTTTGTTCGGCCACCAGTTTCCGACGTGCGCGCCCCAGTTGGTGTTGAATACGGTTGCCTTGTCGCAGAATTCCGCATCGCCGTGCCATCCCGCATCGATCCAGTAGTTGTCGAGGGGGATTTCCTGTAACGCAAACCAGCGCGCCTTTGCTATCTGACGCTCGCTGCGGTTTTCGCCCCAGCCCACAAACGAGAGAGGCACTTCCGGCGGGTTGCCAGCCGCGACCGGCGTATGGTGGGCGATAAGGAAGCGTCTGAGAGCGTTCTGCCCGTCAATGGCCTCTCCGTTCCAGAACAGCAACAAAATTCGGGGCGACCGAATCTTCTCGCCGGGCAGAAGCGACAGGTGGGTTTTCTGCATTCCCGCCGACACGCGTACTCCGCCGGTATCGTTCGCGGTGAAAGTGCACTGCCAGTTTCCTGTCCACCCGATGCCGCCGATCACCCGCTCGCTGCCTGTGTGCAGACTGAAGAACGGCAAAGCCCCGTTGGACGAACGCCCTCCCGTCGTGCCAATGTGGAGTGTCCCTCCTGGGTTCAAAATCGTTTCGTGCGGGGCAAAATCATCGCTCCGACAGAGGCTTCCGTTGGCATGGCGAATTGTTGATGCTCCTGCGCCGGCAAACACAGTGTCAAGGGGAAGTATGTCGCCGATAATCGGAGTGGCGTTGGTGCCTGTGTTTTCAAAATGGAGGAGCCATTCCACCGCGGGAAAATCGAGGAACTGGTTCACTTCGCACGTGCAAACCAGTCCTGTATGGCGGTCTCGAAAAACGCAGGCGAATTCTCGTGTCCGCCCGGCAGCGGTCGCGGTCAGCAGCTCGCGTTCCCAGCGGCTTTGCGAAAGCAGAACACGTTCGCCGCTGTACACAAAAGAAAACGGAAGCGTGTCTGCCCCTGCGTCAAAGGCCCGCGCAGTCCATTCTTCCGCGTGTTTCTGAGCGTCTGTGTCGTTCTGTTCCATGGTCTTCGTCCCCTGGGAATCAACCGTGCTGTTCCTTCGCCTGGTGAAGAGTATGTTACTCCACCCGGCCGTTTGAACCCACGCCCTCCCCCGTTCCGTTTTCAGCGCCCAACGGGTAGGTTCTCAATGGTGCTTTGTCGAAAGCATTGTGTTCCTCCGCGAACTCGTCCACGGAAAGGAGTCAAGTTCATGGTCACCGGAATAGGTCATGCGGCATACGGGGTCAGCGATCTGAATGCGAGTCTGCGTTTTTACTGCGGGCAACTCGGCTTGAGAAAGGCCTTCGAACTCCATCGTGATGACGGCACTCTGTGGATTGTCTATCTCTATGCAGGTAATCGGTCATTCATCGAACTTTTCCCGGAATCGGAGGTGCCTCCGCAACAAGGGGGGAGCTATCGGCACCTTTGTTTGATCGTAGATGACATGGCGGCAACATTGCACGCGATGAAAATCGCTGGTCTTGAGCCTCTGAACCCTCCATCCGTGGGAAAGGACGGGAATACGCAGGCATGGGTGCGCGATCCGGATGGCAACCCCATCGAGCTCATGCAGATCGCACCTGATTCGGACCAGGCGCGCGCGGTAACGGCGGAGTAACGTGAGCCGTTTTGGCACGGCATCTGCAGGGCGTTGTCATCAGTCGGACCTCGGCGTGCACCCGATGACGAGTTCATCGGGACACAGAACAAAACCTGAAGATCAGGATTGGTAATGGTTGTCCGTTGGGCCGTGGCGGCCCTCATTGGCCTCTGGAACCTTTCAACCGTCGCACACGCTGCTGAGCGGCTGCGCGTTGTGGTCCATGAACTGGACGCGAACGGCGTATCTCCGCAGGTGGCGCGCGTCGTATCAGAACAGCTTCGATCCAGGTTGATTGAAACGCGACGGTTTGTTGTTCCCGAACGCGAAAAGATGGAGGCTGTCGTCGCGGAGCAATCAGTTTCTCTGAGCCTTCTCGCCTGTTCCAGTCAGGAGTGCGCGATTGAACTGGGGCGCATCCTTCAAGCGAACAAAATGGTTGTCGGGTCGGTCTCGGCCCTCAACCAGACGTACAGCATCAACACGCGATTTCTTGACCTGGAGACAGGTGCGGCGGAGTTTTCCGCTGAGGAGAAATGCCAGACCGCGGACGATCTGTTTCTCGCCGCAGAACGGCTCGCCGCGCGAATTGCCGCTTCCGTTCCGCAACGAGGTACCGTTACGGCAGTAAGTGGAGAAAATATCATTATTGATTTGGGCGCTCTTGACGGAGTATCAACGGGGATGCAATTCCGCGTCCTGCGGAGGGTCGAGCGGGTACAGGGGTACTGGGAAGAGGAACAGGTGGCTCTGGCCGTGGTGACGTCCGTTCAACCCACGTGGTCGCGGATAGAGCCGCAGCGCGCCGGACTGAATTTCATGCGTCCGGTTTCGATTCAGCAGAACGATATCGTTGTCGGCGTTCAGTCGATCACCGTCGACGAATTGCCGCGATACGCGTTCCTGTCGGTGTACTCGCGCCCGGTGGGTGCCGAGGTGTACGTGGACAATCTTTTCCAGGGGCGCGCGCCGGAATCGGGGCTGGAAGTTCGGCTGACGCCAGGGAAGCACACCGTTCGTGTGAGCGCACCGGCCCACAGGACCGAGGAACGCTCGGTAGAACTTCGCCCCGACGAGCGCAGATCCTTCAACGCGACGCTCCAGCCGCGTTTGAGGCGCATCCCGTTCAGAATGCAGCTCATCACCGGCGGGTACGTGCAGGACAGGCCGGCGAACGCCGCGTTCAGGAGCAGACTGGAAAACGAGCGTATGAACGGCGCACGAGTGGGTTTCGGCAGGGTGTATTCGGCATTCATGAGTGAAGCCGGCGGAAGCTGGACCCACGCGAACATGCCTGCTGACCGCAGCTTTGGGCTTAATGAAGTCCACAACCTCTCGCTGCATGCTCAGGGAGGAATCTCGCCCCGGCTGGGCTGGGTCCTCCCGTATGTCGTGTTCGGGTATGAGCTTTCGCGGTTCTATTTCAACGACCAGAACGTGTTCGAGGGGCAACAAAGTCTTGGTGATGCCGGAAAGGTGGGAAACAGCGGCTGGTACTGGGGTGGCGGAGCATTCCTGGGACACTGGTTCCACGTGGGGTTCCGCCAGACTATCGGCCGGCCCCAGACCGATTTCCGGTCGTTAACCATTGGCGTGAATCTGGCAGGTTTCTGATGGGGCTGTACCGCTGGGCATCGGGTGTGGGTATTGCCGCCACGATGGCTCTTTTCGCATGTGGCTGCTCGGATGATTTCCGGGGCAGTCTGCTTGCGCCATTAATGTTTTCGGATGCGGCCAGCGATTCCTCGGGCCTGTATCGCGAACCAAACGACACTCCGGAACAAGCGATACCGATCAGAACGGACGGAACAAGCGTTCGGCAGACAATCCATCTTCCCAGTGACGTGGACTATTTCCGATTCCTCGCCGCTGCCGGGGCTCAGTACCTGGTGAATGTAGAAACGGAAACCGGGGGTTCGCTTCAGGTGGAAATCACGGACGAACGCGGAGTTGTGCAACCGGTGACAGTGGTGAATTCACCCGGCACGAACAGGAGCATCAGGAGCTGGACAACCGCGGAGTCAGGATACTATTTCGTACGGGTGAGCGCGCCTGTCGCCGCGAACTCGGTTGTCGGAACGTACCGCGTATGGATAGCTGTCGGGGAGGATGGTTTTGAGCCGGACAACACGATCTCGCAGGCGAAGGAGATCGTGATAAACGGCACCTGGCAGCAGCACACCCTTCCCGGGACGGCGGACAAGGATTACATGAGCTTCTCCGCATGGGCTGATTTCCATTACGAATTCCTGTTCGACGGGTCTTCGGGCGAACATGTGTCGTTCGCTGTGGTGGATGGTTCGGGAAATTCGGTCTCGTCGCGCAGCACGCCTTCTCTGGTTCGGTTTGATGCGCCGTCGGACGGGAGGTATTTCGTGGAAGTCATTCCGATTGATCCCGGCGCCCTGGGCACATACCGGGTATCCGGCTTTTCCACGGATCCGTGGGAACCGGACAGCACCCTGGCCCTTGCGACACCGATCTCGGCCACGGGGGAACCGCAACGGCACAGCTTTTCCCGCGCATCCGATCAGGACTACCTGAGATTTCAGGCCACCGCCGGGGCGACTTACATTATCAGAACGGATAGTCTCGGTTCCGGAGTTGACACCCAGATTGAAATAGACAGCGCCTCCGGCACGGCGTTAGTTTCTGACGACAACAGCGGGGGAGGAAATGCGTCGATGCTGGTGTGGACCGCGCCAGCCACAGGAGCCTTTTTCGTTCGCGTTCGGAGCGCCTCAGGGGGATTCCCCGGCAAATACGTGGTGTCGGTGAAAGCGGATTGATATGGCACGCACGTTGCAGTCTGGTTGACGTGAATGTTCTGTAAAAATGAGGTTTTCACGCAGAGCAGATCCGGGTACCACAATACCGAACCAGGAGGTTCCGCCATGCGGCGATCAATCGTGTTTCCCCTCATTGCAGCCGGCGCCATGCTCGCGCTGAGCGCGTGTGGCTCGAAACCACCGGAGGTCGGGCAGCAGTTTATCATCGAACGGGTCCCCGATGAACGTCCGCGCTGGATAACGCGGCCTCCGGCGGATCGTGATGACAAGCTCTTCTTCGTCGGCCTCAAGACCCACGCATCAAGCCTGGAAAACGGCAACACCGACGCCCGGCAGAACGCCATTCAGAAAATCGTGGAATACGTGGGCGGCACCGGGATGGTGGACTACACCAAGGCCCGCGTTGAGTCCGGGCTTACGGACGAAGGCCAGGCAGGCAACTACGTGGAAGACGGTTTCCGCTTCCTTGCCGAGTCCATTGCCCAAGGCATGCGCGAAGACGAGAATTATTACGAACGAGTGAAGGAATGGCAACCGACCGGCTGGCGGTACTTCTACAACTATCACGTGCTGGTCAGCATTCCGAAGAACTCGCTGGCTGACGCCGCGCGCCAGGCGTTTGAGCGCCAGGCGGCGGCAGCGCGCGCCCGGAATGACGCTCGCGCGGAAGCGTTTGCCAACAAACTCCGGGAACAACTCACTCCCGGGATGACCCCGCAGTCCACGGTCGGTGGCCAGTAAATTCAGCTCAAACGGCGTACGGGAGCAAACGGGGAAGCCGGGTTCAACCGGTTTCCCCCTTTTCCAAGGCTGGCGATTGTTTGCCGTGAAGCGCCACGTGTCCTTTTCCTATGTCCGACTTCTCGTCGGTGTGAGCGCGGTTCTCCTCGTCGCGTCTTGCGGCCCCAGGACCGTGAATACGGTGCCGCGGGGAGAACGCCGCCTTGTTGAAGCATCGGCAGACCGGGTTCCCGACTGGATTACACGGGAACCGGCCAGCGACGCCGAATACCATTATTTCAGGGGCATCAGGACCGACGCTCCCAGTCTGGAAGCGGGTGAAACGGATGCCCGCCAGAACGCGCTGGCCAGCATCGTTCAGTTCCTCGGTCTGCGAGTGACCGTCGACTACCAGCGGCTGCGAACCGAAGAGCAGACACGCATCGCGGACGCGATTCGGTCCGTCGGTGGCGCAGATTTGTTCGGGACGCGGCTGTCGGAAATGTTTTACCGACGCTGGCGGGTTGTTGACGGCGGGGAAGTGCACGACAAGTACGACGTGTATCTGATCGTGCGTTTCCCGAAAGAATCCGTTGACCGAATCAAAAGAAACCAGCAGGAGCGACTTCAGGCAATTTCCCGTCTGGTGGGAAATCCTGCAGGTGAACCGCCTGACCCGTCAGGTTTGTACGCGCAGATATCGTCGATTTCGCAGGCTCTCCGCGCGCTGACTGACCTCAATCAGTCGGTGTTGATCACGACGGAAACGGAGGGACAGGCCCAGCAGCTCAACGCGCTGGCGACGACGAAACTCCTCCGGCTTGTCGGTTCTGTGAGGCTTTCTCTGACACCCCCCGCCGCACGAATCGCAACTGGCAGGCATAACCCGCCTCTGGTGTTCTCGTGTCTGGCGACAAACGACCGGGGCGTGCCGATACCAAACCTTCCCGTGAGGCTCTCGGCCGGAGATTCGTCTCAGGTCGTATGGTCAAATGCGTCGGGGGTCGCCGAGGTCACCCGTTCGGAGATCCATTCTTCCAGTAGACGGTTCCTTTTCTCGGCACAAATGGACCTTCCGGTTGAGGTTCGATCGCTTCCCGACATCGCGCGCGTTGTTCCTTCGGTATCGTCTTCCCTCGAGGTGGTTCCGCGAGCCGAAACAATACGGTTGCTCGTTGTGGTGGACGAGTGGCACAATCGCCGGTCACCGTCGCGGCGAACCGCCGAGGAGAGACTCATCGCCGCATTGCGCGAGCGCGGCTTCTCGGTGGTCAGCGCAGCCGAGTTCCGGAGGGACGAAATCGGAAACCCCTGGAGCAATCAGAATGACGCGTTTGAGCTTGCCCGGAAAAGTCATTCCGATGTTCTCATACAGGGGTCCGTGGAGACAGGCGAGGCAACGCTGGTTCCCTATTCCACCAGTCTGTACGCGACATCCGCGACTGCGCAGATCAGGGCGATTGACGTGGTGTCGCAGAACGTCATCGCTACGGTGGTTCTGCCGGATGGAGTGATGCGGGATACCAGAGGTTTCGGCAGCACCCCCGAGCGAGCGGCGGAGGAGGCCGTCACACTCGCACGGCGGGATTTTCCCAACGGCTACGCCTACCTCGCGGAGCAGTTAGAGAAGGCGCTGACTCAATAGGCTTTGGCTGAAGTCGCCGGACGATTCCGCGCGTGGTTCCTCGTCCTCTATTAGCAAGCCGGTCACCGGGTATTCCTGTCTATCGTCTCCTCAACGGCCCTTTTGAGATCTTCCGCGGCTGCTCTATCGCTACCCGCAGGAATGATGGGCGGAAGGATCCGTACTTCCCACATTCCGGGGGTTATTAGAAGCGACCCGACGTGGTTCCGCTCCCATGCCCCTCGAAAAGCGATCGGAACCACCGGAGTTCCCGTTCGCGCGGCAACGCGGAAAATCCATGACCCGAATTCGCCACGCTGGCCGGTGCGCGTTCGATGACCTTCCGGGAAGACGACCAGCGGCTGGCCCTTTTTGAGTCGCTCTTCCACCACGCGCAAGGACTCCCGTGTTCTCTGCGGGGTCGTATGACTCAGAGGGATGTTGCCCACCCGTGCGATGATTCTGCCGTAAAGAGGCCACCGGAAGTGTTTGTCGAGTTCCACGCCCGCAATCGGACGAGGCAGAATCGAAGCCATGACGAAAGGGTCGAAAAGATTCACATGCGGCGCTACTGCGACAAATGCGCCTGTTTCGCGTCTCGGAAATTCCCCGTGCAGGACCACGCGGATGCCGAGCACTCGCAGCAGAGCTCTGCACCACACCTGAACCACACGAAAGAACCGTTCGGGAGTGGTTGCGAGCCCGCAGAACAGAATCCACGGTGCGCCCACCACGAAGACGCTCCACCCGCAGAACCATCGAAAAAGAGAGGAAAGGTGTCTCATGTCTGAATCCTGGGGCAATTCCGTACCCGTTCCCACCGGATTCAGCGGATAACCAGAATCGCCCCGGGAACAAGCTCGGCTTGCAGCGGCGTTGTGCCGGCGATGTCTCCGTCGAAAAGCACAGGGAGGGAGCCGTCGGTCTCGAGAGTGAGTTTCCTCCCTTTTGCGTGTGTGATTCTGGGGTGTGAAAGGATGGTACCGTTGAATATTCGCGGAAACGCCAACAGGAGGCCCGTCCGAGAGAGTTTTCCGATGGTGACGACATCAAAAAGGCCGTCGTCCACCAGTGCTCCAGGCGATATATGCATCACGCCGCCGGTGAACTGTGAGTTGCCGATATTCACCATGGTGACGGGGCCCGACTGCGAAACCCCGTCCACGGTTATCTTCATGACCGGCGTTTTCAGCCTTGCGACCTCGATGAACACCCCTACGGAGTATCCGTGTTTGCCCATGAACTTCAGGCGGCGGTTCATCGTATCGCCCACGTTGGCTCCAAAACCCACAATCACATTGTTGATGAACCATCGTTCTGTCGGAATACCGTCCACGAGGATGCGACACCGGACAAGATCACACGGGGGCGCAGTGCCCGCAGTGATTCGCGCGATTGCGTCGGGAAGCTTCTGTTGATTGAAATCACGGAGGAACGAGTTCGATGTACCCAGAGGAAGCGTTGCGAGGGTTATGGTTCCGTCCGCGCGCGTCTTCGCGATCCCGTTTACGACCTCGTTAACGGTGCCATCGCCACCGACTGCCATGATGCGGGTGTACCCTTCAGCGATTCCCTCGGCTGCCAGCGAAGTCGCCTCGCCGGGTTTCGTCGTGAAGCGTGTGGTCACCGCCAGGCCACGCCACCTGAGTTCGTCAACCGCGTCCCCTATCCGTTCGGCGCATTTGCCTCCACCCGCGGCAGGGTTGACGATTGCGAGCCAGCGTTTCTCTTCATCCGCCATCGGCATTTTCCGTGCACAAGTACGACCGTCATCCGCCACGAACGGAGGGGTCTGTACCGCGGGAACGGCACACAGATCCTTCCCACGTGCGGCTTTAATAAGGTTGTTCAAGATTACAAAGCGGAGCTAGATTTACCAAACCCGCGCGCATGCGTCAATGTCGTCGGGTGGGCAAATCGACGTGCACAGTCTGGAGCACAGACACGCTATCCCATGAGACTGCTGATTGGAGGCGCGCGAATGCCAGAACTATTGAGTCGTCATCCGGCGCAGATGTTTCTTGATGACGTCGCGATCGAGCAGGCAGTCCGCCTGCGACGGGTTCTTCATCAGCCAACGAAATGGCCAGGTAACCCCGTCTACACTGTCGGTGCCCCCTGGGAAGGCACGGGGATCGTGTACCTCGGTGGAGTTTTCATCGATCCGCGCGACGGGCTGTGGAAGGCGTGGTATGTCACATATCTCCCTCCGAAATGCCCGGATATCATCTTCGCGATATGCTTGATCGTTTCGCAGGATGGTATCCACTGGGAACGCCCGGAACTGGACGTGAAGCGCGGGCCAAACGGCGAGAAAACGAATATCGTTCTCGACCTGGGCGAAGCCGGGCGAGCCGCTGCGCCGACCATCATGTACGAACCGGACAACGTGGCCGAGCCGTGGTGCATGTTCATCAGCCTGTGTTGGCCGGCTGACAGCACGCACTACAAAGGTTATTTCCTCCGCTCCCGTGATGGCGTCCACTGGCGATGGCTCAACGAGCGGCCGGACGGAATCCTCCACGGCATGCATGACCGGACGACGGCGTTCCGGGGACCGGACCCTGAGTTTCCGTACATCCTGCTCGGGAGGGGGAAGGAAGATATCGACCGCTGGAAACTCCCACGAGTCGCGCACGCGCAGGCATGCAACTCCGTTCGCGTTCAACAGGAGTCCCCGATTCGGGCAGTGGTCCCGGATCTCGAAGACGACCCGGCAATGCAGGTGTACCACGCGTTTGGTTTCCCGTACGAGGGCGTCTATGTGGGCATGTTCCAGCGCTACTGGGAATTGCCCGACCCGTACGGGGAGATGGAACTGATCACCAGTCGTGACGGACTCCACTGGAACAGACTTCGACCGCGAGGAGTCTTCCTGCCTCGTTCACCGAACGACGAGGCGTTTGACAGCCGGATAACCGACCCTGCCCTCTCGCCGCCACTGAACATCTTCGGGGGGCATCTCGGTTTCCGGGCGTGGGGGATGGACACTCTCTGGTTCTACTACTGGGGCGGGCAGGCGATGCACGGGAATCGGCACCTCAGCTGGGGTCGGAGTCTCGGGCTGGCGCAACTGCGCGCGGACGGGTTTTGCTCACTCCGGGCGGAACGGTTCCGAGGTACGCTCGTCACCAAACCCTTCGTCTGGCCGGGCGGTCGCCTGCTTCTGAACGCATCCTGTCTCGGCGGGAGCGGGGAAGGTTCGCTGAAAACGGAAGTCGTGGGGGAGGGTTTCGAACCGATCGCCGGCCTGTCCGCGGACGAAGCGGATCCCGTGGGGTGCGACGGAACTCGTCTGCCGCAGACCTGGCGCGGCAATGCATCGGCGATCTGCGCGCTGGCTGGCCAGCGGATACGCCTGCGATTTTTCATGGAGAACTATGACCTCTTCAGTTACCGTGCAGCCTGAGCATGCCGACCAGGGCAATCAATCCGGACGCTGGATGCGGATGAAGCTGCTGTTGGCCATTGCCGGGCTTTTGTGTTCGGGAACAATTTCGTTCGCCTCACTTAACCGGCCTCTCTGGGCGACATGCACATTCGGCTCGCCGCGGGCTGAAGTTGGGCTGACGCTCACAGGAACGACCAATGTATCCACATCCAACGGAAAGACGTACGTCCAGCAGAACTCGACCAACAGCGGCGTGTTGTCGTTTTCGGTTGCCCCGGCTCACCTCGACGGTGTGGCACACGGGGTGTTCATCATTGTCGACGCGGACAGCGGGAGTGGAGACGTGGCTGTTTGTTACCGGGCACGGACCGACGCCGCGTTCGTTTCGACAACTGCAGTGGAAATGCGCACCCAGGGAGCAATAACAAAGCGGGTATTCTGGGTGGACACGCTGGATGTGCCGGGAGGTATCTCCGTTGTTTTCAGCGGATTCGGGGCACGTGGTATTACCCTGCGCACCGTTCGCGTGTGGGGCGCGCCGGGTCCATACGTTTCCCCCGCTCGTCAGGATTTCACCGGGCGTTCGTTCTCGCCACGCGATCCACTCGTGTTGACGTATTACTTCTACTGGTATGACGTGTACGGTGGCTCCCACATGCGAAACGGAGATGGTTCCGATGCACTGCAGGACCACCCGCATACAACTGACGATTTCAGTTTCACGTCGGTTGACTGGCACGTATCGCAGATGCGCGACATGATGGAAGCGGGTATTGACGTGGTGTTGCCGGTTTACTGGGGCGGGTCGGTCGAGATGACTGGCTGGTCAGTGGAAGGAATCGAAAAACTCGTGATTGCCCAGCAACAGATGCGAGCGCGAGGAGAAAATCCGCCGCAGATCGGAATGTTTTTTGACACTTCGACGCTGGAATACACGGAACACGTGCTGAAATTCGGGGCCGTGAAAAGCGACCTTACGACGCCATTTGGTAAGGCGTTCTTTTTCAAACAGATCCGCGACTTTTTCTCCCTTATTCCTCCCGAAATGTGGGCCCGAGTGAACGGGCAGCCTCTCGTGGTGCTGTACGGGGCCGGATTCGCATCCAGGTACGACCAGAGCACGATTACGGCGATGTATGATATGTTCGGGTCCAGTTTCGGAGGATTGCGTCCTTTTGTGATAAAGGAAGTGAGCTGGCAGGTCTACACGCCGTTTGAGTACGCATGGGGTGCCGCCTTGAACGGCCCGAACGGGTACACAGGAACCGCCGCTGTCGGTCCGGGCTACAACGATTCCGCGGTGCCGGGACGGACGACTCCTGTCCGCGAGCGGGAAAACGGGGAGTTCTACAAGCGCTCGTGGTGCCAGGCGCTTTCGTGGGGAAGAAAATTCATCCTGGTGGAAACATGGAACGAGTTCCACGAAGGTACCGACATCGCGAGAAGCCGCGAATACGGGGATTACTATATCCGGTTGACCCGGCAGTTCGCGGACATTCACAAAGGCCCGGTACGTTTTTCCGACCCCCAACCGGCGGGATGGGTTCGAACGTTGTCCGCGAATGTGTCTATGCGAGCGGAGGTCAACGACGTTACCCGGCTGGACCCGCTGTCGGTGGAATGCCGTTACTCGACAGACAGCGGAACCACGTGGGTGACGGTCCCGGCGAGCGCGGTGGCGCAGGGTGATTCGCTCTACCTGTTGACCGCGGAGAATGTGCCGTTCGGACAGGCAAGCACGGCTCTCGCAACGCCGAACCGGTTCATGTTTGTAATCAGGAGCGCGGTGGGAGATACGGCATTCGAGAGTCTTCCGCAGCCAGTCTGGCTGGGGTATCCTCCTTCTGCAGAAGGGAGCGCTATTCTCGGTGCGCAGAATAACGAACAGGGTCTCCACCACGTCCTGATGAATGCCGGCGACGGGTGGACTGCTCCTGGGTCAAGAGGGGATCGCGGTGCGCGGTACAACCTGCCGCAGTCCGGGCAACAGGGGAGCTACTTCTACTTTCAGGTGGATGATTCGCTCATCAGCAACGGGAGCGACCCCGAAGTCTGGGTGGAGATCACCTACTGGGATGGCGAGTGCACGTGGTTTGAGCTTCAGTACGATTCCCGTGGTTCCGCATTCGTTGATGCGTACAAAGCGGCGGGAAGGAGGTCGATAACGGGCGTTCAGGAGTGGCGAACCACCACCTTCAGTGTCAAGGACGCCTGGTTTGGAAACAGACAGAACGGAGGATCTGATTTCCGGGTGTACGCAAACGGGATGGCGTGGATCCACCAGGTACGCATCTACACAAAAGCTCATCCCGCGGAAGTCAGTTCAGAGGCTCCGAATGGACAGCCCCTCGTGTGGATGGGAAATCCGCAACCGAATCCGTTCAATTCCTCTGTGCTTCTACCCCTGCGGGTTCCCCACGGGCGGACGGCAGATGTCAGTGTCGTCAACGTTGCGGGTCAGGTGATTCGCCAGTGGAATGAGGCTTCCGGTTCCAGATTGCTGGCCTGGGATGGAACTGATAAAGCCGGCCGACCGCTCGGAAGCGGGGTGTATTTCGTGCGGGTGCGATGCGGAGAAACAGTGCTCTCGCGGAAAGTCACCCTCGTTCGGTAACGCGAAACCGAACGCAGTGGGCGTTCCCCGCCCCAGGGTGTCCGCGCCCTCGTCCTCCAAAAGTCCGGGAATCACTCAGCAAGGTAATCTCTGAGCGTCTGGTTGCGAGAGGCATGCCGCAGTTTCCTCAGAGCTCTGTCCTTTATCTGCCGGATTCTTTCTCTCGTCAACCGGAATTCCACGCCGATTTCCTCAAGGGTCCTGCGTTCCTCGGTATCGAGCCCGAAGAATCGCTTGACGATCATCTGTTCGCGCTGGTCAAGCCCTTCCATGGCCCGTTGCAGCGCTTCCCGGCAATCCTGCATTTCCAGTTCCTCGGCCGGGGAAGCAGCGCGTTCATCGAACAGGATTTCGGAGAGATGCACATCATCTTCGCCCACGTGAGCATCAAGTGAGCTGACTATGGTCTGGAAAGAGAGCAATCCGTCCGCCGTTGCGCCGGGGGACACCTCGTCCACTACCCGATCCCAGCCGACCGAGTCGCTGGTTTCCTGTTCGAGCCTGTCATGGAGCCGCTCCAGTTGCAACATACGGTTTGTACGGCCGGCAGGGATGCGCATGGGCCTCGCCTGCCGTGAAAGTGCCTGCAGGATTGCCTGACGTATCCACCACACCGCGTACGATATGAACTTGTACCCCAGCGTTTCGTCAAAGCGGTCGACCGCGCGGACCAGACCAAGGTTCCCTTCCGCGACAAGGTCTACGAGCGGCAGCCCTCTGTGCTGATACCGTTTCGCGAAACTGACGACGAAACGGAGGTTCGCGCGCACGATCCGCGCCCTCGCTGCGTCGTCGCCTGCGCGCGCCCTTCTCGCCAGCTCAACTTCTTCTTCACGCGTCAACATCGGAATGGTGCGGATATCTTCGAGATACCGGCGGAGGCTGTTGTCTGCGCCAAGGCTGTTTGCCTCCAGTTGTTCGTGCGTCGTTGCCATGGAAACCCTTCCGCTCGAAAGAGCGCATCGCGTCCACGTTCGCCGCACGAAACGGGTATCAGTGATGCGACGCGCTCTATGACATGTTGGCGATTATCGCCGAACCGAATTCGGAGCACCGTACTTCGTGTGCGTCTTCCATCAACCGCGCGAAATCATAGGTAACTGTCTTCCGCGCAATCGTTCGCTCCAGGCCCTTCACTACGTAATTCGCTGCTTCTTCCCACCCGATGTACCGAAGCATCATCTCGCCGGACAGAATGACTGATCCCGGATTGACTTTGTCCTGCCCCGCATATTTGGGAGCAGTTCCGTGCGTGGCCTCGAAGATCGCGTGACCGGTCTCAAAATTGATATTCGCTCCCGGCGCGATGCCTATTCCGCCAACCTGTGCGGCGAGAGCGTCGGAAATGTAGTCCCCGTTCAGGTTTGTGGTTGCAATGACATCAAATTCGACCGGCCTCGTCAGAACCTGCTGGAGGAAGATGTCAGCGATGGCGTCTTTGATGAGAACCTTGCCCGCGGGAGCACTTCCACCGCATTCCTCCCAGGTAACCACGTGGTCCCGGTATTCCCTCTTTGCCAGCTCGTATCCCCACGAACGAAATGCGCCTTCGGTGAACTTCTGTATGTTGCCCTTATGGACGAGCGTGACGCTTTTCCGCCCGTTTCTTATGGCATAGTCAATTGCGGCGCGTACGAGGCGCTCCGTTCCGGTTCTGCTGATCGGTTTGAGCCCCAGCCCTGAATCCCGCCGGATGGTCCATCCGAACCGCCGCTCACAAAAATCGGCCAGTTCATTGGCTTCGGTAGAGCCTTCCTTCAGTTCCAGCCCCGCGTAGACATCTTCAGTATTCTCACGGAATATCACCATATCCACGAGTTCCGGATGCTTTACCGGGCTGGGTACTCCTCCAAACCACTTCACCGGCCGCAGACACACATACAGGTCCAACAGTTGCCGGAGGGCAACGTTGAGGCTGCGAATGCCACCGCCGACAGGTGTGGTCAACGGGCCTTTGATGCCCACGAGGTACTGCGTGAAGGCGTCCACAGTTGCCTGTGGCAGCCATTCGCCGGAGCTGTTGAATGCCTTTTCGCCGGCAAGTACTTCCGTCCACGCGATGCGCCGGGTCCCGCCGTACGCCTTTTCGACGGCTGCATCGAAAACCCGGACCGCCGCCCGCCAGATATCCGGCCCCGTGCCGTCCCCTTCCACGTAGGGGATAATCGGCACATCCGGGACCACAAGCGTTCCGTCCTGAACTCGTATCGGTGATTCCGTTTTTGCGGTCATCATGTTCCCTTTGTTGGAAAAAGGAGTAATACAAACGGCGTGCCACACCGTGTAGTGCACGCAAAACATTCATAAACAATCACTTGCACTCATGCGTTGTTCATTATGAGCAAAATTCCCCAGTAATCAAGACCAGCATTGGGTAATATTACCCAAACGGAGATGTGATGCAAATTACTCGAATTTGCGAATCTCAGAGGCGCTCCTTGCGCTCCGGAGCAGTCATTCCCACGGGGGTACGAAATGTACGGAGGCGGGATGCTCGTGTCTCCCCCTCCCCGTTGCGCCGGGAACCGCCGCTGCTGACCTTCTCCACGTCCGACCAGAAACCACCCGTGTGCGGAGAATGTGGCCATGTCGTTTCCCATGCCGGTTCCTTCTGATCCTGATATGATCCACGCGTGGACTTTTTCCCGGCTCTCGGCAGCACTGGAACTCGGCGACGCGGCGCGGAGCTGTCTTTCCGCATCGACCTGGCCCGATGAACGCAGGAAGCGGAGAGAGCAGATCGGCCGGGTGCTGGTGCCCGACTGGGAGATACCGGACCCGTGTGTCACCATCACGGGCTGCATCTCGCGCTCGGATAGTCGAACCGGCGCGCGGTGGAAGATTCTCAAACTGCGCTTCCAGTCACTGGAGGATTACTGGGTTACCGCGTTGTTGTACGTGCCGGAAACAGGGAGTGGCCCGTTCCCGGGGATGATTGTCGCGAGCGGCCACCTTCTCGAAGCCAAGGCAGGGGCTGAGTACCACGGCATCTCCGAAGAACTCGCCCGCCAGGGGATGGTGGTACTTGCGTTTGACCCGGTCGCTCAGGGCGAACGCGTGCAGGCGTGGGATTATGTGGACAACAAGTTCCTGGTTGGCTGGGGAACCACCGAGCACGACTATGACGGTCACCGTGCGCTTCTCTGCGGGTGGCCGCTTGCTCAGGCGTTTGTCTGGGACGGGCAACGGGCCCTCGACGTTCTGTTGAGCCGACCGGAAGTGGACCCGTCACGCGTCGGGGTATGCGGGATATCAGGCGGAGGCACTCAAACGACGTGGCTTCTGGCCGCCGACGACCGGTTCAGTGCGGCTTCGCCCGCATGTTTTATCACGGGATGGCGTGAGCAATTTGCGGCGCGGGTGGGCGCTGATCCCGAGCAGTTTCCCTACTCCGCAAACGACTGGGGCTGGGATCAGGCGGATGTGCTGCTCAGCTTCGCGCCCAAACCGCTGCTCATTGTTGCAGCCACGCGGGATTTCTTTCCGATCGAGGGCACGCGATCAACGTACCAGAAGCTGAAAAATGCCTACGCCCTGATTGGCGCGCCGGGGAATGTGGCGATGTTCGAAGGAGATTTCGACCACGCGTATCATCCCCCTCTGCGTGAGGCTACGGTGCGTTGGTTCTGCAACGTGTTCGGAATCACGTACGACGGCATGGGTGCTGCCGAAGCACCGTGCAATCCCGACGACCTGCGGGTGACGCCAACCGGCCAGCTTCTCACCAGCGGCTTTCCGCGTACGCTACGGCACTGGATCGCGCAGAACAGGCCCGATCATTCGAGGTCTCGGGTGAGAGGTTCTGCCCTGTATCACCCGGACGTCTGGCAGGCTCGTCGTCGGGGGCTTCTGTTTGAACTTCTGGACATCCCGTCCGAAACCCCGCAACCGTCCGCCACACCTCTGGAAACGAGCTCCTGGGACGGGTTTCCCGTACGCCGGTGGCTGCTCACGTCGGAACCGGGGGTCGAGATTCCCTGCGCACTTGTTTTGCCGCCGAATGAGCCGTGCGGCCTGCTGGTTTTTGCCCATGAAGAGGGTGCCGGTACCGGTTGGCGCCTCGCGGGAGGGCCGCTTTCAGAGGCTGCAGGCGAGGGTTGGGCCGTGCTGTCGGTTGATCCCAGAGGAGTTGGCGCGGGAGTTTGTCGCACACAGGGTGATTTCTATCCCGACTATCACGGCCGTTTCGGGGTCGAGTCCCACATCACATGGACATGGACCATGCTGGGCAGGCCCTTTTTCGGGCAGCGCGTGTTCGATGTTCTCCAGGCGTTGAGGTGGGCACGGAATCTACCGGATCTGGCGGGCAGGAAAAGCGCGCTGGTAGGAGTTGGCTCGGGCGCTTTGTGGGCCCTTTTCGCCTCCGCGCTCGATGGGATGGTTGACAAAACGATCGCGCACGCGCCGCTTCTCGCATTCGGGTCTCTTCTGGACGCGCATGAGCACTCGTGGCACGTGAGCAGCCTTCCGCCGGGTATCCTCGCGTGGGGTGATGTGCAGCATGTCGCTGCCCTCATCTCGCCACGGGAGTTGACGCTCCTGCACGCGGTCGACGCTGCCAGGTCGCCGGTATCCCGCCTTGCCCTGACGAAAGCATATCACGATGCTCGCTCGGTATTCAACGCGCAGGGGGCTTCGTCGCGGCTCACCCTTGTTCCGGCGGAACACTGTGCAAGATGCGAGCGACCGCGCTACGTGGACTGGCTTCGCGATTGAAGGCTCGCGAACCCGTTCACAGCTCCCCCGTCTGCTTGAGACTGACCCAGGTATCACGGCCGACGACGATGTGGTCGATCACCTCAATGCCCATGATAAGGCCCGCTTCAACGAGACGGTGGGTGAGCGCCAGGTCGTCGCGGGAGGGTGTCGGGTCGCCGGAGGGGTGATTATGGACAACAATCACCGCGGAGGCGGAATGTTCGAGAGCGGGCGCGAACACCTCGCGCGGGTGCACGAGCGTGCCGCTCAACGTGCCGACGGAGATTGTGGTCTTGTGAATCAGTTGAGTCCTCGCGTTCAGGTAAAGGCAGACGAAGTGCTCCTGTTTTGCCTCACGGAGTTCGGGAGCAACCTTCATCACGTCAGAAGGCCGGGCGATTTTGGGTAATCCTCCGAGGCCCCGTTCCAGACCGCGTTTCGCGAGCTCGACGGCTGCTGCCAGACGCGCTGCAGACTGCGGCGTAATCCCGGGAACGCGAGATATCTCCTCCCACGGCAGCACCACGAGCCTTTCAAGCGGGTACTCCTCGGCAATCGCATGAGCGGTTTTGATGGTGTTTCCCTCGGGATCCAGAACGAGCGCAAGTAAATCTCCGTCGCTCAACCCCGACGGCCCGAGGCGTTCCAATTGCCTCATCGGGGGATCAATTTCCGGGGTATGCCGGCGGTCGGGCCCAGCTCCGCCCTTCGTGGTGCCCTGGTTATTCCGCGGCATGTCAGTGTACCGATTTCACCGTATCGCCGACACGAATGAGGTCCGTGCGCCTTCTGCCGGCCATCTGTGAACGGTCCACCGGCAGCGCTACGTCACGAGACCCTATTGGTGCGCCCTGCGAGTTCCACGCCATCCGCTCGGACAGAACCGTCGCGTGTGCAGGCCGTTCCGGCAGCGGCATCAGAGTGCTCAGCCTCTCCTGCGCGTGAACTACGACAAGCCGCGCTTTCACCATCTCCCAGACCCCGAGTTCCGTCCGGGTTTCCGGGTCTACCACGGGCTCCACGGGCTGAACGACGACGTACTCATCCCCGACAGCGGCTCCGTGCTCCAACCCGATGTCGGCTACGAGTGTGTACTCGTCAATAATCCGAACGATTCGGCCAGTTACCATGCCACCAACTCCTTGCGTAGCACCTGCGTTTGCGTCTCAATGCGCCCGGCGTTTGTTCGAGAGAAGCCACCCGGGCAGCTCCGGTTCGGTAAACACGCTCTCCCAGATGGTGTGCCCCGCTCCTGCATATTCCGTGTATCGAACCGCGCTTCTGGCAGCACGCAGCGCGGCCACCATTTCTCGCGTGCGCTCCACGGGCACGGTCGGGTCCATTTCGCCGTGGAATGCCCACACAGGGACTTCAGCGGCGAGTCTCGCCCGAGAAGGCGATCCCCCGCCCGAAACAGGAATTGCGGCGGCAAACAGAGACGGCCTTTTCGTGACGATGTCCCAGACTCCGAACCCTCCCCGGCTTTGGCCGATCAGATACACGCGGCCCGTGTCCAGTGGAAGTTGTTTCGTAAGCGCGCTGACGAGTTCAAGAGCCGCCTCGGCACTCGGTGAAAGCTCGTCCGAGTCCCTGTCGTCCCAGCGAGCGTCATCGGAAGCCTGCGGTGCAACGACGTATACCGGCTGCGTCCTTTGAAGATCGGGGCGTGTCCAGAGGCGCGTACCGTACGTGTTTCCCCCGCTGATCTGCTTCAGGTTGTCGGTGCCCAGCCCGGCCCGTCCGTGCAGGTAAAGGATGAGCGGGTACGATCGCCCGTCGCGTGCGGAATCGGGGACAAAAAGACGATAAGGCATCTCCACGCCGTTCGATGCGGTGAAGTGCGCGGCGCGGAAACCGTTAACCGTGGTTCCGTCAGAACGGGCCGACCCGGGAATCGCCGCGACTGCAATGGCTTCCGCAACGGCGCGCACACTCACCATCGTTGCCTCCACTGACAGGGCAGCTCTAACGCTCCAGCAGCAAGTGCGCGTTGTCCCTGACTTTCAGAGCCGCTGCGACGATGTCATCCATATCGGAGGTTTCGCCGAGGAGGATGGGCTGCGTCAACCACAGCGCCTCCTCAGCGCAAGCCTTTTCCGTGGCAGAGCACTGGATTGATCCGAAGTCCACACGCTGCGCGGCGTGTTTCGGGTCGAAACGCTTCTCAAGGAATACGGGCTGTTTGTAGAGGGGAATGGAGTAACCCGGCGAGATGGGGATGCCTTCCTTGTGCATCGCCTCAATGAACTTCGCTCGAGGCAATCCTCCGAACGCATCCCGGTCATATCGCCAGATGAACAGGTGCTGCGCGTGTGCCGTCACCTGCGGCCTGCGTTCGAGAACCGTGAAACCGTGTATTTCGGCAAGTTTCCGTGCAAGATACTGGGCGTTGCTTTCGCGTCTGCGATGCTGCTCGGGGTAACGCGAGAACTGAACGGAGAGCAGAGCGGCGAGTATCTGCGACATGCGGTAGTTACCCGCTATCCGGTAATGCCCGTACCAGACGCCCTGGCTCGAACGGCCGCAATTGCTGAACGATCGTATCAATTCGGACAAATCGTCATCATCCGTGAGAACGATGCCACCCTCTCCCGCATTCACATTTTTCGATGACTGGAAACTGAAAATACCCGCAGCACCGATATGACCGACTCCCGTGCCATTCCACTGCGCGCCCCACGCCTGTGCGGCGTCTTCCATGATCCAGAGATTGTGCTTTTTCGCAATCGCAAGGAGCGCATCCATGTCACACGGACACCCGCCGAAATGGACCGGCACGATCCCGACCGTGCGAGGCGTGATCGCAGCTTCAACCGCAGCCGGGTCAATCGTGTACGTCCTGGGATCGATATCCACGAACACGGGTACGGCCCCTACGTCGATAATCGGGGTGACCGTTCCTATGAAGGTATATGCGGGCGCGATGATTTCGTCCCCGTAACCGGCGCCCAGCGCCTGAAGGGCAATCCGAATCGCCGTAGTCCCGCTGTGCACGCAGATTCCGTGCTTCGCCCCGTGGTACGCCGCGTACTCCTTCTCAAATCGCGCAACTTCGCTCTGTTCGGGCGGCGCGATACCCCATTTCCCGTTTTTGAGCGCGCGGGTGATCGCCTCGACGTCCTTCTCATCCCAGATTGGCCAGGCAGGAAACGGCTTGGTGCGAACCGGCGTTCCACCGAGAAGAGCTAGTTCCGGCATTGCGTTGTCCTCATCGTGAATTGTGGATTGTGCAGAACAAGACTCGGGCAAAGAATACCGATCCTGTGGGAACCGGTCAACGGCCCGGAGTACCGGAAAGCGGGAACACTCGACAAGGTCAGGCAAATTCAGTACATTCTAATGCTTTCTTTATTGCGAAAAACTCGGCGCGGTGATTCCACGGTGGCGGTTCTGTGATACGGAGCATGACGGGTTTCGGACGAGGGCAGTCCTCGGTGGGCGGGTATTGCGTCACCGTGGAGATTCGCTCCGTCAACAGCAAGTTCATCGAAGTCTCGAGCAGGATCCCGCACGCCCTTTCCTCCCTCGAACAACATGTGACGGAAGTTGTTCAGGAGCGGCTGGGAAGAGGCAAAGTGTCAGTGAACGTTTCTCTCGACAACTCCACCGGCAACGGTGCTTTCACCGTTCGCGAGGTGATTCCGAACCTGCCCCTTGCTGAAGCGTACAAGAAGGCAGTGGAGACAGTACGGGATCATCTTGGTATGGCTGCTGAGGTGGACCTCGCGGCGCTCGTTCGTATGGATGGCGTTCTCGCCGTCCGCGACACTCAGCTCGAAAGCGAAACGGCGGCTCTTCTTCTTGATGGCGCACTCGATGCGGCGATCGAGGAGTTGCAGGCCATGCGGTGCAAGGAAGGAGAAGCCCTTGCAAAGGACTTCCTTTTTCGCATTGACAGGCTCCGGGAGCTCGTCTCTCTGGTTGAGGCGCGTGCACCGGAACGTGTCGAGGAAGCGAGGCGGAAACTGACAGAGCGAATTTCCGCGCTTCTGGGTTCAAATTCGGTAGATCCGCAACGTATTGCGATGGAAGTCGCGATTCTCTCTGACCGTGCCGACATCACCGAGGAGTGCGTCCGCTTCCGGTCGCACCTTGACCAGTTTGTCAATCTGATGCGCGAAGACGCCTCGGGGCGCAAGCTCAATTTCCTCCTGCAGGAGATGGGGCGGGAAGTCAACACCACCGGGTCCAAGTCCAACGACGCTACGATTGCGCACCTGGTGGTGGAGATGAAAGAGGAGATTGAACGCCTCCGGGAACAGGTACAGAACATCGAATGAACAGGGGGTGTCCCATGCAGTCGCGCGGATTTGCTCTGGTAATCTCAGCACCCTCAGGTACGGGCAAATCAACAATAACCAAGGCCGTTCTGGAGGCGGAGAGCCGCTGTGTGCAGTCTGTTTCAGCCACAACACGAAAGCCGCGCGCCGGTGAGGTTGATGGCAAGGATTACTTCTTCGTGTCGGTGGATGAGTTCGAGCGAAAGAAGCGTGACGGTGAACTGATCGAATGGGCGGAATTCGCGGGGAATTTCTACGGAACGCCCCGGGCTTTCATCGAAAAAGCGAAGGCCCACGGCGACATCGCGGTTCTCGATATTGACATTCAGGGAGCGGCCCAGATACGGCGAACCATGCCTGATGCGGTTACGATTTTCGTAGCGCCGCCGTCCCTCGCTGCGCTTGAACAGCGACTCCGCGCGCGAAAAACGGAAACGGAAGAAGCGATTGCAAGGCGCCTGGCGCGTGTTCCTTCCGAACTTGCGGCCGCGAAGTATTACGATTACCTGGTCTGGAACGACCGGGTTGAGAACGCGGTTCAGGCAATTCTGGAGGTGATCAGGGTGGAATCCCGTCGGATTTCGCGCATGGATCTTGAGGGGGATTGGTTGCCGAAAGTGTAGCGATGTGGTGAAATGATAAATCGGTCATTGTGAACGAAAAAACGGAGACGTGAAATGCTGCTGGTAGATCAACTTACGAGACATGGACATTCAGTGTACAGCATCGTGATTGCTGCGGCAAAAAGAGCACGCAAGATCAACGATTGGCGCATTCAACGCGCAAAGATCCTCGGCGAAGAGACGTTTGGCCCGAAACCAACGGTGCAGGCGCTGGAAGAAATCGCCAATGGAACGGTCAAGGTGGTCAGGGAAGACGCTGGAAGGCAGCAACAGGCCATCTCTGCGTAGGTATCTTGCTCGGGCCTGGTTCCTCGCAACCGGCAGCGCGCAGGCGGAATGCGTCGCGGTCAGTGCCTGTGGTCAGCCACCGAGTTTTGCGAGTTCTTCGAAAAAACGCGGATAGGTCTTATTCACGCATTCCGGATTGCTGATCACAACTCCGGGCTGACGCAACCCTGCAATTGCGAAACTCATCGCGATGCGGTGGTCGTTGTAAGTTTCTATCATCGCTCCGCGCAGCGGTGCGGGAGTGATGCGCAGACCATCCTCGAACTCTTCCACCTGTGCCCCGAGTTTCCTCGCTTCCGCCGCGATGGCCGCAATGCGGTCCGATTCCTTCACTCTGATGTTGCCGATTCCGCGGATACTGGTGGGAGAATCCGCAAAAAGCGCCACGACGGCGAGAGTCATGGCGGTATCCGAGATGTCAGCCATATCCGCTGATATTCCGTGCAAGGGTTTCCCTGTAACCTCGGTCCAGTCGGCCGCCTCACGGACAACGCATCCCATTTCCCCGAGCAGACGAACAAACGCGTGATCACCCTGCACGCTGTTTTTCCCGATGCCTGCGACGCGGATGGTACCGCCGGTTATTGCGGCAGCGGCAAAAAAATAGGACGCTGCCGACGCGTCCGGTTCCACGGCGAAGGTGGTGCCGAAATAGCGGGAATTCCCGATAACGTGGTAGACATGAGGCCCGGTTTCTTCTACGTCCGCACCGAACGCGCGCATGACATGGCGTGTCATACCCACGTACGGCGCGGAGACAAGGCCGTTTTTCACGGTTACGAGAGTGTTGCGTCTTGCGTACGGTGCCGCCATCAGAACCGCAGAGACAAACTGGCTGCTGGTTGTTCCATCGATCTCGCAATTACCGCCGGCGAGTCCGTCGGCGCGTATGAGAACCGGCGGGAACGGCTCGTTGCAGGCCCGCACATCAGCGCCGAGGGCGCGCAGGCCGTGCACGAGGTCGAGAATGGGACGCTGTCTCATGCGCTCGTCGCCGTCAACGGTATACACCCCCTTACCGAGGGTCAGCGCTGCCGTGAGGAACCTCATTGCTGTTCCGGCATTCCCGACGAACAGGTCCGCTTTCCTCGCCGGGAATCTGCCCGAACACCCGCGTACGCGAATCGTCGTTCCGTCCGCGCTCAGGCTGAGGTTCACGCCAAGTTTCCGCAACGCGCTGATCATGTATCTGCTGTCGTCTGACACGAGCGCATTGGAAATCTCTGATTCGCCGTACGCAAGCGCGGCGCACAGAAGTGCGCGATTCGTGAGACTTTTCGACCCGGGAGGGCGAATCGTCGCGTGGAGCGAGCTTACCGGTGTGATGGGACGTACGCGCGTTTTCATTTCTGTCCTGCCCGGGGTGCTTCCGCTGAGCCAGTCAAACGAGGGCGCAGGAGCGACAAACCATTGGCCTCGCCGCCTATCGTAATGTAGGTTCGAAAACGTAAGAAGTCTAGAGTGAACGTCTGCAAAATCCTGATCCTGACGCACGTGCAAAGGTCTTCAAGGCCAGAAGGAGGGCAGGCACCATGAGTGCGGACACCACGAGCGGGGATTTCTTAAAACCGTCAAAAAGGACACCCGTGCGCGTTACGGTCAGGAATCCGGAACGGGAAAAAGCCGGTCAACTGACACCAAAGGAAACGGAAATACCGCGCCTTGCAAAGGAAAAGGCACCGCAGACCCGTGTTGTGTATTCAACGCGGGGGTATGAGTATGAAGCGCCGTTCAACTACCCCAACGTGAACTGCGAGCTGGGCCGTTTCGGCACGGGTACAGGCGCCCACCCGGATGGAATGGAGCTGGACATCCCGCCTTTCGGTGCGATCACGATCGAAGAGGCGGAGCCGATCATTGGCGTGACTGTAATCGGGAGCCCGTGCATCCCCCCCGGGACTATCCTGGTGTTTGGCGAACCTCTGGAATGGAAGTACGGGCGTTCGGGTGTAAAGTTCAAACAGACAAATATCTTGGGTGAACACCTGTACCGCTGGGGCGCAAATCCGGAGTTCGAGGAAGGAAATCGGCACGCGGGGCTGGCCGGTGTGCACTTCGATATTCCGGATTGCCGCAAGGTAACGGTGATGGGATACGGTCAGCTTGACGTTCACGTGAGCCCGCCCGAATGGACGCCCGGCAAAGGCCGCCAGGGCCTTGAGCAATACGAGATGCCCGGTGAAGACTGGTGGAACGACGCACATTACAACGTGCGGACCATCCGAATTACGGTGCGCGTGGCTGCCTGAAACGGGCGTTGCGGTCACGAATGCGCGACAGAGAGCCTGTTCTCTGTCCGTTCATTGCCCATTCGTGGCCACGGGTTTACCTTTTCTGCGGTGATTTTTGGCTTCTGTGCATCCTGTTCGGGTTATCCATGCGAGTCAATTTCCTCACGGTAGGGTGCAAACTCAATAACTGCGAAACCGAGGTCCTCGAGCGGCATTTCTCCCGGGCAGGCTGGGACGTGGTATCCCGCGAGGAGCCTTCGGACGTGACGGTGGTAAACACCTGCACCGTGACGGCGCGGAGCGATGCCGATTGCCGGAAACTCATCCGACGTGCGAAAGCCATGAACCCCGCGGGCAAGGTTGTGGTTACCGGTTGCCTTGCGGAAAGGACACCGGATGCGCTGGCCGGTATGCCCGAGGTTGCAGCCGTAATCGGGAACTCCGCCAAGAAGAATCTGCTTTCCATCGTCACGGGTGAACTCCAGAAAGCTTCCGGTGGCGTGATCGCTTCGGAGGACCCAGACGGCCCGGGTTTCCTCCCGCTTTCGCCCCTGATTGAACCTCTCTCGGCGACGAGAACACGCGCAACGGTTCAGGTGCAGGACGGGTGCGACGAACACTGCACGTACTGTATTGTCCCGCGCGTCCGCGGTCGAAGCCGTTCAAGGCCGATCACGGACATCGTCGCGGAAACGGAGAACCTGGTTGCGAGCGGTTCCCGTGAGATTGCGTTGACGGGTGTCAACACAGGCGCCTGGGGCGGGGACCTCGGAGCCGAAGGGGGCATCGCTGCCGTCGTGGATGCCATCCTGCGCGTCCAGACTCCGTCGGGGAGGAGAGTTGAACGCCTTCGCCTCAACTCCCTTGAACCGCAGGCTATCACGCCAGGTCTGGTGCGCAGGTGCGCCACGGAACCGCGTGTCTGCCGCCATTTTCACGTGCCGCTTCAGAGCGGGAGCGATGCGATTCTCAGAAAGATGAACCGGCGCTACACCGCGGCTGAATATGCTCAGAAGATAGAGCTGATTGCGGGAAATATTCCGGACGCGGCAATTGGTGCTGACGTGATGGTGGGATTCCCGGGTGAAACGGATGAACAATTCTGTGAAACCTTTGAACTCGTTCAGCGCTTGCCGCTTACGTATCTCCATGTCTTTGCCTTTTCTCCACGGGAGGGAACGCCAGCCCTCCGACTCGGCCCTGCGATCTCCTCCGAGCGGAAACACGAGCGCAGCCGCGCGTTGAGGGAACTGGGAAACAGGAAGCGCCTTGAGTTTCACCTGCGGCACGTTGGCAATGTCGTGACGGTCCTTCTTGAAGGGAAACCAGCCACTGCCGCCACGGTGCTTCGTGGCTTGACGGACAATTACATCCGTGTCTCCGTTCGGGCTCCTTCAAATCGTATCAACACGTTCGTGCCCGTGTATGTCGAAGACGCTTCCCGGGATGGGGCGCGGGGTGTTCTGGTGGACGAACGCTCCGCGTCATTTTCGACGGCTCGAGGGAGTCAGGAATGACGGCCCGTCAACTTGACGTTCTCGGCTGCGACATCGGCGCGAGTGAGTCGCCCGCGGGTACCGGGGGGCACATGCGAGTTTATGTGGAGACGTACGGATGCCAGATGAACGTGGCGGATTCCGAACTTATCACCGGGATCCTCGGCCGAGCGGGCTTCCAGATGGTGTCCGGTCCCGAAAGTGCCGACGTGATTCTGCTGAATACGTGTGCAGTTCGAGAGAACGCCGAGGAGCGCGTATTCGGCCGGCTGGGAGAGCTCACCCAGTACAAGAACTCGCGGCCGTGCGTCCTTTTGGGAGTGGTCGGGTGCATGGCCGAACATCTGCGGGAAGAAATCCTCCGGCGGGCGAGAGCCGTGGGGTTGGTTGTCGGGCCCGACTCGTACCGGAGGCTTCCTCATTTGATCGAGTCAGCGCTTGCCGGTCCGGTAGTCGATGTCAAGCTGGATAAGAGCGAGCAGTACCTCGGGCTGGAGCCCGATCGCAGTGGAGGTGTGACTGCGTGGATTCCGATCATGCGTGGTTGCAACAGGTTCTGCACCTTCTGCGTGGTCCCGTACACGCGCGGCCGGGAGAAGAATCTCCCGCCGGAGGAAATCGTGCGGCAGGTGGCGCACGCGGTGAATCACGGACACAGTGAAGTATGCCTGTTGGGCCAGACTGTGAATTCGTATCACCACGGAGAAACTGACTTTGCCGACCTTGTGCGCTTGGTGGGCGCGGTGGACGGAATCAGACGTCTGCGCTTCATGAGCCCCCATCCGGTGGGATTCACTGCATCGCTTGTGGACGCGATCGCGGAAGTTCCTTCCGTATGTCCTCATGTGCACCTGCCGCTCCAATCGGGTTCTGATGCGGTTCTGACGCGAATGCGCAGGGATTACTCGGCGCAGGAGTTCCGCGCGGTGTTATCGGACCTGCGGCGTCGAATCCCCGGAATTTCAGTTTCAACGGACATTGTGGTTGGTTTCTGCGGGGAAACGGAAGACGACCATAGGAGAACTGTGGAGTTTGTTGAAGAAAGTCGCTTCGACTTCGCGTTCACTTTCATGTACTCGCCACGGCCGGGGACCTTCGCAGCCCGATTTCTCAAAGATGACGTTCCTGTGGAAATCAAAAGGCGCAGGATTTCGGAGGTGATCGCGTTGCAGGAGCGCATTTCTGCCGAGATCCATGCGAAGCTGATCGGGTCGGTCAGGGAAGTGCTTTTCGAAGGTGCCGCCAAGAAAGGGGATGCGCAAAGCTTCGGTAGAACGGCCGATTTCAAAGGGGTGGTGGTGGAAGGCTCGTTCGCTCCGAATTCATTCCGGTGTGTTCGGATCACGGGCGCCAACGCCCACACGCTCACCGGCGAGGTTCTTCCAGACACAGGGGCAGGCCCGTGATGACGCCTCGCCGGACGCGGATCGCGATTGGACTTACGGCGGCCGCCCTGGTCCTGTGTACAAATCGGGCGCCCGCGGGAACGGGGACGGTCGTGGTCGTTGCCAACGGCGGCAATCGGTCCCTCAGTTCGAGCGTGGAGCATGGGGTTACCTTCGTGAGCGTGCCCGACCTGGCGCGAGCCTTAGAGCTGCAGACCGAATGGGATGCCAGAACCAGGACGCTTGTTGTCATTTCCGGCGAAACGGAAGCGGAATTCATCGCGGGCAATACGCTTGTAATGGTGGGCGACTCCACTTTTCGCCTTCCCCGGGGCCCGGTTCTCCGGGCGGGGGAACTTCTCGCACCGGCAGACGCCCTGCCGGCGTTGTTCAGTCTCCTGTCGCCAGTAGCGCTTCTATGGGACGACCGGGAGCGTATCTTCCGCACGCCTGCGGATTTCGGCTCCGGTGCGCGTGATATCGTTGAGGGTGACGCACGTCCGAATGGGCGCAACCGGTGGGAGATCGATCGAATTGTCATTGACCCGGGACATGGCGGACGAGACCCGGGAACATTGAGCGTGGAGGGGGTTCCGGAGAAGGATATCGCGCTCGCCATTTCCGTTCGACTCGCACAGCTTCTGCGAGACGAACTCGGTGTAGATGTCGTAATGACGCGGACGGACGATCAATCAGTCAGTCTTCGTGAACGAGGCCTCACGGCCGTCCGGGCCGGCGGGAAACTGTTCGTAAGCATCCACTGTAACGCGATAGACAAGGCCCATGTCAGCGGAGTCCAGACATACTTTCTTTCCGATGCGGAGACGGACGAGGCCCGTGCAGTCGCCCGTGCGGAGAACGCCGCGCTCATGTATGAGGAGCATGCGGACACGCTGAGTGAAGGCGACGATCGGGAAATGGAAGAGATTCTGGCCGGATTGGTTTCTGATCGTTTCCTGAAGGAGAGCCAGGAACTGGCCGCGCTGGTTCAGAGGGAACTGGTGAGAGGTCTCCGTACGCGGGATATGGGTGTGCATCAGGCGGGCTTCTTTGTCATGAAGGGAACGCTGGGAGCAATGCCGAGCATCCTGATCGAGACCGGCTACCTTACCAATCAGACTGAAGCTGCGAGACTTCGGGATGTGCGATACCAGGCGAGAATCGCGGATGCAATACTCCGCGCAGTGCGCGAATTCAAGATGCGGTATGAAACCGAACCCGGCAGGTAGGAGCGATTGATGGACAGGCGACCCATAGGTGTTTTCGATTCGGGGGTTGGCGGCCTCACCGTGGTGAACGAGATCCAGAGACAGTTGCCGAAAGAGCGTGTGGTGTATTTCGGGGACACCGCGCGGTTCCCCTACGGTTCGAAATCCGTGGAAACCGTCACCGAGTTCGCACGGCAGGATTCACAATTCCTTCTGGGGTTCGACGTCAAGCTCATCGTAGTTGCCTGCAACACGGCCACCGCGTGCGCGCTGGATTATCTGGGGGAGCATCTGACGGTTCCCGTTGTGGGAGTGATTGAGCCGGGCGCGGTGGCTGCAGTCCGGGCCAGCAGAAAGAAGTTCGTAGGCGTCATTGGAACCCAGGGTACAATAGCCTCAGGGGCGTATCAACGCGCACTGACGCGGATTGACCCTTCGATCAGCGTGTTCGCGCAGGCATGCCCGCTGTTCGTGTCTCTTGCCGAAGAAGGGTGGACAGACCGCGCGGCAAGCCTTCTGATCGCGCATGAGTACCTCGACCCTTTGCGAGAGGCAATGATTGACGTGCTTGTTCTGGGCTGCACGCATTATCCTCTGCTGATACCTGTTATCCGTCGTGTCATGGGACCGGAAGCCATCCTCACCGACTCTGCGGCTGAGGTTACCCGGGAAGTGGGGCGTGTGCTTCGCGAGAACGAGCTGGAAAGCGACGGAAACGCCGTTTCCGGCCATCGTTTTTTCGTGTCCGATGCTCCCGCGAAATTCCGCGAGGTTGGCGAACGCTTTCTCGGGCGCGCGTTGCCAACGGTGGAGCTGGCAACGGCGGGCTGAACGGAGGGCAATGCATGCGGGGCTTAACCTCGGTTGGAACCAGCCACGCCGGAAGGGTGGGATCGGTGTCCACAGACACCGGCGAAAGGGAGTAACATGGAACGGAAGGAATTTCTGAAGCCTGCGGGAATCTACCGTCCCGCCCCATTCTGGTCGTGGAACGACGACCTCCGGAATGAGGAGTTGGAAACACAGGCGCTCGACATGAAAAAGCACGGGTGGGGCGGCTATTTCATGCACAGTCGCATCGGCCTGGTTACTCCCTACCTGAGCGACGAATGGATGGACCGGACCCGCCATACGGTGGAACTTTCCGCACGGGAGGGGCTTTTCGCGTATCTCTATGACGAAGACAAGTGGCCGTCGGGGTACGCAGGCGGACTGGTTCCCCGATCCAACCCTGCGGTGAGAAACACCGCGCTCCAGTGCCATGCGGTGCCCCCGCCAGAAAACACCAATTCTGTTCTCGCGGTTTTTGCCTGGGAATCAGGCAGATGGGTTCGGATAGGCCCCGCGTCAGTTCGTCCCGGAATGGAACTGGCGTATGTCAGCCAGTGGGTGGAGCCGATGGGGAATCCCTGGTTCAACGGGACGACCTACGTTGATTTGATGAACCCCGAGGCGTTCGAGGAGTTTGCGAGATCGACTCTCGACCCATATGCGGCGCTTCTCGGGGCACATTGCGGAACAACCATCCCCGGCTGTTTCACGGACGAACCTGCCTACATCTTCTGGCACGCCCGGGGAATCCACCCTTCGAACACCGTACCGTGGTCCCCCGGCTTCAGGGAACGTTTCGCCGGCACATGGGGTTACGACATACTCGATCGGATCATCTCGGTTTTCAAGCGCGAGGGGGATTTTGCCCGCGTGCGCTACCACTTCTGGCGCACGGCGACGGAAATGTTCCTCGACAATTTCAGTGAACCGTACGGGCGCTGGTGCCGTGAGCACAACCTCGAGTTGACCGGGCATTACATGTGCGAGGACAACCTTGTTGATCAGATCCGGTGGGTCGGTGCAGCCATGCCGCATTATGAACACATGGGCTGGCCCGGAATGGATCATCTTGGGCGTAACATCGACAACATCATGACTGCGAAGCAGGTTACATCGGTCGCCCACCAGATCGGGAAGGGCCGTGCGCTTTCAGAGTTGTACGGGTGCTCCGGGCAGAATCTGACGTTCGAAGGGCGCAAATGGATCGCCGACTGGCATTTCGTGCACGGCATCAATCTTTTGAACCCTCACCTCGCGCTGTACTCCATGCGCGGCGAGCGCAAGCGTGATTACCCTCCCACAATCTCGTTCCAGCAACCGTGGTGGCGCTTCAATACCCTCATCGCGGATTACGAAACGCGACTATCGTACGCGCTGACTCGCGGGAAACGGATTTCACAGGTTCTCGTCATTCACCCCATCGAAAGCGCATGGGCCTTGTATGAGCCCGGGGACGACCGGCGCGCGAGGCAGTTGAGCGACTGGTTTGATCAGGTCAGCCGGTGGCTGCTGGAAGAACACTACGACTATGACTACGCGGACGAGTCCCTCCTGGCGAAATACGGCAGACTGGAGCACGACAGGCTTTTTGTGGGCGAGGCTGAGTACGAATTGGTGGTGATCCCGCCATGTTTCACGTTGCGGCGGTCGACGGTTGACTTCCTGCAGGAGTGGATGGCGGCCCAGGGCGCGGTGATCTCAATGAAGCCCGTGGCGCGCAGGGTCGACGCAGCAACGGACGCGTGGGATTTCGTGAAAGACACCATCATCGTGGAAAATGACAGAACGGCATTCACGAGCGTTCTCGGCGAGCTTCTCGAGCCGAACGTCCGGGTCCTCTCTCCCGAAGGTTACCCCGTCGCCCCGGTATGGGTACACCAACGTGCGGACGGGGAGAAGGACCTCTTTTTCTTCGCCAACACAGACCGAACCCGTGGGTACGCGTGCGAGCTCCTCCTGCCGGGAGATGGGGCAGTAGAGGAGTGGGATCCGCGGACCGGAGACGTTCATGAGGTTGCCGTTGAGGTGTTGGATGACGAAGTCGTTGTGAGCAGGTTCATTGAACCCGGCGGTTCTCTTCTGTTGGTGATGGACCGATCCAAAGATGCGCGGGAAATCGACGAAGACGACGAGGAACTCGTCGAAGAGGGGGATGAAATTGACCTGGACGGCAGCTGGTTGAGCGAGCCGCGTGATCCAAACGCGATCACCCTCGATACGGTCCGCTGGAAGCTTGGCGATGGGGAATTTCAGGGGCCGGACCCGCTCTGGAAGGTTCTTGATCCGGTTCGACGCCATTCTGGAACGTTCTCGCTGCAGTTTTCGGTTTCCGTGGAGGTGGTTCCGGAGCCGGATGTGTTTCTCGTTCTGGAAACGCCGGAAGCGTTTTCAGTCAGCGTAAATGGTACCGCATTGCCGGCAACCGATTGCGGGTTCTGGGTGGACACCAGTTTTCGGAAACGCTCATTGAACGGGCTTTTGAGGACCGGCGAGAACACGATCGTGCTGAGCGGAATCGCCGAGCCGAAGATAGAGTTGGAGTCGCTCTATATCATTGGTGGTTTCGGTGTGAGGACAGAAGACAACCGGACCTTTGCGATCACGTCCAGGAAGTCGGTGGTTCTTGCGCAGAACCTTGTTGAGGAAGGATTCCCGTTCTTCGCCGGAACGATCAGCCTTACCCAGTCCTTCGAGATCAACCTTTCCGCATCCGGGCGCGCGAAGCTCGTGTTTGATGATCCTCAGTTCGTTGTGGCCGACGTGTGGGTAAACGGCAACAACGCGGGACAGGTGGTGTGGAGCCCGTACGAAGTGGAAATCGGGCGTTTTCTTGTTGACGGAACGAACACCATCAGGGTGGACCTGGTCAATTCGTTGCGCAACCTCCTCGGGCCGCATCATCACGCATTCGGGGAGCTTCTCGGCGTGGGGCCTGACAGCTTCAGCGATGCAGAGAACTGGACGGATGTGTACCAGTTTGTCCCGTTCGGGTTTGGCGGAGTGCGGGTGATTCTGGAAGGGTGAGCGTCCGGGTTGCCGGTGATGGGATTCGAGGTGACTCCGGCTGCCGCCAGAACAATCCGTTTGCAGCCTATCTGTTCGTCTCCCATGGAACGAAGAGGTCTCGGAACGTTCGCGGTTCCTCGGGAGCGTCCGGGTTTTCTTCGGTTCGCTCCAGTTTTTCCCCCCGCAAAAGCTCTCGTCGTCCGGTAGCGGCAAATATGGCTGCCAGAGACATGGCGATGAGCAACAGGCCGACCTGAGTCAGCGCCATCGCGGCACCCAGAATGACGGTTGAAATGAACAGGCCGGCGGAACGAGCGGGATACCGGAACGCCAACACGATCGAATCGCGAACCACCTCGCGGAGCCTTGCTCCGTCACCGCTGGCGCGGTTCAGTCCGAACCAGAACAGCACCAGCAGGGATGCAATCTGCGCCCACAGCATCGCTCCCGCCAGAAGCAGGCCGGCAAACCGCGGTATCCACGACGCGCGAAGATAGAACGCCGCATTCACGCCAAGAACAACCAAAACGAGAGCGGCGGCGATGGGAAGTGCGATTCCCGCAGCGAATTGAGACCTGAAAAACCTCCACACATCGCCCCGCTCGACGCGCTGATAACGAACCCACCTTGTGGCGCAGAACATAGTGGTCAGCGTTGCCGGGTTGAGCCAGATTGCCCCAAACCCGGCCGCGAGTGCCGTCACAAGCCCGACCGCCCCAAGTCTGGAAATCAGTAACCTGCCCACACCCCATGTCGCAAGAAACCAGGGGAGACTTACCAGGAACCACAGCAGATTCAACACAATACACGTGCCGAGATGATCGTAAAGGTTCCAGAAGAACTTCTTCAGCATGCGTTCTCCGTCTCGTCACAGCTGACGTGGAGGCGTTTCTCCGGCGCAAATGAACGGAGTACTTTGAAAGATAGGCGCATCTGTTACTGCGAGATCAGGTCGTCATCTTCTCGAAGGATCCGGAAAATGTTGGTGGAAAACGTGGTTTATCGTCCCGACAATGAACGCGGCGTGCTCGACATCATGCTCCCCGAGGGGGCAGGCCCTTTCCCGGCTGTTCTGTGTATCCATGGCGGCGCGTGGTCAGGAGGTGACAAGAGCCTGATGCACCCTTATGGAGAGGAACTTCTCAAACTTGGAATTGCGTCACTCTTTCCCAATTACCGGCTTACGGGAACCCACCCACACCCGGCGCAAGAACAGGACATTTTTGCTGTGCTGGAATGGGCGGCGGCCAACGCCGAAAGGTTCCGACTCGACACAACGCGGTTCGGGATCACCGGCGCCTCCGCAGGCGGGCATCTCGCCGCGCTTGTGGGCCTGAAAGCCACTAAGAAGCGTGACGTCGGGTACGCGGTTCGATGTATGGCACCGGTGTGTCCACCCACTGACTTTTTTGCCTTTTTAAGGGACAATCCGTCCCTGCGTTCGGTCCTGGAGGCCCTTGTGGGCGGCGAACTTGAAAAGAACGAATCTGCAGTCCGGGATGTATCGCCGATATTCCATGTGCACGAAAAGGCTCCTCCCTGTCTCGTAACTCACGGCGCGGTTGATACGGTGGTGCCGCCGACACAGGCCACCTCATTCGTTAATGCGCTCAAATCCGTCGGAGTGGAAGCAGAAGCGATCCTGGTTCCCGGTGTCGACCATGCGGCGTTCAATCCGGGCACTGAGCCCCCGGAGCCGCTTGGTGGCATCACGGCGTTCCGAGCGTTTTACCGGAAGCATCTTCTCTCCTGAAGCCACGATCGCGTTTCACGTGCAGGCACCCGACCTCAAGGAGTCCGCAACCAGATGAAGCCTGACTACCGTTATCACGGACGACGAATGACCTTCGTTACTGCGCCGGGTGCGACGCAGGCGGAACAGCATGTGGCACGGGTGGCGTCGGAAGCTGCGCGTCGTCGCGGGGTGATCGGTCGTTACCACGAATCCGGAGACGTCCCTCCCACTGATCTGGCGGTTTTTCTCGGTGTGGGAGAAACCCATTCTCATGTGGTGGAAGAACTTCGCCGTCGTGATCGCTTCGCGCCTTCATCGCCGCTGACGAGGGGTGCCCAGTCGAGCAGAATTGCCTCGTGCGGGAACCAGATCGCAGGTTCAGTGGTCATCTGGGGGGCGGACGTCGAAGGCCTCTGGGTAGCCGTCGGGCGCTTTTTGCGGGGCTTGCGCTGGCAAGACGGGACGTTTTCGTCCACCGGATGGGATGACGAGTTTCGTCCTGCCTTTGAATTGCGCGGAGAAGTGATGTCCAGCCATTTCACGGCGAACACGTTCTTCCAGTGGTCGCCGCGGCAGTGGTTTGAGTATCTGGACGAGATGGCACTCTGGGGCATGAATCTGTTCATCACCATTCCAATCCACATGGCGGACTGGGACGGGATCAGTCCCTGGTCTGACCCTCCGCGATGGGTGTCGGAGGAGCGGAGAAAAGAGTGGGAAACGCACTGGGAAACACACTGCGCCGTATCGCAACGCGTGCATGAGATGGGGCTTCGATACGGCATGTGGATTCCGGCAAACGATGTACCGCCCATGATGGCAGAAGCGCACTGGAACCGCGGCGGTGGCAAATACGTGTGCCCGTCCGTTCCGGAGGCGCGGCGCGCGATCCAGTATTCCCGGAGCAGGGTGATTCGGGGGCTGCCGCACGTGGACTACTGGTTTGTGCCTTCGGCGGATAACGGCGGGTGCCCGTGCGAGGATTGCCAGCCATGGGTGGACACGTATCTCTCGCTCGCCGAGGAGCAATTCCGGGAGCTGACGAAGTGGCATCCCGGGGCGAAAGTCATTCTCTCCAATCAAGCGCTCACTCACAGGGAAAACCAGAAACTCTGCGCGCGCCTTGCCGAGCCGGGAACAGACTGGGTCGAGGGCGTGGCATACGCGCCGGGATCAAATGAGACGTACATACAGGCTCGCGAGACGGAGGAATATGACTGGATCGACTGGTATCAGTTTGACCCGGAGCATCGGAGCCTGAAAGAGCTTTCGCGAACCATGCCACATTCGAAAAAGCTATTTCTGTATCCGGATATCACTCACCTGACGCGTTCGCAGTACCCGGTGTGGGACGTTGACCCGCTCGTGGCATGGACTTACCACCGAGACACGGTGTTCTTTCGCCCCCGCGGGTATGCGGATGTGTTCCGTCGCTCCGCGCCGCATGCGGACGGTTCCTTCCCGTATTCCGAGGGGATATATGACGACGTGAACCAGGTCGTCTGGCTCGCGCTGAGTTGCGATCCTTCCCGATCTCACGTAGACATCCTTTCCGAATACTGGAGATGGCATGCCGGCGAAGACGCGGTACTTTCTGCGGTATGCGCCACCCATCAGTTGGAGGATTCGTGGAGGGGAGATATCACGGCGAACGCGCACGTCGAGACCGCGGTTCTGGAAACCGAAAAAGCGGTGCGCCTTGCCAGCGGAACAGGCTGGAGGCTGGATCTTTTGAGGATGCGCGCACTTCTGGATGAGTGGCTGAAAAACAGGCTGCTTGCCGCGAAGGTGTTGGAGAACGGAATCATAGCGATGCTCCGGGACGACGCCACGGAGGGTGGGGTGGTGCGCGCGATCGAGTCACTCGACGGCGCGATACGTTCCCTCCCGGAGGCTTCGGATGAGGTCCTGCGCCTGGAGAAAACACTGCTTCAGGCGGGGCCGAGAATGCCGGTGGGACGTATCAGACACATGACAGGCAACCTTGCCTGGATGAAGGCGACTCTGAAAAAGGCGCTTGCGGATCCGTCAGTTCGTTCGACGCTGGTGGCGGACGTGATCGACTATGAACGCGGGGTGTACTACGTGGATTGCGGGAACCCCGTTCGGGACACGTTCTGCGTGCATGGCCGGAGGTACACCTGTCTGGATGAACGCTCCTACCAGACGCCGTTCTCTGAACCACCTGAAATACGACCATCACAGAACTCGCTCGTCATGACGTGCGGCGACGATGATGGTATCGTGTACCGGTTCCCTGATCTGCGTTCCGAACGGAAGTACGTGGTGCGCCTCACCTATTTCCTTCCGACTCTATTCACGTATCGAGAGACGCGGAGCCAGAGGCTTGAGGCGAACGGCGTGGAGGTACACGGTCCACTGGTTCTTCCGCGGAAGCGTCCCGAAACGTTCGAGTTTGTTTTGCCTCGGGCCGCGTATTCAGCTGGCGAGACGACTCTGCGTTTCCGAAAAGCAGAAGGCGGCGTGACGACGGTTGTTTCCGAGATCTGGATACGCGAGTGCGACTGACGGAGCCTGTGTTCCCGCGTCGCCACACGGGTTGAGCGCGGTCACAATCTGGTAACCCCTGGAGCGTGCAGCAGTGTTTACCCCACGAGAACGCGTCGCGCGAGTCGTCAATTTCCAGCCGGCGGACAGGGTTCCGATTGATCTGGGCGGTATGAAAGCCACCGGCATCGCGGTGAAGGCGTACAACGCTCTCAAGAAACGAATCGGTTTGTCCACCCCGACACGGATCTGGGATCCGAAGTTCATGATTGCCCACGTGGAGGAGGTGGTCAGGCAGAGATTCCATCTGGACGTGGTTCCGCTGGACGTTTCTTCTGTATCGGATGAGCTGCGTCCAGAATGTGAATGGGTGCCGATGGCGCTTTACGAAGGCGCCGAGGGCCTCATGCCACCAGGGACAATGATCGGAGAGGACGACCGGGGACGCTGGGTACTCATGGACGCGGATGGACGACCGACGACGCTGCGAATGCCTCGTGAGGGATACTACTTCGACGACATATCGTTTGATCGCCCCGGAATGGGAATCCGGCCGTCCCAGTTCCAACCCGAAGCGACCTTTTCGGATGAACAGCTTCGTGCGGTCGAAGCGAGAGCAGACTTCCTGTTTTCCCGCACCGACTATGCGGTGCTGGGCTGGGGAGGTGGGGTGTGTTTTCTCGGGTTGAGCCTGATCACCGACAGATCCAGTAACGTGACGATGGGATGCCCCACTCAATGGATGACCATGCTTATCACGGAAAAGGAACTGTGTCACGAAATGATGGGCAGGTCTGTGGACGCAGCCATTTCGCGGCTCAGTCTTCTTTCTGAGGTCATCGGGAACAAGTGTTTTGCATGGGGAATTGCAGCGGATGACGCCGGAACCCAGCGCGGTGAGTTCATCCACCCGGATTTGTGGGCCGAAATGATAAAGCCGCATTACGCACGCCTGTGTGCGTGGGTACACGCGCACACCGAATGGAAAACATTCCTCCATTCGTGTGGTTCCGTGTATCACCTCATTCCTCACATGATCGAGGCCGGGGTTGACATCCTGAACCCTGTTCAGACGTCCGCTGCGAACATGGAACCGGAACGATTGAAACGTGAATTCGGAGGGAAACTGGTGTTCTGGGGTGGGGGGTGCGATACGCAGCATGTTCTTGGAAACGGCTCGCCCGAAGAAGTCCGCACCCACGTTCGTGAACGTCTCGCGCTTTTCAAGCCCGAGGGCGGATACGTGTTCACTCAGGTGCACAACATCCAGCCGAACGTGCCTCCGGAGAACATTGTTGCAATGTTGGATGCCGCATATGAACACGGCGTGTTCTGATGATTACGTTTTGTGCTCTTTTTTTCGTGCAGCGGGGAAAAGTACGTTGTTGAGAATAAGTCGGTACCCCGGTGAGTTCCGGTGAAAATTCAGGTCCGTTGGCGGGTCCCCCACCAGATGCTGGTAATCCTCCGGGTCATGCCCGCCAAGGAACGTGAACGTACCGGTCCCGATCTGCCCGTGAATGTACTTCACCTCATCTTCCCCTTCCGATTCGCCCAGTACAATCACTGACGGCTTCAGGAACCTGCGATGGAATCCTACAGTCTGGCCGAGAAACCCGCGAACGTGGTCGACATGGTTCTGTGTCAGCATGGCCTCGACCGGGCTCAGCTTGGCGGAGAAATCGAAAAGAGTGAAGAAATCGGCCTCCGGCCCTCGGGGATTTGCGGCGCGATCATCGTACGTGTCGATGTTTGAGAACTCATACACCCACGGGTTCTCTTCCAGCCGGAAATTCTCGAATGCCATCGTTTTTGAGAAATCAAGCCGGTTGTTGTAGTCTGGAGTCACCCCGTCTCCATCGCAGATGGCAGGGACAATGTCAATATCCTCCGCCGCCAGGGCAATGTCAATTGTGTCGGTGGCCGAGCACATGGCGAAAAGGAAACCGCCGTTTGCCACATACTCCCGGATTGCACGTGCGACCGCTTTCTTGAGCTCACTTACCTTAGCAAAACCGAGTTCTCGTGCGGTTCGCTCCAAATCGGCCCTTTGCCGAAGGAACCAGGGTGCGGTCTGATAGCTGATGTAGAACCGCCCGTATTGCCCCGTGAAATCCTCGTGGTGCAGGTGGAGCCAGTCATAGTTCCTCAACTCGCCCGCAAGCACCTCGCGGTCCCAGAGTGTGGTGTACTCGATCTCAGCATAGGTGAGGGCGAGTGTTACCGCGTCGTCCCACGGTTGCGTGCCGGGAGGGGTGTATACCGCGATGCGTGGCGCTTTGTCGAGTCGTATCACCTCCATGTTTTCGCGTTCGATGGTGCTGTAAATCACGGCGGCTTCACTGTCAGCAATCCGTTCCGAAAGAACGCCGCGGACCTGGGATTCCGCGCGGATGACATCGCTGTAATCCAGCAGGAAGGAGCCGCCGCGGTAATTGAGCAACCATTCCGCAGGTAGCCCGCGTTGCAGGGACCAGAAGACAACCCCGTAGGCTTTGAGGTGGTCGGTCTGCGTCCGATCCATGGGTATCAGGAGCTTATCTGCACGCGACACCTCCGCGCTGCAAAAAAGAAACGCCGCGAGAACAATTCGGAAATTCCGCCGCGCCAGGTTCATAAGGCCCCCGGTTCTGCGCGAAGCTCTCTCAGCCTCCGGCGTGCAGGATTCCCGTAGACGCTGCGGGGATACGTTGTGAGCAGCGTTTCCAGCGCCCGGGTTTCCTCGCCACTATCCTGTAACCGTGTGCGCTGAAGCTCCGCATACCGCCAGAGAGCCTCTTCTCCCGCCGAAGATGAATCCAGAAGCGATGCGGCTGCTTTCAGAGTGGTTGCCGCGAGAGAGTAGTGTCCCTCGTTGATCTCCACCTCGGCGACAAGCAGACGCACCCAGCCTTCCAGCGGCGTGCCGAACAGTCGAGGGGCCAGGAAGAGAACTGAATCGCGGTGGCCCGTGGCGAAGAGGAACTCGAGGCGGCCGTACCGAACCCAGGCAGCTGAATCGTCGCCGGCCTGTTCCAGAATCTCCGCCAGCCTGAGGCAATCGTTCGTTTCATCACCGGGCGCCGCGTTTCCTACCATCAATTCGCAACGTGCCCTGAGCCCGGGGGCATCGCCACGAAACATCGCAGCCTGTGCCAGCCGCAGGTGTGCTTTCAGGGACTCCGGTTCTCTCATCGCTGAATCCGCGAGCATCTGCCAGAAGGATTGTGCTTCGTCCAGACGCCCCGAACGCAAGGCACACTCTCCCTGTCCGAGAATCCCCTGGCGTCTGTGTGCCGGCGTACGACCTCTCGTTGCGGCCCAGGAAAACTGCTGTTCTGCCTGCTCCACGGAGTCAAGAGCGAGAAAAATCTCCCCAAGCGCGATGCGAGCGTCGTCGTGGTACGGGCTGAACGGGATGGTGATAATCCACGAAAGCAGGTTCCGGGCGCGGTCCTGAAAACCCATTTCGCCCAGTCTTTCCGCCGCAGTGAACGCATATCGTTGTGCAGACGGCGACTCCGGGTAGTCGCTTGCCAGGCGCTCCATCAGGGATGTCGCCACCGGAGTCTGCCCTCGGGCCTCCAGCTCATCGATGATGGTTGCAAGAGTGGTGCCGGGGTTCCGTGTTTCCTTCGCGCTGCGGAGGAACAGCCGCACCGCGTCCTCCTGCCGTGTTCCAAGGACTGCCATTTCCGCGGCGAGAAGTGCCCTGGCGGCGTCCCTTGGTATGCTGTCCGAGAGAGCGACCGCCGCGCGTGTAACAGTCTGCATCGTGGCCGGGGTGAGGCTGGCTCCCTGAATGATATCGCGCGCCTCGCGCACGCGGTCGACATCACCCGCCACGAAACCGGATGCCGCTTGCGCCGCCGTCTGGCCGTCGCCAAGCGCGAGCGCGATATCGAGCAGACGGCGGTTCACTGCGCGCTGTCCGTCTCCCCGTGCGTCGCAGGCACGCAGCCAGGTCTGCGCGCGGCGCAGTTGTCCCCGCGAAACAAGCCGGTCTGCGACCCCAATGTGGAATGCGACCGGATCGGACGACGAGCTGGAACCAATGCGCCACACCGAGTCCGCCTGAACAGCGTACCCGGCTCTGTCGAACACGTCACCGAACTCCACCCATAGTACCGGGTCGCCCGGTGTTTCCGCGGTGGCTTCACCGAGCCACGCCACGGCCTCTTCGAATCTCCCGTTTTCCGCCAGAAGCCTTGTTCCCCGCAACACGGCATCGGACCGCGTCGGTGCTGCCTGCCAGACCCGCCGGTAATACGCTGCGGCATCCAGCGGGCGGTTCGCACGTTCAAGAGCCTGCGCCTGAACGAACCAGCCGATTATCTCCCGCGGCGGCGCCGCTGCCGCAGATGTCGCCAAGTGCAGCATAATCAGCATGATGGCATTAGCCACGAGCGCACACTTACTCCACATACGTGTTACCATATTGTTCTTTTTTAGTACCATGCGTAGCAAGAGTGTTACGTCCGCGATCCATTGAGCGAACAGGGTGAGGGAGAGGGCGGAAATCGCATGTGCTGCGTTCACGACGTGACAGGATTCATCAACGATGCCCCTTGATGTGTTGATCCCAGTACTGCATCCACGCTTCCCTGTGGGCATTTATGACGTTCCAATCCACCGGCAGTTCCGTGATCTCGATCGAACGC
>ERZ795061.401-NODE-401-length-45072-cov-8.576227_pt1 | contig 45072 bp, 42 predicted proteins | sample MGYA00375145_ERZ795061 | MGnify/ENA primary metagenome ERZ795061 (study PRJEB30190, sample SAMN05720144) | anaerobic digester metagenome | isolation source: active sludge of municipal wastewater-treating anaerobic digesters | place: USA | collected 2014-12-22 ... | reverse complement strand
AGCAGTGCGGTGATTGCGATATAGCCGAATGATATCTTCCCAGTCTGTTACAACAACTCCTTTAAATTTTAATTCATCACGCAAAAGTTGTGTGAGCAAACGATACGAAGCGTGTACAGGCTCGCCATTCACTTCACCACTGTTTACCATCACACTCATGATGCCGGCATCAATCGCGGCTTTGAAAGATGGAACATGATATTCATACATCGCCTGTTCCGACATATCAGTTTCTCCACGGTCCCATCCATATTTCGGATCGGAATAACCCAGAAAGTGTTTGGCGGTAGCTGCAATTTTATAAGGGGCAATATCTGCTTCTGCTTGCACAGCCTTTATATAAATTGAAGCCATTGTTTTTGAAACGTAAGGAGACTCGCCCAACGTTTCATAATAGCGGCCCCATAGTGGTGTGCGGGCAATATCAAGTACTGGTGCAAAGAGCCACTGATGACCGATGTCTGCAGTTTCAATTGCTGTTACATGTGCCATGTCGGCTGCAAATTGATTGTTATACGTAGCTGCTGTGTTCAGTGCATGTGGAAAGATAGTTCCGCCAGCGAGGTAGTTGGGTCCATGCATGTGGTCTACTCCGTAGATGATCGGAATTTTCAGTCTCGATTCTTGCATGTTGATTTCCTGAATGTCTTTGTAAAATTGAAACCACGTCTCAGCGGGTTCTGCGATGCCATTCAGAATGGAACCAACATGATACTCACGCAGAATTTTTCTCAGCTTGGCAGTATCTACTTTTGTGGTGATGCTTAAATCGCTGCCTGCGCCCCAATTGGATTCAGTGACGATGGTTGAATTGTTGAGTTGAGTCATCTGACCAATTTTTTCTTCCATGGTCATCTGGCTTAGCAACTCATCTATTTTCTTTTCATTTTCGTTATTGTTGCTCCGTTCCAGTGTTCGTCTTTCAGCTACACTCAGTGTTTTATTTTCTTTGGGGTCAGTAACCGAACAGCCTATGGCAAGTGTGGTAACTACCAGGAGGGTGAGGAGGTTTTTGGTTAGGGAATGCATACCGATTGATATTTATTTTGATCGTGCAAGGACGCAACAAGCACAACCCTAAACCATGACTTATGTCAGTGAATAATCTTCCATCCAAAGGCTTTGACTGTTATTTTTATTGGTAGGCGGATCAGAAAAAACCACTATTTTTGCCCCTTATGAAAAAAATAATTGAATCAAGGAAGCTGTTGGGTGTGGATAAAGAGGTCGAATTAAGGGAATTGAAGACCCTTTACAGGAATTTGATGAAGGATTGGCATCCAGATAAGTTTCAGGATAACCATGAAGCAAAACAGCAGGCCGAGGAAAAAAGCAAGGCATTTATTGAAGCTTACCATCTATTGGTGAGTGTGGCTCCTGAAACCCATGCCCAGCAACTGGAGCAATATACCGAAGTAATTACTTCAGCACGCATGGTTGATTTTACCTACAAAGCTCAGACGTTACAGATCAATTTTAATGATGGTAGCAGCTATGAATACTTTGGTATTCCACATTCTATCTATAATAAATTTCTTAATTCTGATACCCCTGATCGGTTTGCCCGCAGGCACATCTATCATTCCTACATCTACCGGAAGGTAAGCAAAGCAGTGATTAATTAATTATTTTTCCGGCATCACAAAGGCCATGATAATATAGAGCAACAAGCCTGCCCCAAAGAAGAGGAATGTGGCTATAAAAATCAAACGCATTACGGTAGGATCCAGGTCAAAATAGTTGGCGAGGCCGCTGCACACCCCGAATATTTTCTTTTCTCCTTTTACTAGTCGTTTGGGCATAAGTATAGAGTTTTATTGCATCACTAAATTAAAGAATTTAACAGGTACTTGAGATTTCTTACTTATTTCTTTAATCAATCCTTCTTTTTTTAGTCTCTGCATACATTTAATTAATCCGCTTACATTTGTCTTTCGTTAAGCGATTATGAAGTTCACTATGAAAAGTTCTCTTTGGATTGTTCTGGCAGCTCTGGCTATAATTTCCTGCTCGCCACCAAAAGAGCAAAAGGCCACGGTTGATTCGCTGCGGATTAATTACACCATTCGCAGTGTTTGGCCACACGATACAGAAGCGTTTACGCAGGGGCTCTTGATTTATAAAGGGGAACTTTATGAAAGCACTGGGCAAAACGGCACCTCATGGATTGGTATTGTAGATGTTAATACCGGGGTTGCCAACAAGAAAGTGATTCTGGATGACCGATACTTTGGTGAAGGAATCGCCATTTTGAATAATAAGGTTTATCAACTTACATACACTACAAAAGTAGGCTTTGTCTATTCGCTGAAGGATTTTAAAAAACTTAAAGAATGGACATATCAGTCGCAAGGATGGGGACTCACTCATGATAATGTAAATCTTATAATGAGTGACGGATCTAATAAATTACTCTATTTGGATACGCTTACACAAGAGATTGTTAAATCAGTTGCGGTTACGGAGGAGCAAGGTCCGGTCAAGAATCTGAATGAGCTCGAATACATTGAGGGCTTTGTATATGCTAACGTTTGGCAAACCAATACAATTGTAAAAATTGATCCCGTCACAGGCAAGGTGGTTGGTCGTCTGGATCTGACTGCCTTGGCCAATGATGCACGCAAAGCGAGCCCACAGGTAGATGTGTTGAATGGCATTGCGTGGCATCCTGATACGCGATCCTTTCTTGTTACCGGTAAGCACTGGCCGCATGTTTATATTCTGAAAATTGATGAGCCCAGGAAAGTAAATTAATTGCAATGCGGGTTAGCATTGTTTTATGCTTTTTGTTTTCAGTGCTGGGTGTTGCCAATGCTCAGACTCCTTACATTCAAATTCTGGGTGTTGCTCAGGATGGGGGTTATCCTCACATCGGTTGTGAAAAAACATGTTGCGCACAAGCCTGGCAAAACAGTGAACTCCGTCAGTGGATAGTTTCATTTGCGTTGGCGGATCCTGTTACTGGGAAGTGGTGGTTGTTCGAAGCTACTCCGGACATTAAAGATCAGTTGCACTATTTCCGCACGGCCACCGCGGGTAGGTACAATTACTTGCCCAATGGCATTTTCATAACCCATGCACATATCGGGCATTATACAGGCCTGATGGAATTAGGTAGGGAAGCTCTTGGAAGCAAAGAAGTGCCGGTATATGTGCTTGATAAGATGAGTAAGTTTTTGGAAACGAACGGACCATGGTCGCAGTTGGTCTCATTAAAAAATATTTCCATTCAAAAACTCATAGCCGATGAAACATTGGGATTGACATCAACTATTCAGGTAACGGCATTCACTGTTCCACACCGCGATGAGTTTTCGGAAACGGCTGGGTTTAGGATCAACACAAGATCAAAAAAATATCTCTTCATCCCAGACATCGACAAATGGGAGAAGTGGAATAAAAAGATTGTGATAGAAGTGGAGCGTGCCGACATTGCCTTGCTGGACGCGACCTTTTACTCAGCTGATGAGTTGCCACATCGAGACATCAGTGAGATTCCTCATCCGTTGGTGCAGGAGACCATGAAACTTTTTGAAAGTTTACCCACGCTGAAAAGTAAAATTCATTTCATTCATTTCAATCATACCAATCCTTTGTTGCGAGCTACTGAAGAGAAGAAAGATCTTGAGCAGGTTGGCTTTAAGGTAGCAGCCGTAGGAAGTGTGTATTGAGTCAGTTTCCTGAAATCAACTTTTTGTTTTTAAACAGGTCATCCCAAATAGCGAGCCCAGGTTTAGGTTGCAGATTGATATCAACCAGGCCGAGATAAGCAAAATACCCAATCGATGCAGGCACAGACGAAGGAAGGGCTGTGAGATCAAGATCAGTGAAGAGTAATTGAAAAACAGCTGTGGCTTTTACTTCACTTAAAAGGTGACTGTGGTGAGCGATATAGTCGCGTTGCAATTCAGGCGAACCGATAAAGGATTGATCAGGTGTCGTAACCGAAGCCGATGTCCAGCCCCCTTCGGTAACAAAAGAGGGAAGATTTTTACCTTCCAGTAAACGTGAATAATAATTTGTAGGAATGTCAGTGGGCTTGTCGAATCCAAAGTAAGCATACGATGAGATGCCAATCTCTTGTATAAAAGGAAAGTCAACAAAATCCTGAGCTATGCCTTTGTAGGTTCCGCCAATCAATTTACCCCAGGCATGATCGGCCTGCACACTTACGCTTAAGGGAACAGTTTTATTACGTGCCCGTACGGCTTGAGCCGCGCCATTCGCTGCTTGTTTTACTCCGTTATAAATAGAGGCTGGAGCTGCATCACGGATCAAATTGGTTTCAAGCGCAAGGCCCAGGTGATCGGGTTTTAAAATACTGTCCATAGCAATCACAAACTTTTGATAAAGCAATTGCATGTCAGCATCCCCTATACTTTTACCGACCTCTTGTAAGGCTACGGCATCAGAGGTTCGGTCTAATCCATTTTGCGGATCAATGTAGATCCAAAGCTTAAATTTCTTGTCGTGGTAAATATCCACAAGGACTTTGTAGTTATTGATTACGTGGTCATTGATCGAGCCACCGGCACGCAATTCTGTCCACGGTACTTCCGTAGTGATAATAGCGGCATCAGCCCGTTGAGTCCAGAGATTTAAAGTTTGAATGAAGAGATCGAGGTTATCAATTCGGGGGGCGGAATTTTGAAAACCCATCCGGTAGGTACGTGTTGTGGGGATGTCTTCATCATTTTTGCAGGAGAAGGCTATTAACAAGCAAGCCAGAAGGATATTGCGAATCATGCAAGTATAGATACAGAAGTAATACTGCCAATTTAGTTAATTGTCTATAGAACACAGAAAAGGTCAAATACCCTTATGGTTGTGAAAAATATGTTGACCTATGTAGGAGTTTGTTATCGTGACCTTTAATCAATTTTCAGAACGTCACTTGGATTTTCACGGGCAATACGAATTAACTGTGACAATACTGTAATCGCTACCGCTAACACCATCAGAAATACCGCGATCATAAATGGCAAAGGGCCTGCGGCCTTTGGATCAGGATATGCAAGATGTATGAGGGGATTTACCAATAGGAATCCGGCAGGTGCGCCAATTACAAAAGCGGTAGTTAATATGAACACATAATCCCTGTTCATTAACTGGAATATTTGCATGGCGTTAGCTCCCATTACTTTTCGAATACTATACTCTTTCATCCTCCGGGTGGTATTAAAAGAGACAAGGCCAAAGAGCCCGAGGCTCGCTAATAAAACGGTAATGGTACTGATAAAGATAAGTAACTGGACATTCGCGTCAGTATTACGGTTGAAGTCGGCAAATACCTCGTCTTGAATAAATCCTTCATACGTATCGTCTGGGGCAATACTTGCCCAGGTTGACTTCACAAGCTCTTGTGTTTCGTACACATGTCCGGCCCGTACCTGAATAGCGAGAAAGTTATAATCATCTTCGTTTGCGATGCGAAACAATACCGGCCCCAGAACATGATAAAATCCTTCATAGTGAAAGTCCTCTACCACTCCGATGACATAACGTTTTACGCTGTCTAGTTCGAATGCCTGCCCTATAGGATTGGACCAGCCCAATGTTTTTGCAAAAGTTTCGTTGATTATGACTGATTCAACTTCGTCTGACTGAATCGTTTGATCGAATGATCGACCTTCTTTAAAACGGAGGTTCATTGTTTCCAAATAGTTATAGCCTACTTGAAAATCAACTGTTTCAATTCGTTGTTCATTGTATAAAAATGTAATCCTTGAATTCGATTTTCCGATGTGACCATCGGTGCCAGCCATTTTGATTATGTTTTGGTTCGTGGTAAGGCGATCGCGCAATGCCAGGAACTTGTCTTTTTCTTCCACACGTACGGCAATCAGGTTATCATGCTTATATCCCCAATCTTTATTTTTCAAATAGATACTGTTATCGATGAAGACAAAGGAACCCACAATTGTCATGAAGGCAAAAATGAATTGAAGTGTTAATAAAACCCGACTGAACAAATTTCTTTGCCCGAATTTTTCCCGACCCTGGAGAATTTGAATCGGTTGAAAAGAAGCAATGTAAAAAGCAGGGTATGCTCCCGACAATAACCCAATAAACAAAAGCAATCCTGCAAAAAACAGAAACATGATATTTCCCGATGAAAACCCAAACAATATGTTTGAAGGAAAAAGTGAATTGAAGCCGGGAAGGAAGAAGAGGTAAGCAAGCAGGCAGCCAACCAACATAGCCAACGCACACATTAAAAAATTTTCTGTAAGAAATTGATGGATAATTTCTCGTTTCTGTCCGCCAATAACTTTACGGATTCCGATTTCTTTAAGTCTTGTTGCAACTGTAGCGATGGAAACATTCATATAATTAAGGGAAGCCAGAATCAACAGAAAGGTTGCAATGACGCCTAAAGAGATGAGGCCTTCCCGTTGGCTGCCTTCAGAAACAGAGCTTACAATCTCATTGCTTACCAGCCCAAGTCCCTTGAGCGGACGAAACCGAAATTCGTTGATCAGCCATTGTGGTGATGCAGTATTTTGTGTGGCTATATGCATTTTCATTTGGGCAGTTAATTCATTTACTGAATGACCCGAGCGTAGCATGATAAAGGTACCGTCTACCAGGTAGGCCCAATCATCAGCCTTTTCAGGTTCTAAGTCTCTAAAATTGGCTATCGGAAGAATTATCGTTGGATATAACGTTGATCCCGTAGGCCGCTCGAATACTGCACTTACAAAAAACTCCTGTTTGTCGTGCTCGCGAAACTTAAGTGACAAGCTTTGGCCGATAGGGTCTGTTTCTCCAAAATATTTTTTAGCAATCTCTTTTTCTAATACTAATTGGTTCTTTTGACTGAGTACCAGGCCATTTCCTGTGGTGATTGGAAAGCTAAACATATCAAAGAAGGCAGGGTCAACAAACCAAAGTTGCTCATTAAACACATCATCCCGATGACGAATATTTGCATACCCAAACTCAATGCGTGTAAATGTTTCTATGGCATCTTGGTTTTGAAAAGTGGATGGCCCCAGCATTATGGGGGAGTCACTCCATTCTTCGGTACGTTTGTCGACTTCAATTATGCTGGTTACCTGGTAGATTCGATTCATATTCTCATGAAAGAAATCAGCATGAAATTGATTATCGATTATGATGAATGAGGTTATGGCGATCCCTAGCGCCAGTGATAATCCCAAAATATTAATGGAACTATTTAAGCGATGGCGAATTGCATTTCTAAAACCGGCAATCAAATAACTTTTAAACATGGCGCCATTGGTTGATGAGTAATTATTTTTGGTTTGTTTAATATTTGACCACTTAAAAAATCGAATTACATTCCAGCTAAATTGAAGTCTTGCCTTTGTCTGGTTCGTTGATGCCGTTCGATAAAATAGTTCATACGCATCACCCTGAATTTCTTCCAACAAATCAGGGCGGCAATACCATTGAAGGAACCGATCAGCCCATTTGGGAGGACGGTTGGTTGTTCGTTGTTGCTTATTGACTGTTTGCATATCCGTTTATTTCGTACGAATAGCTAACCGCCTACAACTAAATGATTATACTGCAAAGCTACTTTCGGTATCTGACTATATAATTGATTACGCAACTCATTCGCATCTTCCAACACACGTTTGCCAGCTGCAGTAAGTAGAAATATTCTCTTTCTTCTTCCACCGCGCTCTTCAGTAGGGTTGCACATTTTCGATTTCAGATAGCCCTTGTTTTCAAGACGAGTAAGTACCGAATGCACTGCGCTGATGTTAAGACTGCGCCCCGCCTGCTTTTCAATTTCATCCATCACAGCTACACCATATGCTTCGGGGTAGAGAATGCCCACATGCAAAAGCACTAATTCTTCGAGTTCGCCCAAGTAGGTTCCTTTCATAAATAGTTATATTAGTTTTGCAAACGTGAAAGTAATAAATATGTTTCATGTTTGTAGAATTGCTTTGAAGAAAGGACAGAATGGATTTAGCGGAGGATGGCAAAACAATAAAATTCAGCCAGATTGGTGAAGAATTGGCAGGCGAAGCGTGTTGTTGGATTGCTATCCAATATGTAGGTGCTGCTAACTACAATATAGTCGTACCTAATTGGGCCCTTAGTTCTGAAAAGTATTTAAAATGCATGAGAATTTAACGTAGTGATTCCATCACCTTCTCAAAACTCACCCAATAAATATTCCCAGTTCCGTTTAGGGTTTGCTGGTTGATCTTTTGAATCTGTTCATAGGATGCTTTTGTGTCAAATGAAACTGGAAGTGCGGCCCGTTCACTTGTAAAGAACAGAATCGTTTTATCAGGGCTTACATAGGGGCAGTAATCCAATCGCGATGAATTCAACGCTTTTAGATTTTTAGCAGGCTGCCACTTGCCATGGGCATCTTTAACACTCATGTATAAGTCTCCACGACCTGTATCATCTTTACGTCCATAGCCAGTGAAAATAATGAATTGCTCATCGGAATCAACAAAGGCATTAAATTCATATCCTTTCGAGTTGATGGCGGTATCCAATGCAGTGGGCTTTTCGAATTGTCCATTTTTCCAGGCGGCAAAAAAAATATCCTCGCGACCTACACCATCTTTGTATTGAGCAGTAAAATAGAGATTACCACTTTTCGCAATGGAAGGATAAAATTCATCTGAATCTGTATTCACAGACCTACCCAGGTTTTTTGGTTCACTCCAGGTATTCCCCATTCGATCCACCACCCAGAGATCAAAATCCTTTGGTTGATTACCTTGCAAAGGTCGGTTTGAAGCAAAGTATAATTTCTTTCCATCCGCGCTGAAGGCAGGCTCCAGGTCACTAAAGGTTCCTGCAAATGAAACCACTTCGGGCCTCGACCATTTTCCGTTTTTATCCTTCCGACTAAATACAATTGTCTGGAAGCTGGATTGCGGGGTTGAGATTGTATAGTAAATTTCTGAACCATCGGGGCTAAGGGCAAAGTCACGTTCATTAATAGGAGTGGAGATAAATCCTTCATGAAAAAGAGTTGCATCGGTTGGTGGATTCTTTATTTCCAAGGGCATTTGAGCATAGAGCGTAGAAATGGAAATTATGAAAGTCAGGAGGATAATAGATCTTTTCATAGAGTGGAAGTTGTATTCACTTTATACGGATATGAGGGATTTTAGATCAAAATTATTTTAAGGAGTAAACCCGAAGTTTTAAAGAGTTTAACAAACGCCTTATTTTGAGGATTTACGAATTGCTTAAACCGTCTATAAGTCATCCTTATCAATCAAAAAAAATTATAATGTATCTTCTATCTGCCTAACGTTTCTGAAAGTCCTCGGTAGTGTAATTTGAACTGCTTGGGCGAACAGCCTTTGTATTTTTTAACTGCCTGAAGAAAAAGGGCTGGCATAAGAGATTTCATCCATCAGGATTATTTCTCAAAAATGACGTCCGTCATAGTCCATGTTATGTTGTGTAAGTATCTTTTATTGTTCAATAAGAAAGGAGGGCACCATGAAAAGGAGGCCGATTTTGACCTTTATTCTGGTTGCCACTTTCGTCAGGGTGCAGGCGCAACGAAGTAGTGGTGGCCGCAAGAGATTATCTTAAAACCAGCACTTGGCTCGGTGAGTTGGATGTCTTCCAAATAAATATTTTGATATGAAAACCGAAATTCTGACTACACTTGCACTCACTGTACTGACGGTTATTCCATTACTTCACCTGGCAAGCTACCGCAGATATGAAACCCGCCTGTCGCGTTTGGGTGCGATTGCTTTTGTCTTCATTGTTGCCGGCTTGTTTCTTTCCCGCCAGCAATCCGTGGGCTTCGGTTTGTTAGCGATCGGCCTCATGTTAGCCGTTGCCGATATCATTCGTAAGTGGAAACATTATCACCATACCAATGCACATCACTGATCAAACCATAGAATATAAATCCTTGCAGGTTACGAGTTCCATCTTCTCCGAAGGACAACCTATTCCTACCACATACACGTGCGAAGGAAAGGACATTAATCCACCATTAGAAATTGCTGGCATTCCTGAAAAGGCACACAGCCTTGTTTTAATTGTGGATGATCCGGATGCACCGGGCAAAACATGGGTGCATTGGTTGGTGTGGAATATTCCGATTACGCACCACATCAAAGAAAATAGCGTACCGGGTGAACAAGGCTTGAATGATTTTAAACGCACTGCCTGGGGTGGACCCTGCCCACCAAGTGGTATGCATCGTTATTTTTTTAAAGTGTATGCATTGGATACACTACTCCAGCTTTCTACTAAAACAACCAAGCAGGAATTAGAGCAAGCGATGGGCGAACACATTCTCGCTTTTGGTGAGTTGATGGGTGTTTATAAACGCCAGGGATTGTAAAGGGTGAGCCCGACAATTTTTAGTTATTGGATTTAATCTTTTGGTTTGCTCTTTGGCGGATTGCCGGGTTGAATGAGTTTAGCTACCAACCCTGTCCATCCGGTTTGATGGCTTGCGCCTAACCCTCGGCCGGTGTCTCCATCAAAGTATTCGTGAAACAAAATGTGATTCTTAAAATAAGGATCGGATTGTAATATTGAATTGCTCCCATGAATCGGACGGTTGCCATTCGCATCACTCTTAAAGAGTTTCACCATTCGCTGTGAAAGTTCGTAAGCAATTTCACGCAAGGAAAGCAGGTTGCCTGAGCCCGTAGGGTGTTCTATTTTAAAATCATCGCCATAATAATGATGAAATCGGTGTAGGGATTCAATGATCAAAAAATTAACCGGAAACCAAACCGGTCCGCGCCAGTTACTGTTGCCACCAAAAATATAGGCATCACTTTCACCCGCCTGATAACTTACTTTGAACTCACTACCATTCGCATAAAGCACGTATGGATTTTCTAAGTGAGCTCGTGATAAAGCGCGAATACCATACGGTGATAAAAATTCACGCTCATCGAGCATGCGCTTTAGTAATCGCTTTACCCTGTGACCGCGAAGTAGTGATAGCAGGTGACGCTGATTTTTTCCGCGTTCGCCCCAGCGCGATATCAGGTTGGCAAGATCAGGCCGGTTTTGTAAAAACCAGTCGAGCCGTGCAGTGAATTCCGGCATCTTCTTAAAAATTTCTTCATCAAGCACTTCCACGGCAAAGAGTGGAATGAGACCCACCATCGAGCGTACTTTTAATTTGAAACGTTCATTGTTTGGTAAATGCAGCACATCGTAAAAAAATTCATCTTCTTCATCCCACAGGTTGATGCCTTCGTTGTTTACATTAGCCATCGCCCCAGCGATGTAAAGGAAATGTTCAAAGAATTTTGTAGCGAGACTTTCATACGTTGAATTTCCTTTGGCCAGCTCAAGTGAAATGCGCAACATGTTCAACGTATACATGGCCATCCAACTGGTGCCGTCCGATTGCTCAATAAGTCCTCCGGTAGGCAGGTGTTTGCTGCTGCGATCAAATACACCAATGTTGTCCATCCCTAAAAAGCCACCCTGAAAAATATTATTTCCGTTTTCGTCTTTCTTGTTTACCCACCAGGTAAAATTCAGCAATAGCTTATGAAATACTTCTTCCAGAAATTTGCGATCTGCTTTACCATCCTGCAGTTTTCGATCGATTTTATATACACGCCAACTAGCCCAGGCTTGCACTGGTGGATTTACATCACTGAATGACCATTCGTAGGCAGGCATCTGACCATTGGGATGCATGTACCATTCTTTGGTTAGCAGTAACATTTGATGCTTGGCAAATTCAGGATCAATTAATGCAAAGGGGATTGCGTGGAAGGCCAGATCCCATGCTGCATACCACGGATACTCCCACTTGTCGGGCATCGAAATAATGTCGGCATTGTGAAGATGATTCCATTCATGATTGCGGCCCCGCTTGCGTTCGGTTGGTGGCGATGGCATGGCCGGGTCGCCTTTCAGCCACACATCGAGATCGTAAAAATAAAATTGCTTATTCCATAACATGCCTGCGAGTGCTTGCCGTTGAATATTTTTTTCTTCGGCATCCACAATTTTATTCTGAAGATCAGCATAGAATTCATCAGCCTCTTGCTTTCGCTTTTCAAAGAGTGCATCAAACTGTTGAAATGGTTTTGGTATGTAGTGAGGTGCCAAACGCAACCGCACGGTTTGGGATTTCCCCGCATTCAAAGTCCAGTCTATTCTAAAAGCTGCTTTCGTTCCTTTGTGAATTTTATTAATAGCAGCGGGATAATCAAACACAACATAATCATTGATCCCGTCTTTGAATGTTCCGGGTTGAAAATGCTGATGCAAACGCCAGGTGTTGGTTTCATTTTCACAAAAGAGGGGTTCCGCCTTGCCATCACAAAAGAGATAATAATCTCCTAATTGCTTATGACTTGCTTTCATCACCCCTTTATCATCCAGGTAGATTTCTGGCTTGTAGTGATCATACCCCCATGCCCATGTGTTGCGGAACCAGAGCGTAGGAAGAAGTTGGATTGATGCGGGTTCGGGTCCGCGATTGGTAACGGTAATCTGCATTAGCAGTTCATTAGATTCTGCCTTTGCATAAGTTACTTCTACATCAAAGTATCGGTTTTCAGCAAAGATGCCGGTATCAAGTAATTCGAACTCAGGGTCGTGCTTACCGCGCCTTCTGTTTTCTTCTGTGATTTGGTTGTACGGATATTCGTTATGCGGATACTTATACAGCATGCGCATGTACGAATGTGTGGGCGTTGAATCGAGGTAATAGTAGAGTTCCTTTACATCTTCACCGTGGTTTCCTTCCGGATTAGTAAGCCCAAAGAAGCGCTCTTTAAGGATCGGATCCTTTTTATTCCAAACGGCAAGGGCAAGGCAAAGCAGTTGCTGATCATCAGACACTCCGGCAATCCCTTCTTCGCCCCAGCGATAGGCTTTACTTCGAGCCATATCATGAGTGATATAATTCCAGGCATCTCCGTTGGCACTATAATCTTCACGCACCGTGCCCCATTGCCGGTCGGTGAGGTAAGGGCCCCATTGCCGCCAGTTTTTTACCTTATCGCGGTCTTCAATTAATCGTTGCTTTTCAATTGTCATACTTCTTGAAAAGTAAGAAAAAAATCCGAGCCTGCGTGACTAGATTATGAGCAACTCTAAAAACCCTTACTCTACTTTGTCAGGGTTAACTAAACATTGAAAAAGAAGGCACGTCTACTTTCCTGATTTCACCGGATTACGCCAAGTGCTTTTTGTAGCTTAAGTCGCGCCAACAAAAATTGATAAAGACCATTAAGGTAATTGCTTTGTGCCGTTAGCATGGCGTATTCCGAATTTTTTGCTTCTACTGGCAGAATAACCCCCACCTGTAAGCGCACGAGATCCGCTTTCAGAATCCCTTTCGAAATCTCATAGTTTTCCAAAGACAGCTTATAGTTCTCTTTTGCATTTTCATACTCCCACTGTGCGGACTGTATTTCGTAATTGATTTGTTGATTCAACTGTGTCAGATTGTTTTTCGTTTGCTCAATCCGATACCCAAATTCCTGTTTATTTTTTTGTTTCAGCAATCCATCAAAAATAGGGATCTCAATCCGTATGCCCAGATAATTATATGGACTCCAGAATTTCCCATCCGTTGGATCAAATGTATTGTTGAACTGCTGTACTGTGTAATTGGCATATAAAGAAACAGTAGGGAGGTAGGATGCTTTCTGTTTATCATTATTTAATTGGTAGATAGAAAGTTGTTGCATTTCGGTGCGTAGTTCTACGCGGTTGGGGGCCTCTTCGATGGGTGTGTTTAAGGTCTCCTCGGGTGTTACAAGCTCTGTGAGTTGCAGCGTTGATTCAATGGGTAGCACCAGTTCGTTAGCCAGGTAGCGAAGGGCGAGGAGATAATTGCTCGAATCATTTCGACTGCTTTGCCACGCATTACGCTCATCTAATTTTTCTTTGTCGAGGTCGATCTTCAATTTGGTACCATTCTTAAATTGATTTTGGCCCTGCAGGAATTTTTCGTGAGCAACCTGATAATTGAATTGCGATGCTTCCCATTTTACTTTCTTATATGATGCATCCAGATAGGCCTCACTGATACTGATGATAGCATCGTTCTCATTTTTTTCCAGATTTAGTTTTTCGAGTGCGGTCTTTTCAGTAGTAATCTTTTTATCATATCGGATACCTGGATTAAATAAGTTTTGATTTGCGTTAATGGCGAGAACGTTATAATACCGGGTTCCAAACTGAGCCCGAATAGGATCTGAGGCAGCGCTACCTCCAGTTGCCTCAGGGCTAATCACCTGGGTTTGCAATTGTGTGTTGATGCGTGCATCAAAGCTTGCACTGATTTGTGGAAGATTTTTTGTTCTGGTTTTCTCTTCTTCATTTTCGGCCAACTGAACCGCTAACTGTTGATTTTTTATAGTAATCTTATTTTGCAAACCCAAGGCAATGGCTTCCTGAAGTGAAAGTTTATACTCTTGTGCGCGAAGGGCAAAACCTATCACCAGGCACAGTGAAAATGTTAGTAGTGATTTCATAATATTTAGTGGATTATCCGCGGAAGACCGCGGCAGGTTCAAGTTTTGAGATCCGGGTAATGGCAAAGAAACTTCCGGCTACGGCAATCATGAGTGTAACCAGAAACATTCCTGCTTGCATCCAAAATGGGAAGGAAAAAAATGTGCCCGCCTGAGCTACACCACTTCGAAATCCTTCAACAAATGTGTAGCCAATGGCAAAGCCAAGCACGGAAAAAATGGTTGCTTGTGTTAAAATCAAATTTCGAACATATGCATTGGTGGCGCCAATCGCTTTTAAAGTTCCATAGTCACGAATGCGATCAATGGCAGCTGAGTAGAGTGTTAGGCCTATAATAACAAATCCGGATATCAATGCGAAGACAATCAAGGTGCCTACAGAAAGCGCAATGCCACTTGATTTTAAAACAGTAGTTACCGTCTCTGTAGTAAACTCTTTTGGATCCCATGCCCGCACTCCTTTGATGGCACCATTAATATTTGTTACAGTCTGAGCTGTGGAAAAATTCGGATCCCATTCTACCAGGAAGGCGCTAACTTTATTTGTCGAAAATCCTGTGAGGGCTCGGGCGCGTTCCAGGGTAGTAAAGGCATAAACGCCACCAAAACTTCGCACTCCGCGTGTTTGTCCGGCTATGTAAACTTTCTTGCCATTCACCTCAAAGTAGTCACCTATCTTAGCATCGCCCAGATTTTTTTGATCAAAGTATTCTGTGATAAGAGCACCTTCCGGAATCAGGTCTTCTTTTGTTCCTGCAGCCAGGTTCCATGGACCACCATGAAAGCCGGGGGCCTGACTACCGATTAGCTGTACGCCAAATGTTTTTCCGTTTTCAAAACGAGCGGATGCACCTGAAATAACCCATGGATAGGCTCGATTTACACCTGGTATACTTTCTAATTCTCTTCCAATTCGTATGTCTAAAGGAGCCAAAGCATTTACATTGGTTGTTGTTTCATCGACTACCCAAATGTATTGCTGATTATTTCGCACAAGGCTTCCCATTGCATTGGTGAGGAAAATAAAAATGCCTAGTTGCTGACCAATCAGAAAAATGGAGATGACTGCACCTGCCAATGCACCAATGGATTTGGGCTTATCAAAAAGTATGAATTTGAATGCGATGCGAAGCATTGTTAGTTAAGTTCAATCACACATTCTACACGGCTTCCAATAAGAACCTTAGCCTCCGGATTGATTTTTACCCGGACTTCTCTTACCCTGCGATCTTCCAGGTTGCTGGCATTATCTGAAAATAAAGATTTCTTTTTCAGGTAAGGAGAAACAATAAATACTTCGCCACTGCCCAACAGCGTTGAGTCACCTTGTGGGCGCAAGGTTGCGCGTTGGCCAATCTTTAGTCGATTAGCAAATAGCTCATCGATTTCTGTTATAGCTACCAAACCACCTTCGGGCGCAAACTCTCCGAGCACGGTAGCGCTGGTTACATAGTTACCCTCTTTGGCTTCGATAGAAAGTATGGTTCCTGCGCGTGAGGCCTGGATGTGTTTACGATCAAGCAGAGATTGAAAATATTTGAGATCTGCCTGTAGCTCACCCTGTTTGGCTATTTGTTGTTGCAAATTGGCCTGAGCGGCTAACTTCTGTTGTGAGATATTTTCAAAGGTAAAACGACTGTCATCCAATTGCTGCTGGGTGGCTGCCTGACCATCAAATAGGTTTTGTGTTCGGTTAAAATTGGTGCTGGCGTTTTGAACCTGTAATTCCAGCGAGCGAACCGTAGCCCGCTGACTTTCAATAATCGATTGTTGTGTATGAAGTTTACTTTGGGCTTGATTAACCTGGGCCACTTCCACATTATCCGATAGCGTGAACAAAAGTTCACCCTTTTTAACCTGTGCACTTACCTGAGTATGAATGGTCTCAACTACTCCCGCGCTTTCGGTAGTCATTTGTATTATACGTTGTTCAGGCTCGATGGAGGCAATACCAACCACCACATCCACAGACAACTGATCCGCAGTTGCCGCGGGTACTACTTTGTTTTCTTCCTTGGTTCCGCAGGCAGACATCAGAACTACTGCGACTAAGAGCTTTAATTTTATCTTCATGATCAATGTCCGGTAAAGTCATTTACTTCTTGCACGAATCCATTATTTACTTCCACAATCCGATGCGCATAGGGTTTAAGGCGCGGGTCATGTGTTACTACCACTACCGACTTACCTTCATCCGCCAATTGCCGCAATTCTTCCATGATGACAACAAGCGACTTACTATCGAGTGCAGCCGTGGGTTCATCGCACAAAACAATTTTTGGGTTGGTCACTAAAGCCCTCGCAATAGCCACACGCTGTTGCTGACCTCCGGAGAGTTGCTTGGGTAAACTTTTTTTGCGATCCATCATACCCACCATCTCAAGCGCGGTCTGTGTTCTTTCTTTCGCGGCCTGTCGCTGAACTTTTTGGAGGATAAGGGGCATCATCACATTCTCTTCCGCTGTAAGGGGTGCTAGCAGGTTGAAATTTTGAAATACAAAACCAATGGTATTGAGCCGTAGGTTGGCTTTTTGATTTTGAGACAAAGAATTAATTTCTTGGCCATCTACCCAAAGCGTACCTGTAGATGGATATATAACACACCCAATCAGGGAGAGCAGTGTAGTTTTTCCGGAGCCTGAGGGACCAATAATAAGAGTCAGTTCTCCCTCTTTTAGTGTAAAGTTCGTTTTCTCTAAGGCGGTAATCGTTTGATCACCCACCTGGTACTCTTTACTAACATTTTCAAGTTTTGCAATCATTGAAGCACAATGAGAACAAAGTTAGTGTCAATTAGTTTGAAAACGTGATTTTTTTCAACGGTCAGACAGTATCCTTACAACCTGAATAGCTCATTCTTTTAACGAATTATCAGGGATCTAGTCAGCAACCAGTCGATGAGTTTTTTTAAGGAATTTTGTGAATAGATAAACAGCGGTAACGGTTAATATGATGATGCCAAACATCATAAGCTTTTGTTGAAAGTCTCCGTATAATTCCGGGTGTTCGTAATTTGCCTTCATGATCAGCATAATCCCTAATAGTGTTCCAGTAAAAGTGGAATTGTACTCTTTTAACAAAACCCGCTTCCAGTTAAACTGATGTGCCTTAAACGTATTTGAGATGCCTTTCAGATTTGGAAGCCAGCGATTGACATCTTTTGCATACTCATCATAAGCAGGGCCGAACTTCCCTCTGAGAAAATTTTCTTCAGCGGCTACAATCGCAATGTAAGTGAAAATGATAAGTGGTGTGATAACAGAAAAGAACAGTAACGAATTAGACGCTACACCCATGCCAATTCCAACGGCAATGTTTCCAACATACAGTGGATTTCGGCAATGAGAGAAAATGCCAGTAGTAACAAGATCCTGTGCATAAACCTTCCGGTTCTGGCCACCGCGAATAATGTAAACTAATCCTATTGTGATGAAGCGAATCAATTGACCCGCAATACTAATACCCAATCCTATTACAAGAGCTATCGTTGGATTTTGAAATAGTTCAGGAGCTGGTACCAGAATCAACAAGAAGAATACCGGCAACAATACGTTCCGGTAATGAAAAAGGAAGTTACCAATCTTTACCATGAGGTGATTTTTGAATGCTTATTTAATGGCAACGATGCCGGCAAAATTATACCACTTGAAAAACACTTCGCAATGACGAAAGCCTTTAGCTAAAATCATTTCGCGGTTCTCCAGCAATTTATAGGGGATTAACACATTTTCAAGCGCTTCTCTTTTTTGTGCAATCTCAATGTCGTTGTAATTGTTTCTTCTTTTGAAATCGTAGTAATACTTGATGAACATGCGGTTGAACAGTGAATCTTCGCCCAAGACTTTTTCCACCAAAATCAAGCAACCGTTGTCATTCATTTGATTGTAAATCTCCTGAAGCAATCGTTCGCGATAGAGCGGCCTGATAAATTGCAACGTTAGACACATAATTACTACCGATGCATTGGGAAGCTGCACGCCAACATTGAGATCTTGATTTTTGATTTCAAATTTCCGGGTAACACCGCCTTCTTTAAGATTTTTGATGCACTGAGCCACCATCTCATCCGAGTTATCGAAACCAACAAACTCAATGTCGTTGGACAACACAGGATCGAGATTGATTAAGGTAGTTCCTGTTGAACAGCCCAGATCATAGACAACCGAACCGGGTGTTGCAAAGTCTTTCCCCATTTCGGAAATCATGCGTTGCATTTCCAGGTAATAGGGAACCGAACGGGTTACCATGTTGTCGAAAACCTTAACTACGGATTTATTGAAACTGAAATCCTCAATATTTTTTTTGGGATCCTTAAATACCTCGTCATGTTGCATAGGGCAGTAGGTTAAATGCGGGCGAAATTTAGCAAGAAATGGAATGGGATTGATGGTACGGGTATATATTATAAGGACTTGCCAATAGTGTATTCACAGCCTTGATTGCCATCCATCATCATGAACAATTAATAATCAATAAGTTAGGGATGGTCGATTCAGTCCATTTATTCAGTTTTGCGTCAATCTGTGGGCATACTATATTTATGGTACCGGTGTTAATTATCGGGTCATAGCCTAAATAATTAAAAAATGAAGATTGCAATCATTGGCAGTGGGAATGTGGGCGGTGCGCTGGCTCAGGGATGGGTGAAAAAAGGTCATGAAATTACTTTTGGAGTTCGCAACAAAGACGAGTTTAAAGGCGATCGACTAAGTGGGATTAATAATATTACCGCCACATCCATTCCAGATGCAGTTAGGTCTTCGGAGGTAATAGTTATTGCAGCGGTACCACAAGCTGTTCAATCCATTGCCGAGATGATGGGAGATGTAAGTAGCAAAGTGATTATTGATGCGATGAATTCAGTACGCATTAAACCCGAACCTTATTTGAATACTACCGAGGCATTGACGAGTCTTACAAACTGCAAGCACCTTGTAAAGTGTTTCAATACAACCGGGGCTGAGAATATGACTGATCCGGTTTATCAGGGAAGAGGCATTGATATGTTTTATGCTGGCGATAGCGACAGAGCAAAGAAGGTGGCCGAACAATTAGCAAAAGACCTTGGTTTTGAAAATGTTTACAATTTTGGAGGCAGTGATAAGTTCCAGCTACTCGAGCAATTTGCATTAAGCTGGATTAATCTGGCCATCATGCAAGGATATGGCAGAGGCATAGCATTCAAGGTCCTAAAACGCTAATTTTTCCTCTCCGAACCCGAAATACAACCTGGAAATGAAGTTTCCTGCATCTCAGGAACAAAACCGGATAAATAATTGTATATACAACAGTTGTATGTATTTTTGTTAGGCCTTAAAAAACATGAACCGAAAAGAATTTATTAAAGCAGCACTTTCCACTTCCGTGATGTTGACTACTACGGAGGCAAAGCAGGTAGAGGCTAAAGGAAATTATTACCCCATTGTAGGATTTGAACATTTACCACCAAAAACAAAAAAGACTATGAATACTGTATTACATAAAGCAAATACCCGCGGTCATGCTAACCATGGCTGGCTGGATACAAACCACACCTTTAGTTTTGCCCATTACTATGATCCAACCCGGGTTCAATTTGGAGCACTGCGTGTTCTTAATGATGATTTTGTGGATGGAGGAATGGGTTTTGGCACGCACCCACATGATAATATGGAGATCATCTCAATTCCTTTATCAGGTGATTTGGAACATAAGGACAGTATGGGCAATGTGGCTGTAATCAAACAAAACGATGTACAGATTATGAGTGCCGGCACGGGCATTTATCACAGCGAATACAATAAGAATAAAGACAAGAAGGTAAACTTTTTGCAAATCTGGGTCTTCCCTAAAGTGAGAAACATCGAGCCACGCTACGATCAAATCAATTTCAGGCCGGAAGATCGCGTTAATAAACTTCAACAGATAGTGAGCCCATCTAAAACCGATGATGGAGTTTGGATTAACCAGGATGCCTGGTTTCACCTGGGTAATTTAAAAAAAGGCTTTGCTACGGATTACACAGTGAAGCAAAAAGGAAACGGGGTATATGCTTTTGTGATTGAAGGAGATGTTACAATTCACGACCAGAAGTTAAATAAGCGCGATGGCTTTGGAGTTTGGGATGTGGACAAGCTTTCAATTTCCGCGGATAGCGATGCAGAAGTATTGCTGATGGAAGTACCGATGAATTGATAGCCGATCAAAATGGATTTATCAGTAAACATACTTGTCATTGGTCGTCATCCCCAAATTCTGGAAACAGTTTTGAGACTGATTAATACGCAGCAAGCTTGGAAAGCTACTGGAGCACTTACCGATAACGAAGCAGTAGAAAAATTTGAAAGGGATAATTTTGATTTAGTGCTGATAGGCGGAGGGGTAGAAGAAGAGTCCGAAAAAAGTTTTAAAAATGAATTTGAAAAAATCAATCCACAGATTAAAGTGATCCGTCATTACGGTGGTGGCAGTGGATTATTATTTAATGAAATACAGGAGGCACTCACTCGAATTTCAGTTGATCAATGGAAGGGTGCAGTTAAAATTTAAAAAATCCCAGGAAGTCCCTCTCTTTTGGAGACGGATTTAGGGTGAGGTTATGAAAATCAGAACTGTTTCACGTTTACTTTACGCTCATCAGGTTGACATGGGCGGTATGCCTATCCGTCAACCGTTGCCAACCCAGCAGGTGCAACAGATTGATCCATTTCTTCTGTTGCATCATGCAAACATCAAGGCACCTACACATATTCAACCGGATCATGCAGGTGTCGGTCCACATCCGCATCGTGGCTTTTCTCCAGTAACATTTATTTTTCAGGGTGGAGTGCATCATCGCGACAGCCGTGGAAATGATAGTGTAATTTATGCGGGCGGTGCCCAATGGATGAATGCCGGCATGGGTATCATTCATAGCGAGCGACCTCCGCATGATATTCATGAAATTGGCGGGCGACAGGAAATCATTCAGCTCTGGATCAATACCCCGTCTAAAAATAAAATGGATCAACCCGCCTACTATCCACTGAGTGCGGAGGAGGCCCCCGCTTTTGTAAGCGAAGATGGAGCTGTACATGGGAAAGTGTTTTCCGGAGAAGTGCATGGAGTGAAGGGCCCAATTCCTTCACAGGCACTAGTAAATGCAGCTACTCTTGAATTCAAAAAAGGGGGCACCCTATCTATTGCAATTCCAACTAATCATAATGCGATGATCTATTTGCTTGACGGAAAGCTTAAGGTGGCTGGATTTGGCATGGTAGAAGAGCTTCACTTAGTGCATTTCAAAAATGATGGCGATGGAATATCACTTGAAGCCCTGGAAGATACGCGCATTCTTTTCTTAACCGGGGAACCCTTAAACGAGCCTGTGGTTTCGCATGGACCTTTCGTGATGAATACTCAAACCCAGATTATGGAGGCCATGCGTGATTACCAGAAAGGAAAGATGGGTGTTCTTATAGAAGAATAGAATCATCTGCCAACCGACACTTATCTTAAACTAACTAAACACTATGTCTATTGAAAGTCAACTTACTTTTTTAAAGGCTCTTAAGGGTGGAGCCATTGCAGGTCTTATCGGTGCCGGTATTAATAATGTGTGGAGCCTGATCGCCAACGCACTAGGGGCAACTATACCACCAGGTTTTGCTATTGCCGTTACCATGTCTTCAATTTTCCCTCTGCTTATTGGTGCCGTCTTGTTTTTTGTATTCGTAAAATATGTTCCTAAAGGTAAACTTGTTTGGATAGCGCTGAGCATTGCGTTTGTGCTGATAAGTTTTTATCCGGTATTTAACACGACACAGTTGCCCGATGGTACTGTAATGGATGATACCTTCCCATTATTGGTAGGGCCCATGCATATAATTTCTGGATTTTTAGCGGTTTGGGGAATTCCCCGGTGGAGTAAATGAACCGTTTGGCATTTTAAGTGTTTCTCCTTTACATCATCCTTATAAACAATGGAAATCCTAATTGCTCCCATGTCAAAATCAAATCAGGTTGAATATCCGGTTGCAGAATTAATAGAACAAAGAAGAAGCCGTAGAGCCTATTCCACCAATCCTATTGAACACGAGAAAATAAAATCACTTTTCGAAGCAGCACGCTGGGCACCCAGCAGTATGAACGAACAGCCATGGACTTATGTCTATGCAACTAGAGATCAACCCGATCTTTGGAATAAATTGTTAGAACTACTCAATGAGAGCAACCGGGTTTGGGCAATCAATGCCCCATTACTCATATTTAGTCTGGCAAGGAAAACACATATGCGTAACGGAGCGAATAATGCATTAGCCCGATATGATACAGGTGCTGCCAATACATTGCTATCCATACAGGCAACACAACTTGGATTAAATGTTCATCAAATGGGTGGATACGATCGGCAAAAAGCAATTGAGAGCTTAAATATTCCTGAGGCATATGAGCCTATTGTTATAATGGCCATAGGCTATCCTGGTGATCCTGATAGTTTATCTGAAAATCTGAAACTTCGTGAAGAAGCTCCACGTGAGCGTTATACCCAGGAATTTTTTGTGATGAACAAGTCATTCTAAGATGGTAACTGCGATCATTGGGCTCGATCACTACAGAACTGAGTTAATTGCTTCAGGTAAATCCGTAATTGCTGACGAGCCTGAGGAATTGGGCGGAGGTGATGCCGGTCCTGCGCCTGGAGAATTTCTGATGATTTCGTTGGCCTCCTGTACAGCAATTACCTTACGCATGTATGCAGATCGTAAGAAGTGGGATGTAACTAAAATCAAAGTGGAAGTAGCTTCGGAGAAGGTAGATAACAAGACTGTTTTTAAAAGGGAGATTTTGCTGGAAGGAAATTTGGAAGAGGGAAGCCGGCAACGTCTTTTGCAAATTGCCAACTCCTGTCCGGTGCATAAAACACTAACCAACCCGATTGAAGTCGAGACTAAATTGATTTAATTTGATATTTTCAAGGCAAGCCTAATTTTTAATCCGGAATCTTAAACCTGAAATTATTGCATGAAGGACATTACCAAGAAATACACCAATGGCGAGGTAACCATTGTCTGGAAACCAAACCAATGCATTCACTCTACCATTTGTTTTAAGGGATTGGGGAAAGTATTCGATCCACAGCGAAGACCTTGGGTGACACCTGAAGGAGGAACTACACAGCAGATAGTTGATCAGATCAAGAAGTGCCCATCCGGAGCATTGAGTTATTTTATGAACAGTGAGGCAGATGAGAAAAACGTTAAAGTAGAAGCTGAAACCATCGTGGAAACAATGCCTAATGGACCACTTTTGGTATATGGTAATGTTACCGTAAAAGATTCAACAGGTAATCTTACAAAAAAAAATAATGTTACCGCCTTCTGCCGGTGTGGATCATCTTCTAACAAGCCGTTCTGCGATGGTTCGCATAAGCGGGTTGGTTTTGAAGGATAGTAATTATTTTCCTTATCAGACAGGAAAAGTTTGATAAACCATGAATCATGTCAGCCTCTTAATTACATCGGAATAACCTGGGAACTCTTTTAATAATACTTCGCGACTCGCTATTTCAAAATCGCGAAAATCAAAACCTGGAGCAACTGTGCAGCCACAGAGCGCAAAGCCATTTGGCATTTCTACATGCGAAGCAAACCAGCAGTTGGCTGGTATTGCCACCTGGAGAGAATCACCTTTTTCCAGATTGGTCCCTAAACGATGGATCTGTAACTCATTTTCGCGAAGTACATAAATCAATAATGTGCTTCCCTGATAGAAATGCCAGAGCTCGTCTGATTTAATGCGGTGAAAAACAGATTTATCTTCCGACCGTAACAGAAAATAGATAGCCGTTGAATAATTTCTACTTCCGCCAAACCGATTGGGTAGGGCCGAAGCAGCCAGGACTTCCGGTGAACGATAGGTTTCTTTGTAGTATCCGCCTTCCGGATGAGGAAGCAGGCCCAGGTGATCAATCCAATAATCAATTGATTTCATTTCCGGTTAACAATGATTTTATATCAAAGGAATAAAATTCATCGGTGAATTAATCAAAAAAAGTCATCTTGCCAATCTTAATGGAGTCTTAGCTCAGTTGGTTTGGAGCACTATCCGCCAGTTGGCGGATGGGGTCGTGCCCCGATTGTAATCGGGGCCACAGATTCCACTCGAATGTGGATTATGAAAAGAATTATTTGGTTTCTGTCCTTTCTTCTTGTCGGGTTGACGGTATCGGCACAACAAACTAAACCATATGTAATTCTTGTTTCCTTTGATGGCTTTCGCTTCGACTATGTTAAGAACTTCAATCCTCCCAATTTCAAAAATTTCATTTCAAAGGGTTCGCAGGCTGAAGCCCTGGTTCCTTCTTTTCCGAGCAAGACCTTTCCAAATCACTATTCAATAGTAACCGGTTTAAATCCTGGCCATCATGGGTTGGTGGATAATTCATTCTATGATCGCACCCGAAATGAGTTTTATGGGATGCGTAAAAAAAATTTGGTTGAGGATCCTTATTACTATGGTGGTATACCCTTGTGGGAGCTGGCAAAAAGAAATGGTATGAAGTCTGCTTCCTTCTTCTGGGTTGGTTCTGAAATGAGTGATGAATCCCGCAGGCCGGATTATTATTTTCCGTTTGATGATTCTGTTAATCCTGAATCTCGTGTAGATCAGGTTATCAATTGGTTGAAGTTGCCCGAAAATGAAAGACCGCACCTGATCACTTTATACTTTTCCTTTCCAGATCATGAAGGCCATAATTTTGGTCCGAATGCAGAACAAACAAGACAAGCAGTACTTCGGGCTGATACATTGTTGGGTAAACTAATGAATGAAGTTAAGGTCACCAGACTACCTGTAAATGTTATTTTGGTTTCCGATCATGGCATGTATGAACTAACTACCCTTGAAGACACTTACTTTTTTATTGACGAAATTATTGATCGCAACGATACCTCTATAAAATTGGTGAATGGTGGCACGCAAACTCACTTATATTTCGATGATCAACGAAAGCGAGATTCGGTATATGTGCATTTAAAGAAGCAAGAGAGAAAATTCAAAGTATGGAAGAAGGAAGAATTTCCACCGAGGTGGAATTATCAAAATGATCGTGTGGGAGACTTGATGGTGGTAGCTGAGCCTGGCTATTATATTCGCGAAGAATCAAGAGAGAGATTTTTGAAATCGGCTAACCTTGGAAGTAAGCATGGCGTGCATGGTTACGACCCGGAAGCTACAAGTGATGTGCGGGGAATATTTTATGCCCAAGGCCCTAACATCAAATCCGGTTTAGCAATTGCTCCTTTTCAGAATATTCACATTTATCCACTGATTACGAAAATTCTCGGATTGCCATTACCAACCATTGATGGGAAAGAAGAAGTGCTAAATAAGTTATACAGAAATAAATAGCTGAAGCGCAATTAGATTGTCAATTGTACATTGTCAACTATCAATTTTATTCATTGCAAGAAAAACACCATTGGTCCAGCCAAAACCATCCTGGTTTGGATACTCACCGCCACTCGCTTCTCCGTCTTTACTCCACACATCATATTTTTCTGTCATTTTCCCGGTGTTGGTATAAACTTTTAAATTCACATCGATCCAACTCGACTTGATTTGGTTGGCGAATTCTTCCAATCCGTAGTTAAGAAGTCCGTGATATGCAATCCATTGCAGTGGCGCCCAGCCATTGGGCGCATCCCATTGCTGCCCGCTATGAAGTAAGGTAGTAGTAAGACCTCCCGGTTTCAGAAATTTATCTCGAAGGGTTTTCTCAACAGCTTTAGCTTGTTGGGGTGTAGCCACTTCAAAAAAGAGTGGAAAGGCAGCCGCCAGTGTTAATGATTGTTTTTGTTTCTGTGCAACAAAGTCATAATCAAAGAAGAATTCCTGTTCTTCATTCCAACAATATTTTAGTATCGCCTCTTTTCTGGCCAATGATCGTTGCTGGTATTTTTTTACTTCTTCGTTATTCCCGCTTTCCCGGAAAGCATCGGCCAATACAACCTCCAAATGGTACAGCAAACAATTTAAATCAACTGGAATAATTTCAGTTGTGTGAATAGTAGCAAAGGAGTTCTCATCCCTAAACCAGCGACTGCTAAAGTCCCAACCGGATTCAGCAGCTGCACGAATGTTTCGATAAAGGTCCTCCGGTTTTTGAAGTGCATGATGAGTAAGTTCTACATCTTCTTTAAAGGATTCAGGACGAGGTGTTACATTTTCATCCCAATATCGGTTGAGCAAAGAACCATCTGGCAACCTTACAACTCTATGCTGTGCATTATTTTTATCAGTGAAATTTTCACTCTGCATCCAGAATGCATACTCCTTTTCAAGATGTGGAAGATATTTTGTTAGTATATTTTGCTTAAGCCCACTCAATAGCTTTACCATTAACGAAAAGAACGGTGGTTGTGAACGTCCCAGGTAATACGTCCGATTGCCATTGGGAATATAACCGACTGTATTAATCAGGTGTGCAAAATTATCCACCATGTTCTGGATCAAGTCGGTGCGACCGGAAACTTTTAACCCAAGCATGGTGAAATAACTGTCCCAATAATAAATCTCGCGGAACCGCCCGCCCGGTACAATGTATGAATGAGGCAAGGGAATAATGGAGCCTCCGGCTTCATCAGGCTTGCCCTCCGTATCCCGACTTTGTTGGGAGTAGGAGGGGGTGCGGGTCAGCACATCCCACAAAGCAGTGATATGTTCGCTGGCTGATTTGGTCAGGTCACTTTTGTATTCAGGTTCAGATGCTTTGGGTAAATCGAAATTATCGAGCACAAACCTTTTTAATTCGAAGTTAGCTTTGTCTTTTTGATCGAGATAATCCAGATTGATTTCTTCCAGCGATCGTTTGGGGATACAATCCGGAAATGTTTTTCCATCGCCCAGAATATTTTGAAGTTGCACTTCTTCAAAGAGTTCACCTAGTTCGTGAATTTGGTTTGTCATCTCATCAGATTTTATTTATCCAGCTCCAGGTGTCCTACACCTTTAAGGTGTAGGACACCTAATGTCCGCCTTTAGAACTAAACTCAATTTTCGCTTCCGATTTTTTTTGAAGTCGGTTAAAGAAAAACAGGCACACCATTAAAACCCCGATGGGAACCAGCGAAAAATAGAACGCAGTTTCTCCGCCATAGGCTTCAAAAATATTTCCGGTAATGATAGAACCGGTCGTTCCGCCAAGTGCTGAAAAAATCACAATCAAGCCAGACATCGGCCCATGTTGTCTTGGAGGTAGCGTGCTTAAGATAACAGAATTGATAGCCGGATAGATTGGTGCAATGAAAAGTCCGATCAGCGGAAATACAAATGCACCCAATGGTGCATCACTCCATCCGGTAACCTGGCCGCCAGAATTTTTTGCCAGTGGTATGGCTACCAACACCAAAACGGAAGCGGCCAAAAGGCAGATGATCAAAACCAGAAACCAATGAATTTTTCGCAAGGCAATACCTGCCGAGAACCTACCCAATGCCGTGGAGGCTGCGAGAATGCTTGCCATTTGAATGCTAAGGGTAGTTGGCAGATTTAATACTTTGCTGTTAAACGTAGGCAGCCAGCTCATAATGCTTTGCTCAATCAGTACATACGTGAAGGCACTCATAATAAAAACAAGCACCAGCGGTTTGATCGCGAGTTTTATCATGTCGGCAAAATCTTCCAGAAGTGGTTTTGATGCTTCTGTTTTTACGGATGACTCATCGAGGGACGTACTCAATAGAAGCAGGAAGGCCACTAAAGAAATTCCAGAAAGCAAATAATATACATTCAGCCACGTAGTTGATTGAGGGTTCTGATCATCCACAAAGGCACTAAAAATAAAATAGCCAGTCAGAATGCCGATCATAAAGAATGATTCAATAAAATTCATGAAGCTGGCATGTTCCTTTTTGTTCTCTGTGATAATGCCGATGGTAGCATAAACCGAAACTTTAATGAGCGCGAACGATGTTCCCGTTACGGCAAACAACACTTTGGTCATTGCAAAACTCCCAAGCGAAGGCATTCCTAAACAAGCCAACGTAACAAGACCGAGTGCTATCAGCATGGAGTTTTTATACCCGATACGGGCTATGTAGGAAGCCACCAGAAAAGAAACAGCGGCAATGCTCAAATCTTTAAATGCTTCCAGGATACTAGCAGCGGATTCGGACACACCGTAATTGCTCTGCACTTGCAGGATTACTGTGCCCACACTATTCAGCAGGATCGCAAAAACAAAATAATTGAGGAAGAGAGAGAGCTTGATTTTCCAGTGCGACATGGTCAGTAGGCTTACTAAACAAATCTACTTACTTTCAATCAATTCCCTATCGAGAAAAAAGCTTACAAATTCAATTTCTTCAATTCCTCTGCTGCATAGTCAACAGCCTTGGCTGTAATGGCCATGTAAAATAGAGATGGATTTTGAGTGCCGGTACTTGCCATGCTGGCTCCATCAGTGACAAATACATTCTTGCAATGATGCAATTGGTTCCATTTGTTTAGCATCGATGTATTAGGATCACTACCCATCCGTACACCACCCATTTCATGAATGTCCAAGCCTGGTGCTTGCTTGCTATCATATTGTTCAATATTGGTACATCCCGCTGCTTCCAGCATTTCTGTGCTTTGTGTAAGAAAGTCTTGAACCATTTTTTCATCATTATCATCATAGTCCACCGAAGTAATTAGCAAAGGAATACCCCATTCATCCTTTTGATCTTTACTCAGGCGCACATGGTTGGTTTCTTTGGGCAGCGTTTCTCCCTGCATAGACATGTAAACTCTCCACTCACCAGGCGTTGCTATTGATTTCTTTAAGTCAGCTCCTATTTCATTTTCACTATTTCCACGCGAGCGATACGCACCGATAAACGTCAGAAAGCCGCCCATATAGTCAGTATCCTGCTTATGCAGGTTGCGATAGTTTGCCATGATCGGTTTCGAAGGACTGCGTCCAAAATAATATTGATCCTCAGGGCCATCATACGAAGCACTTAGCGATCCGCGGTAATTGTGGAAGATTACATGTTTACCAAGTAGCCCATTATCGTTCCCTAATCCATTCGGAAAACGAGATGAAGTAGAGTTCAACAAAATAAGATTGCTGTTTAGGCAAGCAGCATTCACAAAAATTATTCTTGCACTGAACTCGATTGTTTCTTTGGTAAGGGCATCGACCACCCTTACTCCAGAGGCTTTTCCTTTTTGTTCATCATAAATAATCGAATGAACTACCGAGTGCGGACGAATAGTAAGGTTGCCTGTTTTTTGTGCCCATGGTAATGTAGCTGAGACTGAACTGAAGTATCCGCCATACGGACAACCCCGGGCACATAGATCCCTTGCCTGGCATTGTCCTCGTCTTTGCTTCAAATGAAGTTCAGTAGGCTGGGTCAGGTGAGCCCCACGACCATGAACCATGAACCGGTCTTTATAATTCTTCTCTATTTTTTCCTTTAGTTCCTTCTCTACACAATTCATTTCAAAGGGCGGAAGGAACTCACCATCGGGCATGGCCTCCAGACCATCGCGATTGCCGCAGATGCCGGCAAATAGTTCTACATGTGAATACCAGGGAGCAATGTCTTTGTATCGTATAGGCCAATCAATTCCATAACCGTATTTGGCGGGCGAGGTGAATTCAAAATTACTCCACCGTTGACTCTCTCGTGCCCACATCAGAGATTTTCCTCCTACATGATAACCACGGATCCAGTCAAAAGGCTTTTCTTGTATGTAGGGATGCTCTTTGTCCTTCACAAAAAAATGTTCGGTGGCTTCCTCAAATGCATAGCATCTTCCCACCACGGGATTTTCTTCTCGAACAGTTGATGGCAATTGACCACGGTGTGGAAACTCCCAGGGATTTTTAGTTGCGGTGGGATAATCTTTTAGATGTTCAATATTCCTACCCCGCTCAAGCACTAAGGTTTTTAACCCTTTATCACAAAGTTCTTTCGCAGCCCAGCCTCCGGAAATTCCTGATCCAATGACAATGGCATCGTAGGTGTTGGTTGAAGTTGACATAAATGGTAATAAGTAGAATAGGATTACAATAACGGAATTATTGTAATGATTTGAAATCAACTTCCAGCAGGGGGAGCAAAAGAATTCAAACGGTTGCTCTGATTTTCGTTTAAATTATCTTTAGCCCACTGCAAAATGATAACCAACTCCCTTGATAGTAATAATCTCAATGGAAGGATCTTCTTTTAGATAATCACGCAGTTTGGTGATATACACATCGAGGGTACGCGAATTGAAAAACGAATCATCACCCCAAATCCGAAGCAGCATGGTCTTGCGATCAATATTCGTATTCTGATTTTCTGCTAGAATCTGAAGCAGCATGGCTTCGCGATGGGAGAGCTTTCGCGCAACTCCATCTTTTCTTAGTTCATACCGCTGAGGGGCAAACTCGAATTTCCCTATGGCAACGGACTCTTTGGGACCTGCAGCAATTTTTTGAGTGAGTTGCAAGAGATTATTTACCCGCACAATTAACTCTTCCATGCTGAATGGCTTTCGTAAATAATCATTGCCACCTACCTCAAAGCCTTTAATCAAATCTTCGGTTTGTGTTTTGGCCGTAACGAAAATGATCGGGATCGATGGACTGACCTGACGAATACTTTGGGCAATGGAATATCCGTCTTTGTTTGGAAGCATAATATCGAGTACACAGATATCCGGGCGCGCCTCTTCGAAAACACTCATCACCAGTTTGCCATCAGTTACCATGCGCACATCAAAGTCGCGTACCTCCAGGCTCTCCTTTACAATGCGACCCAAAAAAGGTTCATCTTCAACGTATAGTATTTTGGTTTTGCTCACTGGTGTATTCCTATTTGGGCAATGTAATTATAAAGTTGCTACCCTTTCCCGGTTCACTTTCCACTTCAATGGTGCCTTTGTGACTATTCACAACACTTTCTACATAACTCAAGCCCAGTCCATATCCTTTGATATTGTGAACGTCACCCGTTGGTACGCGAAAGAATTTTTCGAACACTCTTTTGCGATACTCTGGAGCAATACCGATTCCATGATCTTTAATGGTTAAAATAATTTTATTGCTTTCAGATTTTAGTTTAATAATAATTTTTGGGTCGACCGGACTATACTTCAGCGCATTGTCAAGCAGGTTATAAATCACACTGGTGAGATGCACCGGGCCACCCATCAATTGAAAATCCTGCCCCTCTTTTTCAACATGTACATGGGCGCCTTGCTTTTCAAAAACTAATTTCATGGAGCTCAGTACTTGCTCTACCAGTTTTTCCATGTCCACTGGCTCAGGATTAAATTCCACTCCTCTATTCTCAAAAATGGCTGTCTTCAGAATTTTGTCTGTTAGAATGTTTAGCCGGTTGAGTTCGTTTTGAGCAATATCCAGGTATTCTGTAGTAAGCTCCGGATTGTTCAGACCTTTAAAATTCTTCAATGCTTCAATTGCTACTCCAACCGTAGTAACAGGGGTTTTTAATTCGTGCGTGATGTTGCTGATAAAATCATTTTTTAATTCCATCAGTCGCTGCTGGGTTCGAATGCTTCTATACATGATTACAAAAGCAGCTGTAGTTAGTAAGGTTAGAAATAATGAAAATAATATTTGAGGCGTAATGGCCTTAATCAAGAGCGGTCGAAAGTCAGATAAGACAACTGCATAGCGATGAACCGGATCAAATCGTACCCAATCGGAATAAAGTGAATTTGAAAACACCCGGGCTTCAAATTGTTCCTCCGGGTTTTCCTCTACCGGTGGTTTAAACATGGTCTTGTTTCCCTTTCCAAGTTGAATCGGAGTTGGTATGAAAGAAGAATGTTTAACCTCGAATGACACATCAATCTCAGCCTGGGCTAATGACTTTCTATAATAGTGACGAATGCTATCCGAGGACAAGGAATCCGGACCGAGCCGAAGAATAAAATTACCGCCACTCATCTTACCTTCCTGAATGCGTGTCGTTAAAGGCCGGAGAAAGGTTTGTAATGAATCCCCTTTTTGGTCGGATGAAATATAAATCTGAATCTGAGAAGAATTTTGCCTGTATCGGATTTTTGATCCGTCAGTAGAATCAGATTCTATACGATGGGTAAATGTAAAAGCTTTCGAAGCTGAATCGGCAGGTACTTTTTCAAAACCTTTAACCAACATAGAATCGCGCAATGCCATTATGGTTGACCGAAACATACCATTGGTTTCTCTTCGCAAATCGAAATAGGCTTTTTCGTATGAGTTGGTGAGCCAGAAAACTTGCAGGGCCAGCAAAAGTATAATGCTGCTTACAATCAGAACCAGGGCCAACGTGTTTTTTGAATTCTTCATCTGCACTACAAAAATACGTGTATAACTCTACCTGCGATTAACTTTTAACCTTAATTAACATTGCTTTCAGAACTATTAACCACACTCTATAGTCTTCCCCCGTAAGTTTGCTTGTGAATTAACCCAAATGAAAATCTCCTCACATATGAAAAAACTGATCTTATTGCTGGGCGTGCTCATATCGCTCACTGCCGCCAACGTTGTGTTTGGTCAGGCCGGAGTTATTACCTACGAAATAAAAGTTAACCTTCATCGCAGACTTCCGCCTGAGCGGGCCGATATGAAGGCAATGATTCCTGAGTTTCGCACTACTAAAGAGCAATTATTCTTTAATGGGAATGAATCACTGTATAAGCCTTTGATTGAGGATGAGGATGAAGAACTTGGTGGAGGCGGAATGAGAATGGTGATCCGTCAACCCAACAATGAGATTTATCTGGATCAGGCAAATGGAAAGATTGTTTCTAAGCAAGAGTTTATGGGGAAGAATTATCTCATCGATGATTCTGTTAAGCTTGCGCCCTGGAAGTTTGGGACTGAAGTAAAAACAATTCAAGGCTATGAATGCAGGCAGGCATACTATACGGATTCGGTTAAGACCATGATGAATGGAACTGCGGCTACTGAGAAACGTGAGATTACTGCCTGGTACACTGACAAGATTCGTCCTTTTCTGGGACCTGAACGATTCAATACATTACCCGGTGCTGTACTGGCAGTTGATATCAACAATGGCGAGCGCGTGTTGGTAGCTAAAACTATTGAGCTTCGCGAATTGAAAAAGAATGAATTGAAAATGCCTACGAGTGGCACCAAAACAACACGGGAAGAATACCAAAAAATGGTGGATGAACAAATGAAGCAGATGGGTGGCGGCCGTGGTGCTATCATGATCCGGAATTAACATATCAGTAATTTTAAGAACAGGTATGAAGAAATTAATTCTACTCACATTTTTTGTTGTTGCTGCATTGTCCTCGTTTGGGCAAAAGTTTTCGATCATCGGTCAGGTTACCGATACACTTTCAAACCCGTTGCCATCATCTACCATTATGTTGCTTAGTCCGAAGGATTCATCACTCGTAAATTTTGGCGTCAGCGATGCAAAAGGAGCATTTGAAATAAAGAATGTGAACAAAGGCGAGTATTTGTTGAAGATCACATTTGTTGGCTATGTGCCATATTCAAAGAGAATTTCAACTCCTGCTACAGGATCAGTGCTGGAGGTAGGTCGCATAAAAATGCAAACACTAACTAAAGAATTGGAAAGTGTTGTAGTGATGGGCGAGAAAGCTCCCGTAACTGTTAAGCGCGACACCATTGAGTTTAATGCCGGGTCTTTTAAAACCAAAGCGAATGCAAATGTTGAAGACCTGTTAAAAAAATTACCGGGTGTAGAAGTTGAGACCGATGGTACAGTGAGAGCTCAGGGCGAGCAGGTACAACGCGTAACGGTGGATGGTCGTGAGTTTTTTGGGCGTGATCCTAAACTTGCAACGCGCAATCTTCCTGCCGATGCTGTTGAGAAGGTGCAAGTATTCGATAAGAAATCGGATCAGGCATTGTTCACTGGCATCGATGATGGACAAAAAGAGAAAACCATCAACCTGGAATTGAAAGAAGAAAAACGCAACGGAGCTTTTGGTACGCTGATGGCAGGTGCCGGAACAGAAGATCGTTTTCAGGCGAAAGCCAGTATCAACCGCTTCAGTAAAGGACAACAACTTTCATTTTTGGGAATGGGCAACAATATTAATGAGCAAGGTTTCTCCATGGATGATTATATGAACTTCACTGGAGGCTCCCAGCAAATGATGGGTGGCGGTGGCGGTAGGGTACAGATCTCTTTCAATTCAGATAATCAAAGCGGAGTGCCACTCAATTTTGGCGGACGACAAAACGGAATAATGACCAACTATGCAGGTGGAGTTAATTTCAATAAAGACCTTAATAAGGACACTAAACTGACCTCTAGTTATTTCTACAATCGAATTGATCAGGATATTTCCAAGACATTGGATCGGGTCAATTATCTGCCTACAGGAAATTATACGTTCAATCAAAATAGCAAACAATTAAGTAATAATGACAACCACCGCGCTAATCTTACGATTGATCACCAGATTGACTCAGCTAATTCATTAAAGTTTGTGGCGGCCGCTACCTATTCGGAGTCAGAGCTGAATACGCAAAGCCAGAGTGAAACGATTACAGCGAATAACTCGCTACAAACCGAAAGTGACCAAAACAGTTATTCAGCACAAAATAGCATGAACGTAAATTCGAATTTGCTTTGGCGACATCGCTTTGCCAAGAAAGGACGAACGCTTTCCACTAACCTAACATTTGGAGTAACTCAAACGGATAGTGAAGGGAGCATACAGTCGCTCAATCAATATTATACCAACACACCTGGAGAACAACAGATTCTGCAAACGAATACTCAAACCACGGATAACTTAACGTATGGTGCTACCGTTTCTTACACTGAACCACTCGGAGGCCGAAAATACCTGGAGGCTAATTACAACTTTAGAACCAACCAGAATGATGTGGATCGCAAAGTGTATGACGAGAACACCGGCGTTCCCATCTACAATACCATGCTCAGTAATCTTTATACCAGTGATTATATCTACAATCGTCCGGGTATCAACTTTCGGATGAATCGCCAGAAATACAACTTTGCAGTGGGCGCCAGTTACCAGACTACAAACCTGAAAGGAGACTTGATTTCGCGTAACGCAACCATTGATCGTACGTTTCAAAACCTATTGCCCACCGCACGCTTCAATTACGACTTCTCAAATTTCAAACATTTAAATTTCAATTACGAAACCTCCATGCAGGAGCCAACGATCCAGCAATTGCAACCCGTGGTTGATAATACCGATCCATTAAATATCTATGTCGGCAATCCTACACTGAAGCCAGCTTATTCACATCGGGGTACGGCAAACTTCACCACATTCGATCCAGCTAAGTTTGTAAATTTCTTTGCATTCCTTACAACAACGTATACAACCAATGCAATTACAAACTCACAAACTGTAAATGACAGCCTCGTGCGCGTAACCCAGCCAGTTAACGTGAAGGATAATCTCAATGTATCAACCAACATTAACTTTGGTTTCCCAATCAAGAAGTTAAATAGCCGCATTAACATCGGCCCAACTGCATCAGCATCCAAGGGAATCAACTTATTGAATGAAGAGGAGAACACAATTCACCAGCAAACATTGGGTGGCTCAGTGCGCTACAATTACACATATAAAGAAATTCTAACAGTTGATTTAAGTGCAAACCTTAGTCACCAGGAAACAAAGTATGAATTTGATACCCAACAGGATCAGGTCTTCTTCAATAAAACATATACAGCCGAAAGCAATCTTAATTTTCTAAAGAATTATTCCCTGAATGCCGCCTTTGATTATTTGATTTATAATAGTAAGACCACCGATTACAATCAAAGCATTCCGTTATTGAATATTTCGGTCTCGCGCTTTGTAATGAAAAATAAAGCCGGTGAGATTAAGGTGGGTGTAAATAATATGTTCGATAAAAGTTTAGGTGTAACGCAGACGGCTACGTCTAACTACTATCAGCAAGAGACCATCAACAACCTGGGGCGTTACTACATGGTTAGTTTTACCTATGCGTTGAACAAGCAATTAAACCCAATGGGCATGCGCAGGCCAGGAGGTGGCGGAATGAGGATGATGATCAGGCAATAATTTAGGGATGCGGTATTCTCAATACGGGATACTTGGAAGTTATTGTTGTATCAGACATCCGGAATCCAGTATCTTTCGGACATGAAATACCTGGTGTTTTTTGTTGTATTAGTCGTTAATGATTCAATAGCTCAATCCTACATTCCTAAATTTGATATTCAAGGACATAGAGGCGCACGGGGTTTAAGGCCAGAGAATTCTATCCCGGCTTTTTTGCTAGCGCTGGATTCAGGGGTTACCACTATTGAGCTCGATCTGGCCGTTACAAAAGATAAAAAACTGGTTGTTTCGCACGAACCCTGGATGTCGGCATCCATTTGCACTACTCCGGAAGGGGAATCCTTTCAATTAAAGGATGAAAAGAAGTACAATATCTATAAAATGACGTATGAGCAGGTGCGGCAATGGGATTGCGGCTCAAAAGGGAATGAACGCTTCCCTAAGCAACAGAAAATGGCCACTGCCAAGCCGTTGCTCAGCGATGTAATTGTAGCGGTTGAAAATCATATCAAAAACTTTACCCGCTACGAGGTAGACTATAATATCGAGATTAAGACCCTGCCTGAGGATGATAATAAATTTCATCCAAAGCCGGAAGCTTTCTCCGACCTGGTTTATGAATTAGTTGATCAGTACCTTCCGTTAGATCGTGTGGTGATTCAATCGTTCGATTTCAGAGTATTGAAATATTGGCATGAAAAGTATCCAGACGTTCGGTTGGCTGCGTTGGTGGAAAATAAAAAATCTGTTGACGAAAATCTGGCTGTATTAGGTTTTTCACCTTCCATCTATAGCCCGTATTTTCAATTACTTGCGAAAGACGATGTAAAGAACCTTCATGAAAAAAAAATCCGGGTAATACCCTGGACAGTGAACGAAGAGAGTGACATGCTATCGTTGAAGGGCATAGATGTGGATGGATTTATCACCGACTATCCGGATCGTGCCGCCCGGTTTAAGCGTACATTAAATATAAAGCCAAAAGGAAAGAAATAGATACAGGCGTCAGACCGCTTACTGCTAAGAAAAAAGCGGTCAGACGTCTTGACATTATTGCTTCTCTACCTTTCCGTCCTTCATTACAAAGACCACTTTTTCCATCACCTCAATTTTTTGAAGCGGGTCTCCATCTACCGCAATAATATCCGCGAAAGCACCTTTACTGATTTCACCAATTTGCCCGCGCTTGTCCAACAAATCAGCTGCTACTGTTGTTGCAGATTGAATCGCTTGCATTGGAGTCATTCCATAATCCACATAAAAACTAAACTCGCGCGCTTGCGGAAGTTTCTGCCAGTCAAAACCACCTGCATCGGTACCAAAGGCAATCTTCACACCTTTCTGCAAGGCTTTTTTGAATTGAGGCTTCACCCCTTGAAACATTTCGAGGTAACTGGTGGAGCCAAGCTTTGCTCTGCCCTCAGCAACATAATCTAGTACGGTTAAGGTGGGTACCCAAAACGCGCCTTTTGAAACAAACAAGTCCATGCATTCTTCATTGAGTGCAGTGCCATGCTCAATGGTGCGTGCACCAGCCTTCAACGCGTAGATTATTCCATCGGGTGTCATTGCATGAGCCGCCAACATCTTTCTTGACTTTATTGTTTCATCGGCAACAGCAGCAATTTCTTCTTGAGTAAAGTTTGGGATGCTTGCAAATATTCCATCGGCTTTTTTAAAGTAACTGCGGTCGGCATAGATCTTAATCCAATCGGCACCAAAGCTGATTTGTTCGCGCACCGCCTTACGTGCTTCATCCGCACCATTCACTTCCTGAATTCCTTTTGGCATGCGCAATTCCCAGCTATATTCACTATTGCCAATACTGTAATGACCATAGGTATTGATGGCCCGTGTCGCGACATACATGCGTGGTCCTGGAATTACTCCATTGTTAATGGCTTTTTTTAAATCGACATCTGCATACATAGCTCCCTCGGTTTCTACATCACGGATTGTGGTAAAGCCATTCATGAGTGCGATCTTACAAGCCACACTAGCACGAAGCGTTCGATACGGAATGCTTTCTTTCAGCAACTGGGCATCATATTCTTCGGCTGTGATATCCCCTTGCAAAAGCACATGAGTATGACAATCAATAAGTCCGGGTAACACGGTTTTAGAAGATAAATCAATCACCGTTGCCTTGGCGGGAATTTTATCCCAATCAATTATGTCCTTGATGATTTTGCCTTCCACCACAATGGCTTTTTTAGAAACCGATTGATTCGATTTTCCATCGATAAGGGTACCGCATTTGATAATGGTGGTTTGGGTAAATCCTTTTACAGAGAAAAGCATGACGAAGGCAATGAATATGTTTTTCATATCAATATAAATTGTTGAGACTGTTCAATATTCAATACTAAACGTTTATGGCAAGTCAATCAAGTATCCGATAATAGCTATTCACCATCCAACACTTTTGTTTACTTTTGCCAACTAAATTTTAAAGCATGAAATATGATGTGTATGGCATTGGCAATGCCCTGGTAGATATTGTAACTGAAGTAGACCATGATTTCTTTGAAAAGAACGAAGTAGAAAAAGGTCTGATGACCTTAGTCGATGAGAAAAGACAACTTCATCTAATGAAAGCCATTGATATGAAGCGGAGCAAGATGTCGGGGGGTGGCTCTGCTGGTAATACCGTGGTGGCAATCAATCAGTTTGGTGGTAAGAGTTTCTACTCGTGTCTTGTGGCGAAAGATGATCTGGGAAAATTCTTTTTAGAGGATTTGAAAAGAAATGGAATAGATACAAACCTCAGTCACGATAAATGTCCTGTGGGTCATACGGGTCGCTGCCTGGTTATGACCAGTCCTGATGCGGAGCGTACTATGAATACATTTCTGGGGGTTAGCTCCTTTCTTTCGCCCGAACATTTGGATGAAGATGCCATCAGGAACTCCTCTTATATATATCTGGAAGGCTACCTGGTTGCAAGCCCCAAAGGCCTTGAAGCTTTGAAAGAAGCTAAACGGATAGCAGAGAAAAATAAAATTGCTACCGCGCTCACGTTTTCAGATCCAAGCATGACAAAATATTTCTCCAAGCAAATGGAAGAGATAGTTGGCGCCAGTGTGGATTTGCTTTTCTGCAATGAAGAGGAAGCCATGATTTTTACGGGTACCGATAACATGGCCGAGGCTCGTGAGAAACTAAAGCAAGTTGCAAAACGCTTTGCTATTACCCTTGGCGCAAATGGCGCGCTGATTTATGATGGTGATACCTTCATTCAGATTGAGCCCTATAAAGTGCGGGCTATTGATACCAATGGTGCAGGCGATATGTTTTCGGGCGCGTTTATGTATGGAATTACTCATGGTCATAGCTATGCCGAGGCCGGCAAGCTTGCATCATTAGCTTCATCCCGGGTGGTTTCGCAATTTGGCCCACGGCTTGAGCCACAGCAAATGAAAAAAATTCTGGGTGATTTGATTGTTTAAATGAGAATCCTTATTCAATACTAATAATGAGCCCAACCCAATGGGAAATACTGTTTGCGATTATTGGTATTTCATCCCTGAGTTGGGTTCTCTATGTCCGTGTCAAGCTAAGAAAGGAAATCCTTGAATTGATTGAGAAAAACAGGGCTTCTCTCGAAACGATTAATAATCTCAGAAATCTTCTACAACAGCGCACCGAAAGAAATGAAGCGGAGCGACAATACTTCGATGCCGTTGCAATCGAAAAAGAGCAAAGGCGCATAGCCGATGAATTACACGATGATACAGTTCAGCGAATGATCGTTGTTCGTTTTCGGTTAGAGCAAATCTTGTATTACCCTGTTCCCAAAGGTGTTGAAACGGAAGTAGAAGGCCTTCGAAATGAACTGGAATCCATTGTGGCTGCCTTAAGGTTTTTAATAAAAGGATTAACACAACCGCGTTTCGAACAGCACCGGTTTTCGTATCTGGTGAAGGAATTGGCTGATAAGCTATCGGCCATGCACCATCAAAAAATATCTTTAGAGATAATAAATCCAGATCAAGAGACAAATCTGACACCGGAAATAAAACAAGAGTTATTTTATTTAGTACATGAAACAGCTCACAACTTCATGAAGAATTCTATGGGTTTTGAGCTTGCAATCTCTAATTAAATGGGCAGAAGACCTTATCGTTGACATCAAGGACAATGGCCAGGGATTGCAACGAGGTCGGGGTTTTGGTTTGGGGATGGTCTCCATGCAGGAAAGAGCCAAGCGCATTGATGCTGAGTTATCATTTATCTCTATGTACAACGGCCTGCACGTGCAAATTAAAAAGACTTTACAATAATCCATTGCGAAGGGCAAACGCAACTAGCTCGGCTGTGTTCTGGGCGTAGAAATGAATTTGTTAACTTTGCTCTTCAGGCACAGATTTTCAAGACACTTGGTAATTTAAAGGAGAGTCCCTGCGAAAGAATAAGAAGAAACTGCTTGGTTCAAACTGCTGCAGAACCTGTTATTGCGCATCTAGCTTGCGCATCAGTAGATTGGACAGGAATTGGGGCACCTGTTTGTCATGGCGCAGTATTAATATATCAGATTGCAGCGTCTGATAATTGCAACGCAAATGCAGAAATATGTAATAATCAACCAGAATAATTCTTATGAAGAAATTGATTAAACTTACTCCAATTATTTTGGCCATTCTCTACTATTTATTTGTCAGACAGTCTGATTTTAGCTGGAATTTGAAAATGACTATTCTCTGTTCAATGATTATAGTTAGTATTTATTCATTAATCAAGTCAAATGATTTATTGAATAAAATCCGGTTGAGATATCTAGTCTTTGGGTTAATATCGGCAATAGTTGTTGGTCTTTTTTTCTTTATTATGATTTGAATTAAGTTAATATGAATTAATTTAATTGGCCTTCCTGTAGGAATGGCCTTTTTTTGTTTCAGGTAATTCATTATCGGACTCTAATTCAATACATTCAATGTTTAACCTAATAAGAGTAATCCATTAGTTTCTTATTATTGTGTTTATAAAATTTAACGTATGCAAAAAAAACAAAGTTTAACCCTTTGGTTCTTGCTTGCCGCGATTTCGGTAGGCTTCGGTCAGGCCCGTAAAATTGAATTTACAGAATATGATCTGCCCAATGGATTGCATGTTATCCTGCATAAGGATAATACTACCCCCATCGTAGCGGTTTCAGTATTGTATCATGTGGGTTCAAAAAATGAGGACCCAAACCGCACCGGCTTTGCGCACTTCTTCGAGCACTTGTTGTTTGAAGGTTCAGATAATATTAAGCGCGGTGAATTTGATAAGTACCTCGCCAATGCAGGCGCAACCAATAACGCCAACACCTCCAACGACCGCACTTTTTATTACGAGGTACTTCCATCCAATCAATTGGAACTTGGTTTATGGATGGAGTCCGAGCGAATGATGCATGCCAAGATTGAACAGATTGGTGTAGAGACCCAACGCGAAGTAGTTAAAGAAGAGAAGCGTCAGCGCATAGATAACCAACCGTACATGTCATTTCAGGCTGAGATTTTTAAAAGAGCCTATACGGTTCATCCTTATCGATGGACTCCCATCGGATCGATGGATGATCTTAACGCAGCTTCGTTGGATGAGTTTATTGCCTTTTATAAGAAATTCTATGTTCCTGAAAATGCAACCCTCTCCATTGCCGGAGACATCGACATCGAACAAACCAAAGCCGCTGTTGCAAAATACTTTAAAGATATTCCTAAAGGCAGTAAGGAAATCCCTCGCCCTACGGTGAAAGAACCTGAGCAAAAGGCTGAAGTGCGTGATGTGGTATTTGATAATATTCAATTACCTGCGGTGTTTCAGGCGTACCACATTCCCGCTCAAGGCACACCGGATTCATATGCATTGGAAATGTTGAGCACGGTATTAAGTGGTGGTCAAAGCTCTCGTATGTATAAAGCATTGGTGGATGAACAAAAGAAGGCGTTGCAGGTAGCATCCTTTCCTTTTGCTCTCGAAGACCCAGGCCTTTACATCACCCTTGGCATTGTAAACATGGGCATTGATCCAACAGATCTCGAAAAGGCAATGGATGCAGAGATTGAAAAAGTGAAGAATGAATTAATCTCAGAAAAGGAATTTCAAAAAATCCGCAACCAGATGGAAAGCCAATTCGTGCAGCAAAATTCAACTACCTTCGGAATAGCCGAGCAGCTAGCCAACTATCATGTGTATTATAAAGATGCCAACCTGATCAATACTGAAATAGATCGCTACATGAAAGTGACTCGTGAAGATTTACAACGAGTTGCAAAAAAATACCTCACCAAAGAAAATCGGGTAGTGTTGCAATACATGCCCAAATCGGCTCAAAGCAAACCTGATAATACTCAAATCAAAAAAGATAATTGATTATGAAGAAGCATATTATATTCATTTGCTTGTTGCTCGTATTCATATCCGCACAAGCGCAAGTTGATCGCACCAAAGCACCTAAGCCAGCTCCGGCTCGCGAGATTAAAATAGGTGAGTACCAGACCTTCACGTTAAAAAACGGTCTGCAGGTATTTGTTGTTGAAAATCACAAATTGCCTCGCGTTCAGTTTTCGCTGCAATTAAAAAATGATGCAATTTATCAGGGCGAAAAGGAAGGCTACATAGACATGGCCGGTACGTTGATCGGCACGGGTACGAAAACAAAAACAAAAGCTCAGATTGATGAAGAGACTGATTTTATTGGCGCTAATCTGAGCACAAGTTCCAACGGAATTTTTGCATCCAGCTTAACCAAGCACACCACTAAGTTGCTTGATTTGATGAGTGATGTTTTATACAATCCGGCCTTTGCCCCCGAAGAGTTGGAGAAACTTAAAACACAAACCCTTTCTGGCATTGCAGCAGGTAAAGATGATCCCAATACTATTGCAGGTAACGTGCGCAGTGCCTTACGGTATGGAAAGCAACATCCTTACGGATTGTTTACTACTGAGAAATCTGTGGCTGCAATTACGATGGATGACATAAAGGGATATTATAACACCTACTTCAAGCCCAACAATGCGTATCTGATTATTGTTGGAGATATTGATTTAAAGACGGCTAAAAGTATTTCAGAGAAGTATTTTGCGAAGTGGGCTCCTGGCGAGGTAAAGAATCCAACGTATACACAACCTAAAGAACCTGCTAAAACCTATGTTGCTTTAGTTGATCGTCCAGCTTCGGTGCAGTCAGTAATCAACATCACGTATCCTGTTGATTTAAAACCCGGCACACAAGATGCTATCAAGGCTCGTGTGACTAATCAGATTTTGGGTGTAGGATTCTCTGCCCGATTGAATCAAAATCTTCGCGAAAAGCATGGTTTTACCTATGGCGCAGGCTCGCAATTGAACCCTGACAATCTCGTTGGAAGTTTTAATGCTGCGGCCAGCGTGCGTAATGAAGTAACGGATAGTTCTGTGTATGAATTTATTTCAGAACTCAAGCGCATAGTTAACGAGCCAGTTGAAGAGAAAGAGTTGATTTTGGCTAAAGCCGAAATCTCAGGGGCCTTTGGTCGCTCACTCGAAAACCCGCAGACCATCGCCAACTTCGCGTTGAACACAGCTAAGTACAACTTACCTAAAGATTATTATAATAATTATCTGAAATATGTGGATGCTATTACATTGGCTGATGTACAAGCGACAGCCAAGAAGTTTATCCGTCCGGATAATGCTCACATTGTGGTAGTAGGTAAAGGATCAGATGTTGCCGATAAACTTAAAAAGTTTGGTGAGGTAAAGTACTTTGATATTTACGGTGAGCCCTATGTTCCAACAAAAGCATCAACTCTTCCTGCTGGTTTAACTGCAGAAAAAGTAATTGCAAGCTACATTGAAGCGATTGGTGGTGCGAAGAAAATTCAGGAACTGAAGAGTGTGAAGACAACGATGAAAGCCACTGTTCAGGGAATGGAGCTGACAATGATTAATTCAAAAAAAGCGGTGGGAAAAAGCTTGACAGAAGTTTCTGTTCAAGGCAACGTAATGCAGAAAAGTGTAACCGATGGAAAGGAAGTTGCTGAAATTCAAATGGGACAAAAAGCCCCCGTTGATGCAGCAGCAAAGGAAAAAAATCTCTTTGAAGCTCATTTAGTCCCGGAAACTATGCTTGCTTCCCTGAAAGTAAAAGCAACCTTGAAGGCAATTGAAGTGCTGGATGGAAAAGATGCATATGTAGTGGAGTATGAATTTCCAGCGGGTGAAAAAATTACCAATTATTTTGATAAGGAATCCGGGTTAAAAGTTCAAACTGTTGAGCAGGTGAAAACCCCGCAAGGAGAAGTTGCCATCCCAACCAAGTTGCAAAACTATAAGGAAGTGAGTGGGGTTAAATTCCCGCATACTATTCTGGTAAGCCAGGGGCCAACGATTTTCAATTTTCAGGTTTCAAGCCTGGAAGTTAATCCGGCCTTGGATGATGCCATATTTAAAGTACAGTAATCAGTAATCATGGCTACATGAACATTTCCTCCGTTACCCCTCTCCATTGGAGAGGGGCTGAGGTTAAAACTGGCCTTTTTTTATTGATTATATGGGTTCCTGCCAAAATTCAGAGGTCAATCTTGTAAATCCCGATTATCCTGCACATTTTTGCACCCCTTTAGAAA
>ERZ795061.389-NODE-389-length-45305-cov-6.775558_pt1 | contig 45305 bp, 54 predicted proteins | sample MGYA00375145_ERZ795061 | MGnify/ENA primary metagenome ERZ795061 (study PRJEB30190, sample SAMN05720144) | anaerobic digester metagenome | isolation source: active sludge of municipal wastewater-treating anaerobic digesters | place: USA | collected 2014-12-22 ... | reverse complement strand
CGCAAGCCCCAAGGGATTTGACAAGCCGCCTTACTGAGGCACGCGTGATCCCGACGGCAACCGTCCCTCGGGATCATATACATTCACCTTATATGGGTGGGTGTCGCTCCAGTTCCAGAGAACCAGATTTGTTGCGCCTGGATGAATTGCCGGGACAAAGCTGGGTACCAAAGCGCCGTTGAACCCCTTGGACACAAGGTGCTGCGCCAGTTTTTGGGACGGTGCGATTTTGCCACTTCGCTGAAAAACAAGCCATGGGCAGGCTATGTCATTTTCCTTTATACCGAGTGCTTGCCGCGTATCCGCATCGGTCAGGTCCGTGACCTCTGTGCAATCAATGTCATATTCGCACAAGGTCAGCGGCAGCATCCGGTGGGCGAATCCCTGTGTGCATTCGGCTAGCGCGGTGATGGGTTCGAGCGACAGGTAGAGTGCGGCCTGCCCCCTAATATTGAACCGCCCTCCGGAAATGGCGGCACCTTGCCCCGAAATGGGGTCGAAAGACCATCGTGGATCATGCGCGCGATAAGCGCGCCCGGTAAAATTCAAGCAAAACCACCCAATGCCATATGGTCGAGATAGTCGCGTACCGCGCCGGCATCGCCTGATTTCACGAGCGATTCAGCTGTACGGCCATCCAACGCCGGGATCGGTTGCGACCGGTACCACGCCATGGCTTGCGCTTCGCTGCCTGCCCAATCTTTGATGCGTGCGATGATTTCCAGCATTTCGGTCATCCTGCCTTGCGCCTTGGGCGCTTTCATACGGTCTGATTTGGTAACAGTCGCTAGCGGAAGCCCGACCGTTTCAGCCAATTGTGCCTTAGACATACGGAACAGGTCGGCCAATTGCCCGATATCGACATCCCCGGCCTTGGTGAAATAGGCTCCCAGATACCCATTGCCATCAAAGGGCAGGAAATTTGGCAGTCCACGGAAGGCCGCAGGCATTTCGCGTAATTTATTCGGGGACGATGCAACCATGTTGTGTCCAATAATTTGACCTTATACGGGTCATATAAATGGACATTGGACCCAAGTCAACCTCAGGGAACGGCTTTCGCAGCGCGCGCCATCAAAGCCGCAGGCCAGCCGTTTCGTCCAGTCCAGCCATGATATTCAAATTCTGCACTGCAGCCCCGCTGGCACCTTTACCCAGATTGTCGAGCATCGCCATAAGCCGGACTTGCGTGTTATCGGGTGACCCCAACACATAAAGATCAAGCCGATCCGAAGGCTCCTGCGTGTTCAGGATCAGCAACTCCGACGGCGCCAGTTGCTCATGGACCGTAACAACGGGCGACCCTGCATAATGGTTGGCAAGGCAGGCGCGCATTTCTTCGGGACTATCGCTGCCCGGCATGACCGAAATCGGCAAAGGCACCTCGACCATCATCCCGCGAAAGGCGCGAACGACCGCAGGCGAAAATATCGGCGCGAGACCAAGGCCGGCATGAGTCTGCATCTCGGGAACATGCTTATGGCTCAAATCCAAGCCATAGGTACGAAACCCGATGTCCGCGCCGTCGCTGCTTTCAAAGCGCTCGATCAACGCTTTGCCGCCACCCGAATAGCCGGATACGGCGTTGACGGTGTAGGGCCAATCTTCCGGTATCAGACCCGCGGCAACCAACGGCGCTACAAGCCCTAGAAAGCCGGTCGGATAACAACCGGGGTTGCTGACCAGCCTTGCCGATGCGATACGTTCATGCTGGCCCTTGCGGTATTCCGGAAAGCCATAGGTCCAGTTTTGGTCCACCCGGTGCGCGGTCGACGCATCAATGATCCGCGTTTTGGCAGAGCTCGTCATCGCTACCGCTTCCTTCGCGGCATCATCCGGCAAACAAAGGATGACGAAATCCGCATCGTTCAAGGCCTGACGACGGGCTTCAAAATCCTTGCGCTTGTCTTCGTCGAGCGTGATCAACGAAAATTCGCTACGCCCCGCCAGCCGATCGGCAATTTCCAGACCGGTGGTTCCGGCGGCGCCATCAATGAAAACACTATGGGTCATAACTTCAAGCCTTCAAAAAGGTGATCCCCACCTCCCGGCTGATCACATCGCTACTCTTTTGCGTGCAATTATGGGTTGGTCATGTTCCGCAAATCGCGCCGTTGCGGAAGCCAGAGACTCGACGCTGACAGCCATCGCGGTTCCATTAGCATGTATAATGTTTTCCGCATCGGCCATAATGCCCACATGTCCCGGGAAAAACACAAGATCGCCACGAGCCAAGGGGACATCCTCAGGCAGGTCTTCACCGAATTCGGCCTGCTGCATATCTGCATCGCGCGGCGCAAGGACGCCCTTAAGGCCAAAGACAAGCTGCACCAGACCCGAACAGTCGATAGCATCACCACTGCGTCCACCCCAGCTATAGGGCGTCCCGATTAGCCTTTCCGCCAGATCTGCTGGCGACGCTTCCACTTCGCCTATTTCCGACAGATGGGCTGCGGGTACGAAGCCATTTTCACAGGCCAGATAGGTGCCGCACTCGCTTGCTTCGCCGCAGGCCAATTGGGCACCCATGGGATAACGTGCCACAACAGGGGCCTTGGTCGAGGGCGATGCTACAACCAAGGTCGCGGGCGCGCTGACGATATGCGTCGCGTCAAAATCTGCACCAAGTTCCGCAAAGCGCAAATAGCCGAGATAATTGTCGTGCAGGCAATAGCCCCATGCCCAGTCGCCAGCGACGTCCAGTACAGCAAATTCCTCGCCGTGCATCAACGCGCTTACCGGCATCGCGGTAGCATGCGGTTCAGCGTGAATTTCGGTTACGGGCGCAATTCCGGTGCGCAGCATAGGCACCGCATAATGCGGGGCGAACAGCTTGCCTGCCAAGCTGATATCCGCAAGATCACCCCGGATCGGCGTCGTCCGCTTGTCGCCAACCAGACTGTGCCCCGTCAGCTTATAAATTCGCCGATCACCTGTCGTATTGCTTACCAATGATCATTTCCCCGACTGCGTCACACCAGCCTGAACTGGGTCTATTGCGTTTCCCGGTACATGCCGGTCAACGAAACGGGCGCTGGCATGTGCCAACGCGACAATGTTATTGCAGCACTGCTCTTAGCGGACCGGATAAGTGTCCGTCAAATAACGAAACACCGCCCGCAAACCTAAGGCCTCGCCACCTTTCGGCCGCCCCGGCTTGCTGGTTGGACGCCAGGCGAAGGTATCCAGATGCACCCAGGGTGTGTCATCGGGAATGAACTTCTGCATGAACAACGCGGCTGTCACCGCCCCTGCAAAGCTGCCGCCGCTATTGGCGGTATCGGCAATGTCGCTGTCGAGCATTTCCGAATAGGGTGCCCATAACGGCATACGCCATAGTGGATCATGGACCGCCTTGGATGCCGAGAGCAGATTGTCGGCAACATCGTCCTGATTGCTGAACATGGCGGGCAAATCAGGTCCCAAAGCTGTCCGTGCGGCTCCGGTAAGTGTCGCGAAATCGACTATAAACTCCGGTTTGTCCTCGATCGCCTTGGTCAAGGCATCGGCAAGCACCAGCCGGCCTTCGGCATCCGTGTTGTCAATCTCGACGGTAATCCCCTTACGGCTTTTGATAACATCACCGGGGCGAAAAGCATTACCCGAAATGCTGTTTTCCGCAGCAGCGATCAGCATGTGCAACCGGACCGGAAGATGCGCTGCCATAACCATTTCGGCAAGCGCCAAGGCATGTGCAGCGCCACCCATGTCCTTTTTCATGATCCGCATGCCGCTGGCCGGTTTGATATCCAATCCACCGCTGTCGAACGTGATGCCCTTGCCGACGATCGCGATACGGGGATGCCGGTCATCTCCCCAGTTAAGCTCGATCAGACGTGGTGCATGTTCCCGCATCGCCGCTTTGCCGACGGCATGAATAAGCGGATAGCCGGACTCCAGCGTATCCCCCGATGTCACGGTAATATCGGCCTTATATGTTTTGCCGATCCTTCTGGCCTCGGCTTCGAGCGCGTTGGGCCCCATATCTGCCGCCGGCCGGTTGACAAGGTCGCGAACCAGTGCGGTGGCCGCTGCTTGCAAGGCCGCGCCCGCAATGCGCCCTGGCTCTTTCACCAGCAACACCCGCACGCCAGTGATTTTAGGATCGCTCAAATATTCCTGATACCGGTAGTGGCCGAGCATCCAGCCCACCATGGCGTCGCCCGCGTCTACATCGGTTAAACGATACGTCCCCTCGGGCAGGCTGTCCGCGAGCTTGGCCAACGACCACAACGCCATTTTCCGGGTGTCCGCTACGCCTGCCACTACAGACCATTCCCCGGGTTTCTCGCCGGGCAAAATGGCGATATCGCCTGTGCTGCCATCGAATTTCTGCGCTTTGGTTGCGGTGCGAACAGCATCGGGTTGCGCGGCAATCCAAGTCTCGAAGCCGGTCTTTTCGATTAATTGGATGGGGATGGCAGGTTGGCCGTTGTCAGGCTGGATCAAATCGTCATAACGCATGACATCCCCGTTAGCGGCAAAGGGGTATGAAGGGGAGAATTTTCAGAAATGGCTCGCATTTTTCTTGCCGTCGCGCTGGTAGCGTCTTTTTTCGGGCTAACGTCCTGCATGTCCGATGACATCGACAAGGTAAATCTTCCCACCGACGTGGCAGCGATTTCCGATCCCCTGATTGCAGCCGTCAAACGTGGCGACCAGAAAATGGCCGAAAAGCATATCGCGCCCGCCTTCGTCGACGACAGCCGTGTGCAATTTGCCGAGATGTCGGCACTTTTGAAAAAGGCGCCGCCTCTGGTGCCTGCCCTTTATGTCCCCAAACAGGAAACCTTTGGCCCGAACAAGGATGAGATTAGCGTGACCTATATCGCGCAGGATGGCAAAAAATGGGTTAGCGCCGAAATCCGTATGTACCGGCCCGAGCGCGGGGCATTCGAAATTGAATATTGGGATGTAAAGGAAGCTAAGGAACCACCGCCCCTGCTGGCCCACGCAAAGCAAATGCGGACTTTTACCAACTGGCTGATGGTCGCCATTACCATAAGCGCATTGCACGGCCTTGCGCTGCTGATCTGGATCGTGAAGCGGCGCACGCATTTGATTGCACCGGATGCGGTGCAGGAAACACGCCGTGTCGCTTCAACTGTCCGCGACGCGGACTAACCGTCATTCGGCAGCGAGTAGTGTTTCCGGCTCCTCATTGCGGGCGGCAGCGGCAGGGTTTGAAAACACCATGACACCATCGTCGACAGGGTCTTCGGAAAGTATCTTTTTCTCTGCCTTATAATCCTGCAGCACTCGCCACGGATGGCGATCCCCATTTTTCGGCAATTTGTCGAACGAGCGGGCAAAATAGCCTGAGCTGAAATCGGATACGAATGGCAACCGCGGCATATTCGCATCGTCCAGATGCGGAGTCGCGACCGTCATATTCTTGTCGTCCATTTTCCACAAAAGACGGCAGACATAGTCCGCGACGATATCGGTCTTCAGCGTCCAGGACGCGTTGATATAGCCGAATACACTGGCGAGATTGGGAATGTCGTTGAACATCACGCCCTTGTAGTTGAAATGCTCGCCAAAATTGACGGTCGCACCGTCAATGCTGATTGCCGTTTTACCCATGGTCACAAGATTGAGACCTGTGGCCGTCACGATGATGTCGGCGTCGAGATGTTCGCCCGACTTCAACTGGATACCGGTCTTGGTGAACTGGTCGATATGGTCTGTCACAACCTTCGCCTTACCCGATGAAATGGCTTTGAACATGTCGCTGTCCGGCACGAGGCAAAGACGCTGTTCCCAAGGGCCATATTTTGGAACGAAGTGCTTATCGACATCAATGGTTTCCGGCAGTTCCTGCCGGGCCATGTCCACAAGTTTTTCGCCCAGTTTCGCCGGACTACGGCGGGCATACCAATAGGTGAACCGCTGATGGTTGATATTCTTCCACCGGGTGATGGCATAGGCCAGCTTTTCCGGCAGGAATTTCCTTAAGTTATTGGCAAAGGGGTCCCGCGCCGGACGCGACACCATATAGGTGGGAGAACGCTGCAACATCGTCACGTCGGCACCCTCTTCCGCCATGACCGGAACGATGGTGACCGCCGTTGCACCAGAGCCGATTACGACGACCTTCTTCCCCGCATATTCAAGACCCTCGGGCCAATGTTGCGGATGGATGATCTGGCCTTTGAAGTTTTTCTCGCCGGGAAATTCGGGACGGTATCCCTCGTCATAATCATAATAGCCGGCGCACATGAACAAGAAGCGCGCCGCAAAATGACGCTCGGCACTGCCATCGACGGCTTTGGCAGTTACATGCCAGCGTCCATCGGCGCTCGACCAATTGGCGGAAAGGACCCGATGGCCAAAATGGATATGGGGTGTGATCCCGAATTCAGCTGCGGTTTCATGGATATATTCGTGGATGGACGGACCGTCGGCAATCGTCTTTTCATGTAGCCATGGTTTGAACCGATAACCAAGCGTGTGCATGTCAGAATCGGAACGAATGCCGGGATAGCGGAACAAGTCCCATGTCCCACCCATATCCTGGCGCTGCTCCACAATCGCATAGCTCTTGTTCGGGCACTGCATCGTCAAATGCGCCGCGGCGCCGATACCTGATAAACCTGCGCCTACGATCAATACATCTACAGTTGTTTCCACTTGCGCCATCCTCATCTCTCCGCTCTTGTAGAAAATCTTACTTACATGGTTGCAAATTGCAACGGACATTAATGCGCTCCGCCGAAATATTACGGCGGCGCTACAAGGCAGGATCGATACGTGAGCGACGACGAAGATTATGTTTATGACGAAGCATCGGGCGAATGGATAAGCGCGGCCGACGCCCGTGAGCGCGCCACAGCCAGCGGCGCAGTGGAAGTGCGTGATGCCGTCGGGAATATATTGGCGGACGGTGATCAGGTTACACTGATAAAGGATCTGACGGTCAAAGGTGCCGGACAAACGCTGAAGCGCGGGACACTGATCAAGTCGATACGGCTGACAGGCGACCCGCAGGAAATTGATTGCAAGTTCGAGGGCATTAAGGGCTTGGTTCTGCGTGCCGAGTTTGTCCGCAAAAGATGAGCCGCACGGCAAAAATCCGGACGGCGCTTCGCATCATCTTGGCGCTCTTTTACTTTGCCGCGGGCGTCGCGCACCTGCGGTCTCCGACCGGGTTTTTGGCCATTACGCCCGCTTGGGTGCCCTTCCCCGCAATGGTTGTATTCCTGACCGGCGTGGCAGAGATTGCCGGTGCTTTGGGGCTTTTAATTCCTAGATTCAGCAAGGCCGCCGGAATTGGCCTAGCGCTTTATGCGCTGTGCGTCTGGCCAGCCAATTTCAACCATGCCCTGAACGATATCGCTATCGGCGGGACCCATATGAGTTGGGCTTATCATGGACCACGGCTTGCATTCCAACCGGTGTTCATCTGGCTCGCGCTGTGGGTAGGCGGGGTCATTAATTGGCCATTTCGTGAAACAAGCTGACCCGTTTTTGTGTTATACCCTTCTCGGACAGCAGCGATGATGCTGACTAGCCAGAGCAGGAGTTATATTCATGCACAAAGATGGCGATAAAATCGATGTGACCGCAGAAGAAGCCAGCGGCGGAATCAAGAACCAAGGGGTTCGCTATGTCCTAGCCATCTCTTTGTTTTTGGCGATAATTGCCTTGTCATTCATGTGGATGACCGGCGCGATCTTGAACTGATTACAAAAAAAGGGCCGCTTTGAAGCGGCCCTTTTTCGTTCAATCTTGTGTGAAATCAATCGGCTTGCGACAGGTTCACAGCCGATGCCTTGCCATTGCGGCCGACTTCGACTTCGTAATTTACACGCTGCTCTTTATCGAGCGAGTGCATGCCGGCAGCCTGAACAGCCGAGATGTGCACGAAGCTGTCATCGCCGCCGCCATCGGGTGCAATAAAGCCATAGCCTTTGTCGGCATTGAAGAATTTTACGGTGCCAGTAGGCATATTGATGTTCCTTTCACGAAACAGGTGACCATGTCGCAACAGCGCCACATGGGAAGCCAAGTCGTGGTAGGAAAGCGTTTGCGCGGAGCCAACTAAATCGCCAGACACGCGCCTCAAATTCCGTCGCGGTCGACGATAGCAAACCTTCACATACGCTCTTTTCCGCTATTTAGCAAACCGGAACCGTCCAAAACCCAAACTAATCCTTATCATCGCCATTATTGCTGGCTTCGGCCACTTCGAGCTCGGCGGGTTTGCGGCGGTCGAATTTGGCTCCCAACTCTTTTGCTTTGGCCTTGCTGAACTGCTCCTGCGCCGCAGGAAACATCTCTTCTTCCTCTTCCTCGATATGATGCTCATACCGGTGGCGCATTTCCTTGAACTTGGTCAGCCATGCTCCGGTCGCCATGTCCGTATCCTGCAATTCGCCCAGAAGATCGTCGATCTCCTTATGCTCAGCAACCGAATGGCGGCCGTCATCCTGAAGATCAGGGTCGCCCAGCATCGTGGCGTATAGCGACTGCTCTTCTGCCGCAGCATGCGCGGTTACCTCAATTCGGAAAGCTTCAAAAAGATCGCGCCGCTCCGCCGTATCGCCGCTGGTTTCCGCGATTTTCGCAAGCATGGCACGATGCAGATCATGATCGGATTTTAATATGGAAAAGATGTCGGTCATTCAGGCCTCCCGTTGGATTTCCGACATAACGCTGAAATCGCTCCCGGGTTCCCGAGTTCCATTTACTCCATGGGCTTTGGTTCCCACAGCTCGACCTTTCGGCCCTCTGGGTCCATGATGTGTGCAAAACGCCCATTGGCTTCCTCTGGAAAGGTTTTGACCGGAGTAACCCCGTGTTCGGCGCAACGGGCCAGAACGCCATCCAGATCGTCCACCATCAGGTTGAACATGAACTCTTTTTCCGATGGTGCAAAATAGTCCGTATCAGCCCCAAAAGGCGAGAAAACCGTCCCGGCTCCGGGATGCGCCGCGGCGGCATCCGGCGTGAAAAATGCACCCCATTCATCGACCGGCATACCCAGAACGCGGGAATACCATTCGCGCATTGAGGCCGGATCGGCCGATTTGAAAAAGAGGCCCCCTAGGCCCAATATGCGTGCCATATCCAAACTCCTTCAATGAAGACAACAGGGGTTAAACTGCATCGGATTTGCTTTCAGGTCTATCGCCTAAATGGGTGATTTCGGCATTTGGGCGGACAAAATGGAACTATTGCAACGACGGGGGAGTTGGTGCGTGTAACATCTATTCATTACACTGCGCTCCTCTATGTCTTCGGGTAAGTCGCTTCAGGAAACATCCAATGGAAACCCGCTTGATCATTGCCTATGCGCTCATCGCGCTCATGACGTCCTTCGCAATTCTCGGTTTAGTGATGCTGCAAAGAAAACGGGCCGCCAAACTCCGCCGCGATGCCGGACAGAGCCCCCGGCCTTGATAAAATGATGCAAAAGTCGAACACTTCAATCCTTCGTCGGAGACCCGCTATGACCAAGAAAAATTCGTCCGCCATGCCTGCAACCTCCTCAAGGTTGATCCCGGTCAGCCTCGCGCTGGTCGGCGGAGCCCTCCTCTTGGCAGGGTGCGCAGCAATGCAGCGCGGGCCTGTGGGTAACAAAGCCGTTCCCGAACCCGGCAAAGCGGTCGAACTGGACCGCTATCTTGGCCGCTGGTTTGAATATGGCCGCTATGAAGCCGGTTTCCAGAAAGGCTGCGAAGCGGTCACCGCCGAATATGCCCTTCGTCCCGATGGCGCAGTGAGCGTTTTGAACAGCTGCCACAAAGGCGCGGTCGACGGAAAGCTCTCCACGGCAGAGGGTAAGGCCAAGGTCGTTGAAAACAGCCGCGGTGCAAAGCTCAAGGTCTCCTTCTTCGGTCCGTTTTACGGCGACTATTGGGTGCTTGACCATGCCGATGACTATAGCTGGTCGATCGTCGGCGAACCCAGCGGTCGCTATTTGTGGATGCTGACCCGGACGCCCAAACCCGATGAACGCACGACCGCTCTGTTGAAGGCGCGGGTTCAGGATCTCGGTTATGACTGGTCACTGGTTCGCCTGACGAAGCATTGAGTTTGCCATCCACCCGGCGGCGCGAGGGAACCAAACCAACCGCCGCATGTTGCTCCCGAAGCCGGTTAATCCGCGCATCCTCTCCCCTTGGATGAAAGACACGAGCTTATGAATATCCTGATGGTACTGACCTCCCACGACGAACTTGGCGATACGGGCAAGAAGACCGGCTTCTGGCTGGAAGAGTTCGCCGCGCCTTATTATGTGTTCCGCGACGCTGGAGCGACGATCACTCTCGCCTCCCCCAAAGGCGGGCAGCCGCCGCTGGATCCCAAGAGCGATGCGCCCGATGCGCAGACGCCGGCGACCGAACGCTTCAAGGCTGATCTCGAGGCCAATGAGCAGCTTGCCGCGACCCATAAGCTGTCGGAGATTGACGTCGCGGCCTATGACGGCGTCTTCTATCCCGGTGGTCATGGCCCGATGTGGGACCTGGCCAATGACAGCGACTCGATCGCTCTGATCCAGGACGCCCTTGCCGCCGAAAAGCCTGTTGCCGCCGTTTGCCATGCCCCGGCTGCGTTGAAGAATGTCAAAAACGCCGATGGCACCCCATTGGTGAAGGGCAAGACCGTCACCGGCTTTTCAAACAGTGAGGAAGACGCTGTCGGCTTGAGCGATATTGTCCCCTTCCTGTTGGAAGACACCCTGAAAGAACAGGGCGGCGAATATAGCCGCGGCGATGACTGGGCGGTTCATGTCGTTGAAGACGGCCTGCTGATCACCGGTCAAAACCCGGCATCTTCGGAAGAGGCGGCCAAGCGCCTGCTTGCCAAGCTCGGCTGATAATGGTGGGCGCGTCGGCAACGGCGCGCCACCCGCTTACCAGCCCAAACGCCGCCGGTTCGCCGTGACCCGCCGCGAATAATGGGCGATACTGCCGCTGACGATCTGTTCAGGGCTGGTGCCAAGCTTGCCGGTCAGCAAGTCCGCGCCGAGCGCCATATTGGCCGACACCTTCTCGGCCACCATACGCTCTGCCTCTTTGACCGCAGAAGGTCCGCCAAAGGCGAGCGCGCCCATGCGCATCGCGATGACCATGTTCGATTCCGCCGCCAGCGCCCATGCGTCCATTCCAATACTGAACCAGTTGGGATTATTTTTCTTGCGCATGGTACCTGTTGAACTTTCCAATGATTGTTTGCCTTTATGACCCGCTACCCCTTGGGGGGCAAGAAGCTTTATCTAAAGATACAAAAGACACGCAAAACGGCACTGAAACTGTATCCTTTGTATCTTTAAATTAACGCGCAAGCGCCCCGCGCAGCAGCGCCATGTCCGGCCCGCCCTCCACCGACACCGACCCGCCGCGCAACACGCGCACCGTCGTCACGCCGTTGACCGCCCGGTCGAGCAGATAATTATACTGCCGGTCCTGCCCGGCCTCCAGCGCCGCATCCCACGCATCGGCAAAGCTTTCCGCGCCCTCGCGTTCGCGCAAGCGATAGGCCGACACCCGCCCCCTGCCCACCGCCCGGCACGCAGCCCCGACCGAGCCCATGACCGACAGCGCATGGATAAAACGTTTCTGCACCAGCGGCGTCCAGCCGTCATAACGGCTGCGCTGCAAAGGTACGGGGGTGAAGTCGAAACGGTCGCCGGTTTCATCCGGCCCGTTTTGGGGTGAAGTATCCTGTTCCATAGGCCCCCAGAAAGCCACAGAAATACCCATGTAGGAAAGTTGTAATTGGAAGTTGGTGCCTCCCCCATCCCCGCTTGCGCCGCGCCCGTGTGGCGTTAGGATGCGCTATGTTTCACAAAATCCTTGCCCCCGCCATCGCTGCCACCGCCCTGCTCGCCGGATGCGCCGCCACCCCTGCCGCCGCGCCCGATCCGCAGGCTGCGTTCATGGAACGCCTGTCGGCGCGGTGCGGCAAGGCATTTGCGGGGCGTATCTTAGGCAGCGAACCCGCCGGGGCGGACGCCGATATGGCGGGCAAGCCGCTTGTCATGCATGTGCGCAGCTGCGCCCGCGACCGGATCGAAATCCCCTTCCATGTCGGCACCGACCGCAGCCGCACCTGGGTCATAACCCGCACAGGCACGGGCCTTCGCCTGAAGCATGACCACCGGCATGAGGATGGCAGCGCCGACAAGGTCACGATGTACGGCGGCGACACCGCAGCAAGCGGGACAGCGGGACGGCAGGATTTTCCGGTCGACGCCGAAAGCATCGCCAATTTCCGCGCCAACGGACTGGACCGTTCGGTGACCAATGTGTGGAGCGTGGAGGTCAGCGATGCACGCGACGCCAAACCGGTTTTTGTCTATGAGCTGCGCCGTCCGGCGGGACCGACGGCACGTCTGTTCCGTGTGGAGTTCGACCTGACGCAGACGGTCGATGCGCCGCCCACGCCATGGGGCTGGTAACGTCCTGACGGGGCGTTATTGCAGCGCGCGCAGCCGGGCGATTTCCTGACGTAGCGCGGTGTTTTCCGCGATCAGATCCGCCATTTTGGGCACGCGCTTGCGCGTCTTTGGGCGGGGAGCGAACAGCTTGGCGATGTCCGACACCCGTGTCCGCATCCAATAGCCGACAACATCCAGCAAATTGTTTTTCCGGTAGACCGCAACCGCCCGTGCACGGGGCAGCGGTGTCCGGTCATCCGGCATCGCCACGGGTTGCGGGAGCGGTAAAGCCATATCGGCAACCGCAGGCGCCGCGATCGCGGTGGCGGGCGGCGTGATCGCCATGACAAGGGGTTCTGCCCCCGCGCGAAGTTCATCCGTTTTCTTCGCGCGGGGTTTTCGAGGGGCAGCCTTTTTGGCTGTCTTCTTGTGTACCGCAGGTTTTGCGACCCTGGGCTTTGCGGCGGTAGATTTGGAATTGGTGGCTGTGCGTGTCTTTTTGGACTTGGACGCAGGCTTTGCAGGTTTCAGCGCGATGGCCGAAGATGTGACGGCCCGCAAAGGCAGAGGGATGATCAGCGCGGTTCCGGAATCGGTCGGAAGAGAGCGTCGTTCAAGCTTGATATCAGGTGGAAAAGTGGGCGGACGAATGGCATCGGCGCGGACAAAAAAAGCGGGATTGGTATCTCGGCTTTTCCAGTCGGCCTGCCGACTTTTACCCGTGTTTTTCTGCGCCTTTTTACGCGCAATCTCGACAATGCGATTTTCCATCTAACTGTCTTCTCCCAGACGTAGTGGTCGACTCAAAGTTATAGGCATAGATATTGTTGGCAAGCGGAGATGAAACCAAAATGGACTGGAGTTGGGCGGGGGGGGGGTAGCGCACCCCCTCACCGCCGAGCCCCTCTCCAACTTCGCCTAGGCCTGGCGGCCAAGGCTCCGTATCCTCTCCCCTGAGCCGAAGGCGGCCGAAGGCCAACGGGAGAGGCCAGCGCATTCCCTCTCCCCTTCAGGGGAGAGGTACGAAGTCTTACGGCTTCAGCCGTTAGACGTAGTGGAGAGGGGGAGTGCGCGCACCACCCCTCCCGTCCCCCACCTACTTACACATCCGGTCCCGCTGCTCTTCCCAATAATGCCGTTCTTCCAGATAGGCATTATGCCGGTCCACAGCCTGCCGGTGGCCGTCCATATCGTCGAGCTGATAGGCATAGTCCGCCAGCCGTTCGGTCAAAATCTGCGCCTCTTTCATATCGGAGATCAGGCTGCCGAGCATCGAGCAGCCGCGGGTAAAATCCTTCTCCGTCTTGATATCGGTTTTCAGCGAATTGATCCGGTCGACCACCCTGTTCATTTCGGTGACGGTGGAATTATACTGCATCAGATAAAAACTGCGCCCCTGCGCCACCGCAGCCGGCGTCGACCCCAAAACGCCCAACACTAAAACCGCAGCCCAAATATACCCCTTCATCCTGCAACCCCCATTGCATTGCTATAATCGGCGCAAAACATAGCCGCAGGAAAAATGATTTGGGAAGGATTTTTGGAATGGTTGCGCGAGGAAAAATGCGACGAGCCGTTGAGGCGCGTTGACTCTTTGTTGAGTTTCTCGCGCGAAAATGGCCGCTATGCCGCCAGAGATTCTCGCGCTCATAGACAAGCCTTTGCTGCTCATCGCCGTGCTGGCGGTGGGTGCAGTTTTGGGTATCGGAGTAGAGCGTCTGGTCGAAGGCCAAAAACGTGCGGAACGCCGCGCCTATTGGCAAGGGCGCAATGCGGCCCAGCGAGGCGGCAAGGTGGTATCGCTGAAAAAGGATGGTCTGTCCGAAGCCAAGAATGCCAATGGCAGCGCCACCGACCAACTCGCCAGCGTCATGGCCGCCGATTTCAACTCTCGGGCTTTGCTAAACCGGCCTGAAGCCAATCTGTTCAAGGCACTTGATGCCGCCGTCATCGCGCGTAACCCCGGCTGGCAGGTGATGGCACAAGTATCGTTGGGCGAGTTTCTCGCCAGTCCCGACAAGGATGCCTATTGGGCGATCAACGCCAAACGCGTCGACTTCGCATTGATGGACCCAGAGGCGCGCGTGGTCCACGCGATCGAATATCAAGGCAGCGGTCACCACCAAGGCACAGCGGCAGCACGAGACGCCGTTAAGAAAGAAGCGCTGCGCAAGGCGGGTATTGGATATCACGAGGTTGTCGCAGGACACACGACGGCTGGGGAATTGAAGAGGTTAGTGGAGAAGTTGGTGCCGGGGACGTAATTGCGATATAGACCCCCGAACTGAAAATGACCGCCGACAGCCCCAATCCCCTGCCCCATAGCTCCCCGCCCTTATCGCCGCGCATATTGGTCGATGCCGACGCCTGTCCGGTGAAGGAGGAGATTTACAAGGTCGCCTGGCGCCGCAACGTGCCCGTCGTGCTGGTCAGCAACGCGCGCTTTCGCATGCCCGACCATCCGCTGATTACCCGGCATATCGTATCGGACAGTTTCGACGCGGCGGATGATTGGATTGCGGAGCAGGCGGACGGGCGGAGCATCGTGATCACCGCCGACATATTGCTGGCGGACCGCTGCCTGAAGGCAGGGGCGGTCGTCATCGGCAATAATGGCAAGCCGTTCACCAGCGCCTCCATCGGCAGCGCCATCGCCACCCGCGCCATCATGGCCGACCTGCGCGCCGGAATGGACGGCATCAATGGAGGCCCCGCACCCTTTGCCAAAGCCGACCGGTCGAGGTTTTTGCAGGCGCTGGATGAGGCGTTGGTAAGGATGGGGTGAGGGTCTGATTAGTGAAATGTCCCCGGAATTTAGGGGACGCGGTGAACGGCGGTCGCTGCGTGGTGGCGGGTGATTCTATTTGATATTGTGAGGGTGGGATTGTGCTAAGCACGCCACATGCACCTGACTCACATGCGAGAACTGACGGTCGACATGCCGCAGCCTTCCGGTCATTCCTTTTTGTCGGCGGCAAGCGGGATGGTCGTGCGCGGCTCCATGATGTACGTTGTTGCCGATGATGCGCATTGCCTCGCCGTGCTTGACCTGGACGGAATGGAGCCGGGACAGCTGATCCCCTTGATCGAAGGCGATCTGCCCGGTGATGCGAAGCAACGCAAAAAAGTGAAGCCCGATTTTGAAATCCTGCTGGCGCTTCCCGCTTCAAAGCTGCCCGACGGACAGGCCAGCCGCCTGTTGGCGCTCGGCTCCGGATCGAAGGCGCGCCGGATGCGCGGCGCGATCATCGACCTGCCGAGCATAGGCGCACCCGCCGAAGTTCACCTGATAGATCTGGAACCGCTCTTTTCCGCAATCGCCCCGCTGGTTCCAGAGGTCAATCTGGAAGGGGCCGTGCTGCGCGGTGACCATCTCCTTCTGTTCAATCGCGGTACGATGACTCATCCAGCCTCGCACATATTGGAGGTGCCGCTGGACGCACTGCTGGAAGGCGGAGCGGTCTCTGTCAGGCTGTGCGCTACGCTGACGCTGCCGAGTTGCGCGGGTGTGTCGCTGACCGTTACAGACGCTTGCCGATTGGACACTGACGAGCCGAACGGGGGCCGCATCCTGCTCTCTGCCGTCGCCGAAGCCACAAACGACAGCTATGCAGACGGCGCGCTGCTCGGCGCGGCGATTGTGGAGCTCGACGCCGACCTCAATGTGCGCAATATTCAGCCGCTGGAGCCCATCGTGAAAGTCGAAGGCCTGTCCGCACGCATCGCGGCAGATGGCGTGCATATATTATGCGTGACGGACGCCGATGATCCGGATCGGGCTTCGGCCTTATATAGCTGTGTTTTTAAGGTGTAGAAACTGCTGCAGGAAGCCGGTGACAGTCAAAAATCCCCCCACCAACTACCCAAAATCTTAATCAATCCCGCTGCATCATAAACTTCCGCCTCCCCTATCAAAGATAGGGACGGGCGGTCGTTTAGTGGTGCTATGGATGAGATGAATATCGCGGCGACCAAGGTGAGGCTGGTTTTGACGGGGATTGGCGTTGTTGCCTTTTCCGTCATCGCGTCGCTGGTTGCCACGCATATCAGTTTCCAGATCAGCGGGACCGCCGATTATGCCACGACCATGATGGTGGCGTTCATCATTCCGATGCTGGTGGCCCCGCCCTCCTACGGCTTTGTCGCGTTTCTCAGCTGGAAGCTGAAAAAGGCGAATGAGCGGCTCGACAAGCTGGCGCATCTTGATCCGTTGACGGCGCTCCATAACCGCCGCTCCTTTGTCGATGCCGCCACCGCGCGGCTGGGCTCGGGCAGCAGCCAGATGCTCGCCATGATCGACATCGACCATTTCAAGAAAATCAACGACCGGATCGGCCATGCCGGTGGCGACAATGCACTGAAGCACGCGGCCGAGGTGCTGCGCAGCTCCGCCCCCAAAGAGGCCCTGCTCGCCCGCTTGGGCGGGGAGGAGTTCGGCTTGCTCTTCGCGATCCCCCACGATGCGCGCGGCGCGGCGGTAACAGCGGCGGAGGCGCATATCGAGGCGATGCGCCTGCAGCTGGAGGCCATGCCGCTCATCACGCCGCAGGGGCTGATCTATGTGACGGCGAGCTTCGGCCTTGCCATCAGCCGCCCGGACGAAACGCTCGACACCCTGTTAAGCCGCGCCGACATGGCGCTCTACGCCGCGAAGAACGCCGGCCGCAACCGCCTGCAACTGTCGATGTGACAGCTACGGGCGGCTGGCTTAGGTCGGCCTAGTCGTGCTCCCTGTCTCCGGCACCCATGTACAGTTCGCGGCCGGTCTCGTCATAGACCTTGCTCATTTCCGCCATGCCTGCCTCGGCCTCTTCGGCCGCGACGAATTCGGTGGCGGGTTGGTTTTGCAGGCGGGCGAATTCGCGCACTTCCTGGCTGATCTTCATCGAGCAGAATTTCGGGCCGCACATGCTGCAGAAATGCGCGGTCTTTGCGCCTTCGGCTGGTAGCGTCTGGTCGTGATATTGCTCCGCCGTGTCGGGGTCGAGGCTGAGGTTGAACTGGTCGCGCCAGCGGAACTCGAACCGCGCCTTGCTGAGCGCGTCGTCGCGGACCTTTGCCGCGGGGTGGCCCTTGGCAAGGTCGGCGGCATGGGCGGCGAGCTTGTAGGTGACGACGCCGACCTTCACATCGTCGCGGTCGGGCAGGCCCAGATGCTCCTTGGGCGTGACGTAGCAGAGCATGGCGGTGCCGTACCAGCCGATCATCGCGGCGCCGATGCCGCTGGTGATATGGTCATAGCCCGGCGCGATATCGGTGGTGAGCGGTCCCAATGTGTAGAAGGGTGCCTCGCCGCAGACTTCGAGCTGCTTGGTCATATTCTCCTTGATCTTGTGCATGGGCACATGGCCCGGCCCTTCGATCATGACCTGCACGTCTTCCTTCCACGCGCGGTGGGTGAGTTCGCCCAGCGTGTAGAGCTCGGCAAATTGCGCTTCGTCATTGGCGTCGGCGATGGAGCCTGGACGCAGACCGTCGCCGAGGCTGTAGGCGATGTCATAGGCCTTCATGATCTCGGTGATCTCGTCGAAATGTTCGTAGAGGAAGCTTTCCTTATGATGGGCAAGGCACCATTTCGCCATGATGGAGCCGCCGCGCGACACGATGCCGGTCACGCGCTTGGCGGCGAGCGGGACATAAGGCAGGCGGACGCCCGCATGGATCGTGAAATAGTCGACGCCCTGCTCTGCCTGTTCGATCAGCGTATCGCGGAAGATATCCCAGGTAAGGTCCTCCGCAATGCCGCCGACCTTTTCCAGCGCCTGATAGATGGGCACGGTGCCGATCGGCACGGGGCTGTTGCGGATGATCCATTCGCGGGTGTCGTGGATATTGCGGCCCGTGGACAGGTCCATGACCGTATCCGCGCCCCAGCGGATCGACCAGACCATCTTGTCCACCTCGGTCGCCACGTCGGACGCAACGGCGCTGTTGCCGATATTGGCGTTGATCTTGACCAGAAAGTTGCGGCCAATGGCCATCGGCTCGCTTTCGGGGTGGTTGATATTGTTGGGGATGATCGCCCGGCCACGCGCCACTTCGTCCCGCACAAATTCAGCGGTGACATAGTCGGGGATTTCCGCGCCGAAGCTCTCACCATCGCGGATATATTCGGCAAGGCGCGCACGGCCGAGATTTTCGCGTTCCGCCACATATTCCATCTCGGGCGTGATGATGCCGCGACGGGCATAGTGCATCTGGCTGACATTCATGCCCGGCTTGGCGCGCAGCACCTGCTTGCGGACATTGGGGAAAGGCGCGACGCCGCCGCTGCGGTCGGGGCCGAGCTGGCCATTATCTTCGGGGCGGACTTCGCGTTGGGTGACTTCCTCGACATCGCCCCGGGCGCGGATCCAATCCTTGCGGATTTCCGGGAGACCGGCGCTGATGTCGATAAGGGCGTTGGGGTCCGTATAGGGACCGCTGGTGTCATACACACGTACGGGCTGCTCCCCGCTGGACGGTTCCAGATGGATTTCGCGCATCGCCACGCGGCGCTCGCCAACATAGATTTTCTTGCTGCCGCGAATAGGGCCAGTGGTAACGCCGATTTCGGTGCGTGCGGGGATGTCTGCCATGTCTCTCACTCCATAAAGCCGGAGCGAGGGCGGCATCGGGTGAAACCGCTCCCTCCCTCCGCCGGTGTCAACCGGATCAGGTTCAGCGGGTCGCAGGGCGTTACACCTGCCTCTCAGTCACACGACTCCCCGGGGATGACGGGGTGATAGGCCTTCTCCATCCGGCTGTCGAGAGGTGGCTGTTGACTTGCGCCCGTCTGCTCCCCCATGTGTCGTCGGCATGGAACTTCCCGAACCAAAGATCAGCGTCCGCGCCATGGGACGCGAAGGCGAGCCGCTGGTCGTCATCGACAGCTTTAGCGGGATCGCCGACGAATTGCTGCAGGCAGGCTATGCCGCGACCTACCAGCATGCCGGCGCATCCTATCCGGGGATACGATCCTGGGCCGACCCCAGCTATCTCGACCGGCGGCGCGACCTGATGATGCAGATCATGCAGCGCGTGTTCGGTTTTACCCAAGGCGTGCGGCTGGACGCCTCGACCTTTTCACTTGTCACGCAGGACGAGGCAGAACTATCCCCGTTGCAGCGTATCCCCCATTATGATCATGCGGGCGGCGAGGTCATCGCGATCATGCACTATCTGATGGGTCCTGAAAGCGGCGGCACCGCCTTTTACCGCCACCGGCGGACAGGCTTTGAGACAATAACGCCCCAGCGGGAGGACCATTATAACGCCGCACTCGCCCAGGACGAGCGCGCCTATGGCATGCCACCGGCACGCTATTGCTATGGCGATACCGATTGGTTCGAACTGATTGACGAGGTGGAAGCCGTGCCGGACCGGCTGGTCCTCTATCGCGGACGGCAATTGCACTCGGGCATCATCCCCGACCCGTCCATCCTGTCACCCGACCCGCACAAGGGGCGTCTGACGATCAACATGTTCCTGATCGGCGCGTGATCCAAAATCGGACTCCGGCTTTCCGATTCCGATTGACCGAATCTGGACCCGCTATCAATATCCTCTGGCCGCATCTCGCGGCAACAGGGGTTGCAAGTGTTTGATTTTTGGTTCGCTAGTGAAAACCTCCCCTTTGTCGGGGCGGGCTTTCTGCTGATCGGCCTCATGATCCTGCAGTTCAGTGGCCTCACCGATTTCGCCCCCGATCTTGATAGCGATATGGACGGCGATGTGGATGGTGCGGGCGTTGCTGACGGCTTGCTCAGCTTTCTGGGACTGGGGCGTTTGCCGTTGATGATCTGGCTGGCGCTGCTGCTTTTGATGTTCATGCTCATTGGCTTTGCCGGACAGCAAATTGTCCAGGGCCTGACGGGCATGCTGCTCTCACCTTGGCTGGCGACACCTGCTGCGGCGCTCGCGGCGTTGCCCGCTACGGCAATTCTTGCGCGGCCATTGGGACGGATCATGCCGAAGGACGAAACGACGGCTGTTTCAATCGACAGTCTTGTTGGCCGCTTTGCCGTTCTGGATTTGGGAACGGCCAAAAAGGGCTCCCCTGCCCGCGCAAAGGTGCTGGATGTTCACGGCCATCCGCATTTTGTGATGGTTGAACCGGACAATGAAGGACAGCAATTCACCTCGGGTGAAAAGCTGCTGCTTGTTCGGCGCGAGGGCGATTTGTTTAAAGCAATTTCACAGGGCGGGCAGCATTTGCCCCGATTGGAAGGATAAAAGATAATGACCGAGAGTTTGATTTCGACCCTGATTTATGCCGGCATGGTTCTGGTAACGTTGATCGTTTTCGGACTGGTCATCACCCGCCTGTACAAGCGGGCGACCAAGGAAATTGCCTTTATCCGGACAGGCTTGGGCGGCGAAAAAGTGGTGATGAATGGCGGTGCGCTGGTGTTGCCCGTTCTCCATGAAACAATGCCTGTGAATATGAATACCGTCCGGTTGGCGGTCGAACGCAACAATGTCGATGCGCTCATCACGCTCGACCGGTTGCGCATTGACGTGAAGGCGGAATTCTATGTGCGCGTTGCTCCCGATGCGCAGTCACTGGCGATGGCCGCACAGACGCTCGGCTTGCGCACCATGCAACCCGAATTGCTGAAGGACTTGGTCGAAGGCAAATTTGTTGACGCCCTGCGCTCGGTCGCCGCTGGTATGACCATGAACGAGCTGCACGAACAGCGCGCGGATTTTGTGCAGAAGGTGCAGCAGGCCTCATCCAGCGATCTGGCCATGAACGGGCTTGAGCTTGAATCGGTCTCGCTGACCGGTTTGGACCAGACCAGCATTGAACATTTCAACGCCAACAATGCGTTTGACGCCGAAGGTCTGACCAAACTGACCGAGCAGATCGAACTGCGCAAAAAGGCGCGTAACGACATTGAGCAGGACACCCGCGTCCAGATCGAGACCAAAAATCTCGAAGCCGACAAGCGCTCCTTTGAAATCAGCCGCGACAATGAATTTGCGCGACTTGAGCAGGAACGCGAAGTCGAAGTCCGCCGCGCGATGCAGGCTTCGGAAGTTGCCCGTGAAAAAGCACTGCGCGACCAAGAGGCGCAGGACGCCCAGATCAAATCCAAGCAGCAGATTGATTCAGCGCAGATCGAGGCAGACCGGGCCGTGCAGGAAGCGCAGATTGCGCAGGAACAGGCTTTGGAAATCGCCCGTCAGGAACAACAGATCGCCGTCCAGAACAAGTCGCGCGAAGAAAGCCAGGCCCGTGCGGATGCAGACGATGCACGAGCCAAGGCTGTTGCAGCGGAAGAACAGGTCACCACAGCCCGCGAAACAGAGATCGCCGAGCGCGGTAAGCGTATCGAACTGATCGAGGCATCAAAAGAGGCCGAACGTCAGGCGATCAGCGTGAAGGTCGAAGCCGAAGCCGAAAGAGAAGCGGCCGCGAACCGCGCCGAAGCTGTCCGTATGGCGGCCGAGGGCGAGGCGGAAGCCGAAAAGCTGCGTGCAGAAGCCGCTCGCATTCGTTTTGAAGTGGAGGCCGCCGGTCAACGCGCAATCAACGAAGCCGCCAATATCTTGTCTTCGAACCAGATATCCCTGCAGACGAAAATGGCCCTGCTCAAGGTTCTCCCCGAAGTTGTTCGCGAATCCGCAAAGCCGCTCGAAGCGATCGATTCGATCAAGATCGTACAGGTCGACGGCATCACACAAAATGGCGGCGGACGTTCGGGCGCGTCCGGCAATGGCAGCAGCGGGAATCTCGCAACAGACGCCGTTGCAGCGGCCTTATCCTATCGGGCACAGGCACCTGTCATCGATGGCCTTATGAAAGAGCTTGGGCTTGATGGCTCATCTCTCGATAAGCTCGTTTCGGGTGGCACCGGTTATCAGGCTGCGCAAGATGACGCGATGGCCGACGAAGCGGAACTACCAAAGGCCAAGGGCCGCCGACCGGCTAAACCGAAAGTGGTGGAAGCAGAAGAGATCGACGAAGATCTGGAGGATCTGGGTTAAGGACCGCCTTACGCGACCCGCGCACTTCCTGCGGAATCCAGTGCCATCCAGAAGATGGAGGAACTGGCCAGCCGCAGGAAATTCTGGGCCAACAGGGGATCAACTTCGGTTCCACTTGCTTCCATGACCGCGGCCATTGCGGCCTTGGGGCCGCCATCGGCTGCTGCGGTTTCGGCCAGCAGGGCAAGCTTGACGATGTGCATCGCCAGATGGTCTGCCTCATTGGTAGCTGTGGGTGTGGCGGCGTTGTTTTGCAGGATGCGTAGCCACATATAATTGTGGACCGCATCGAGCTGATCGACACCGATTCCCGTGGTCTGGGCTAGCTTGGATCCTATCCAGCTTGCGCGGCTTTCACGGCTGTATCCGACAGCTTTGGCGTCGGTCCGCAGGTTTTCTTGGCGTTCGTGGATCATGTGCGAGCCCTTTTTATTTGGCTGCACTATGCCCCAATCACCATTTCCAACTGGTTAAAGCCCGTTTCAGAATGTGTAGCTGATGCCGCCGGCCAGAAACCACTGGTCCGCATCACCGCGGATGGATGTTACGGGGGACCGTTTCGCATCACCCGTCAGCTTTGAATAGCTGACGAGGCCGAACACACCCCAGCCGCCATCGCGCGCGTCCCCTGACAGATCGACACCGCCAAGCAGGGATGCGCCGTAGCTTTTCCAGCCACCCTTGGCATCAAATGTCGGCAGGCCGCTTGCCGCGCTGCCCGCTGCATCAATGCTGAAATAGGTATCGGCGTAGTTGCCGTCGACATGTGTCGCCGACACGCTGAGGTTGGTGAAAATCGCGGTGGATAGCGGCGTGGAATAGCTGATGTTCGGGCTGATCAAACGGCCGCGATGTGCCTTGGCGACGTCCCATTGGATATCGGTGGACAGCGACAGGCTGTCATAGGGATTGAGCACTTTGGAAAAGGACACGCCCGCCGTTGCGCCGACTTCGATAGCCACATCTTCTTTGCCCAGCGACCGGACAACGCTATCCTTGATGTTGTTATTGCGGTCGGTACGCACCCGGAACAGCGGTCCAGCGAGGAATTTTACATTTCCTTCGGCATTGGTGTCACGCACCAGATCGACATAAAGGCCGGGACCCCGCGCACCGAAATCAAATCCGCTGACACTTCCTTGCGCCAGAGGTGCGGGGAACAGCGTATGATCATCGGAGCCTTCATAGCTGGGGCCATAGCCACCACCGATACCGATGGTCAGCCAGTCTCCGGCAAAAACGCCACGATCGGGGGCATCCGCCTTTGAACTTTCCGCCTCTTGCGCCTGCGCGAAAGCCGCCTGGCTAAGGCCAAAGGCAAAAAGGGCACAGGTCGTGGCTAGTATCTTGGAAATTGGCATGAAATGCTCCCGCGGTTATCAAGGCGACAAACACCCCGTCCCCTTAATTGGTTCCATGCTTATCGCATGAGACCGGCCTTAGAGCATATATTTCATTTTAACCCGCTGGCTGACTTCATCCGCATCCACGGTAAAGGCAGCAGCCTTGAATTTGGGCGGGCCGGTGACGACGGCAGGATTGCGCGAAAAGCCGAAGCCCTCTTTGGGCAGAAAGACCGCCATGTCCATTTTGCTATTGGCATTTTCGTCGTGGATCAGCGCGACGGCATAGGTGCCTTTGGCCAAGCCCTGAAAGCTGACATTTTCAGAATCGCGCGCCGCAACCTTGGCGCGATAGCTTTTGGGGTCTTTGCTGCAGTCGGGGAAAAATTTCGGGTTGGCGGTCACGCAGACGAGGACATTGCCCTTCATGCTGCGCAGGCCATGCACATTCACATCCAATGTGGAGGTCGTTGCGGTCGCGTTAAGCGCTGTTCCGGCGAGAAGGGCTGCTGCCCCAATCCCCAAGACCGAGATCGGTGCCGCACATTTTGTCCCAAAACCTAAAGTAAAGCCCATAGTTCCCCCGATACGCATCGTGATGTTTCTGGTGATGCGTTGCTGTTATCAGCCAATTCCCTAATTTCCCGTTAACCATGAATCGGGGAAACAATTCCCACCCCATATGGTTGGTTACACCCATAACCGTCATCACAGAGAGCACAACGCCAATTGCGCCAACATGAATGGGAATGATGAACACCAGAATAGGGATAACAAGCGCGCCGGTCAGCGCCTCCCACGGGTGGAAGGACATCGCCGCCCAAGCAGTCGGCGGGCGGCTTTCATGGTGGACAGCATGCGCCTTTTTAAACCACCATGGGCGGTGCATCAGCCGATGGGTCCAATAGAACCAGGTATCATGCGCAAACAGATAGAGAAATATCGACACAGGCACATACCAGATCGGATAGTCCGCCCAATTCCGGTAGATCAGCGTCCAACCCTGGCTGTCCCAGCCCCATGCCACGATACCGGCAGGAATGCCGTAAATGGCGGCGCTCGCAAGGCTCCAGCCGATTTCGCGGCGCATTTGGGGTTCCAGACCTGCGTATAGTTTCGGATATCTGACCCGCGTTGCCCACGCAAAGGCCCCGCTGACCAGAAGATAGCGGACACCCACGATCAGGGTCATCGCCAACGCAGAAAGCAATATGGGGAGGCTATAGTCCATAGCCCCCTTTACTCCGGCACTTAGCGACTTAGCAAATTCTGAGTTTTGAATTTGTCCTTGCCCGAAATGCTGATGACATCACCATCATGCATGACCTTGATTGGCCCTGCAAAATGCTCCGACGCCGTGCCCGTCAGCGCAAATTCCAGCGGCTTGGGCACGGACGGCACGATATGCGTGAAGGCGAGCATACCGACGCCCGCAGTTTTTGCGACATCGGCGGCCTGTTCGGGGCTGATATGATAATTCTGGATATCGCTGAAGATTTTGGCCCTGTTGGCATTGCCCGCCTTGCGCGCGCTATTCTCCAAAATCTTGACCATACGCGGCGATAGCAGTTCGCTGACATACAGGTCCGACCCCTTGGCGGCCGCGGCAAGTGCCGGGGTGAACGCGGTATCGCCGCTGATCGTGACGCTGCGACCTTTCCAGTCGACGCGATAGCCGAAGGCGGGTTTGATCGGGTCATGGTCCACGGCAAAGGCAGTAATCCGAACACCGCCGTCATCATAAACGGGTCCCGGCGCAATGGCTTTGCCCGCCATGCCAAAGCCTTCAGGCTTCACCACGTCGGCGCCATGATGGGCGATGCGGTAGGTGGAATCTATGCGGTAGACGGCGTTATAGCCCTCCGTAATCTCCAGCACCCCTTCGGGTCCGGATACCGCAAGCGGCGTCGCCGCGCTGCTTCCTGCCCAGCGTTGCAGGGTGAAGGGACCTAAGCCTTCGAAATGGTCGCTGTGCAAATGGGTCAGCCAGACGCCCTGGATCTTGTCGAGAGGCATGCCCATCAGCGACAAGGTTTCGCCCGAACCTTCGCCCATGTCGAAGATGAAAATCCGTCCGTCGGCAATGACGGCTGTACAGGCCGCCGCGCGGTCGCGGCTCGGAAGAGGAGAGCCCGTTCCGCAGAAGGCGACGTGCAGTTGGTCCTTCGGCAAATCCGCCAGCACATTACGCGCCATGGCGGCATCGGCACCGCGATTGAGAAGGTTCATGGCGATGGTGTCGCGCTTCACATAGCCGACCGCACCCACCAACGCTGCCACCCCGAGCAGCGCCCAAAGCCATTTCTTACGCATATCCCCCTCCTTAGGAAAATTATCTCATCCCTGCATTTTTGCCAGCTTACGCTCAATAGCACCGGAAAGCATATGGAAAGCTTCGCCGGCGGGGGATCGGTGCGCAAAAAGACCGACAGGCGCGCGGTGAAGCGCCATTTGCTCGACCGCGCTGGCCATGGGGACACGCGGCCAGTCGGGGTCGGAAGACAATGCCGTCCCATGCAGGTTCCGTCTACGGTCGACCATCGAAAAGACCGGCAGCAGCGGCGCATGGCCCTTATGATGCGCGTGCAGATGCGCGACAACCTCGTCCAGTGCCCGCCGCGACAGGGGTGACGGAATAACGGGCACCAAGATGATATCGGCGGCTCGCATCATCTGTTCACTGGTTTCGGTGAGGCCTGGCGGGCAATCGAGAAAAATGCGGTCATATTTGCCGCTGATCGCCTCGACAATCTTGGCCAACCGCTTTTTCTTTCCCAGCGCATGGAAGAAACTGTCCAGTCCACGCAACGAAATATCGGCCGGTAACAGGTCGAGCCCTTTGATCTGGGTCGGTACAATCAGTTCGCCCGGCTCGATATCGCGCTCAAAGACCGAGCGGGCCTTCGCCTTTTTCTCAGGTTCGTGGCGCAAGAGAAAGCTTGCCGCCGACTGGGGATCCAAATCCCACAGCAGGGTTTTCCGCCCGCGACGCAGCGCCGCTTCCGCAGCCAGATTGACCGCCAGCGTGGTTTTCCCAACGCCGCCCTTCAGGCTGTAAATCGCAATCACTTTTGCTTTATGCGTCATAGCTCCTTGCTCTCTCCCCCCAGGATCAATGTCAACAGCGCAGAAAGCTGTGTATTTCCTTGGGACAACCCTTCCCCTTGTAAAACGGCTGCGCTAGGGCCGGGGGGTGAACCGAGAAAATATTAAATGTGATTTTGCGATAGTCGGCGGCGGTCTTGCCGGTGGACTGATTGCGCTTGCGCTTGCCAAAATGCGGCCCGAACTGAAAATCGTGCTCATCGAACAGGGCGATAGCTTTGGTGGCAACCATATTTGGAGCTATTTTGCGAGCGACATCCTGCCCGAACATCGCTGGCTGACGGCACCGCTCGTCACCTATGGCTGGTCCGGATATGAAGTGCGTTTCCCCGCGCATAGCCGGTCGCTAGACAATATTTATTACACCATTGAGTCGGAGCGGCTCGACTGGGTTTTGCGGAACAGCCTGCCTGCCTCGGCGCTGATGTTGGGCCGCGAAGTGAAGGCCGTATCGCCCCGTCTGGTCGTGCTCGACGGGGCGCAGCGGATCAACGCCGGTGGTGTCATCGACGTGCGTGGTGCAGGTGATCTCAACCATCTGGACTGCGGATGGCAGAAATTTACCGGCCAGCTGATGCAGCTGTCCGAACCGCATAATCTGACCAAGCCGATCGTCATGGACGCGACGGTGGAACAGTTTGACGGCTACCGCTTCGTCTATGTCCTGCCCTTTGGCATGGACAAGATATTCGTCGAAGACACCTATTATAGCGACACACCCGCCCACGATCCACGCCGCTACCGGCAACGCATTGCCGAATATGCCGATACCAAGGGCTGGAAGGTCGAGCGGGTGGTGCGCGAAGAAAATGGTGTCTTGCCCGTGGTGATGGGCGGCGACCTTGAAAATTATTGGGCAAGCGGCAGCGGGCGGACCGCCAAGGCCGGCGCGCGTGGGGCATTTTTCCAGGCCGTGACCAGCTATTCCCTGCCCGACGCCGTGCGCAATGCCATCTTCATTGCCGAACAGCCGGACCTGGACGGCGACAAGCTGAACATGGTGATGCGCCAGCGTGCGCAGGAGCATTGGCAGAATGGGAAATTCTACCGCATGTTGAACCGCATGCTGTTCCGCGGTGCCGATGTTTCCGATCGCTATAAAATTCTGGAGCGCTTCTACAGGTTAAAGCCCGGATTGATCGAACGCTTCTATGCGGGAAAGACGAGCCCCGGTGACAAGGCGCGCATATTGTCTGGCAAGCCGCCCATTCCCATCGGGAAAGCCATCACCGCGATCCGGAGCAAAAAGAAATGAAAACCGCAGCAATCATAGGTGCCGGATTTGGGGGACTTGCGCTCGCCATCCGTTTGCAGTCCGCTGGCGTCGCCACCACCATAATCGAAGCCCGGGACAAGCCCGGCGGCCGCGGCTATTATTGGGAAAAAGACGGCTTTACCTTTGATGGCGGACCCACAGTCATCACCGATCCGCCCTGCCTAGAAGAATTATGGGCCTTGTCCGGCCACAAAATGGCCGACGACATTGAGTTGATGCCGGTCTTCCCCTTTTACCGGCTGAACTGGTCCGACGGCACCAATTTCGATTATTCCAACGACGCCCCGGGGTTAAAGGCCGAGATCGAGAAATTGAATCCGGATGATGTCGAAGGATATCGCAAGTTCCTCGAATATTCGAAGGGCGTTTACAAGGAAGGCTATCAAAAGCTCGGCACGGTTGCCTTTCTCGATTTCGCATCGATGATCAAAGCCGCCCCTGCGCTGATGAAATATCAGGCATGGCGGTCGGTCTATTCCATTGTCTCGTCCTATGTGAAGGACGAAAAGCTGCGCGAGGCATTGTCCTTTCATACGCTTTTGGTCGGCGGCAACCCCATGTCGACCAGCGCGATTTACGCCCTGATCCACACGATTGAAAAGGATGGCGGCGTCTGGTTCGCCAAGGGCGGGACCAATAGACTGGTCGCCGCCATGGTCACCCATTTCGAACGTCTGGGCGGCACCCTGCGCCTTGCTGATCCGGTGGAAGAGATCGAAACGCGCGGTGACAAGGTGACCGGCGTGCGGACCAAATCGGGTTGGCGGATGGATTGCGACATGCTCGCGTCCAATGGCGACCTGATGCACACCTACAAGGATCTGCTGACAAGCAACAAGCGCGGCGAACGGGCAGCAAAATCGCTGAACCGCAAAAGCTGGTCGCCTTCGCTCTTCGTACTCCATCTCGGCATCAAGGGCACATGGCCCGGTATTCCGCACCATATGATCCTCTTCGGTCCACGTTACAAAGGGCTGCTGGACGACATTTACAAAAACGGCGTCTTGCCAAAGGACTTCTCGCTCTATCTGCACCATCCAACGGTAACGGACCCGAGCCTTGCCCCCGAAGGTTGCTCGACCTTTTACGTCCTTGCCCCTGTCGCCCATATGGGCAAAGCGCCGCTCGATTGGGATGGCGATGTTGGCGAGGCCATGACCGAACGGATTCTGGACGAGCTGGAGCGCCGCTTGATCCCCGACATTCGCTCGCGGATCATGACCCAGTTCCATTATACGCCCGCCGATTTCGGGCGTGACCTGTCTGCGCATCTGGGCAGCGCCTTCAGTCTGGAACCTGTGCTGTGGCAATCGGCCTATATGCGCGCGCATAACCGCGATGATGCCATTTCCAACCTGTACTTTGTGGGCGCTGGCACGCATCCCGGCGCCGGAATTCCGGGCGTTGTAGGCAGTGCCAAGGCAACGTCGGAGCTGATGTTGGAGGAATTGAAGTAGTGAAGCGACTTGCGGTTTATTGTGGTTCGGCAACACCTGAAGACCCGATCTATATCGAGACAGCCCGCACGGTCGGACGCATGCTTGCCGAACGCGGCATTGGTGTCGTCTATGGCGGTGGCCGGTTGGGGTTGATGGGCGCGGTTGCCGATTCGGCCTTGGCGGCAGGCGGCGAAGTGATCGGTATCATTCCGGAAGCGTTGGTCGGTGCCGAAGTCGCACATAAAGGCTGCACCGAATTGCACGTTGTATCGGGAATGCATGAACGCAAGGCGCGCTTCACCGATTTGTCCGACGGGTTCATCTCTATTCCGGGCGGCGTCGGCACGATGGATGAATTGTGGGAAGCGATAAGCTGGTCGCAATTGGGCTATCATCAAAAACCTGTGGGTGTTTTGAATGTGGCGGGCTTTTACGACGAGTTGATTGCGTTCAACGCGAAGATGATCAATGTCGGTTTCATCCGGCCCCAACATGCGGGGATCATGATCGTCGATGAAACGCTGGACGGTTTGCTCGGCAAAATGGCGGCCTATGTCCCGCACAAGACGATCTTCCAGATGAAAGCGGACGATTTGTGAGAGACCGCGCCGCGCTCGTCGCTTTCGCGCAGGAAAGCATTGCGCGCGGTTCCAAATCCTTCCGTTTTGCCAGCCGTCTGTTCGACCGGACGACGCGTGAGCGTGTGTGGTTGCTCTATGCCTGGTGCCGCAAATGCGATGACATGGCCGACGGACAAGATCATGGCGGGGCGATGGCGGTCGTCGATGACCCGCTGGAGCGGCTTGCGATGATTCGCGACCTGACAGCCAAGGCATTGGAAGGCATACCGACTGGCGAGCCTGCATTTGATTGCTTGGGTATTGTCGCGCGGGAGTGCGGATTAACCGCAAAAATGGCCGAGGATGTGATCGAGGGCTTTGCGCTGGATGCCGCCGACTGGCACCCCCGGCGGGAAAATGATCTTTACCGCTATTGTTACCATGTCGCAGGCGCAGTCGGGGTCATGATGGCCGTGGTGATGGGCGTATCCCCGGACGAGGAAGCAACACTTGATCGTGCCTGCGACCTCGGTCTTGCCTTCCAATTGGCCAATATTGCGCGCGATATTGCCGAGGATGATGCAGCGGCGCGGTGTTACCTGCCGGACGACTGGCTGGCGACACTGGATATAGGTCCCGGCGAGCATATGCGGCCACATAACCGGAAAAAGCTCGCTTTAATGGGCCGCTGGCTTGCCGATGAGGCAGAGCAATATGAGGCGTCGGCGCGCATCGGGGCCGTAGAGCTCCCCTTTCGCGCGCGCTGGGCAGTATTGTCCGCGGCCGGCATCTATGGCGATATCGCCCGGCAAGTGCGCAGCGCAGGCGAACATGCGTGGGATCAGCGGATATACACCAGCCGCCCCGAAAAATTCCGCTGGGTCAAAACGGCATTCGCCGATGCTGTCGCAAACAATCCTCGTCCCATGGACCGTAGCGGCCTCTGGACGCGGCCAAGGGATTAGGTTCAGGGCGCCATATATTTGCGCGCCCGGTCCTCAAGTCGCTGAACCGCCGCCTCGTGAATTCCGGGTGCACAGCAGATCAGGCCAAAATCTCTTGGATCACGCTTGTTATAGGACAGCGGCAGTCCCAGTGCATCGGTTACGACAGCGCCAGCCTCCTGCGCTACCAAATGCGCCGCTGCCACGTCCCATTCATGGCCCCAGCGAAGCGTCGCCACAAGATCAGCGCGATCGCACGCGACCATGGTCATGCGCATCGCGATGCTGTTGGGCTTGGTCACTGTCACCAGATCATGGTCGATCTTCGGCAACTCATCGGCAGGGACACGCGCGCCTGCAAATTCCTGCCGCACACTTCCGGTGAGGCGATCTCCATTGCAGGTCACCCCTTCCCCATGCGCTGCAACCCATAATTTTTGCTGGGCAGGTGCGGCCATGATAGCGAAGTACGGCTGGCCGTCGGCGACAAGTGCGACCGAAACGCACCAGCCATCGCGCCCCCGGACATAATCGCGCGTGCCGTCAATTGGGTCGACAAGCCACAGTAAACGCGAATCCAGGCGCGCTGCGTCGTCCGCGGTTTCTTCCGACAACCATGCGGCTTCGGGCAGGATTCTGGTGAGGCGCTCTTTCAGCAGAGCATCTACTTCCATATCGATATCGCTGACCGGGCTGTCGTTGCTTTTTGACCAGACCCGGGTGTCGGGCGCTGCACCGTCGCGCCAACTGGTCATCGCCAATGCAGCGGCCGCCTCGACCGCGGCAATCACCGCAGCACGGTCAACCAGCTGCTCAGGCACTCGCGATCATCATTCCGTCGATGCGCAATGTCGGCACATTGCTGCTGCGGATGAATTCCAGATCGTCGGCGGCGACCATGGCGGCGAACATATCTTTCAGGTTACCCGCGATCGTAAACTCGCTGACCGGCCCCGCAATCTCGCCATCTAGGATCAGGAATCCTGCGGCGCCGCGGCTGTAATCGCCCGTGACCAGATTGACACCTTGTCCCACCAGTTCATGCACATAGACGCCATATTTGATGTCGCGGATCAGGTCGGCAACGCTGCCCGACCCGCCTTCCAAATGCAGGTTGGACGTGCTGACCCCGGGTGCGCCGCTGACGCCGCGGCTTGCATGGCCCGTCGGTTGCAGTCCTAGCTGCCGTGCCGAGGCACTTTCCATCAGCCATCCGGTCAGCACCCCGTTTTCGATGATGGAGCGCCGTGCGGTCGGCAGTCCTTCGCCATCAAAACCACGGCTGGACAAGCCACGCGGGCGCAAGGGGTCGTCGATCACCGACAGGCTGCTGTCAAACAAAGCTGTGCCATTGGCGTCGAGCAGGAAGCTCGTCTTGCGTGCAATGGAAGATCCCGAAATCGCACCCAGCAAATGGCCCACCAACGAGCTGCCGACGCGCGGATCGAACACAACGGGCATTGAACCGCTCTTTACCGATCCGGGGTTGACCCGCTTGACCGCGCGCGCGCCAGCCCTCCGGCCGATCGCTGCCGCACTGTCGAGGTCGGCCAGATAGCGCGCCGATCGCCAGTCATAGTCACGCTCCTTGGCATCCCCCTCGCCCGCGAGCACGCTTGCAGACAGGCCATAGCCGGTCGAGGATTTCACACCGGCGAAACCATGGCTCGTCGCCAAGGCGAAGATGGAGCGTGCGGCGCTTGCACCTGCGCCTTCGCTGTTGGTGACACCGGCAACGGCGCGTGCCGCATCTTCGCATTCCAGCGCCGCGGCGCGGAGCAAGGCCGGGTCGGGGTCTTGCCCGTCGTCGACATCCAGATCGGGAACATCGCCTTTGAGCAAACGGTCTTGCGAGGCCAGCCCTGCATATTGATCCTCGGGCGCTTCCTTTGCCATGTCGATGGCACGGGACACCAGATTTGCCAAGATCGAGGGATTGAGGCTGGACGAAGAAATGGTTGCCGACCGCTGCCCGACGAAAACCCGCAGGCCGATTTCCTCACCTTCCGAACGCGCGACATCTTCGAGCGCGCCGAGGCGCACCTGCACCTCTGTGGACGCATCGCAGACATAGACGGCATCGGCGGCGTCGGCGCCTGCTTTAATAGCTTGGGAAACAAGATTCTCTGCGCGGTCGAGCGCTTCATGTGGCTTTAGCATAGTCCCCGCTTAGGCGCGGGGCGCAAGAGCGTCAATCAGGCGACGCCCGCAATTATGTGGCAAATGAGCGCAAACACTGCCGGTAAGGCAACCGCCGCGATCCAGAGCATGACACGATCCGCATTGAAACGGCGGTCCAGGCTGCCATCGCCATTGTCCGTCGCTTGAAGCGCTTGCCAGCGCCGTTCAAGATTGCGGCACGGCGCAATGACGAGTGCGACCAAAAGCACAAGCAGGAAATAGGGGAATATCGACGTTCCGTCGCTTTCCATTCGCGGCGTCACCAAAAAGATCAGCGCCAATGTGTAGGCAACCAGCGCAAAGGCGACATGGTCGGACATACGTTTCGAATAGCTCTTTTGCAGCCTGATGGTTGCGTGCTCGGCTCTTGCCATTGCAGCTCTCCCCTTATCTCTCCGGGAAGAAGACTGTCACCTTACAGGCCGCATTTCAAGCTTATTTACCAACTTTTAAGGGAGGCCCAAAATCTTGTGGTTTTGCAATGACAAGCGCCAGTTGGGATGCGCCATTACAAAGCTGGTGGCCGATTCCACATTCGCCTGATTCGTCGCACTATCGCCGCTATCCATCGGCTGGATCAGGAAGTTGGCAAAATTCCAGCCTGCCATCGCCTCGGTATCGCTGCCGTTTTGAGGCCAGACGAGCTTCAGTTCGTCCCCCCTGCGCTGGACCACATCGGACCCTGCTTTCGGACTGATGCAGACCCAGTCAATCCTGGGATGTGTTTCAATCGTGCCATTGCTCTCGATAGCGATGGTAAAGCCCCGCGCATGAAGCCCATCGACCAGCGCGTCATCTACCTGCAACATGGGTTCACCGCCGGTGAGCACGACATAGCGGTCGGAATTTCCCTCACCCCATAGCTCTGCGACCTTCGCCGCAAGATCATCTGCCGAATAGCGCCCGCCATTTTCGCCATCCATGCCGACAAAATCCGTATCGCAAAATTGGCAGATGGCGTTTGCGCGATCTTCTTCCCGGCCGGTCCACAAATTGCACCCGGTAAAGCGCAGGAAAACGGCCCTGCGTCCGGCGTGTACGCCTTCGCCCTGAAGCGTCAGGAAAATCTCTTTGACCGCGTAGCTCATGCGTAGACGGTCGGATCGACCAGCCCCGCATCGGCAAAGCCCTTGGCGCGCAGGCGACAACTGTCGCACTTGCCGCATGCCTTGTGATCGGGCGTCGGATCATAGCAGGACCAGCTCATGCCCGCATCCAGCCCTAGCCGGGCTGCTTCAGTCGCAATTTGCGCCTTGCTCATGTGCAGCAGTGGCGTGTGGACGGTGAACACATCCCCCTCCACCCCGGCTTTCGTCGCCAGATTGGCCATGGCTTCAAACGAACGGATAAATTCGGGGCGGCAATCCGGATAGCCCGAATAATCCAGCGCATTGACGCCAATCCACAGATCGCGCGCGCCACGTGCTTCGGCAAGCCCCAGGCATAGCGACAGAAAAATGGTGTTGCGGGCGGGCACATAGGTGACCGGAATGGCATCATCCTCGACACCGTCCTTGGGCACATCAATATCCGCGGTGAGGGCAGAGCCGCCAAAGCGGGTCAGATCCAGCGGCAGGATGATATGCTCGATCGCACCGAGATGGGCAGCAATCCGCGTCGCCGATTCCAGTTCGACACGGTGCCGCTGGTTATAATCGATGGTCAGCGCCACCAAAGCATAGCCCGCCTCCCGCGCCAGCCCGGCGACGACCATAGAGTCGAGGCCACCGGACAAAAGAACGATGGCGGATTTGCTGTTGTCGGTCATTGTGAAAGCATCTCTCAGTACAGAGAGGAAAATGGTGCACCCGGAGCGATTCGAACGCCCGACCCTCAGATTCGTAGTCTGATGCTCTATCCAGCTGAGCTACGGGTGCGTGGAGCGCCGCTATTAGGGAGGTCGCTGCCCATGTGCAACACCTAATTTCGCCTTAAAGCACCTTGCAGGTCGATTTCCGGCGAATGGCGTCAATGACAGGGAATTCCGCCGGATCAGCAAGCAATATCCGGATCAATGCGATCCCGCGATCATGCTCCAATCGGACCGGTTCATACCCCGCAGGCGCCTTTTGGCCTGCCTTGACCAATGCGAGCCGTGCCGCTTTGCCGCCTGTGTCACGATCGCTGCGAACGGCGGCAACGTCGGTGCGAGCGTCGAAGATGCTGACCGACCAATAATGGTCGGGCACCGGTTCTACATCAATCAGCACGGGCCCTTTCGCCAGATTGAAGACGCAGGTCGAATAGGACAGGTCAGGACTGGGCCGCACAATCGGCTGGTTGTCGGCGGTTGCCATCTCACCGAAGGCAAAGCGGTTTTCAGGACCGCGTGCCCCAATTTTTTTCATGGCCGCATTCATCAAGACATAGGGCGTTGCCAGCAAGGTGGCTTGATAAGCACCGCCAGCCACCAAAGCACCCGCCACCAAAGGAAATAACCACCGCCGCATCATATGCACCCCAATCGCTTGATCGCTGGAAGCGATGCCTTTGCCGGATCACTTATTAGCGTGGCCGACGGATGGTAGAGCCGCAACGTCAGGTCAAAGGCCTTGACCCCGCCGGTGGGCAACCAAGACCCGCTTTGCGTGTCGGGCGCGACGGTGAAGGACCAGATGCCATCTTCCCCTTGCGTTGCCGCATGCGCCGGAATGGACCAGCGGTTGGCGCTATTTTTCACGAGCCAGCCTTCGCCTTCATAGAGCGTCACGCTCCACCAACGGCCATCCAGCTTTCCGCCGCTGACCAAATAGGTGCAGCGCCCGTCGAGTGCCTTGCCGTCGCTGTCGACTTTGGCGGTAAAATACATCGCCTCTTTCGCGGGCAGCGCAAGCAAACCCGACAATGCAACTTTGGCGCGTGTGAGTGCCGAGGCTTCTGCCGTTCCGAAACTTTTGCCCGTCGTCCACGGCCCGTTGGCGACTGTGCCGTCGCCAAGCCCACCGCGCACCTGGTGCACAGCAAAGGCCGTACCTCCGATCAGACCAAGCGTCACGCAAATGGCAAAACGATGCCAGCTTTTCATGCCTCTCCCCCTTTTTGGAGGAGACTAAGCATGTCACCTACTTCTTGGCAAGTGCCGCCTGCGCCGCCGCCAGCCGCGCGATGGGCACGCGATAAGGCGAGGCGCTGACATAATCGAGGCCAACCTTTTCGCAGAAGGTAATGGATGCCGGATCGCCGCCATGTTCGCCGCAGATACCAAGCTTGATATCGGGACGGGTGGCCTTGCCCTTGGTGGCGGCTATTTCGATCAATTGCCCGACGCCTTCGACATCGAGGCTGACGAAAGGATCGCGCGCATAAATACCCTTGTCCACATAATGCGTCAGGAAGCGGGCCGCATCGTCGCGGCTGACGCCCAGAGTCGTCTGGGTCAAATCATTGGTGCCGAAGCTGAAGAAGCTGCCGACTTCGGCGATTTCATCGGCCATGAGTGCGGCGCGCGGCAGTTCGATCATCGTGCCGACCATATAGTCGATGCGTTTGCCTTGCTCGGCAAAAACCTCTTCCGCTGCCTTGTCCACGACGTCCTTCATCAATTCCAGTTCGCGCTTGGTACCCACAAGCGGGATCATGATTTCAGGCACGGGCGCGACATCAAGCGAACAGGCCGCCTCGAAAATCGCACGCGCCTGCATTTCGTAGATTTCGGGATAAGTGACGCCCAACCGGCAACCACGATGGCCCAGCATGGGGTTGAATTCGTGCAGTTCGGCGGCGCGCTGTTTGAGCACTTCAATGCCTACACCCGCTGCCTCGGCGACTTCGGCAAATTCGCTTTCCTGATGCGGCAGGAATTCGTGCAAGGGGGGGTCGAGCAAGCGAATGGTGACGGGAAGCCCGGCCATCACTTCGAAAATTGCGGTAAAGTCCTTGCGCTGCTCGGGCAGCAATTTGTCGAGCGCCACACGGCGGCCCTTTTCATCCTCCGCCAAAATCATCTGGCGCACGGCGGTGATGCGGCTGGCATCGAAGAACATATGCTCGGTCCGGCACAGGCCAATGCCCTCCGCGCCGAAGTCCCGCGCTGTCTGCGCATCCAACGGCGTTTCGGCATTTGCGCGCACTTTCATGCGGCGGCCGGCATCGGCCCACACCATCAGTGTGCCGAAATCACCCACCAGTTCCGGCTGCAGGGTCGGAACCTCGCCCGCCATCACTTCGCCGGTCGAGCCGTCGAGCGTCAATATGTCGCCTTCGGTCAAGGTGCGGCCAGCGATGCGCAGGACGCGTGCTGCTGCATCAATTTGCAGGCTACCCGCGCCGGAAACGCAGGGACGCCCCATGCCGCGCGCAACAACAGCCGCATGGCTGGTCATCCCGCCGCGTGCCGTCAAAATGCCCTTCGCGGCGTGCATTCCGTGAATATCTTCAGGGCTCGTTTCGATGCGGACCAATATGACCGCCTCGCCCATATCGTTGAAGCGTTCCGCCGTGTCAGCGTCGAACACAATCTTGCCCGATGCAGCGCCCGGGGACGCGGGCAGGCCCGACGTCAGCACATCACGCGGTGCGTTGGGATCCAGTGTCGGGTGCAGCAATTGGTCGAGCGCCATCGGATCGACCCGCAACACCGCCTCGTCCGTGCTAATCAAACCGGCTTCCGCCATATCCACCGCGATTTTGAGCGCGGCCTTTGCGGTGCGCTTGCCCGACCGGGTTTGCAGCATCCACAGTTTCTCGCGCTCGACAGTGAACTCGATATCCTGCATATCGCGATAATGGGTTTCGAGGATTTCAAAGACTCGCGCCAGTTCGGCATAGACCGACGGCATCGCCTCTTCCATGGACAGCGGCTTGGCCCCGGCACGTTCGCGTGCGGCCTTGGTCAGATATTGCGGCGTGCGGATGCCGGCAACGACATCCTCACCCTGCGCATTGATCAGATATTCGCCATAATAGGCATTCTCGCCCGTGGCGGGATCGCGGGTGAAGGCAACACCTGTGGCCGATGTGTCGCCCATATTGCCGAAGACCATGGCCTGCACATTGACCGCAGTACCCCAGTCGCCGGGGATGTTATTGAGGCGGCGATAGACCTTGGCACGGTCCGATTCCCACGAACCAAAGACGGCGCCGACGGCACCCCAAAGCTGGTCATGCACATCTTGCGGAAAGGGCTTGCCCCATTCGGCCTCGACCAGTTTCTTATATGCGGCAACCAATGCCTTCAGATCATCGGCGGATAATTCGGTATCGAGATAATAGCCCTGATCTTCCTTCGCGACTTCCAAAGCCTCTTCAAAGGCGCCATGGTCGAGTTCGAGAACCACATCGGCATACATCTGGATGAAGCGGCGATAGCTGTCCCATGCGAAGCGCGCATCGCCCGAAGAGGTAGCGAGACCTTCGACAGTGGCATCGTTCAGGCCAAGGTTGAGGACGGTGTCCATCATCCCGGGCATCGATACACGCGCGCCGGAACGGACCGAAACCAGCAACGGGTTGGCAGGATCACCAAAGCTTTTGCCGGTTACCTGCTCAATATGCGCGATGCCGCCTGCGACTTCCGCACGGACGCTTTCCGGAAAGGTCTGGCCATTGGCATAATAGGCCGTGCACATTTCGGTCGTGATGGTGAAGCCAGGAGGGACCGGCAGGCCGATTGATGCCATGCCATCGAGATTGGCGCCCTTGCCCCCCAACAGGTTTTTGTTGCCACGAACGGTTTCGTCGCCGTCAGATACGCCCCCACCGAACCGAAACACATATTGGGTCATACTGCCTCCAAAACTTGTCTGTTGTGTAGCCCGTGCCAAAACGGCCCTGAATTGGCAAAGGCAATAAAGGGGGAAAATCGCTTCAAAAGGATAGTGGCCTACTATCCTTCTATTTTTGTAAAATCGGCCACATGGTGGACAGCATCCCGGAACCGCGTCAGCAGCCCCAGGCGGAAAGCACGGACGGCCGGATCGGGATCGTTGACCATCACGCCCTCAAAGAAGGCGTCGATGGGTGCACGCAAAGTTGCGAGCGCCGTCATTGCGCCTTCAAAATCTTCTGCCTCAATGGCGGCAGCAGCTTTTGGCTCGGCATCGTCGAGGGCGGATTTGAGTGCCATTTCCACGGCACTCGCGCCGTCATGCTGAACGTGGTTCGCCATTCCGGCCTCGGCATCACCCGATTGCTTCAGGATATTGGCCGCGCGCTTGTAACCGGCGAGAAGGTTCGCGCCTTCGTCGGTCGTCACAAAGCCTTGCAGCGCTCTGACGCGCTTGACCATCAGCACATTGTCACCGCCCTGTGTGACCGATACCACAGCATCGATCATGTCGTGACGAATGCCCGCTTCTCTTTGCTGGACCTTCAGCCTGTCGATCAGGAAATTTGCAACGTCGATCCCGGCATCCGATCCTCCGGAATGCGCCGCTGCCGTTATCAAATCGCGCATCGAGACACGAAGATTGTTGTCCAGAATGAGGGACAATATGCCGATAGCAGCACGCCGCAATGCAAACGGGTCTTTGGACCCTGTAGGCTTTTCATCAAATTGGAAGAATCCGACCAGCGTATCCAGCTTATCCGCCAAACTGACCGCCACCGTCACGGGTGCCGTCGGCACATCATCGCCCTGCCCGACTGGCTTGTAATGGTCGCGCACAGCATCGGCGACAGCGTCGGCTTCGCCCTGTGCGCGGGCATAATAGCCGCCCATCAGGCCTTGAAGCTCCGGAAACTCGCCGACCATGCCGGTCACAAGGTCTGCCTTGCACAGGCGCGCTGCGCGTTCGGCTTCGTCGGCATTGGCGCCTTTGACGACGCCTTCTTCCGCTAACCACCGAGCCAGCTTCGCGACGCGCTCGACCTTGTCGGCGACCGTCCCCAGCTTTTCATGGAAGGTAATCTGCGCCAGTTTCTTGGCCTGTTCGTCGAGCGGAACCTTCAGGTCCTGTTCCCAGAAGAATTTCGCATCGCTCAACCGTGCGGCCAATACCTTTTCGTTACCCGCCACAATCGCGGCCCCGCCATCGTTCGCGACGATGTTTGCGGTGCAGACAAAGGCGTTGGCAAGCTTGCCGTCGCGGTCATGGCAGACAAAATATTTCTGGTTCACCCGCGCAGTGAGCTGGATGACCTCTTGCGGAACCTCCAGAAAGGCAGGATCGAACCGGCCGAGCATCGGCACCGGCCATTCGGTCAGTCCGGCATTTTCGGCAACCAGCCCTTCATCATCGACCAGCACAAGACCGGCGGCCTCAGCCGCGGCCTTTGCCCCATCGCGGATCAGCGTGCAGCGTTCGGAGAAGTGGACGATCACATGTGCCGCGCGCAACGCCTCGACATAGGCGTCGGCATTGGCAATTTCGATGGGGCCGCGCGAATGGAACCGGTGGCCCATGCTGTGGCGGCCGCTTTCGATGCCATCAATGGCGCAGGGCACGATATCGTTACCCAGCAGAGCGATTATCCCCTGCAACGGACGAACCCAGCGCAGGCTCTCGGTCGAACTCGACGCCGCGCCCCAGCGTTGCGACTTGGGCCATGGGAATGCGCGGATGATTGCAGGTATGGCTTCGCCCAGCACATCGGCCGTGTTGCGGCCGGGCTTTTCAACGACGGCGAAATAAATGCCGTCGCGCTCCACCAATTGGTCCTGTGTCAGCCCGGTTTTGCGCAAGAAACCTTCCATCGCCTGTGGCGGCGCGCCGACCTTTGGCCCCTTGGTTTCCTCGGAAACCGCCTCGGTCGCAAGCGGCAGACCTTTGGCAATCAGCGCCAGACGGCGGGGCGTGGCGAAGGTTTCGACCGATTGCGCGGCAAGACCCGCCTTGGAAAGCGCATCATTAAACAGGCGCGCAAGATCTTCCTTGGCCTTGGCCTGCATCCGCGCGGGGATTTCTTCGCTGAGAAGTTCGAGAAGGAAGTCGGCCATTATTCCGCCCATCCATTCTTTTCCATCCACGCCTGACAACTGCCTTTGGCGAGATCGCGCACACGGCCCATATAGGATGCACGTTCCTGCACGGAAATAACGCCGCGTGCCTGCAGCAGGTTGAACAGATGGCTGGCCTCGATCGCCTGGTCATAGGCCGCGAGCGGGATGTTCGCCGCGATGCACCGCTGGCACTCCGCCTCGGCCTTGGCAAAACCGTCGAACAGGGCGGCGGTGTCGGCGACCTCGAAATTATAGGTCGAAAACTCGACTTCATTCTTGTGAAAGACATCGCCGTAGGTGACGCCATGATTGTTGAATTTCAGGTCGTAGACGCTGTCGACGCCCTGGATATACATGGCGAGACGCTCAAGGCCGTAGGTCAGCTCGCCTGCGACAGGCTTGCAATCAAAGCCGCCCATTTGCTGGAAATAGGTGAACTGCGTCACTTCCATGCCGTCGCACCAGACTTCCCAGCCCAGACCCCAGGCACCCAAAGTCGGGCTTTCCCAGTCATCTTCGACAAAGCGGATATCGTGCTTCAACGGGTCAATGCCGATGGCATCCAGCGAACCCAGATACAGCTCCTGCAGATTGGCAGGGCTCGGCTTCATGATGACCTGATATTGGTAATAATGCTGCAACCGGTTGGGGTTTTCGCCGTAACGCCCGTCGGTGGGGCGGCGGCTGGGCTGCACATAGGCAGCGTTCCAGCTGTCGGGGCCGAGCGCACGCAAGGTCGTCGCAGGATGGAAAGTCCCTGCCCCGACGCGCATGTCGTAAGGCTGCAAAATGATGCAGCCCTGCTTACCCCAATAATCATGGAGAGTCAGGATCAGGTCCTGAAAACTTAATGGTGCCACCTCAGACATGGCCAGCCCCTTGGCCGAGATGCGGCGCTAAATCAAGGTTCTGGACGGCGCGAAGCGATTTTGTCAGCCTCGCATAGCATTATGTAAGGTCTTGTTGACATCAGCGGCGAATCGGTATAGTAAGGTAAACATGACAGAACGACAGCCTAACCTGACATGAAAAACCAGCTGAAGATTCTGCGCGCGATGCGGGACTGGAGCCAGGCCGAACTGGGCGAACAACTGGATGTGTCGCGTCAGGCCGTGAATGCGATTGAAACGGGTAAATATGACCCGTCGCTTCCGCTGGCGTTCAAAATCGCCCGCCTGTTCGGGCGCCCGATTGAGGAGATTTTCGATGATGAATTTAACGGAGGCAGCCATGACGGACAATGATGGCATGGGCCAATCCCACGGCCGCCGCATAATGTGGATTATCCTAGCGAGCCTCGGCATCGTCATGCTGGCCGGCGCCATCATGGGCTTTCTTTCCGAACGTCGCGCGCAGGGTGACGGGCCGTTGGGAACGGGTGGCATCTTAGTCATGCTGGTTTTTGTGGCCCTGATTGCCAGCCTGGCCTTTTCCATCTGGGTCAATGGACGCAAGATAAAATCGAGTGGCGAACCGCTTACGAAGAAGGAGCGGCTAAATCGCAACATTCTAATCGGAAGCATCTCGATTGGCGCAGCCTTTGGCATTTTCTTTGTGGCAACCGGTACGCTGTCCACATCCTCCAGTACCGCGGTAGTTTTTGAAGGAGCTACCCTCCAACCTGCCCTTGCGTTGTTTCTGGCGTTTGTGTGGGGCGTTGCCATGCCTGCATTTTCTTGGTTCTGGCACAAGCGGGTCATCGATGAGCAGGAAGCAAGCGCCAGCCGTGACGGCGGCTATTACGCCGCCTATGCCTTTCTGGTTGGCACCCCGACATGGTGGGTACTTTGGCGCGGTGGTCTTGCGCCCGAACCTAATGGCGTCGCCATCTTCATGCTGTTCAGCCTTATCTGGAGTGCCGTCTGGCTCTGGAAAAAATACTGCTGACTATTGGAAATTTAATAGAGAACAACAATCACCAAACAGGAGTTACCCATGTCCCCCAAATATAAAGCACTACTGATCTCCGCGGCCCTCACATTCTCCCCGGCCTGCCTTGCGCAAAATGCGCCGACCGAAGCTCCAGCAGCCGTGGAAGCACTCGACCCCGTCAAGGCTGCACCTGCCGCCATCAAGGACGTCGACCCCGCGCTTTGGGTTGTCAAAGACGAGGACACGACGATTTATCTGTTCGGCACCGTCCACATCCTGAAGCCCAATCTCAGCTGGTTTGACGAAGGCGTGAAGCAGGCGTTCGAAGGATCGGACCGGTTGGTGCTGGAGATGGTCGAGCCTACCGCGGCGGAAAGCCAGGCCCTCTTTGGCAAGCTTGCGATCGACAAAAGCGGCAAGACGCTGCGCTCCAAAATGAGCGATGCGGACCGGGCCATTTATGAAACCGCTATGACGAAAACAGGTCTCCCGGCCGAAGCACTCGATCCCTTTGATCCCTGGGCGGCGGCCGTCACACTCTCGGTAATCTCGATGCAGAAGCAGGGTTTCGACATAAACAGCGGCGCTGAAAAGCAGCTAACCGCCGCCGCAAATGCAGCGAAAAAGCCCATCGGCGGCGTTGAAACGATGGAGTTCCAACTGGGCGTCTTCGACAGCATGCCGGAAAGCGAGCAGATCCGCTTTCTCGTCGAGACCGCAAAGGTCGTCGAAAGCTCGTCCAATATGATGAACAAAATGGTCGAGCTTTGGGGTACCCCCGACCCCGATGGTCTGGGACAGCTTATGAACGAAGGCCTGACCAGCCGCGCATTGTATGATGCGTTGCTGACGCGCCGTAACGCCAATTGGGCAAAATGGATCAAGGCCGAAATGGACAAGCCCGGCACGACCTTCATGGCCGTGGGTGCCGGACATCTGGCTGGCCCCACAAGTGTGCAAAATCTTCTGCCAGCCTATGGGCTGAGTGCCGAAAGAGTAGCTTATTAACGATTTGCCTGTCATTTCGGGAAGGCCCGCGCATTGCGGGCCTTCATCCATTTTGGGGGATTAATGGACAGCACTGAAGTTTCACCACTGCCCGAAGAGCGTCCGGCAAAGATCGGTCTTCGAAACAAATTGCTGCAATTTGTGCTCGGCATATTGCCGAGCCTAGGCTGGATTGTGCTTTACTTCGTGCTACAGATACTGTGCACGGCGGTCTTGATTGCCGCAGGTGTGGGCGGTGGCAGCTTGGCAGGTGCCGCGAATGGCGACACAAAAGGCGTTGCGGTTCTTTGGGGTCTCGTGGTTTCGGCGATTATCCAGATCGGTCTGATCATCCTCTACCTGAGAAAAGACGACCGTTATCACCGGATCGGGCTCGACAGTTTCGGAAGCCTGTCCTTTGCCCAGACCGCAAGTCTGGCATTCGTGCTGATTTTGACCGCCATGATCGCCAATTTCATATACGCCACCTACGTCATCCCCGGTATCGGGATGCAGGCGGACATGGCAAAAATGCTGACTGAAATTCCGCGCACTCCGCTGAATATTTCTTTGGGATTCTTTGCGATCGCCGTAGCCGCACCGATAGTGGAGGAGCTTCTATTCCGGGGATTGTTGCAGAATGCGCTCGCACGCTTCATTCCCATCTGGGCGGCAATCCTGCTAGCTTCGTTCGTATTCGCCGCAGTCCATGGGCAACCTTATGCCATCCCGGGCCTGATGTCGCTCAGCATTGCCTTCGGGTATCTGTATCACCGCACAGGTTCCCTACGCACCAACATAATATTGCATATGCTGAACAATTCCGCCGCGCTGCTGCTGACCCAGTCGATGGTTTAGGCGACCGCCGGCTCCAGCATCCGCAGCGTTCCTGCGTCGGCGTCGATTTCGGTCATCACGCCCTGCGCCAGTGTAAATTGGTCGGTGATATGGCCGAACCACGCGCCGGTATAGACGGGGACACCCAGTGAGCCCAGATGCTGGCGGAGCACATCGTTCAGCGTGAAGCCCCCATACACACCGCTGCTGCTACCTGTACAACTGGTGCATTGGCCAAATACCGCACCCGCCAGATTTTTGAGAACTCCCGCGAGCCCCAATTGGGTGAGCATGCGGTCAATCCGGTATTCGGCTTCATCCACATCTTCGAGGAAGAGGATCGCGCCATTGAAATCGGGCAGATAGCTGCTGCCTGCCAAAGCCGATAGCACCGTCAGGTTTCCGCCCAACAGGCGGCCCTTTGCCTTACCTGCGGTGATCGTCTGTGTCCGCCAACGGCGTTGCGTCAATCGGTCTTCCCCACCCTCGGGATTGACCAGGGTAGGCGTCGCGCCGTCAAAG